>Ga0335075_10003163_pt1 | contig 26245 bp, 21 predicted proteins | sample Lox_Sample_24_FD_206723 | JGI IMG/M metagenome (GOLD analysis project Ga0335075, IMG submission 206723) | Soil microbial communities from Loxahatchee National Wildlife Refuge, Florida, United States - Lox_Sample_2.4 | ecosystem: Environmental > Terrestrial > Soil > Wetlands | place: USA...
TGGTGCTGGACGCGCTGGAGCAGGCGCTGTGGACCCGGCAGCGGGACGGCAAGCGCGATCTGGCCGGGCTGGTGCACCACACCGACGCCGGCTCCCAGTACACCTCGATCGCGTTCACTGAGCGGCTCGCGGCCGCCGGGGTCAGCGCCTCGGTCGGGACGGTCGGAGACGCTTATGACAAGGAGCTGGCTTCATACTGCACCTCCTGGTGTTGTTGGGGTGTGAGCTCGGCAGGCGAGCTTGCTGCCCTGGCGTTTGATGAGCCGGGGATCGCCGGGGTCGGGCGGGTCGAACAGCGGGATGTTCTTGTCGTTGCCTTTGTGAGCGGTGATCAGTCCGGCCCGGCGCCAGGCCTTGATGGTGGAGATGTGCACGCCGAGAAGGTCAGCTGTTTCGGGGAGGGTGAGCAGGCCGCGGCCGCGTAGCCGCTGAAGGTGGCTGGGCATGCCGTGGGCGCGGCGCAGGTCGAGCACGATCCGCCCGGTGAACGGCTTGCCTTCCCCGGATCGGTGACCGGCGGCGTTGAGCTGCTCGGCAGTCTCGGCGTCGGTGTGCTCGTCGAGCAGCCGGTCGAGGGCGGCGAGGGTGTCCGGGTGGGTCTCGCGCAGCTGCCAGGCCCTGCCCAGGATGGGCAGGGTGAGGCTGGTGGTCTGGCCGCCGCGGAAGCGGACGTGGGCGTGGATCTGGCTGGTCTTGGCCAGGGTGACGTCCTCGACGAGCAGCCGGATCATGCGCTTGCGTTCCCGGACCGGGGTGGAGGGGTTCGACCACAGTGCGGGGAAGTCGCTGGTCAGGGCCCGGATTCTGGCCTTGCGCTCGTCGGTGAGCGCGACGGCCGCGGCAGCGGTGGCTTTCTGGTAGTCGTCGTGGGCGGCTTGCACGGCGCGCAGCGCGTCGTTCCAGTCGGCTTCCAGGCTGTCGGCGACCAGCCGGTTGCCCGGGTCGACGGCGAGGTAGCGGCGGCGGGCAAGGTCGGCGCGGTTGCGGGCACGTTCGACGTTGTGGCGGCGCAGCTGGTCGGCGTGACCGGCGCGGGCCTCTATCTCGGCCTGGACGGTGAGCGCAACCTCAAGTGCGAGCGGGGTGAGGGTGTCGAGCAGCAGCTTCCCGATCGCGGCGTCCACGCCGGCGCCGGGGACGAGCAGGCAGCGGGACGCGGCGCCGTCGATGCATTCGCGCATGCACTGGTAGTCGGGCACCTCGGCACCGCGGCGGGTGTGGTAGCGCACGCTCATCCGCCGCCCGCAGTTGCCGCAGATGGCCAGGCCCTGCAGCAGCGCCGATCCTTCCCGCGCCGGTCCGTTGTCCCGCTCGCGGCCGACGGCTTGGGCATTGGCCAGCAGCACGGCCTGGTTGGCCTCGTACTGGTCGAAGGTGATGTATCCGGGGTGCGCGTCCGGGAAGAACGCGAACCACTGCTCCCGCGGCACGCTGATCATCGTCTTCTTGCCGGTGGCCGGGTTGCGGGCCTCGCGGCGCTGGCCGTAGACGAACGCGCCTGCGTAACGGGGGTTGTGCAGGGTGCGCAGCACCCGCCAGTGCCGCAGCGGCTCCCAGGCCAGCTCGCCCTTGCGCGGGCCCTTGCGGACCCGGACCGGGAAGAGCAGCCCAGCGGCGTTGAACTCGGCGACCACCGCGCGGGCCGAGCCGGTGCGGGCGAAGACCGCGAACAGGTGCGCGATCGCCTCACGCACGCTCACGTCCGGGTCGAGCACGATCTTGTCGGCCGGGTCGTAGGCCAGCCCGACCGGCAGCCCCATCTTCAGTTCGCCGCGGCGCGCCTTGGACAGCTGCCCGCCGCGCAGCCTGGCCCGGATGAAGTGCAGTTCGGCCTCGCTCATCGTGCCCTTGAGGCCCAGCAGCAGCCGGTCGTTGAACTCGCCTGGGTCATAGAGCCCGTCCTCGTCGCAGATCAGCGTGCCGCTCAGCGCGCAGATCTCCAGCAGCCGGTGCCAGTCGGCGTTGTTGCGGGCCAGGCGGGAGACCTCCAGGCCGAGCACGATCCCGGCCCGGCCCATGCCGACCTCTGCAACCAGCCGCTGGAACCCCTCCCGGTCGGCGGCCGAGGCACCGGACTGGCCCTGGTCGACATCGATGGTGATCACCTGCTCGGCCGGCCAGCCCAGCGCGATCGCGCGCTGCCGCAGCCCGTACTGGCGGGCGGTCGACTCGGTGTTGGTGAGCACCTGACGCAGCGTGGACTGCCGCACATACAGGTATGCCGCACGGGCCAGGTGTCCCGCGGTGACCTTGCTCGCGGGCCCGGCGCTCACCGGGGCTCACCGCCCCGCGACGACAGCCAGCGCCATCGAGGCGAGCGCCTCGACGAGCCGGTCCGCGACACCCGCGGCCGGGGACGCCACGGCCGCCTCACGTGCTGGCGTCCTCGCCGCGCCGGCAGGGACCGCGTGCCAGGCGCGCAGCCAGGCCACCACGCCGCGGTGCTGCAACACGCCCAGCCCGCACCGCCACCCGCCCGCGTCGCCAGCCAGGGCGCAGGCGCGCAGCTGTTCGTAGCGGGCGACATCGGCGCCGTGCTCGTCATGCCGCTCATCGCGGTTCTCCGCTTTTGGGCTCCCTCACCCGCGCCAGCGCCCGCTCCACCGAGCGCGGGTGCACCGAGATCCCGAACCGCTCGGCGATCAGCCCGGCCAGGTCCGCCGAGCGCAGCGCCGGGTCGTCCTCCTGCGCCGCCAGGGCGAACGCGGCCACCTCGCCGGTGAGCTTGTGCGCCCGCCGCGGCCCCGGCCGGGCCGGCACCAGCCCCGCCAGCCCATGCGCGTCAACCGCAGCGGCCGCCTGATAAAACGACGGGCGGGAGAACCCGAACGCCGCCGCCGACCGGGTCACCGGCTGCCCCTCCACCCGCACCCGGCGCACCATCTCGTACTTCACCTGCACCAGGTCCCGCGCGTCGAGGAACTCCGAGGAGGCGAACGCCTCGTCGGTCACGTCCTCCGGGCGAGGGTTCAGGCTGCGGTCCGAGCGCAGCGCCGCTACCTTCGGATCCTGCTTCCGTTTCGCCACAGCGGCCTCCCGGATGAAAAATCATGTAAGACTGATTATGCCGGGCACAGTGGTATATCGAGTGCGACACGCCACTGAGCATCGCATGCACAAGCGATAACACAGCCGATCTATCACGAGTAGTCACTATCAACGGCATAATCGCTCTGACACTTGCGGCAGAATTAGCCTTACACCTCGGCAAGACCCGGCCCGGCCCGCAGCCCATCGATCAGACCAGCCAGCGCGCTCAGGTCAGCGACCCGGAACGGGCACCGGCCAGCAGCCGCCACGACAAACGCATCCACTGCGACCGCGTCCGTCCAGCCCACCGGCAGCGAGTGCTGCACGCCCTGATCATCAAGGAAGAACACCCGATCCTCCGACCAGTTCTGCCGCACGCCAATCAGCAGGAACTCGCAGCCACGCCAGGGATGAAACGGATGAGTCACCCGGACACTCCGCTCCCGAACATCGGGATCAGGAGCATTTGAAAACGCGGGACAATGCCCTGGCCGAGTCGGTGATCGGCCTGTTCAAGACCGAGCTGATCAAGCCCCGCGGGCCGTGGCGGACCACCGAGCAGGTCGAGATCGCCACCCTGAACTACGTCGACTGGTTCAACAACCGGCGGCTCTATGAGGCCTGCGGCGACATTCCGCCCGCAGAACTCGAGGACGCCTACTACCGTCACAACAGCGACCTCGCCGAGGCCAGCTGACAACAAACCGAGTCTCCGGACTCGCCGGGGCGGTTCAGTCCCTCCCCCACCTGACGATCGGGTACTGCGTGTTGGACCGTTGGTCCACATCACGCAGAATTGCGCCTAGGCCGCCCCAGCTACTCATCCTCAGGTCTAACGTCGATTTCCTTATGCGGAACCGCACTGGATTCTCACTTCCGAATGACCTTGTCTTCGAATATGCACTCATGCAGCGATCACATGCGATTCCAGCAGGCGGAACACGCTTTCGTGGGCGTCCCAGCCGTCGAGGACCGGGTCCGGATCCCAGCCGAGGAAGCCGGGCGTGGCGGGCGGGACACCCTCGAGCAGGGCCCGGTCGCTGTCACGGCCGACGACGATGCAGGCCTGGCGGTGACGCGTGAGCAACACGCAGAGCCGACCGGGGTCGAGGTGGAACGCGTCGGTGACCGCGGCGCCGGCGAGGGGATGCCAGGCCACGACCACCTCGAACGTAAGGCCCTGCAGCCGGTTGGCGGTGTCGACTCGCACGCCCGGCAGGCCGTAGCTGTCAAGGAGCGCGCGCAGCAGATCCTTCTCGTCGTGGTGCGAGACGCCGACGGCGATCTCCGAAGGCTGCAGAGCGGCGAATCCAGGACGGTTCTCGCAGCGAACCTGCGCACTGCGGGCCAGGAGCCTATGCACCAGTTCCCGGATGAGCACAGCCGTGGCAGGGTCGGCGCGAAGGACCGGCGCCCCCGGCAGGGTGACGTGGGCCCACCCCGATCGCACGGCCTCGTCGAGCGCGGCATCGACCGGAGCCAGGACCTGGCTACCAGGACCCGGCCGCGTCAGGCGGAGCGACCGGACCCCCGGCAGGACGGCAGCCTCGAACGGATGGCCAGGGTAGAAGCAGCGCGCGACCGGCACGGCCAGTGGCGACAGCCGCCACGTGACCGGGATCTGGTGCACCGGAGTTGACGGATGGTTGCGCAGCAGCACGCCGACCGCGGTCTGCAGCGGATCCTCCGGTCCGCCGCGCCAGAAGGTGGCATCGTCCAAGGTGGAGAACGGGTCGAGCTGACCGATGTCCCCCACCAAGAGATGAGTGGGAGCGACAGCAGCCGCCGTGTAGTACCGCGCCGCGTCGGCCTGGTATGCCTCGTCGATCACCAGCACGTCGAAACCGCCGAGCCCGTTCCGCAGGTAGGCGTCCGCGAGCTTGTCGATCGTCGCGATCACGAGCGGGTCCCCCTGCCGCCGCGCGTCCGCGGCGGATGGCTGCGTGACACCCGGCAGGGCCGCGATCGCAGTCGGCAACTCCTTACCCAGGCCGTGCACGAACGCAACGGGCACGTCAGGGTTCAGCTGCTTCACCCTGGCGACCAGGCTCTGGACCTGGTCGTTGGTCGGCGCGGCGAGCGCGACCCGCAGGCCCGCAGCCATGAGACGGCCCACGGTGGCAGCGACAAACTGACTCTTCCCAGCCCCGGCTGGCGCCGCGGCCACCACGGCCGCTTGCTGACCGACGAGCCCCAGCAGGTCAGCACGCATGCTCTCCTGGGCCGCATCCGCAGCCGCGATGACCGCCTGGTCCAGCCGGTCGTCGACCCCAGGCCCAGCGGCCGACAAGGAATCGGGAGCGGTACTCACGTGTACCTCCCCGGATCCGCAGCCGCGGCCGCATCCACCGCCGCGGCAGGCTGCTCGGAGTCACCCACATCAATCGGCTCCGGTGCGGCCGGCGGCACATCTGGCTGATGGGTCCACGGCGCGTCGACGGGCGGCATGAGCCAGAAACTCTTCTGCCCGGTGCACAGAGTCGACAGAGTAATAAGATCACCGACACCAGGTAGCCGTTCTGGAGCCGGCTTGCCGGTCAGCATCAAGACGATCCGGGAGCCCGCACCGTTCGACGACACCGACTCGACCTTCCAGGGATGACCGTCCGCGGTCTCGGTCCACCACAGCAGTTTGCCCTCGGGCAGGATCACCGTGTCCGGGCTGTCGAGCGTCATCACGGCGCGGCGGACGGCGCGAACGCTGACCACGACTTTTGTCTCCGCTACCGAGGCCACCGTCCCCCGGATCGCGTCGCCGTCCAGCAGGTGCGGGATCATGCACGCGGGATCCTCGACGGCTCGGTCTGCCTCGTACCGGGCCAGGGTGTCCTCGAGCCGGCGAAGGATGATCGCCGCCTGCCGCGGGGTGTCGGTCGTGCGGTAGTAACCGCCCTGGTTGATGACCCAGTCGACGTGCCGGCCGAAGGCCTCCCGGTCGGACTCGAAGCGCCGGCGGACTGAGGGTGCGGCGGTGACGTGCCGTTCCCTTTCAAAAACGCGATTCATCAGAGACCACACCGGCTCGACGAGGCTGCGGTAGTGCTCGCGCAGCGGCTCCACCAGCCGCGCCACCGTCGACGGATCGGTACTAGTGCCGCGGGCGGCGTTGAATCGCGTGAGCAGCGCCTCGGTCCGGCTGTCGACCTCCTCGGTCGGCTCGGGCCCCACGACGACCTCGGCCTCGGCTGCAGAAGACGCCTCGAACGGGTGCAAGCCAGCGGCGGGCGAGATCTGGGCGTCCAGGGCGGCAAGGTTCGCCTGCTCGAACGGCGACAGCAGTGTGGCCCAGTGGTCGGCCACGAGCCGGTCCAGCGGGACGAGCAGAGCCTGTCCCGGCACCCTGGCGTTCCTGGCATAGAACCGCAGGTGCTTGCCCGCCTCGATCAGGGCCGGATCGGGCGTGACCCCGCCGCGGTCAGAGAGATAGGCCAGGTAACGCCCGAGCAGGCCGAGCGCCGAGACTGTGGCCTTGTTCGGGACGACGATCTGGAGCGCGTCGGCGGGGATGTGCTCGGTCACGCTCCCCCGCTGCCGCGGCTCCCGCGCGACCGCGGCCAGGCGCACGCGGGTGCACAGGTCGGCCGCGAACGGCCGGAGCGCGGCGAAGTACAGGTCGCGGTTGCGCGGCTCGCCCGGCACCGCGAGCTGGAACGGGCCGCCCGGCGGACCCCACGCCACCGCCGCCGCGCGGAATCGCTCGCCGCCGAGGCGCCACATCGCAATGGCGAGCGGCGAGTCGGCCAGGTGCACGTGCCGCAGCGTGGTCCGCCGCAGCGCCCGGCCCTCCTCGTAGATACGGGCCGCGAAGTAGGCCTCGAGCGCGGTGCTCATGCCGTCCTCCGCTCAGCGCTTCCAGGCCCGGGGATGACTTCCGCATAGAGCCGCCCGGCGCGCGCTATGGGCCGCGCGGCCGGCCCTTCCACCGCAGACGCGGGCGCTCCCTGACTCAGCTCCGCCACCCGACTAAGGCCAGCGATGCCAGGCAGGGCCAAGGCCACCGCGCCGCCGACCACAGCCGGGTCGCCCTCGGCGAACAGCTGCTGCCTGCACGCCCACGCGAAGCCGCACGAGGTCAGGCAGCCCGCCGGATCGTAGACACGTCCGAGACGATTCGTTATTTGACGGAACGAGGCACGCCTCACGCTTTCGGGCATGGTCGTGTCGGCCGCCACGTCGAAAGTCACCGACTGCGGGGTCGACGCCGCCGTCTCCTGGACGTCCGGCACCGCGTCCAGCAGCCGCTCGATGCGACGCACCCGGCTAGCCACGTCCTGCCGGTGCAAAGAGGGAGCAAGGCCGGTGTTACGCGGGGTGACGAGGACGACGCCGTCGGACAGTTTGCCGGGGTCGACACCCTCGCGCTGCAGGGTCCTCCGGCCGAGCAGCACATAGGTCGCGGCCTGGTCGAGAGCGGCGCCGAGCGCGTCCTCGTCGGTCGGCTTGCCGTCCACGACCGGCCAGGACTTATTCTCCCCCACGATGATCTGGCCGCCGACGCCAATGGCCATCTCGTCGGCCTCGAAGTACGCGGGCAGGCCGCCGATGTCGGCGTTCAGGACAGCGCCGTCGAGGATGACGGGTTCGCCGGGGGCGTCCGCGATCTCGGCCATCCTGCTCTTCGTCACGTTGGCCCGCATGGACAGGCCCGTGCCGTTCGGCGCGTAGCCCTCGCGCAGGTTCTCGATCGCGGCCAAGGTGAAGTCGGCGTCGAGTCCTTCGGTCAGGACGCGGCGCAGTTCGGCGTGACCGTGCCTGCGGAGCAGGGCCTCGAAGGCGACGCCGCGCCCGATGGCGAACGGGGACTGCCCGAACGGCATCTCCAGGCTCGTGCCGGCCAGGACCTTGTTGGTGTCGATGCGTGCGGCGAACGCTACTGCGGCGGTCGGGCACGAGTGGACGTTGGCGAACGCGGCCAGGCGGCGGACGTTGGCCCGCATCTCGGGCGCGCGGCCGCGGACGCGGGCTAGCGCGTTCACGGCGGTGACGCCTGCCTGCTGGTGGCGCGTCACAGCGGGCCTCATTGCGGCACCGCCTGACGTTCTGCCACCTGACGCCTCATCGCTTTCAGGCCTCGGTCTCGATGCTCATGGCCCCTCAGGCCTCGCTTCGGCGACGAGCCCGATGGTCGCACCCCAGAGCTGCTGCTCGGGCGGGAGCTGGTTGCGGGCGCGAGCGGCCGCGTCCCGCCGCCAGGGTTCGTCCCGGTCGGCCAGCGGCTGTCGCTCGGACTCAGCGGCCTCTGCGACTCGGGCGGTGTCCAGCCCGGTTCCTTCGATCGCGCCGGGAATCGAGGCCGCCATATCCGCCACAATCGGCGCGAGCCGCTCGGCCACGGCCGTGTCGCGCTCGCTCAGCCAAGCCAGTTGGCGCGCGAGCTGCGCGGTCGCCGCCAGATGGTCAGCGCGTTCGGACCAGGGTCCGATGAGCCGGCGTTCGAGCGGCCAGTCGGACAACGTCAGCAGGCCCCGGACTGGCTGGAAGTACCGGCCCTCGAGTGCGGGGGCGACGAAGTTCGGCCGGGCGGCGCTCTTCTCCCAGGCGCGCCGTTCGTCTCGTCTCAGCGCAGCTAGCGTCCTGGCCTCGATACGCTGCCCGAACCGGGCTTCTGCGTACTCGGTCACGACCTTGCTCCGGCACGCCACCCCGATCTCGGCCAGCGCACCGGCGACCACCTGGCGGGCACTGCGCGATGGCGCCGGTGCCTGCGTCATCGGAACGACTGCGGGCTGGGCTGCAAAATTTGGCGCCGAGTCGGCCGCCGCAGCCGGGTTCGGCTCCGGCGTGAGCGCATGCTCCAGCTCGCGCGTCAACCGGACAGCCTCGTCGCGGTCACCCGTCGCGATAGCGTCAGCGATCCGCCGGGCCAGCCCGATGTTCGCAGCATCATTGCGAGAGCTCATTACGCTCACTGTAGCCAGGTGTATCCATGCTTGTCCATGTATTTCTTCGGATAGCCTCGCTTAGCCCGCAAGCACGTGCGGGCCGCCTGGCAGACGCGGGCCAGACCTGGCCAAGGGGAGAGCCGCCCAGAATGGACGGCCCGATGGATTAAGGCGAGTGCCATACCGCCTACGGGCGACCCGGATCCATACTCAACCCCTCAATGCGGACGAGCAGCAGTCCGGATAGCCGCGTACCCGTACGCAACCTCCCGGCTCAGCCATATGACGCGGATCGGCCGAAGACGGTTTACCGCTCACCTTGACATGTCTGGCACTGCCCGGTCACGCAACGCAAAGGTCCCTGACCGGCCGAGTCAAGACGCAGCAATTGTGGGCCCGACTTTTGTCTCGTAGCCCGACATTGACCGTCATTCGTGGTAAGCCGGTCCCTGGCCGTACGGAGGGGGTAAGTGTCAATGGACGATGCATTGCTTGAGCTGGTGCTGAAACGACTGGACCAAGTACCGCTGCCGAGCCCGGCCGAAAAGCTGCTGCTTGCCGCCTGCGACGGGGATGCAGCGCTGGCCGCCGAACTCAGCGGCGAGTCCCGCCAGGCCGGCGGACGCGAGGAGTCTCGCACTGCTACTGAGCCGGCGGGCGCGTATTTGCGGTCAGTCACCGTGTCCGGGTTTCGCGGAATTGGCGGGAAAGCGACCCTGGAGCTAGAGCCGGGCCCCGGCTTGACCGTCATCGTGGGTCGGAACGGCAGCGGCAAATCCAGCTTCGCCGAGGGCCTAGAGCTCCTGCTCACCGGGGAACTCAAAAGATGGCAAGGACCGGGCACGACCGCTTGGCGCGCGGGCTGGCGAAACATGCACCAGCCGGAAGGGGTGACACTGTCGGCGGAGCTGCTCTTGGAGGACACCGGCAACGCCACAGTCGAGCGATCGTGGCCGGCTGGCGCTGACCTGACCCAGTCACGGGCCGACGTCCAGGTCGCTGGTGAAAGGCGCTCGGATCTGAACCGGCTGGGCTGGCAAGGCGACCTGGTGACCTACCGCCCTTTCCTGTCGCACGCTGAACTCGAGGCGTTCCTTCGCGGCCCGTCGCAGCTGTATGACTTGCTCTCCGGCGTCCTGGGATTGGACGACCTCGACACGGCCGAGAAACTCCTCAACGCCGCGCGCAAGGCCCGAGAGGACTCGTTCAAAGTCGCGTACGCCACTCTGCCTGCGCTGCTTGCGCATCTGGGCACGCTCAACGACGAGCGGGCCAGGTCCTGCCGCGAGGTGCTGAGCGGCCGCTCGCCTGACATCCAGCGTGCGCTGGCGATCGCGACTGGCTCGTCGGCTGCGCAGCCCGATGGCGATATCGGCCGGCTCCGGTCGCTGAGCCAGCTCACGGTTCCGACGCATGAGCGGGCCGACGAGACCGCCGCCGCCCTGCGGGCGGCCGCGAAGAGTCTCGCGGAAGCCACCGAGTCGGAGGCAGGTCAGGCGCTGGCGCTAGCAAAGCTGCTCACGGCCGCACTGGATCACTACCACGCCCATGGCCCTGGGCCATGTCCCGTGTGCGGCCGGGAGGCCGCGCTGGACGACCACTGGAGCGACGAGGCGCAGGAGGAGGTCAACCGGCTGACGGCTGTCGCTTCCCGCGCCGAGGCCGCGAGCACTGCAGCCGCCGCAGCGCGAGAGGATGCGCGCGAACTGTTCGTGCCGACTCCCGCGGTGCTCACGGGCCCGGCGATCGGCATCGCCGATCCCGGCCCGGCCCACGCGGCATGGAAAGCGTGGACGGCTCGACCGGACAGTCTTGGCAAGCTGACCCAGCTCGCTGATCACATCGAACAAGCCTGGCCCGCCTTGTCGCATGCTGTCGTCGGCCTCACCACCGCCGCCAGCGACGAACTGCGCGACCGCGAGGACCAGTGGACGCCGCTGGCCAAAGAGGTGGTGACCTGGTGCAAGCAGGCTCAGGACGCCAGCGAGGCCGCAGCGGCCGTTCCGTCGCTGAAGGAGGCGATCAGCTGGCTTAAGAAAGCAACCGATGAGATCCGGAACGACCGGTTGGCCCCGCTGGCCGAGCAAGCCCGGTCGATCTGGTCCGCCCTGCGGCAGGAGAGCAACGTCGACCTCGGCGCCATCCGATTGTCGGGCAGCGCTACCCGGCGTCAGGTGGACCTGAACGTGACCGTGGACGGCGAGCCAGGCGCGGCACTTGGCGTCATGAGCCAGGGCGAGATCAACGCGCTGGCACTCAGCATCTTCCTGCCACGCGCGACCGTCTCGGCGAGCCCGTTCCGCTTCCTCGTCATCGATGACCCCGTCCAGGCGATGGACCCGGCAAAAGTCGAGGGCCTGGCCCGGGTTCTCGAGTATGTGGCGCGGTCTCGTCAGGTCCTGGTCTTCACCCACGACGACCGGCTCCCCGAAGCAGTCAGGCGGCTGGGCATCGGCGGGCACATCCTGGAAGTCACCCGGCGGCCCGGCTCAGTCGTGGAGGTCCGGTCGGCCCTGACGCCAGTTCAGCGCCTGCTGAAGGACGCCCAGGATATGTGTGCCGATAAGGACCTGCCAGAAGGCGTAGCGGCTCGGGTCATTCCCGGCCTGTGCCGGCTCGCGGTCGAGGCCGCGTTCACCGAATCGGCCCGCCGAATGCAGCTGGCGGCCGGGAAACGGCACGCCGAGGTCGAAGCCAGCATTGAAGCCGCCGACAAGCTCAGCAAGAAGGCCGCCCTGGCCATGTTCGGCGACGTAACCAAAGCCGGGGATGTGCTGTCGCGGCTCAACAGCTGGCACCGAAGTGCGGGAGACACCTATAAGGCTTTGAACAAGGGAGCGCACGAGGCGCATCACGGTTCGCTACGCTCCCTGGTCGCCGACGCGAAGGCGCTGGCCGAACTCATCAGCACGAAGCTGACATGACTCCCGCCGAGACCCTGGATTCCGCCCGCGACCTGCTCACGCGACGTGCGGGCACGGGCGTCGGCAGTTGGCCGCGCGCCGTAGCCCTGCTCACCCGCCAGGCCCTGGAAAAGGGAGTGGACGCGTTCTGGATAACCAACCCGGCGACCGCGGGCCTGGCGGCCTGCCCCATGAGGACGCAGCTGATCTGCTTGCCCAGTTACCTCGATCCCGCCATCGCCTATCAGGTCGGCTTCGTCTGGGCGGCGCTCAGCGGCGCCTGCCACTATCACCCATACGAGCTCGCGCCGACGGCCAGCCAACTCAATGGCTGGATCGAGATTGTCGCCAGGCTGCTCGCGACCCTCAGCCTGGCCGAATAGGCGGCTTACGCTTCGGCTGTCCTCGGAGCCCGGGCAGTCCGAGCGCGGCATGTGCAGTATCTGAGCCGGTAGGGTTGCCCCGTATTGCGGCCCGACGGGCTTCCAGGCTAGCGCCGATCGCGCCGAGCCGGTGGACATGCCCCCACCCGCACGTTCTTCGTGCTGCGTGGGAGTTTCCTTGGCGCTGGTCCGCCGCTCTGCTGCGAGCCTTGCCGCGCTTGCTAACAGTGGCAGCGTGGCCGAGCTGATATTCGAGCAGATGCTTCACGACGCCGGGGTCCGCGCGGCCCCGGCAGAGCGGCGTGCCTGGGACAGGAGCATTCCAGTACTGACCAGCGATCTTGTCGAGGCCGGCCTCAATGAGGTCGAGGTGCTCCTTGAGCACCGGCTGCCGCTGAGCAGCCGCAGGGTTGACGCGATCCTGGCTGGCAGGCACCCAGTCACGGGCATGGCCTCGTATGTCATCGTCGAGTTGAAGCAGTGGAGCGAGGCAGAGCTGTTCGAGGATGACCCTGGCCTGGTGCTGATCGACGGCTACGGGCGTCATCCACGGCTACATCCGGTCGAGCAGGTCCGCGGCTACTGCGAGTACCTCCGCGACTTCGTGCCGGTCCTCGCCACCGCCAACGACCTCGTCGCGGGCGCAGCATACTTGCACAACGCGACTGAGATGGGTGTGTCGTCACTGCGCCGGCTAGGTGAAACCACCGACGGCAGGCTGTTCACCGGGGAGCGCCGGGGCGAGTTCATGACCTTCCTGCGGTCACGGCTGGCGCCGGAAGTTTCCGGCGCCTCGTACGCCGATGAGTTCCTGAGCTCGCGGGCCGCACCCAGCCGTCAACTGCTTGCGGTCGCTGCCGCGGAGGTCAGGGAGCGAGAGCAGTTCGTGCTTCTTGACGAGCAGCAGCTCGCGTTCAAGCTCGTCCTGCATGCCACCGAGGCCGCGAGGGCGGGCGACGCCAAGTCCGTCGTGATCGTCACTGGCGGCCCGGGCAGCGGCAAGAGCGTCATAGCGCTGTCGCTGCTCGGCGAGCTCGCCCGGCAGGGCCGGACGGTTGTCCATGCGACCGGCTCGCGGTCGTTCACCCAAACTCTACGGAAGGTCGCCGGACGAGGATCGACCCGCACGCGCGCCCTGTTCAAATACTTCAACTCGTTCACCGACGCCGACCGCAACGGCCTGGAGGTCCTCATCCTGGACGAGGCACACCGCATCCGGGAAACGTCGATGAGCCGGTATACCCCACGGCAGATGCGCACGGACCGACGCCAGATCGACGAGCTGATCGCCGCCGCGCGGGTGCCGGTATTCCTCCTCGACGAGCATCAGGTCGTGCGACCGAGCGAGATGGGGACAGTCTCCGACATCGAAGCGCACGCCCACCAGCATGGCCTCGCCGTGCACAAGGTCGATTTGAACGCTCACTTCCGCTGCGGCGGCAGCGAGCTCTACATGAAATGGGTGAGGCGCCTGCTGGGCCTCGAGCCAGGCGGACCGGACGTCTGGCCCGGCGACCCGGCGTTCGAGGTCCGGATCGCCGACAGCCCATACGAACTTGAGCATTTGCTGCGAAGCCGCATCGACAAGGGCTACGGAGCACGTATCTCGGCCGGATTCTGCTGGCCTTGGAGCGACCCGAGAGGTGACGGCTCGCTGGTCCCAGACGTCGTTATCGGTGACTGGGCCAGGCCGTGGAACCTGCGGGGCGACCGCGCGGTGGGCGGAGCACCGCCATCGGCCTTGTGGGCGACCGATCCCGCCGGATTCGGCCAGGTTGGCTGCATCTACACCGCCCAGGGATTCGAGTACGACTGGAGTGGCGTGATCCTCGGCCCTGACATTGTCTGGCGAAACGGCGGCTGGACGCTCGTCCGTGAAGCCAACAAAGATCCCGAACTGCGCAGCCGCAGGAGCATCGACGACCACGAGTTCGGCCGCCTCATCCGCAACGTCTACAAGGTACTGATGACCAGGGGCATGGTCGGCACCGTCATCTTCTCAGCTGACCCTGAGACCAACGCAATGCTGCGGCGCCTCATGCCGTAAGGCTGTGACTTGCCCGCATCTGGAAATGCTGTCAGCAGCACGGACTGGCCCCGCTTTGATTGACTCGCGGGGTTGACATTGACTCGCGGCCGCTTGTCGGCCTGCTGAGACGTTCGCCGGCACTGGCCGGAGGTGAACGGCCTGCGCACGGCGCTGGCTGTCGGCGGACGAAACGGGCTTGGCTACGACAAACGCTCCTGACGCTCTTGACCTATGTCGCGTCTTGTGCCATAAGTCTGAGCTGACCGGATCAGACGGCGAACGGTATCGGCTCAGCCCGCACTGTCAACGTGCCGGACGCGTGCGCGACGCAGCGACCCGTACGGACTCTTGCAGAGGGGGAAGGGAAACCGGCCATGCTATGGCACGGTGCGCCCGACAAGTAATGGGCATGACATTTGAGCCAGGAGATGTCCTTAAAGACGGACGATATGAGATCCAGCAGCTCCTGGGCAGTGGGCAGGAGAAGGAGATTTACTGTGCGTGCGACCGGCACCTTGATTGCCTGGTGGCACTCGATGTCTTCGCCGGCAGCAACCCGGTCATGCCAGGCGGGCGTACCCTGAGTGCCTGGGAAGCACGGGTACTCGGCCATCTCGGCGATCACCCGAACATCGCAACCGTGCTGGATCGCTGGAACGAAGGCGATACCGCCTTCATGACGACCAGGTACCTCTCCGGCGGATCCCTGAAGGAGCTGATCGCCGACGCGCGCAAGTCGGGCGGTTGGCTGCCTGGCGACGAGAGCGTGCGGATCTCAGCCGAGATCGCGAACGGGCTCGCCCACATTCACGCCTGCGCCATCCTCTATCTGGACCTCCAGCCCAAGAATGTGCGGTTCGACCAGTGGCACAAGACCCGCCTCGTCGACTTCGACACCGCGGTGCCGATCGATGACGCCGTTGCAGCCGACCGGTCGGGCCGCGCGATAACCAGCTACATGGCACCCGAGCTCGTGGACGGAGGACCGGTCGGCGAGCGGGCCGACCTGTACTCGCTGGGAGTGACGATCTACGAGATGTGCCAGGGGCACCTGCCCTTCAGCTCCGGCCCCGGGGATGCCGAAGCTGCGCGGGGGCAGGTCCTGCTTCGCACTCCTGACCGGGACGACCTTCCGCCCGCCTTGACCAGCCTCGTGGAGAGTCTTCTTGCGCCAAGCCCCGAGCACCGCCCGGCGAGCGCCTCCGAAGTGGTCGAGCGACTGGACCTGATTCGTGCCGGGAAGCCGAGCGCCGCGCTGAGAGCGGGTGACAGCCAGCCGTTCCCGCGGCCTGACCCGGCCGAACTGCGAGCGCCCGCCAGCGCCAGGGCCACGGCCGCTTACTACGCCGTCGGCGATGTCATCGATGACCGCTTCGAGATTCTGGAGATTATTGACCAGGGCGGTTTCGCCAAGGTGTACCGGGTCAGCGACGACCTCGAGGGCGAGGAACGGGCGCTGAAGCTGTTCAACAGCGCGCTCGGCTATGACGCGGTCCGCCGTGAGCTCCGGGCGCTGCGCAGGATCCGTCATCCCCATGTCGTGGAGGTCTTCTGGGCCAGCAAAACCGGCGCTGGAGAGTGGTACCTGATCACGGAGTTCATCCACGGGGAGCGGCTGGACCAGTTCGTCGGCGGTACCCGCTGCCTCCGCGACCGGGAGGCGGTCGACGTTGCGCTCGACCTGCTCGAGGCGCTCGTCGCGTTCCACCCCGATTCAGTGCGCCTCGGGCAGCTCGACGCCAAACGCCAGGAGGGCGATCTGTCGGAGGCGGAGTTCCACGAGTGGCGGGAGCTGAGCGAGCACGGCCTGGTCCACCGCGACATCAAGCCGCGCAACGTGATCCTCACCCGCGGCGGAGCCAAGCTGCTGGACTTCAACATCGCCTCCCGGGTCGGCGATCCTGTGCGGACCCAGTCGGGCACGCCTCCGTACCAGCCGCCGGACGCGGACCTGACCCGCTGGGAGGTCACGCCCGACTTGTTCGCGGTCGGCGTCATTCTCTACGAGTTGCTCTGCGATGGCCAGCATCCCTACCCGAATGCCCGGCCCATGGTCGACGAGCCGGTGATCGACCCGCGGAAGGTACGTCCCGACCTGAGGCCCGGACTTGCAGAGTTCCTGGTCATGGCGTGCGCCCCCGCCAAGGCGGACCGATTCGCCACGGCTGCCGAGATGCGTGATGCGCTGCGCGAGATCCGAGCCGAGATGTGACACCGGCCGAGTGGGACACGGCCAGCCAGCTCGACAGCGTGCTTGCTGGCCGTGTTACCCCGCACTACGCCGTAGTACACTGGGCTACATGAGCCAGCCCCTGAGCGTCCGCCTGACGGACACCACTCTTGCCCGGCTCGGCAGCCGGGCCCGGCGCGTTCACCTGCCGCCGCGCACGCTCGCCCAGCGGTATGTCGAGGAGGGCCTGCGGATGGACGAGCACCCGCTCATCCGGTTCGCCGACGGTCCGGCCGGGCGACGGGCCCGGCTCGTCGGCACCGGCAAGGACGTCTGGGAGGTCATCGCGGTCGTCCGCGACAACGACGGGGATCCGGCCGAGGCCGCGCGTTACCTGGAGATCCCGCTCGGCCTGGTTCAGGCCGCGGTCGCGTACTACGGCGCCTATACCAGTGAGATTGACCAGCTCATCGAGCTTAACGAGCAGGACGCAGCCGACGCCCACGCCGCGTTCCTGGCCGGGCAGGCAGCCGTCCGGCGGTGAGACTGCTGCTGGACGAGATGCTCGCCCCGGCGATCGCGCGGGAGCTGCGCGCGCGAGGCCATGACGCCGAGGCCGTCGCTGGCCACCCCGACCGGCAGTCCCTGTCCGACCCCGAGATCCTCGCGATCGCGAGGGCCGAGCACCGTGCTGTTGTCACCAACAACGTGCAGGACTTCCGTCCGCTGCACACCGAGGCCATCACCCCCGGAGGTCTCGGTCACTACGGCATGATCTTCATTCCGGGCAGCTACCGGCGGGCGAAAGCGGACACCGGCAAGATAGTCAGCGCGCTGGAGGCCATCCTGGCCGCGCACCCCGGCGAAGCAGACCTCGCCAACGGCGAGGCATGGCTCTAGCTAGTCCTGAACCCGGCCGCCCCGGCCGGGGGCCTGGATCTCTGGCGCGCTGCCTGCCTGATCGCTGGCCGGGCGGATCAGCGCGGGTCTGGTCGTTGCCGTCGCCGACCGCCTTCCTCAGGATGTGCAGCAGCACACGGGCTGCGTCCCGCGGCAAGGATGGCGGCTCCTCCGGCACATTCACCCGCAGGCGGACGCGCCGTGGTCGCGTCGGGGACGGCCCCTGGCACAGGCACGGTCCGGTGCCGCAGCGCCCCGATGCCCTGCCACCACCCCGCGGGGCCGGCCACCAGTGCTACGGCGCCTTCAGGCGCCGTAGCCCGCCCGACCGCCCAGGGCGACGGCGGGCCCGCCACCGGCAGCACCCGGCGCGCCGCCTGACCACCCACGCCGGGGTCAGACGCGGGCGCAACCCCGCTTCGCTAGTCCTGGGACTCAGCATTCAGGGCGGCCCCGCAATGCGACGCCTGGCACTAATCCTGGCCTGGGAGTCGTGTCTGGCTGGGTCAATGAGCCAGCAAAGCGCAAAGTGCGGGTTACGCTAGCTGTGGTTTGCCTCCCAGTTGCTTGCGTGGATCGATCCGCAGCAGGGGTAGGGAACTGTTGCCTGCTCCGGACCCTGGCGGCATCGGTCATCGTCAGCATCGCGGCTGGCGCGGTGCACTGATCCGGGTCGTCTGGAGGGGAAGGCCCGGCTTGCCGTTGCCTGCGCCAGTCGGGATGATCTTGGGAATTGAGGGCTCGTCGGCTGAAGGATCCCTTCGCTCAGGCACGGCTAACTAGTCCGGCCCGCCACTGCGATGAGAGCCGGCAAAAACCGCGGACCGCACCGACGCCCGGTTCGAAGGCAGCGTCGCTGACTGCACCCAGTGCCGGCGGCGGGTAAGACAGCGCGATAGTCCTGGATCGGTTGACAGTGGCCTATGCGCTGAGCAGGACAGCTGATCTCTGGCTGATCCGTTATGCATCCTCGCCTCGTCGGAGCCGGAGTGAACCGCGACTGGTGACAAGATCCACTGGAACGGCATCCTCTATCCACGGTATCCCGCCGAATCTGACCTGCGTGTCATGCACGCGGCACAGCACAGTTCGACACTGGCCCTGCCCGTGAGTGATATCCCAGGCCACTGTGCCGAGTTGGGTGCATGGCGTGTGCCATGTGGTCCTGGTCATGACGTCGGGGCAGATGACCCGCCGGCCGGCCCCGCACATGCCCGTGAATTCGCGACACCGGTCACAGAATCCCAGCTGCGCAACAACCTGATCCCGGATCCGTAAGCCGCAAGCAGGGCAGGTGCCGATGCGGTATGGATGTGCAGGCATATCATGCAGGCGGCGGGGCTGTCCGGCCGTGCCGCGCTCACGCGCACGCTGGCTGGTTTCATAGAGGTTACGGTCGACGTCGTCTTGGCTGTATCGGACAGTGAGTGCGTTAGCCTTGCGGGACATTTGAGTCGTACATCTCCTTTAGCCCGCCCAGTCGTCGGGCAGGTAGCGCGGTCTAGATCCCTTTATCCGGAGGTTCAGCCTCTCCGTGTCGGACCCGGCTTGGGTTCGCGGACGGATAGTGCCCCGGTCAGGCCTCTATGTCGGGATGCGCTGCAGCATTCCGGCGATGAAGATCCTGGTAGCTGGCGAGACCGCCGGTGCGGCAGGGCCGCTGAATACATCATCGGCGGCGCTGCCGCCGGACTCGGCATACCGCGTGCCGGCGGTTATGGCGCGCATCGCCAGGAGGTGCGGGGCGAGCATCGCGGCCAGGCGCCGGGCGGCGTCGGCTGTCATAGGCGGTGGATTTGCACCAGGCTTTGCATCCAGGTCGTCGTGGTATTCCCGAATTTTATCGGCCTGATCGTATTCGGTAATCATGACCCGCCCCCGTGTCCTGGCCAGTTCCCCGCCGGCCACTATCGGCAGCCAAGCACACTGTGAACCTTTCCGCGACTTGTTCGCGGCCAATGGCGTTACCGTACGGCATCCCTACCGAATCAGTGCCTTCGCGGTTTAGGGAACTGTTGTCATGGCATTGGAAGGAGAATCCGATCATTCGCAAATGTGAGCATTACAGCTGGCTAGGCTTACGCCCGCCAGAGCATTGCGTAGCCCCGCCGGACCATGACCGGATCAGCCGCTAAAATTAGTTGCCCACTAGCAAATAGCCTGGCGAGGGGTCGCGGGAGGCCCGATCGCGGCGAGCGGCCGACGGAGCTCTTCGCGGTGGACCGGCGAATCGCCGAGGAGGGCATCGCGGGAGTGACACAACCCATCAGCACCCGACCCGACCGCAGTTTCTGGCGGTCCACGTTCTCGTCCTTGAAGGTCCCTAACTATCGGCTTTACTTCGCCGGTCAGTCGATCTCTCTGGCCGGCACGTGGATGCAGATGACAGCCCAGTCCTGGCTAGTTCTCGTCCTGACGCGGTCAAGTACGGACCTGGGCCCTCTAGTTGCGCTGCAGACGCTGCCAGTACTGCTGCTGGCGCCGTACGGCGGCGTCGTGGCCGACCGGGTGGACAAGCGCAAGCTGATGATCGGGCTGCAGACGGCGATGGGCTGCCAGGCGCTGGTGCTCGGGCTACTGACCGTGCTCGGCTCGGTGCAGTTCTGGCAGGTTTGCCTGCTCGCGATGATCCTCGGGCTCAACAACGCCTTCGAGAACTCGGCCAGGCAGGCATTCGTCCGCGAGATGGTTGGCCGGGACAAGCTCCGTAACGCGATCACGCTCAACTCAGTCACGGTGAACGCGGCGCCCGCGGTCGGCCCGGCTATCGGCGGCGTGCTGACCGCCACTGTCGGGGTGGGAGTGTGCTTCCTTGCTAACGCGGCGAGCTTCGTGGCCGTTGTCACCTCGCTGCTCATCATGAACACCGCAACTCTCCGGCCCACTCCGCCCGAGCGCCGGGCACGCGGGCAGTTGCGCGCGGGCCTGAGATACGCACCCCCAGGATGTAGGTGTGAACTATGTCGCGAGACAGGTGCGAACTATGTCGTGCGCTCAGACACTGATGGGGGCGCCCATCGACGCCGTCGGCGAATGCCCGCTCACCTGCGGCAATGTGCTGCTGCGGGCGAGCAGGACCATCTCACTAAGTCTCGTCAGGTCCAGCTGTCGTACAACGCTCGCGAGAGAATGACGAGAGAGATCCGGCGGCAGGCGGCGCCTGAGCCCGCGGAGGCGTCGCCGTTGCTGTGTCGTTTGAAGGTGGCACACCGGACACAAGTTGCGGAACTTTGTCTGCCTGTTGGACGGTAATACGTGCACCATAAAGCGGTTCGTCGAGCCGGACGGACCGGACGTGAATCTCGACAGCATTCCGGCAATCTCGACGGCGGCCTTGCTTCTCACCTGGCCTCCGGCCGCGGCATTGACGCAGGTCACGGAACCACGACGACCGGACAGTCGGCCGCATGAACGACCTTGTGCGCCGTGCTGCCTGCTAATAGCGAGCTCAGGTCGCTCCGGCGGCGGGACCCAATGACGATGACGCTGGCATCGTGCGAGTTGGCGCACCGGGTGATCTCAAAGGCCCACCGGCTGTGCAAGTTCGCGGCCACTTCGCCGCTGGCCTTTATGCCAGCTTCAGCGAGCTGCTCGGTAGCGGCCTTCACCACCATCTGCGCGTCCTCCCAGGTCGGCGCCGTGCATGCCATGCTCCTGGAAGGCTCGGATTCCCACAGGTGAAGCACGTGAACTTCGCCGTCGCCGAGGGTCGCCAGTTCCTCGGCTGCGGCCAGTACGCGCTCGCCGATCTCTGATGCGTCAATCGCCGCCAGAATCTTCTCGTACACCGGTTGCCTCCCTCGCCTCCGACCTTCGTGAACGGATAGTTCAAAACTCCGCGCATGGCCGACAGCAGGCAAAGGCCGAACGTCCTGAGATCAGAGGTCAGTTGACCCGACATGTGTCGTTACTTGAGATTTCTGAGGCACTGCCCGCAGGCGCTGTATGGGGTCAGGCGATGGCGCCAGCCTTGTCGCTGAGGCGGCGCGGCCGGGACGAAGGGACCGGCTATTTCTTACCAAGGTCCCTTCTGCAGCGAGACGGGGCAGGTCATGCTAAAGGCGAAAGCAGCGTGCCAATCCGTGGCGGCCGCGTCAGAAAGGACAGCTGCGATGCCTGGTATCACAGTGGGTATCGACGGATCAGACAATGCCCATCACGCACTGATATGGGCGATGAAGGAGGCCGCTCAGCGCGAAGTGAAGCTGACAGTCCTGACGGTCCACGAAACGATTAAGGGCTACTGGACTGGTCGGCCGGTCACGTTCGCGGGCGATGACGAGCGAGTCAGTCAGGCTCGCGAAGCGGCCGAGCAGGCCGTCGCAGCAGTAGCGAAGGAACTGGGCGAAGATAGCCAGCCGCAGGTCACAGTTACGGCGATTAATGGCTTCGCCGCCCAGGCACTGATCGAGGCTTCTGCAGACGCCGACCTGCTGGTCGTGGGTACCAGGGGCGGAGGGGGATTCCCGCACCTGAACCTCGGGGCGGTCAGCAGCCAGGTCGTGCACCATGCCAAGTGCCCGATCGTACTGGTGCCCCACGACAGGTGAGCCCCGAGTCCTAACCGGTCACCGACCGAGCGCTGAGGTAACGGCTATACGGGCGCCAGCACCTGGCCTGCCAGACGCTAAAGACTGGCGGGCCTGGTGCTACCTGGTCATTCTCCTGACCTGAACAAGTCGACCACGATGCGCGGCTTGGCACAGCAGCGGCCAGGATCGGCCGAACGTCCCATGCTTCGGGGAGTAAAGACCCTGTCACGCCCCGACGTTGGCCCGCGACGCTGCCAGGGAGAAGAGACGGCAACATGACCGAGAACGCCATGATCATCGGCGCGGAGCCGCTGTTGCGCGAACTGCCACCCGACCAGATCGCACTGCTTGCCGCCACAGCTCGCCGCGTCTGTCCTGGCTCGTCCCGCCCTATCAGTGGCAGTTCGGCGCCGTGTGCACGCAGCCGGTCCGGGCATTCGAATTCGACGCCAGAGCTGTCAGGGCGGTCTGCGCCGCGCACCCGCAGCTTGCCCATGCAGTGGCCATACAGTTCATGACGATCGCGATTCACAGGCTGCAGACCACCAGGACGCGCCTGCTCCGGGCGCGATCAGCGGCATACGCAGCGGGTGGCCCAGGCGAGTAGCAGACCGGAACACCCAGTGTTCACCGTGCGACCAGCCAGGATCGGGAGAGGACTGCCTCGGCCTTATCCCGAAGCTGGGCGCTCGCTACAGCCTGACAACCGGGCGGGATGGTCGCAGTGATCTGGGTGACGTGATCGGACTGAAGGTCTGATCGACACGCCTCGGCGACTACAGGCTGGCTGCGACCTCTTGCAAGGCCCTTGCTGCCGACGCGATCTGGGTCACCATCTCAGGGCACGATGCGCCGGCTGCGTTAGGGCTCCAAGAAGAACCAAGGGACCAAAGGCCCTGCCGGTCGGTCCCGAACGCCCCTGCCGTCGTCGGCTGCCAGAGCCGAGATTGGGGGTGGCGCCCAATTGGGCCGGATCGGCGCGTAGAGCAGGCCGCAGCAAGGCGGGTCCTGCGCACGAACGCCCGCCGCTCGGAAAGAAGGAGCTATGAGGACGCGCATCGGCATTAACGGCTTCGGCCGGATCGGGCGGGCCCTGGTCCGCCGTACCCTCCAGCGCGATGACCTGGAGATCGTGGCGGTCAATGACATCACCGACGTAAGGACGCTCGCGCACCTGCTGGAGTTCGACTCCACATACGGGCGGCTGCCGCTCAGCGTCACTCACACCGAGGACTCGATCGTAGTCGACGGGAGGCCGATCAAGGCGCTCAGCCTGCACACCCCGGCCGTGATCCCGTGGGAGGAACTGGGTGCGGACGTCGTAGTCGAGGCCACCGGCAAGTTCCGGAGCCGGGAAGATTGCGCGCAGCATCTCAAGGCCGGGGCGCGAAAGGTGCTGATCTCGGCGCCGGGCAAGGACGCGGACCTGACGATCGTCGTCGGAATCAACGACGGCGACTACGACCCGATCCGCCATGACATCATCTCCAACGCGTCATGTACCACCAACTGCGTCGCGCCGATGGCCAAGGTGCTGAACGACGCCTTCGGCCTCGTCCAGGGCCTGATGACGACCGTGCACGCCTACACCGGCGACCAGATGCTGCTGGACGGGCCGCACAAGGACCTGCGCCGGGCGCGCAGCGCCGCCGTCAGCATCGTCCCGACGACTACCGGCGCGGCTCGGACGACCGGCCTGGTGATAGCCGAACTGGCCGGCCGACTCGACGGCGTGGCCATTCGGGTTCCCGTCGAGGACGGCTCGCTTACCGATCTCACGGCCGTCCTGTCCACGGACGTTACCGCTGACGAGGTCAACGATGCCTTCCGGCAGGCGGCCGAGGGCCCGTTGGCTGGGGTCGTGCGTTACAGCACTGATCCGCTGGTGTCGCGTGACATCATCGGCGATCCCGCGTCGTGCGTATTCGACTCCGGCTTGACCCAGGCCGCGGGCAGCCTGGTGAAGATCTTCGGCTGGTATGACAACGAGTGGGGATACACCTGCAGGCTCGCTGACCTGGCCGGCATCGTGGGGGCTGCGCTGTGACTACCGGCGCGGCACAGCAGCGCCGTTCCATATAAAGACTGAGGGGCCGCCCGGCTTTTCCGGGCGGCCCCTCAGCTCACTGCTCAATGGGTGCTGGACATCCTGTGCATGGAGCGGAACCGGGTGATGTCCTTGCGCCCGGCGAGCAGCGCCACGCAGACGGCGGCGACGGGCACCGCCCAGAGGATCTTCTTCATTTCGTCCTCCTCTCATCGGGCGGCACTTCGCACGCCCCTGCTTGCAATTCCACGGTCCTCCAAACGCGCAGTAGCGGGCAGGGCCGAAGGTCTGCCGCTGCGGGGCACCTAGTCCCTGGCCGACTTGATGCAGCTGACCGTGAACCGGACGGTGCCATCGGCCGTGCGCTCGCGCACTACGCCCTGCACCTCGTTCTCGAAGCCGGGGAAGTGCCCGTCCCAGCGCTCGAACAACCGCAAGTAGTCGACAACGGGACGGGCCCCTGGGTCGAACCGCTCGCCCGGCACGACAACCGGTATCCCCGGCGGGTACAGCAGGCAGGTCACTGCGCTGACCCGGCCCTCGAGCTGGTCCAGCGACACCTGCTCGGTCCGGCCTGCGACCAGCGCGGCAAACGCGGCCGCCGGGGTCAGCGCCGGGACGGGCAGCTCAGCCGAGATAGCCTCCTGCATCCGCGCAGTGTCGTAGCCGGACAGGAAGGCGTGCATGTGGCCGGCGAGGTCCTTCAGGCCGATGCCGGCATACCGGCTCCCGAAGCCCGCGAGCTCCGGCATGGCTTCGGTTACCGGCATGTTGGCCTCGTAGGCACGGTGGAAGTCGAAGAGCTCGGCCAGCAGCGTGCCGGACTTGCCGCGGGTCACGGCGATGGAGAACAACACGAGGATCGAGTAGTAGCCCGTCTTCTCGACCACGACGCCGTGCGAGCGGAGGTAGGCCGAGACCAGGCTGGCCGGTATCCCCCAGTCCTGCGGCTTGCCGCCGGGCCCGAGGCCCGGTGTGACCAGCGTGACCTTGACCGGGTCGAGCATGGCCTCGCCCGGCAGCAGCCCGGTGAACCCGTGCCAGCTGCCTCCGGCGTCGAGCTGCCAGGTGTCCTGGCGCAGCGCCGCCACCACCGCTGCGTCACTCGTGCTGCCCGACGGCCGGAGCGATGGCTGGAACACGCTGAACCACCAGGTCCCGTCGGCTGCCATCCGGGCCGCGACGTCGGTCATCTGCTGCCGGAAGCTGACAGCCTCATCGACCGCGTCGTCCACTAGGGCGCGTCCGGCCGGGCCCTCCATCATCCTGGTGGCCACGTCCAGCGACGCCACGATCCCGTACTGCGGCGAGGTGGAGGTGTGCAGCATGAAGGCCTCGTTGAAGCGGGACCGGGGCAGCGGCGCGCGGCCCTGCCGGATGTGGATCATCGATGCCTGGGACAAGGCCGCGAGCATCTTGTGCGTCGACATCGTGGTGATCACGGTCGGGACGCCTGGCTCGGGATCACGCCCGGCCGCCATCCCGAAGTGACCCGCGTATACCGGGTGGAACGCTGCGTAAGGTATCCAGGCCTCATCCAGCAGGACGTGCTCGGCCACCTGGCCCAGGCACGCAACAAGCAGGCCGGTGTCATACATCGTGCCGTCGTAGGTGGAGTTGGTGACCACGGCCAGCCGGGCGCGCTCGACGGTCCGCCCCGCCAGCAGCGGGCTGGCGGCAATCTTCGCGCGGATCGCGCCCGCATCCAGGTCGGCCGCGCGGATCGGGCCGATCAGCCCGAGGGCGTTGCGCGCGGATTGCAGCCAGACCGGTACGGCGCCGGTCTGTATGACCGAGTTCACGACCGACTTGTGGCAGTTGCGGTCGAGCAGGACGACATCGCCGGGCGAGACGGTGGCGCGGAAGACGATCTGGTTCGACATGGTCGTGCCGTTGGTCACGAAGTAGGTGTCATCCGCGCCGAAGACCCTGGCCGCGTTGGCCTCGGCTTCCTCGACGACGCCCTCGTGCTCGAGGATTGAGCCGAGTTCGGGCACGGACGAGGAGAGGTCGGCGCGCAGGAACCGCTCGCCGACGAAGTCGAAGAAGAGCCGGCCGGCCGGCGACTTCAAGAAGGCAAGACCGCCCATGTGACCGGGTGTGTGCCAGGAGTAGCGGTACTCGTTCACGTACCGCGCGAGCGCCCCGAAGAACGGCGGCAGCAGGCTGTCGTGGTACTGCTGCATCGCGCTCCGGATGTGGCCGACGATCCACTGCGGGGTGTCTTCGGTTAGCCAGAGCGCGCCCGACAGCGACTCGGCCAGATCCGGGCTGATATCCCTGACCGACAGGCCTTCGGTCATGAGGAACGCGGGCAGCCCGTTGAACCGTGCTCTCGCCACCGCGAGCAGCCCGGCCGGAGTGCGGGA
>Ga0335075_10003164_pt1 | contig 26235 bp, 28 predicted proteins | sample Lox_Sample_24_FD_206723 | JGI IMG/M metagenome (GOLD analysis project Ga0335075, IMG submission 206723) | Soil microbial communities from Loxahatchee National Wildlife Refuge, Florida, United States - Lox_Sample_2.4 | ecosystem: Environmental > Terrestrial > Soil > Wetlands | place: USA...
AAGAGCACCGCAAGCTTCAGCAGATTGGCCGTCGCCATCACCCGTCCGCTCAGCCGCGTCCCCAGATAGTTAATCACTCCGAGAACAGCCAGGATCGCGAAGGGCAGCATCGTCGCCGTTCGCGGAGAAATGGCCACGATGGACTGCACATAGGGGATGGCTCCGAAGGCGAGCGCCGCCGCGATGCCGGGGTCGATCACCGCCGCCGACATCCATCCATAGAGAAACGCCACGCGCGGCCCGTAGCCTTCCCTCAGATATACATATTCGCCGCCGGCCACGGGATACCGCACCGCCAGCTCCGAGTAGCAGAGAGCCCCGGCCAGCGCCATCAGCGCCATGCCGCACCACACCGCAGCCAGCAGCGCGGGCGAGCCCAGCGATTTCGCCATTGCCGCCGGAGTGAGGAAGATTCCCAGCGCGATCGACTCGCCGGTGACGACGGCGACTGCCATCGCCAGGCCCATCTGTCTTTTCGGTTCCATGTGAGAGCTGTCGAACTTTCCGGATCATCCTACCCGCGCAGCGAACGGACCGGCATCAACCCTAGGGTGGAGATTCGAATGTCAGACGCTACAATGTCGCGAGAAAGCGATCTCTACCTTGAATCTGCGCGGCATTTCGAAGCCTAATTCCGACATCCTGCTGCTGGCCTTCGATTTCGCCGGCACGCTCGTCTTCGCCATCGAGGGCGCGATGGCCGCCGAAAATGGCAATCTCGACCTGCTGGGGACGATGGTCCTGGCATTTGCGACCGCCCTGGGTGGCGGCATCATCCGCGACCTGCTCATCGGCGCATCGCCACCGAACTCCATTCGCGACTGGCGCTATGGAGCGATCGCTTTTGCCGGCGCGTTCACCATGTTTTTATTTCCCAATCCCGTGCACGGGATTCCGCCTTCGATTCTTATGGTTCTCGATGCCGCCGGGCTGGGCCTCTTTGCCGTGGCCGGTGCGGAGAAGGCTCTGGCGTATGGGATAAATCCCTTCATCGCCGTCCTCATGGGCGGCATCACCGGCGTCGGCGGCGGAACCATTCGCGACGTGCTTCTGGCGCAGGTTCCGACGGTGCTGCGGGCAGATGTGTATGCAACTGCGGCGCTCGCCGGAGCAGCCGTAGTGGTCATCGGCCTGAAGCTGAGGCTGCCTCGCGCTCCTGTGGCGATTGCCGGCGGTGTTATCTGCTTCCTGCTGCGTGTCGTCAGCGTGTGGCGTCACTGGAACCTGCCGCATGCCCCGGTGCACTGAGTTACCTAAGTTTGAAGAGTTCCTGAAAACTTTTCCCGCATTTCGGCTAAAGAGTCGCAGCGATTGATACTTTTGTTTTGAAAAAGCTGTGCCTACAATGAAGGGGAAAGATGACGAACACCCAGTTCTATTTCGCAATCTGCATCCCATTCTTCACGATTCTGGTCGTGTGGATCGGGGGCACCATTGCGAACCGCAGCGCGATTAACGATTTGCGGGCGGAGATAAGGGCCGCAATCGGCGATCTGCGCTCGGAAATGAGGTCTGGCTTCGACGATATGCGCTCGGAGATGCGAGCCGCAATCGATGATCTGCGGCTGGAGATGAAAGCTGGTTTCAACGATTCTCGTACGGAGACACGAACTGGCATCGAAGATTTGCGTTCCGACACACAGGCTGGTTTCCTCAGTCTCCGTTCCGACACGCAGGCCAGTTTTATCGGCCTGCGCTCTGAGACGCGGGGAGCAGTCGACGACCTTCGCTCGGAGATGAAGGCCGGCTTCGACGCCGTCAATCGCCGTCTCGATGGTCTTGAGTCCAGGTTCGACCGCCTGGAGACCCGGTTCGATCGCATGGACACAGAAGTCCGCAAAGATCACGAGCACCGCATCACCATGCTCGAAGAGCGCGTCTTCGCTCGTCCTGCCTGAGCTTCACGCCCTTAACAGCAACTGGCCGTAGCCCGAAAAGATTCGTCGCGCCACCAGGTGGCTGGCGATGAAACAGGCCAGCGCCGAAGACGAAAAGATCGTCGTCAAGACTACAAACTGATACAAGGCCGCATAGAGCGGAGACGCGCCCGACAGCACCATGCCCGCCATGATCCCGGGAATCCAGACAATGCCCAGCGAGCGGATGTTATCGACCGCCGGAATCAAGCTGGAGCGGAATGCGGTGCGTAGATAGCGATCGACGGCTATCTCAGGACTCGCCCCCAGCGCCAGCGCAGACTCAATCTCTCCGACATGAGCGGCGACTTCACCGCGAAACCTGTCCAGGAAGATCGACTGCGTGTTCATCGTGTTCGCGATAACCATGCTGCCCACAGGAACCAGCGTCAGAATCTTCAGCGGAATGACGCCCGTCACCGTCATCACCGTCAGAATCGTGCCCGCGCCTGTGCCAATCGCAATCAGGGCCAGCACAAATGCGCGCGGAATCTTCTTCGCCCGCTTACGCACAATACTCGCAGCAGCAAAGATCATCCCGGCAAGCACGAAGATCGACGTCCATGCCGGGCCGCGCAGCAGGGCAGCGAGAATCGCTCCGACCGCGAAGATCTGCAGCAGCCCGCGCACTTCCGCGAAACTGATTTCTTTGAGCAGGCCCGGTGCGCGGCGGCGAGCGAGGAGGATCACCGCCAGAGTCACCAGCGCGGCGATCAGGCACTGCACGGCTCCGCGCTCGAGCTGATTGGGGAAGTAGTGCTCAAGCACGGGGAAGCACCTCCTCCGCGGGTCCGATGGCCTTGATACGTCCCCCGTCGAGCACGAGAATGCGATCGGCCATGGTGCGCGCCTGCTCCAGGCTGTGCGTTACCCAGATGCACGTTAAGTGGCGGTCGCGAATGAGTCTTTCCAGAAGCTGCTCCACGCTGCCGCGGGAAGCCTCGTCGAGGGCAGACGTCGGCTCATCAAGCAACAGCACCTCGGGCTCGTTCGCAAGGGCACGGGTAATGGCGACGCGCTGCGCCTCTCCGCCGGAGAGGGTCAAGGCATCACGGGTCGCATATCCGGCGAGACCGACTTCAGCAAGCAGGGAATCGATCTCCCTGTTCGACAGCGTACGCCCCTGCTGTCGCGGCCCAAAGGCCAGATTCTCCGCCACGGTCCCGGGAAAAAGATAAGCCCGCTGCATCACCATCCCGATTGACCGGCGCAGGCTCGCCGTCTCGATCGTCCTGTAGTCCTGCCCGTGGAAGAGCACGGTGCCCTCCGTCGGCTCGTCGAGCCGGTTGATCAGCCGGAGCAGGCTGCTTTTTCCGGCTCCGCTTGGGCCAATAACACCAAGAACTTCAGCAGGTTCAACGGAAAAGTTGATGTCTTTGACGAGGAATCTGCGCGGTTCGGAAAGCAACTCGCGGCTGAGGTCACGGCATTCCACTATATAGCGGGTCGAATTCACGTTCACAAGGCAACGCCAGTGTACCGCCCGCGCAGCTCGAGCCCTCAGGCAGAGTGAGGGACCTCGGTGACTCTGCTCCGAAAGGAGGAATTCCCCCCAATGGTTTCTCGAAAAATATGTGGAAAGCTTGCCTTAGCTTCCGGCGCGTTGTTACTGATGTGCGCTCCAGTACTGGCCCAGGTGAATCCGGCCGGCGCCCCTCAGCCGCAACAGCAATCCAGTCCGACAGCAAACCAGGGAATGAATAATCCCAATGCTATGCAGCAGCAGCAGGCATCCTCAACATCGGTAATGCAGGACAAGGCATTCGTGCACGATGCCTTACAGGGCGGCATGGCCGAAGTGCAGCTCGGCCAGCTGGCGGTCGAAAAGGGATCGAGCGAGGATGTAAAGCAGTTCGGCCAGAAGATGGTCGCTGATCATACCAGACTCGGCGACCAGATGAAGCAGGTCGCACAACAAATGGACGTAAAACTCCCGAACGGCCCCTCCAAGAAAGACAAGGAGCTGTACTCCAAACTTCAGGGACTTTCCGGCCAGCAATTCGACAACGCCTATATCACCGCGATGGTGAAGGATCACAAGAAGGACGCCGAGACCTTCAAGGCCAAAGCCCAGCAAAGCCAGAACCCTGCCCTGCAGCAAGCTGCCCAGCAGGGCGCTCAGGTGATCGACCAGCACCTGCAGATGATCGATCAGATCGCTGCGAGCCACAATCTGATGAACAGCAAAGGCAAGCTGACAAATTCTGGATATTAGCCCTTAGACCTGCAGCAGACAAAGAAAGGCGTCTCTTCACGGGACGCCTTTCCCGTTTCCGGTAAGCAAAACCAGAGATGCCCTTTCCCGAAGCCACTGCATTCAAGTCGACGCGACCAACAGGGAGCGGCGACCCTGAACCACGCTGAACGTGGTACACCTCCTCTGGTTTTGCCGTAGAATTGCCCCGATGCCTCGCAAGATTTCAGCAAGCTGCCGGTTGGCTCTGGCCATCTTCGTCCTCTGCGCGACTGCGCTCTGCCAGCCGGTCAAGAGCCTTCCCAGGCCCACCGACTATGTCAGCGATCTCGCCCATGTGATGTCCCCCGCGGTCATCCGCCAGCTCGACCTGATCTGCGGCCAGGTTGACCATGAGGCCAACGCTCAGATCGCTGTCGTTACCGTAACCACGCTCGACGGCGAGCCGGTCGAGGAGTACGCCGTCGATCTCTACCAGGCCTGGGGAATCGGCAAGAAGGGCATCAAGGAGGGCAGCGACCGCGGCGTCCTCATCCTCATCGCCGTGCAGGACCGCAAGCGCTTCATCTCCACTGGATACGGCCTGGAAAGCATCCTGCCCGACGCCACCGTGAGTCAGATCGGGCGCCAGATGGTCCCCATGCTGCGCAATAACGACTTCGACGGCGCCATGACCCTCGCCGTCGACCAGATTTCTCAGATCATCGCCAAAGACGCGGGCGTGACCCTGACGCCCCTCGCGCGCCGCCAGCGCCAGCAGCCGGCTCATATCTCCCTCGGCCAGCTCATCACGTTCGGCCTCTTCCTCCTCTTCGTCATCTTTATCCTGGGACGATTCGGGGGCTCCGGCCTCATCGGCTTCCTCCTCGGAATGTTCATGGGAGGCGGCTTCGGCGGCGGCGGTGGTGGTGGCGGACGAGGCGGCGGGGACGGAGACGGCGGTGGCAGCGGCTTCGGCGGATTTGGCGGCGGCAGCACCGGAGGCGGTGGCGCCGGCGGCGATTGGTAACATAAGCATGGCTACCCCGGTCGACAATCCAGGGGAGCAGGGAGACAGGCACGATGATGCGTCGCGGTTTGTGGATCGCTATCGGCGTAGTTGTAGTGATTTTTCTTGTAGTTCTGATGGTCTTCGGCAGCTACGTCAGCGCGAAGAACCAGATGGTCGCCAAGCAGGAGGCGGTCAAGGCGCAGTGGTCGCAGGTCGACGTCGTCCTGCAGCGGCGCGCTGACCTCATCCCTAACCTCGTGAGCACGGTGAAGGGCTATGCGACGCACGAGGAGAAGGTCTTCGACGACATTGCCAACGCCCGCGCCGCGCTGCTGAATGCAAAGGATCCCTCCGGGAAGATCCAGGCCAACGGACAGCTCGACGGAGCCCTGGGCCGGCTGCTGGCGATCTCGGAGAACTACCCCAACCTGAAGGCCGACCAGAACTTCCTTTCTCTGCAGGCCCAGCTGGAAGGCTCGGAGAATCGGATCGCCGTCGAACGCCGCCGCTACAACGAGACGCTCCGTGACTACAACACCTTCATCCGGCAGTTTCCCAACAGCATCTGGGCGGGAATCGCCGGCTTCCAGCCCGACAACGCCTACTTCGAAGCCAGCGCTTCATCGCGCCAGGCTCCGGTCGTGAAGTTTTGAGGTCGTCAAGTTCTGACCGGTAGTGGACCAAAACAAAGAGGCTGCTCGCGGGCAGCCTCTTTGCGTTGAGGACGGATTTTTTGGGGGGCGGGCTTATGCGCGGGTGAAGGAAGCGATGGCGGTGGCCTCGTCGTCCTTCACGTCGAAGACCGTGTAGAGCTTGGTGATCTGGAGCAGATCGTGAACTTTCTTGGTGAGGTTCAAAAGCTTCAGCTCGCCGCCCTGGTTGCGAACCGTGGTGTAAGCGCTGACCAGTTCGCCGATCCCCGAGCTGTCGATGTAGTTCACATCGGCGAGGTTCAGCAGGATAAGCTTCGAGCCCTTGGACAGAAGGTCCCGGATCGCGTCACGCAACTGCACACTGCCTTCGCCCAAGGTGATGCGACCGCTTAGATCGAGAATGGTCACGCCGTCTATCTGACGGGTGGTTACTTTCATGCTCACGAAAAAGTTCCTCCTTAGCTGCCTGTTTGAGCCGTCCCCAGATGTTTGATAAGTGTCAACTCAGTTCCGGGATGCAATTGCTTGAAGTGTACCTCATCCATGAATGAGCGAATGAGGAAGATGCCGCGGCCGGAGCCGCGCAGGAGATTCTCCGGCGCCAGCGGATCGGGCAGCGTATCCGGGTCCAGGCCCTTGCCCTGGTCCGAAATACGAATCACCAGTGACTCACCGGTATTTTCAAACGAGGCCGTAATGCGCTTCTCAGGATCGTACGAATTGCCATGGAGCACAGCGTTGACTGCTGCTTCCCGCACCGCCATGGCTACGCGAAAAACCTCGTCTTCGTCGATGCCGGCCTTCTTGGCCATCTGTTCGGCGGTTTCCTCAACTTTGTTAACACTGTCCAGCGAGGACTCGAGCGTGTAAGTAATGCGGCTTGCCTGTTGTCCGGTCAAATGCGCTTCCTCGCTTTTTTCCATGTCAGTCGTGTCTGAAACCTCAAGCGATCTCGTTAGCAGGCAGTTTGCTTGCTCACGCGATCAATGTCAAGCAATCTCCCTCACTCCCCGCGAGATACTGTCGATCCTGTCCCAAATCAGAGACGCGTTTTCCAACGGCGCCGGTTGCCTCGCGCCCCTGTTAGACTGCATCGGAGATGGCCCGCAAAGCGCACGAGGATCACGTGAGCCCCTCGCTCACATCGATGCTTGGAACGCCCGTCACCGACGAGAAGGGACAGGTGCGCGGCCGCGTGCGCGACCTCGCCGTACACACCGGCGCCGATGCGGGAAAAGTCGCCGGCCTGGTTCTGAAGACCCGCGCCGGATTGGAGCTCGTCGAGGCTACCTGCGTGCGCCAGACCTCGAGCGGCGTGATCGAATTGCGTCACGGCGCCGAGTTGCGCCCGCTGCGTCCCGACGACAACTTCATCCTGCTGCGCCAGGATCTGCTCGACCGCCAGATCATCGACGTGCACGGCCGCAAGGTGGTCCGCGTCAACGATGTCGACCTGCAGTGGTTTTCGCAGAACGGCGACCCGGAAAACCTGCGCGTGCGCGAAGTGGAAGTTGGCCTCCGCGGCGCCGTCCGCAGGCTTTTAAAAGGAGTGATTCCGCCGCAGGCCCTCGATTCGCTTGCTCGGCACTTCCCGCCGCGGGTCATTCCCTGGGAATTCGTCGACATGATCGAGGTCGATCCAGCGCGCCGCGTCAAGCTCAAGATCGAGCACGAGCGCCTGGCACAGCTTCACCCCTCCGACATTGCCGACATCCTCGAGGATCTGCCTGCCGCCGAGCGCGAGGCGGTTCTGACCACACTCGACGAAGAAGTAGCCGCCGAAGCACTCGAAGAAGTCGATCCCCGGCTGCAGGTTTCCATGGTCGAGGGCCTCGACTCAGAAGTCGCTGCCGGCATTGTCGAGGAGATGGATCCCTCCGCCGCCGCCGATCTTCTCGCCGAGCTGCCCGAGTCGCGCAGCGAAGCCATTCTCGAGGAGATGGATCCGGAGGAGCGCCAGGAAGTCGAGGAGCTGCTCGAGTTCCGGGAAGATTCCGCTGCCGGCCGCATGACGACGGCGTATATCGCGGTTCCGCAGGCGGCCATTGTGGGCGATTCAATCCAGGCCATGCGCGACTTCGAAGGCGATATTGAAACCATCACTGAGATCTATCTGATCGACGAGGCCGAGGTTTTGAAAGGTGTGGTTCCGCTGGCGCGCATTGTGCTGGCCAAGCCCGAGACGCGTCTCGACGTTCTGGCCGAGCCCCGCTTCATCTCCTGCGAGGCCGATGCCCACCAGGAACAGGTCGCCGAGCTCTTCGACAAATACAATCTCCGCGCCCTCCCCGTCCTCAACGCCGACGGAAAACTGGTCGGCGTCGTCGAAGCCGACCACGTCATCGCATTTTTGAGGCAGAGATAGCGTCAGAGTTGGCGCACCGGTGGCAACTCAGAATCGATTCATCATTGTGACTAGCATTTTGCCCACTTCATGCGAGAGGCCCTCAGTGATGTTGAAATCCGCCTGGTCTCCGAAGCCAAGTTTGCGTGAGATAACGAGCTGAGTCTGTACTTCAAAATTTGATCCCCGCGCCATGCCGAGAAACTGCTTGTACTCGCCTGTTGAGCCTCGACCGAATCCCTCGGCGATATTGCTGGCAGTCGAAACACCAGCGCGCCGAAGTTGACTGGTCAACCCATAAATTTCGGTTCTCGGAAATTTCTCAGTTAGTTTGTAAAGAGCAACGCTCATTTCAATAGCCTTTTGCCAGACTTTGAGGTCTCGATAGGAGTCGGTCATCAGGTTAGTCTAATGTCTGATTTCCTAAACCTAATGGCTAATGGCTAATCCCTAATGGCTGTCTTAAAACGCTGGAGAACCCGGATACTGCTGTTCCTCGCCGTCCTCGGCCCGGGGTTCATTACTGCGAACGTAGATAACGATCCCAACGGCATCTTCACCTATTCGCAGGCTGGCGCGCAGTACGGATACAGCCTGCTCTGGACGATGATCCCGATCACGATCGCGCTCTACGTCGTGCAGGAAATGTGCGCCCGCATGGGAGCGGTTACAGGCAAGGGTCTGAGCGACCTCATCCGCGAGGAATTCGGTCTGCGGATCACGGTGATCGTCCTCGTCCTGCTGGTCCTGGTGAATTTCGGAAACGTCATCGGAGAGTTCTCCGGCATCGCCGCCAGCCTCGAGCTCTTTCATCTGAGCAAATATATTTCCGTGCCCATCTGCTCGGTCCTGGTATGGCTTCTGGTGGTGCGCGGCGATTACAAGAGTGTCGAGAAAATCTTCCTGACTGCCTCGGCTTTCTACATCGCCTACATCGCCGCTGGCGTGCTCTCACAGCCCAACTGGCATACGGCGGTAGTAGCCACGGTGACCCTGCCTCCCCGGAGCATGTGGAAGAACCATGACTATCTCTTCCTCACCGTCAGTGTGATCGGAACGACAATCGCCCCCTGGATGCAGTTCTACCTGCAATCGGCGATCGTCGAAAAAGGCGTGAGCGCGAAAAACTACGCCGCTTCCCGCCTCGATGTCTTCGTCGGATCCATCGCCACCGACGTGGTTGCCTGGTTCATCGTCGTCGCCTGCGCCGCCACACTCTGGGTGCACGGTATGGGCTCCATCCGCGATGCCTCGGACGCGGCCCTGGCCATGAAACCGCTGGCCGGCCCCTACGCCTTCCTGCTCTTCGCCTTTGGACTCTTCAACGCCTCGTTCTTCGCCGCGTCGGTCCTGCCGCTTTCGACCGCCTACGTGGTATGCGAGGGTCTCGGTCTGGAATCCGGCGTCGACAAACGCTTCCACGAGGCGCCATTTTTCTACTGGCTCTACACGATTCTCATCGTGGGCGGCGCTGCCGTCGTCATGATTCCAAACTTCCCGCTGATCCAGTGGTCGATCACTTCCCAGGCCCTCAATGGAATTCTGCTGCCCATCGTCATCATCATGATGCTGCTCCTCATCAACCGCAAAGACCTCATGGGCAGGCACGTGAATTCCCACGCTTTCAACATCGTCGCCTGGCTGACGGCGGGGATCGTAATTGTCTTGTCAGTGATGTGGATGGTGCAGCAATTCATGCACTGAGCCGCCGGGGCAGCACGTGGCGTGGTTCGAATCCCGTTGCTTGAATCCTGTGATTCGAAATGCGGTGCTCGAAATCGTTGGCGGCTTATTTCCGGCGATCCGGTAAAATAAGAATAAGGACCGGTGGACGAGAATCGTTCACCGGCCTTTTCTTTTGCTGGCTGACTTTTTGCTAACTTATGCAGAATCAGTGAGTTGAAGCTAAACTATTTGTTATGAATGGGTTCCAAAATCTCACCTCGGAATCGGAGCAAAATGCAGTTGTAAGTCTTTTAGAATCAATTCTTAACTGATAAGTCGTTTTATTTCAAATCTTTGCCGTTAAACTCCGGACTAACTCGCATGAAATGAAACGGTTACAGATTTGAGAAGAGTAAGGGAAGGGGGAGGGGGTACCCAGGAAAGAGTCCTACAAGAGCTTCCCGGCGGAAAGGTCTCGGATCAGCTCCCGGTCGGCAGCGAGGAAGTCATATGCAATAAGATCCCGCAGAAGAATCCAGCGCACATCGTGGAAGATGCGGTTGGTCACCTCGCCGCGAAATGAGTGCACCGCAAAGAACTGGAGGTCTACCGCCCCGCCGCTGCGGTAGGTATGCCGCGTACGCGTGACCAGCGGTCCGACGTCCGCCGAGATGCCGAGCTCTTCGTCCAGCTCGCGGGCCAGGGCCTGTTCCGGCGACTCACCCGGCTCGATCTTCCCTCCGGGAAACTCCCACTTGAGGGCCATGGGCTGATCCGGCCGCCGTTGACAGATCAGAACCTCTTCGCCGCGCAGAATGAGTCCGGCGGCGACGAACCGCACCGTCTTGACTCCATTCGGCTCGAACTTGTCGTTCACGTTCACGTCGGCACGTTCATTTCCGCAGTCACTTCAGTTTAGACGCATTCGCCGCAAAGAGATTGATTTGGCGTCCCATACTGCTTGTCAACGTACCAAAGATATCAGGATGGATGGCCCGCGCGAGGGCGTGCAGACCGCCCAGCAGATTTGGTGCCGGCGTATTCAGCAGCTCATCGGCAATGCAGTAGACGCGGCCAACGCGCACGGCGCGCAGCTCCTGCCAGCCGCGCTGCTCGACGATCCTCTCCAGAGGCACCCGATCCCCTGCGCCGCACCACGCTGCGATGATCACGTCGGGATCGGCAGCGGCGATATCGTCGGCTTCGGCAGTTGCGCCGGGTCTGCCGACGAAGCTTCCGCCGGCCGCCTCGACCAGCTCCATGACCCAGAATTGGGAGTGGATGAGCGGTTTTCCCCACTCCTCGCAGTAGACGAGCGGCGCCGCGGTAAGGCCCGCCGTCTGAGCCTTCACCGCCTCGATCTCCGCCTGCATCTCGGCCACGAGTGTCTCGCCCCTTGCCGCTGCGCCCACGACCGAGGCGATCAGGCGGATGTCCTGGTAGATATCGGCAAGGCTCCGCGGGGAAAGTGCCAGCACTGGCCGCCCCGCCTTGAGGATAGCCGTCAGCGCCTCCTGCCGGTAAGGAACCGATGCAATGACCAGGTCGGAGGGTACGGGCAGGAGTTCCTCCAGCTTCGTCGACCAGGAATCATGGACGACAGCGAGGGATCGATCGCGGAGGGCGGGCACCGCTTCGAGGCAGTACTTGGTGCAGCCGGCAAGCGAGTCGAGGCAGCCCAGCCGGTCGAGGATGATACTGACGCTGGGCTGCAGGGAGATGATCTTCATCCGGGGGTGGGTCAAATCTTGGTGTCGGCGAGCACCGCACCGGGATAGAAGACGGTCCAGCCGCGCTCGGCGGCAATTTCGACCAGCGCCGGCGTTGGGTTGACAGGGAATGCCCGCTTGGCGATGGCCAGCATGGCGACATCGTGAATGGAATTGCCGAAAACGGCGTCAGGTGAGTCTATGCCGGCACGGCGAAGTGCAGCGGCCTTGCCGTCGCCGCTGGGAACGTCGATGAGATCGCTGGTGATGCGTCCGTCTGTGACCTTCACGCGGGCGGCGAGCACGCGTGACGCTGGTATGTTGAAGTGGCTGACGCCCTCCTCGATCACCCAGTTGTTGGTGGAGCTGACGGCCCAGATGTCAGATCCGCCGGAGCGGAGCTTTTCAATGAGGGTGCGCATCTCGGGGAAGATGTGGGCTTCGACGTGGGAGTGGAAGTAATCGGCGGCGGCATGGCGCAGTTCAGCTTCCTGCAGGCCCGAGTAGAGCTGCACCATCTCGCCGCACATTTCGGTTTCAGAAACCTCGCCGGTCAGATAGAGGCGGTAACGGGAATCGATCCAGTCGCTGGCGTTGCGAGAGACAAGGCCGGCCTCGATGGACCAGACCATAAAGCCATAACCGGCGTCCCCGCTCCAAAGGGTTCCATCGCAGTCGAAGATCGCGGTAGCTGGATGAAGCGCGAGGACGGCTTCTTCGAACTCCGTTGGAGTAAATCGAACGGGGGCAGTATGAGTGACAGTCAACGTGAGGTGCTCCTGTTTATCTAAACATTTTGCGCGATGGCTCAGGAAATTGCACAACACGGTTGTGAATATTCCATAGATTGAGAGAGATGTCGGTGCTGATGAAGTTGATTCCCGCAGATTCTGGCCGTGTTTGAGGCCGGCGTTTCCTCGATAATCCAGTCAGTGTCCGAGTCTCGCAATCCTGAGTTGCTGCAGGAATACCTCGCCTACCTGCGTGTGGAGAAAGGGCTGCGTCCGCTGAGCTGCGAGGCGTACGAGCGTGACTTGCTGCAATTTGCAGAGTATCTCGAAAGGGAGAACGCGCTGCTGGTCACGGCCACGCACAGGCATGTTGCCGGCTTCCTCGAGCATCTTGGCACACACGGCGTCGAGTCTCGTTCTGCGGCGCGTAAGCTCTCGTGCCTGCGCGGCTTCTATCGCTGGCTGCTACTGGACAAGCGCATCGAGCGGGATCCGACTGTGAATCTGGATTCTCCGTCTTCGTGGAAGGTGCTGCCGAAATCGCTGGCGCAATCGGAAGTAAGCGAGATGCTGGAGCGGTCGGGAGTCGCTGCGGAGCACCCGGAGGCAGACGCGATCGCGTTGCGCGACCGGGCAATACTGGAACTGCTGTATGCAGGAGGGTTGCGGGTTTCGGAGCTGACAGGACTCAACGTTGCGGATCTCTCAATGGAGGCGGGACGGGTGCTGGTGCGTGGCAAAGGGGACAAGGAACGCATCGTGCCGCTGGGCCGCTCAGCGGTCGAGGCGATTGAGAGATATCTGAAGCAGGGGCGTCCGGAACTGCAGAAACGAGGGTGTGCCGGGGGACGGCTCTTTCTTTCCGCGCGCGGCGAAGCGCTTACACGGCAATGGATCTGGCGGCTTGTCAAGTCGACGGACGGCCATGCCAGTCCGCACATGCTTCGCCATAGCTGCGCGACACACATGGTGGAGGGCGGAGCGGATCTGCGCACCGTACAGACGCTGCTCGGGCACGCAGATATCGCAACCACGCAGGTGTACACGCATCTTGCGCTGGGCCGGCTGAAGGCTGTGCACAGGAAGCATCATCCCCGGGCAAAGAGAGCGGTCGAATGAGCGTTCAAACGCAGACCGATACGCAGATTTCGGGTCTGGTGAACCAATTCCTCAAGGCGCTGGCGCATGAGAAGGGGGCGTCACCGCACACGCAGCGCGCTTATGGGCGCGAGCTGCACGATTTCACCACATATCTCGTTGCAAAACGAGGAGCCGAGGTTCAGGTTGCGAAGCTGGAGCATCCGCAGATTCGGGCGTACCTGAGTGAGCTTTACGGCCGGGGCCTATCGAAGGCGTCGGTGGCGCGGGCTCTCGCAGTGATCCGGGCGTGGTTCAAGTGGCTGGCGCGGCGCGGGTACGTCGAGCAGAATCCCGCAGTGCTAGTGGCGACGCCGAAACTGCCGAAGCATCTGCCGCGGGTGCCGACGATCGAGCAGATGAATCGCGTGGTCGATGCTGCTGCGGAGGACATGGCTGCGTGGCCGGAGCGTGACCAGGTGATCTTCGAACTGCTCTATGGCTGCGGAATCCGTAATGCGGAGCTGGTTGGACTGAATCTGCGCGATATTCACTGGGCCAACGAGGCGATCCTCGTGCGCGGTAAGGGCCGGAAGGAGCGGTATGTTCCACTCGGCGATGCGGCGGCGCAGGCTCTGCGGGCATATCTGCTGCATCGGGAGGGGAAGCTGGCAGAGGCGGGGAAAAGCTCAGAAGCCCTGCTGCTGAATGTACGGCTGCGAGGGACGTGTAGGCTGACAACGCGGAGCGTGGGCCGCATCGTGAAGCAGATTGCGCTGGCACATGGGCTGCCGGCAGATGTGCATCCGCATACCCTGCGCCACGCTTTCGGCACACACATGCTGGAAGAGGGCGCTGACCTGCGGGCGATCCAGGAACTGCTCGGCCACGAGCGCCTGTCGACCACGCAACGCTATACGCAGCTCACTGTTGGGCAGGTGGCGGAGGTTTACGACAGGACGCATCCTCGGGCAAAATAATCCCTGAAATCCCACGGATGAACGGTTCATGAATTTGCACTTCGCCGTATCTGGGCCAGTCCTGCAGAATCATCCCGGGTCGACTACACTAAAGAAGAGTATCTTGCGTGAGTTTCGCCCCCTGAAGCGGCGACCAAAGCAGGCTCCGAGGCGTTTTCCACGACAGCTGAAGACGCGATAAAGGAATTCTCTTGATTGGCAAGGCATTAACGAAGGTATTTGGGACCAACAACGAGCGGGTTGTGAAGCGCCTGCTGCCACGGGTTCAGGCGATCAACTCGTTGGAATCGCAGATGCAGCAGCTTTCCGACGACGAGCTGCGCGCTAAGACCACGGAATTCCGGACGCGGATTGCGCAGGCTCTCGAGGGTATTCAGGACGCGGAGCAGCGGGCTGAGGCGGAGAAACAGGCGCTGGACGAGATTCTTCCCGAGGCTTTTGCCGTGGTGCGGGAGGCCGGTCGCCGGGTGCTGAACATGCGGCACTTCGATGTGCAGCTGATCGGCGGCATGGTGCTGCACCAGGGCAAGATCTCGGAAATGAAGACCGGCGAAGGCAAGACGCTGGTCGCGACGCTGCCATGCTATCTGAATGCGCTCGCCGGGCACGGCGTTCACGTGGTGACCGTCAACGACTATCTCGCCAAGCGCGACGCCGAGTGGATGGGCAAGATTTACGAATTCCTGGGACTGGGCGTCGGCGTGATCGTGCACGACCTGGATGACAGTCAGAGGCGGCAGGCTTACGGTGCCGACATCACTTACGGCACCAATAACGAATTCGGCTTCGATTATCTGCGCGACAACATGAAGTTCGAACTGGCCGATTGCGTGCAGCGGGGCCACTACTTCGCGATTGTCGACGAGGTTGACTCGATTCTGATCGACGAAGCGCGCACACCGCTGATCATCTCGGGTCCGACGGACCAGACGACGGACAAATATTCTCGTGTGAACCGCATCATTCCTGGCCTCGAGCAAGGTGAGGAGATCGAACAGGGCGAGACGAAGATCCTGACCGGCGATTATGTTGTCGACGAGAAGCACAAGACCATTTCTGTGACCGACGAAGGCTGGGAAAAGATCGAGCAACTGCTTGGCATCGGCAACATCGCCGACACGGAGAACTGGGACCTGAAACACCACGTGGAAGTAGCCATCAAGGCGCACAATTTGTACAAGCGCGATGTGCAGTATGTGGTGAAGGATGGCGAAGTCATCATTGTCGACGAGTTCACGGGACGACTGATGCCCGGGCGCCGCTGGTCCGATGGACTGCACCAGGCGGTCGAGGCCAAGGAAGGTGTGAACATTCGCCGCGAAGACCAGACGCTGGCGACCATCACCTTCCAGAATTATTTCCGCCTGTACAAAAAGCTCTCCGGCATGACCGGGACGGCGGAAACGGAAGCGGCTGAGTTCGATAACATCTATAAGCTCGATATCGTCGTGATCCCCACGAACAAGCCAATGCGGCGCATCGAGAATGCCGATGTTGTTTTCCGGACAGCGAAGGAAAAGTATTTCGCTGTTGCCGACGAGATCGCCGGCCTGCATGAGAAGGGACAGCCCGTGTTGGTGGGCACAACTTCGATCGAGAAGTCGGAACTGCTGTCGCAGATTCTGCAGCGCAAGGGCGTACGGCACGTGGTGCTGAATGCAAAGTTCCACGAGCGCGAGGCGGAAATTGTTGCGCAAGCGGGGCGTCACGGGATGGTGACGATCGCTACGAATATGGCCGGCCGCGGTACTGACATTCTGCTGGGCGGCAACGCGGAGTTCGTGGCCAAGCAGGACCTGGTGAAGAAGGGACTCGCGCGCTCGATCAGCGTTGCCGAGGGAGCGATCAATCCCATGGCCGCGCCGGGCATGTTGCGCTTTTATTACCAGGGGCAAGAGTTCGAGACGACGCAGGCCGAATGGGACCAGACCTTTGCGGCGTATTCGACGAACGCCGCCAAAGAACACGACGCCGTCATCGAGGCTGGCGGCCTGCACATTCTGGGCACGGAGCGGCACGAATCGCGTCGTATCGACAACCAGCTTCGCGGTCGTGCGGGCCGACAAGGCGATCCGGGCGCGTCGCGCTTCTATCTCTCGCTCGAAGATGACCTGATGCGGATCTTCGCGAAGGAATGGGTTTCGACGCTTCTGCAGCGGATGGGCATGGAAGAAGGCGTGCCGATCGAGTCACGGATGATCTCGAATCGGATCGAGGCGGCGCAGAAGGCGGTCGAGTCGCAGAACTTCGAAGCCCGCAAGCACCTGCTCGAGTACGACGACGTGATGAACAAGCAGCGTGAGGCCGTCTACGGGCTGCGCCGCCAGCTGCTTGAAGGCCTCGACCAGAAGGAACTGATTGTTGAGGATTATGTCGCGAACATTCTCAGCGACCTTATGGACGAGTACATGCCGGAGAAGATCCATCCCGACCAGTGGAATGTCGATGGCTTCAAGGGGAAGCTTGTGGAGCAGTTCGGTGTCGACCTGAATGCCGAGTTCCCCGAGATGCACGAGCTTACACGGCACGAGATTGGCGAGTCGCTCTTTGAAAGGCTGAAAGAACGGTACGCGGCCAAAGAGCAGTTCATCGGCGAGAAGCAGATGCGCTTCCATGAGCGCATGATCATGCTGAGCGTGCTCGATGGTTTGTGGAAAGACCACCTGCTGAACATGGACCATCTGAAGGAGGGCATCGGACTGCGCGGCTATGCGCAGCAGGACCCGCTGGTGGCTTACAAGAAGGAATCATTCGACATGTTCGAAGGAATGATGAGCCGGTTCCAGGAGGACACGGTCCGATATCTCTTCCTGATGCAGATCGTGGGGCCGGATGGCCAGCCGGTGGCGATTCCAACGCGGCCACGGCCCGCCGTACCTGCTGCGCCTCCGGTAGCTTCGGCCGATGGACACGCGCCCGCGCTCCCTCCGGCTGCGGGCAACGGACATCGCACGCCTCCCCCTGCTGCATTGCCCACACGCGATGTCTCGGCGGCTCCGAGCACGACGATCGATGCGATTGAGCGCGAGTTTCAGCGCAAGAAGCAGCGTGAACTGCAGCATGCGCGCATGGCCGGTGGGGGCGAAGAGGCGCGTCAGGTTGCGCAGCGTCGTACGGGCGACAAGGTGGGGCGGAACGATCCCTGTCCCTGCGGGTCGGGCAAGAAATACAAGAAGTGCCACGGAGTAGATGAAACCTAAGCATTAAGTTCCAGCCTTGTGAAGGCGCGCGTGAGATGACCACTTACGCGCGCTTTGCTTTTTGGCTTCAGATGCGCAGGAAGATGCGGCGACGATAGAGGGGCGTGATCAGAGTCATGTTGAGGAGCACGATCGCGATTGCATGAGCGAGCGACGCATTGACTGGACTAAGCCAGGGAAGAAAGAAGTGACTGTAGAGCCAGGTATGGAGAGGCGCGCGGTCGCTGCCGATCCGGATGAAGTCAAGAAGCGACGTGATGATGGTAGAGACAGCGAAGGCGAAAATGGCATTGGTGCCAAAGACTAGCGCTGGCGGCGTCCATCGGCGCGAGCGCCGGATGTCGACGATCCAATAGCAGAGCGCAAAGGCCATCATGCCAAAGCCGATGCTCAGCAGAGCAAAGGTTGGCGTGTAGATACGTTTGTTGATGGGCATGAACGGATCGAACAGGTGTCCGGCGAAGAAGAGAACGAGCCCGATCACGAATATGGCGAAAATATTTCTGTTCGATTGGATTCGCAGTGACTCGCCGACGAGGATTCCCGCGAGAACGTTGGTGAGCGCCGGGAGCGTGGAGAGCAGCCCTTCGGGGTCGTAGGTGACACCGTATCCGGGTGTGAGGCCATACGCCCACAGGTGATTAACGCCGAAGAGAGCACGGTCGATGTAGGCACCGAGGTTGCCGAGTGAGTCGAGTCTGCCAGGACCGAACCCGGGCACGGGAAAAAATTTCAGGAGCGCCCAGTACCCGGCGAGGATAGCTGCGATCAAGCCGAGGAGAATGACACCTCTCTCGCGTGGCCCGTTCTTGGCCCGGCCGAGCAACAGCAATCCACCGGCAAGATAGCAGAGCGCGATTCGCTGCAGGATGCCCGGAATGCGCAGCGTGTGCAGATGAAACTGCGGAAATCCGTTTAGGACCAGACCGATCAGGATGAGGAGCAGCGCGCGCCGAACGAGATGAGCGGCGATGCGCAGACGTGATTCTCGACGGGCTGTGCGGGCGGCAAACGAGAGGGGCATGGAGACGCCCGAGATAAAAAGAAACGAAGGAAAGATCAGGTCTGTCGGCGTCCAGCCATTCCAATGGGCATGCAGGAGCGGCCAGTAGACGGCGCTGTAAGTTCCGGGATCGGTGACCAGGATCATCCCGGCGATGGTCAGTCCCCGGTAGACGTCGAGCGAGACGAGGCGTTCGCCTTTGCCCAAAGGCGCGTGCGACCGGTCGGCCGTCCGGAGCGCAGCGGTTGCGGATGCCATATAATCTTCTGCTAAAACGTTTGAGCGACTGTAGCACTCAAGGATTGCGCATGGCAACAACCAGTGCGCGGAGCGCGCGTCCGCGATGGCTATGCTGGTGCTTAATGGTTAGATCGATCTCCGCCATGGTCCTGCCGAGTTCGGGGAGATAGAAGAGCGGATCGTAGCCGAAACCTCCGGCGCCGCGCGGAGCAGTGAGGACTTGTCCCTCCATTGTTCCATCAGCATTAAACAAGCATTTGCCGTCGCACGCGGCAGCGAGAGCGCAGCGATATCGGCCGCTGCGCTGATCGGCGGGAACGTATTGGAGACGCATCAGCAGGTAGAGGTTGTTGCGCTGGTCGGTGTTGGTAGCGGTATCAGTTACAAAACCTGCATCTGCCGCATAGCGCGCGGATCGAACGCCGGGTTCGCCGTCGAGGGCATCCACTTCTAGACCGGAATCGTCGGCGACGACAATGGCCTGGGGCAGGAATCGACTGTAGTACACGGCCTTTTCGCGTGCATTGCCTTCGAAGGTTAGCTCGTTTTCGGGGGGAGGCGTGATGCGTTCGAGTCCGGGCAGGGGCTGGATGGAAACGTCGCGTTCTTCGGCCGTTGCGGCGGCAAAGTCGCGCAGCTTACCCGGATTCGAAGTTGCGGCATAGAGCACAATCATGCGGCGGGGAGATCGAAAGCCAAGGGACAGCTCTCGCATTTCGGAGTGCTGCCGCAGTGCCGTTTGCCCACCTGCACGATCACGGCGTGGAATTCGTTGTAGTGCTGCGTGAGTGATTCGGCAGAATCGCGTGTGAAGGCGGTTGCTGCAAAGCTCTGGATCGCGCTGTATTTCGCGGCGGCGGGAAGCAGGTCATGACGGGTGACAACGCGGCGGAGGTATTCGTCGACCACTATCGCAGGCTGTCCGAGAGCGTAGAGCAAGATGGCATCGGCGGTCTCGGGGCCGACTCCGGGCAGCGCCAGCAGGCGTGGGCGAGAGACTGCGAGCGGTTCGGCAGCAAGGTTTTTCAGTGAGCCTTCGTAGTGCCCATCGAGAAAAGCGATGAAGGCCTTGATGGCGGCAGCCTTGCGGATCATGTATCCCGAGGGGCGGATGTAAGCGCGAAGATCTTGTTCGGAAATGCGGCGCAGGCCGGTGATGGAAAGCACGTCATGATCTTCAAGGTTGCGCAGCGACCGCTCGACGGAAGTCCATGCGGTGTTCTGCGTGAGATAGGCGCCGACAACGACCTCCAGCGGTGTTTTGGCCGGCCACCACTGCTGCGGTCCGTAAGCGTCAATGAGGCGCTGGTAGATGAGGCGCAGGCGCGCAGCGGGAGATGCCCGCTTCATGTGCGGCTCCCGGCTTCTCTTTGCTCGCGCAGTTCGCGCTTCCAGCCGAGCAGCTTGGCACGCGTTGCGGCGGCCTCGGCTTCTGCGATTTTCCCCTGGTGCTGGTAGAGGATGGAGAGGCTGGTGTGCGCGAGAATGTCATCGGGATCAGCTGCGATGAGGTGCTGTGCAACAGCTACGGCTTCATCGAATTGCCCGGCGGCCTTCAAGGCGTGAAGAAGGCCGTGAGCCGCGTCAATGTAGGAGGGATCGGCTTCAAGGCTGGCGCGGAATCCCGCGATGGCGGCAGAGAAGTCGCCCGCGGCAAGTTTGTCGACGGCCTCGTAGTAGCAATTCTCGGCCAGGGTGCGAGCGTTCAGGCCGGAGGATGAAGAGAGGGAAGCCACTCCCTCATGATATCGAAGCTAGTGAGCGGGCGCAGGGGCGCCGGATTTGGGTTCCGGCGAAGGTGTCAGCGTCGTCTGCGGGATGCCGTTGATCGCGGGCAGCACGATGATGTCGACGCGGCGGTTCTGGCCGCGTCCTTCGGCGCTGTCGTTCGACGCAACGGGGTGGTACTCGGCGTACCCAGCGGCTGCCAGGCGGCGGGGGTCAAACTGAAAGTGTTCGATAAAGAGGCGCGCCATGCGGGTAGCGCGCGCGGTTGAAAGCTCCCAGTTGGACGAGAACTCTCCGCTGTGAATGGGCACGTTGTCGGTGTGGCCTTCGATGCGGATGTCGTACGGCGTGGGGCGGAGGACGGAGATGATGGAGTCGATGCTGCCGATCGAGCCGGGATGGGGCGTCGTCGAGCCGCTGTCGTAGAAGCCGGCTTCGCGCAGGGAGATGACCAGGCCTTCGCGCCCGATCTTCAGATCGACGACGTGCTGAGCGATCTGGTTCGAGAGCCGAACCTGCAGTTCGCGGTGCATGCGCTCAAAGTCAGCCTTGACGGCTTCCGAGGGCTGCGCCGAAAGCTCGTCCCCAAGGACGATGTTGACCGGGGTGACGGGCTTGTCGGCTGACACAGCTCCGGATTTTGTGTTGTCGGGTTGGAAGAGGCCGAGCACCTTGAATGCCTGATTGATGGCCTGGGCCACCTGTGCCTGCTTGCGCATGTCGGTCTGCGAACTTGCATAGAGCACGACAAAGAAGGCGAACATGAGCGTAATGAAGTCGCCGTAGGATACCAGCCACCGCTCATGGTTGGTGTGCGCCTTGCGACGGTTGCGTCTCATGCAGCGCCTTTTCTAACTTCGACCGGACCCTTTCCCTTCGGCTTCGGCGCGGTGAGAAAGCTTTCGAGCTTGACCTCGATCATGCGGGGATTCATGCCCTCGAGAATGGAGATCACACCTTCGAGCGTCATCTCCTTCAGAACTTGTTCTTCGCGAATGCGGTGGCGAAGCTTGCCGGCGACGGGGAGAAAGAAGATGTTGGCAGCGGCGACGCCGTAAATGGTGGCGACGAAGGCGACGGCGATACCGCGCCCCACCTCGTCCATGTGATCGAGATGCTGCATGACCTGGATAAGGCCCATCACCGCGCCGATGATGCCGATGGTGGGCGAGAATCCGCCGGCGGACTCGAAGACGGCGGGCAGCTTCTCTTCAAGCTCGAAGTGATTGTCAATCTGCAGCTCCATGATTTTCCGCAACTCGGCCGGCTCGGTGCCGTCGACGGCCAACATGATGGCCTGCTTGAGAAAGGGGTCGTCGATCGACTGCAGATCCTGATCCAGCGAGACAATGCCGCTGCGCCGGGCCTTGTTGGCAAAATGGATGAGCTGCCGTACTGTGGCCTCGCCCGCATTCCCGCGATGCAGGAAGACGCGCAGCAGGCGAACGGCCGCCGCGCCGACGACACTGAGCGGATATTGCAGCATCACCGCGCCGATGGTGCCGCCAAACACGATCATGGCCGCCGTAGGTTGAAGTACCTGGCCGATGTGGCCGCCCTCGAGCAGCAGGCCGGCGACGATGCCGGCCAGGGCGAGTAGTATTCCGACAAGACTACTGGTATCCATAGCTTTCCTCTAAAGCGTCGTGCAGGCGCGTATGATATGCCGCTAGCTTCCCCTACGCCGTCTTCGCGCTGCGGCGACAGAGTCCGACTCCATCCCGTCTGAAGATACGGGTCGGGGCTGTGGGGGCAACATATACGGCGCGGCTGGGGCGACCACGATGCCTCCAGGGCAGCAACGTGATACCTCCGCCAGCAGCCGGGAACGAAAGATAACCGTCAGGTTGATAACCTCGCGCGCGCCTTCGCGCACCACGACCTTCTCGCCATTGAGCAAAGTGAGCGTGGTGTCTGGCGCCGACTCGACGTATTGGATGAGATCGCTGTTGACGACCAGAGAACTGCCGTTGAGGCGTGTGAGTTCGATCATTACGGTTTGCCTTGCTCTTTTCTATCGGCGGCAAGTGTCAAATATTGATGGAGTTTCCAGGTAAAGAACGATTGGGGAGGAGGGTACGCACGCTGCATGCCAAATGATGCAGCCTGTGTAAAGAGCACTGTGCCCGCGCCGATGAAGGGGGTGGTGTTAGACGGTTCCTTCCGCGAGGCGACCCGGTCGGAGGCAAAGCGCTTGCGATATCGGCAAAGCGCCTGAAGCAGGAACCCATCGATCAAACCACCGATCAACTTGCAAAGGGAGCAAATCATATGTCTTTGGGTGTCCTGAACAACATCGCTGCAGTCTATGCGGAGAACAATCTCAACTCGACGCAGGCAAGCCTTCAAAACACACTCGAGCAGCTGTCCTCGGGTTCGCGCATCAATTCCGGCGCCGACGATGCCGCCGGCCTCTCGATCGCCGATGGTCTCGGTGCGGCTTCTGCTGCGCTGACTCAGTCGGCGGACAATGCCACCCAGGGTGTGGGTCTTCTGCAGGTTGCAGACGGCGCGCTCTCTCAGGTGACGAACCTCCTGAACCGCGCGGTTACGCTGGCAACCGAGGCATCCAACGGGACGCTGAGCACCTCTCAGGATGCGGCCGCCAACCAGGAATTCCAATCGATTCTGGCGGAAATCAACAACATCGGCTCGACGACCACATTCAACGGCAACAAAGTCTTCTCGGGCACCGCGGTCACCGTCTACTCCGGCGATGCAACGACGACCGGCGGGGCGACCGACGCTCTGACCATTGCGGACCTGACTTCGGCCAGCGTGGGTGATGTGGGCGGCACGATCAGCTCTGCGGGCACTGCGATTAGCTATACGGTGGGAACGGGCAAGGATCTGAGCGCCGACGTGCTAACCAGCGCGACGGCAGCGCAGACAGCGCTGACCGACGTCAACACCGCGATCACCGATGTTGCCGCACAGCGCGGTTATGTCGGATCGCAGATCAACACGCTGAATGCGATCTCGAACGTAGATTCGACCGAGCAAGAGAATGTTCTCTCGGCTCAGAACTCGATCCAGGCGACTGATTACGGCCAGGCAACTTCCAACCTGTCCAAGTACGAGATCCTCAGCCAGACGGGCGTCAGCGCGCTCGCTCAGGCCAATAGCGTAGAACAGGAAGTCACCAAACTGCTGCAGTAAGGGCAGCAATTCCTCCACCGGGGAGCTTCGGCTCCCCGTTTTTTATTGCAGTGTTCTTATCAGCGGATTGCTTCGCTCGCCAGTGGTTTGCGGCCGAGCGGTTGAAGTTGTTTGGTGAGGTGTCGATAAGCAGGGTATGGGCACGGTAGGCATCTCATTCGGCTCGCCGACGAGCGGGCAGGGTTTTGATGTGACCAGCACAGTGAATCAGCTGGTCACGAATCTGCAGTCGGTGGAGACTCCGTGGAAGACCGAGCTGTCTTCTCTGCAGTCGGAGGACACGGCGCTGACGTCGATAGGCACCGATCTGAGCTCTCTCTCGACGGCGCTGCAGTCGCTGACGGATTTTGAGGGAGTGTTGTCGGAGAAGCAGGGGTCAAGTTCGGATACCTCGGTGCTGCAGTTGACGGGGGCGGCCTCGAATGCGGTAGCCGGCAGCCATACGATTACTGTGACCAGTCTGGCGCAGACTTCTTCTCAGTACAGCGGTGTGGTTCCCGCCTCCGATACGTTGAGCGGGACGCTGACGATTGCTGTGGGCAGCGGTGCAGCGCAGACGATCACCATCGATTCGTCGGACGACACGCTCTCTTCTCTGGCGGACGCAATTAATTCCGGCGACTACGGGGTTACGGCCAACGTCATCTCCACCTCCGGCGGGGACAGGTTGTCGCTGGTGAGCGGCACCAGCGGGTCCGCCGGGGATATCACCATCGGCGGCAGCCTCGAGGATGCGACAACGTCGGCGGGGATCAACTTCACCGTTGGGCAGGCGGGGCAGGATGCGCAGCTGACGGTGGACGGGGTGGCGGTTACCAGCGCGTCGAACACGGTGACGAATGCGATCCAGGGGGTTACGATCCAGCTGCTGAGCGCGTCGGCGCCGTCGACCAGCGTGCAGGTCGAGATCACCAACGACAACAGCGATGTGGAGTCGGCGTTGAGCAACTTCGTCACCGCATACAACAAGGTGATTGGTGACCTCGACACGCAGGAAGGGAATGACAGCTCGGGCAATCCCGAGCCGTTGTACGGGAATCCGGCAGTGGCGACGATCCAGGAGAGTCTCCAGTCGGCGCTGGCCTTCCTTCAGCCATCGAACGCGGTGGGGACGAGCTCGGCGATCGGGGCGTCGGATGCACTCTCCGGGAGCCTGTCGATCCAGGTCGGCAGCGGATCGGCGACGACCGTCAGTATTCCGGCCAATGCCACGATCGCGGATGTTGCCGCTGCCATCAATGCAGAGAACCTCGGCGTTACGGCGAGCGTGATCACTTCGGGCAGCAGCGCTACGCTGAGCCTGGCAAACTCCTTGTCCGGATCCGCAGGCGCCATCACGGTCGACAGCAGCGGGCTGACAGATACCACCAGCGGAACCGGCGTGAGCTTCGGCTCCGCGCAGTCGAGCGGGATTACATCGATTACGCAGCTGGGGATTGAGACGAACAGCGACGGCACGCTGTCGCTCAATACGGATACGCTCGAGAATGCCCTGAACAGCGACTACCAGGACGTGGCCAACTTCTTCCAGTCGAGCGCAAGCTACACCTCCTTCGGCGGGAACCTGACCACAGCGCTCGATAACCTCGGCAACAGCGCTCCGGATGGCGCGGTGTATCTGACGCTGCAGCAGGATGCGGCGCAGGAGTCGTCGCTCAACACCAGCATCACCAACGAGAACACCTACATCAGCGCCCAGCAGACGCAGTTGACGACCGAGCTGAATGCAGCGAATTACACGCTGGAGCAGATTCCGTCGCAGATCGACCAGATCAACGAGATATACAGCGTGATCACCGGCTACAACCAGAATCCGAACGGATAAAGGGTCGGCATGAATTACCAGCAGCAGGCCATCGCCGGGATGAACCCGGTGGAGCTGATCGTTGCCCTCTATGACGGCATGGTGCGCTTCCTTTATCGCGCCGTCCGGGCGATTGAAGCCAATGACGTTCACGAGCGGCGGCTGGCCATCAGGCGGACGCTCGATATCCTGATGCATTTGCAGTCGCGGCTGCGGATGGATGTCGGAGGGACGTCGGCCAAGGCGCTTTCCGAGTTTTATGCGGCGACATTTGCCTTATGCATTGAGGGCTCGAGGCTGGCCTCGGTCGAGCGGCTGAAGGAGGCGATTGCCTGCATTCAGGATGTGCGCGAGGCGTGGCATATCGTCGCCAAGGACCCGGAGGTTCTGCGTTTTCTTGCGACCGAGCAGGCGAAGCAGCCGATCCGGATGGTCGCTCCTCCGCCACCGGCGGCGACTGAGGAGGCGCAGCCGTCGCGGTGGACGGCCTGACCCCCTCCCCCTTCCCGCTTTTCCGGGGATTTTGTAACCCATTCAGAGGATTGCAGTTGCGTCTTCCATTTTGTAACCCATTCATTCCATTGAGAACATCTGTAATCCATTCTTTTGCAAGGGTTTATTGCAGCAGAAAGCGATGAAATCTGTAATCCATTCATTTCATTGGGTGATTTTGTAACTCTTTGCTGGACTGGAAGTTAGCCGTGGGCACCTGCTGCGGCGCCGATGCGGCGGAGATTTCCAGAAGCAGGTGGTCGAGCCGGGTCAGCGACGCGTCAAAGACGGCGCGGGCGTGGCGCGGCGGGATGAACTTGCGCTGCAGCTCAAAGATCGTGTTCCCGAG
>Ga0335075_10003165_pt1 | contig 26233 bp, 22 predicted proteins | sample Lox_Sample_24_FD_206723 | JGI IMG/M metagenome (GOLD analysis project Ga0335075, IMG submission 206723) | Soil microbial communities from Loxahatchee National Wildlife Refuge, Florida, United States - Lox_Sample_2.4 | ecosystem: Environmental > Terrestrial > Soil > Wetlands | place: USA...
CCTTCCGCGTGAAGCTGAAGAACGGCCACGTGGTGACCGCGCATATTTCCGGCAAGATGCGGAAAAACTACATCCGCATCCTCACCGGCGACCAGGTCACGGTGGAAATGACGCCGTACGACCTGACCAAGGGCCGCATCATCTACCGCGGGCGGTAATTGTCTATCCATTGGCTAAAAGTCGCCTGCGGCGCTTTTAGCGGCCAGCCATCTAACTCTATCGTTCTCGCGGCCCAGGGAACGGCCCTGGGCCGCTTACTCATTTGCTTTCGCACTGACCCTTAGCCGATAAGCTCAGGGGTCTTGTTCGGGGTGCATTCCAGCTCGAGCTGCGAGCCATCCTTCGCCACCGACACCCGCACGTGTCCGCCGCCTACCAGCCGGCCGAATAGCAGCTCCTCCGCCAGGGGCCGCTTGATGTGCTCCTGGATCGTGCGTGCCATCGGCCGCGCACCCATCTTGGGGTCATAGCCCCTCTCGGCGATCCAGCGGCGCGCCGCATCGTCGAGGGAGATGGTGACGCCCTTCTGCTCGAGCTGCATCTCGACTTCCACCACCATCTTGTCGACCACCCGCTCGATCGTGACCGGGTCGAGGCTCGCAAACTGGATCACCGCGTCCAGGCGGTTGCGGAACTCCGGGGTGAAGGAGCGGCGGATGGCCTCCATCCCGTCGCTGGCGTGATCGGCGTGGGTGAAGCCGATCGAGGGGCGCGCCATTTCCTGGGCGCCCGCGTTGGTGGTCATGATGATGATGACGTGGCGGAAGTCCGCCTTGCGGCCGTTGTTGTCGGTCAGCGTGCCGTGGTCCATCACCTGCAGCAGCAGGTTGAAGACATCCGGGTGCGCCTTCTCGATCTCATCGAGCAGCAACACACAGTGCGGATGCTTGGAGATCGCCTCCGTCAGCAGCCCGCCCTGGTCGAACCCGACATAGCCCGGCGGCGCGCCGATGAGGCGCGATACCGTGTGCCGCTCCATGTATTCCGACATGTCGAATCGCAGGAATTCCACGCCCATCGCGATGGCGAGCTGACGGGTGACTTCGGTCTTGCCGACCCCGGTGGGACCCGCGAAGAGGAAGCTGCCCACGGGCTTGCGCTGATCGCCCAGGCCCGACCGGGCCATCTTGATCGCCGCCGCCAACGCATCGATCGCCCGGTCCTGGCCGAAGATGACGAGCTTGAGATTGCGTTCCAGGTTCTTCAGCACCTCGCGGTCGGACGTCGAGACACTCTTCGGCGGGATACGCGCCATCCGTGCGACGACGTCCTCGACGTGACGCACCTCGATGACGGGCTCCCGCTCCGCAATCGGCTTCAGGCGCTGCCGCGCCCCGGCCTCATCGACCACGTCGATCGCCTTGTCGGGCAGGTGCCGCTCGTTGATGTGGCGCGCGGCGAGCTCCGCCGCGGCCTTCAATGCGTCCGCCGCGTAGGTGATCCCGTGGTGCTCCTCGAAGCGCGCCTTGAGGCCCATCAGGATCTCCACCGTCTCCGCGACGGAAGGCTCCGTGACGTCTATCTTCTGGAAGCGGCGCGCCAGCGCGTGATCCTTCTCGAAGATCCCGCGGTACTCCTGGTACGTGGTCGAGCCGATGCAACGGATCTCGCCGTTGGTGAGCACGGGCTTGATCAGATTGGAGGCATCCATGACGCCGCCGGAGGCCGCGCCGGCGCCGATCACGGTATGGATCTCGTCGATGAAGAGGATGGCGCCGGGCTGTTTCTTCAGCTCCGTGATGACGCCCTTGAGCCGCTTCTCGAAGTCGCCGCGATACTTGGTGCCGGCGATGAGCGCGCCCATGTCGAGCGCGTAGATGGTGCAGTCCGCGAGCACCTCGGGAACCTTGCCCTCGATGATGAGGCGCGCCAGCCCTTCGGCGATGGCGGTCTTGCCGACGCCCGCCTCGCCGACGTAGAGGGGGTTGTTCTTGCGGCGGCGGCAGAGGATCTCGATGGTGCGCTCGACCTCGAGCTTGCGGCCGATCAGCGGGTCGATGCGGCCTTCCTGCGCCAGACGATTGAGGTTGGTGGTGAACTTCTCCAGCGCGCTGCCCCCTTCCGGGTCGCGCTCGGCATCCGCCTGCGGCTCGTCCTTGTCGGTTTTCTCCTCGGCGATCTTCGACAGGCCGTGGGAGATGTAGTTGACGACGTCGAGCCGTGTCACGTGCTGGCGGTTGAGCAGGAACACCGCATGGCTCTGCTTCTCGCTGAAGATCGCGACCAGGACGTTGGCGACACCGACTTCCTTCTTGCCGCTGGACTGCACGTGGAACACGGCCCGCTGCAACACCCGCTGGAAGCCGAGCGTCGGCTGCACTTCGCGCTCTTCGCCTTCCTCGACCCGTGGCGTGGATTGCTCGATGTGGTCCTTCAGCTCCTGCTTGAGCTTGGTCAGATCGGCGCCGCAGGCCCGGAGGATCTCGCGCACCCGGGGCGTGTCGACGATCGCCAGCAGCAGATGCTCGACGGTCAGATATTCGTGACGCGCTTCCCGGGCCTGGTGGAAGGCATCGTTGAGACAGTATTCAAGCTCGTTGGATAGCATATTCGTCAATTGGCGCAAAGTGCGGCTGCGCCGCTTCGCGCGGCCAGCCCAGTTACTGGATTCGATCCCGCCGCCCAGGGAGCGGCCCTGGGCGGCTTACTCACTTGCTTTTGCACTGACATCAAAGATATCAAGCCTCTTCCAGGGTACACATCAGGGGATGCTGATGGTCCCGCGCGTACGTGGTCACCTGCGCCACCTTAGTTTCCGCGATCTCGAACGTAAAGACCCCGCAGACACCCTTACCCTTCGTATGCACTTCGAGCATGATGCGCGTGGCCGTCGGCCGGTCGAGGCCGAAGAACTTCTCCAGCACGTCGACGACGAATTCCATCGGGGTATAGTCATCGTTGAGCAGCACCACCTGGTAAAGCGGCGGCTGCTTGACCTCGGGCCGCGCCTCCTCGACGAGAATGCCGGTATCGGGTCGGGTCGGATGCTGCTCGGGCATGATGTGTTCATTTATAGGGGTCGCGAATCTGCAACACAAGCCTGTAATAATGGGACGCCGTTACTCTTGCAGAAACAATCGCTTGAGAGCGCAACCGCCGGCGCCTTATGATTGGGCGGGCGCGCCTCAGCCGCACGGAATGCGCCGGCCGCGGTCTTACCGGGTGTTTGCCAGCGAATCCATGACCTTCCCATCTCAATGAGTGCCGCTTCCTGGCTCCAAGCCGTCCCGGGGTCCGAGCAGTGGCGCGCCCTGTTCTTCACCCGCGGTCCGCGGGTGGCGACGTGGCTGCTCGCGCTCGCCCTGGGCGTGCAGGCGGCAATGATAGTCACCAATCTCGCGGGCGCGGACCGTGCGCCGGCGCCCGGCGCGATCGCCGCCGCCTCGCGGGTACAGCGGCCGATGGTCGACATCGCCGGTATCACCAATACGCATCTTTTCGGGGTGGCGCCCACACCCGCCGCCAACGGTGCGAACGCCCCGCAGACGAGCATGCCGCTGGTTCTCACGGGTGTAATCGCCGCCAATGATCCCAACGACGGGCTCGCAATACTCGGGCCGAGCTCGGCCGCGACCAAAGTGTATGCGGTTGGAGACAACATCCCGGGTGGCGCGCGGCTGCACTCCGTGCTCTCCGACCACGTGCTGCTGGAGCGTGACGGACATCTCGAAGCGCTGGCGTTGCCGCACCAGATGGCCGGGAACGCGCCGCCGCCGAGCTTGTCGGCGGCGCCGATGGCGCCGGTGGTCGATCGCATGCGCGAGCTCGTGAGCCGTGATCCTGGCATCATCGGCGACATCATGCGCCCGGAGCCGGTGTTCGCGGGCGGTAAGCAGCAGGGTTTTCGGGTCTATCCCGGGCGCGACGCGGAGGCGTTCCTGCGCCTGGGTCTTCGGCCGGGCGACCTGGTGACGGCGATCGACGGCACGCCGCTCGATGATCCGTCGCGTGGCGAGCAGATCCTGAGCACACTGGGTACTTCCAGTGAGGCACACATCACGGTTCTTCGCAACGGACAGCAACAGGATCTCACTCTCGACCTGTCGGCCGTCGAACAGGAGGCGGAATCGCTTTCCGGGTCGCAGAATGGTCCCGGCGGCCCACCCCTGCCGGCGCCGCGAAGCCTGCCGTTCGCGCCGCCGCGGGGCGTGCAGTAGCTCCAATGGATCCCAGCAAGGGGGGTTGAGGTTGGTGGTGAAAGGTTTTCGCAGATTCGCGCTCTGTCTGGCATTGCTCGTGCCGGTACTCGCCTGTCAGGCGCAAACGGCCGTGCAGCAGGCCATGAGCATTACGCCCAACTTCAAGGACGCGGACATCACGCAGATCGTCCAGGCGGTCGCCGCCGCGACCGGCAAGAGCTTCATCCTCGACCCGCGCGTGCGCGCGCAGGTGACGATGTACTCCTCGGCGCCGATGTCGCCGCCCGCGTTCTACCAGGCATTCCTGTCGATACTGGAGGTCTACGGCTTCATCGCCGTGCCCGCCGGCAACAACATCATGAAGATCGTGCCGGACGCGGATGCGCGGCAGATGCCGGGGGTCGACCTGCCCTCGCAGGTCAGCTCCACTTCCGATGAGATCGTCACCCAGGTCATCGCCGTCAAGAACGTCAGCGCCGCGGAGCTGGTGCCGATCCTGCGGCCGATGATCCCGCAGTACGGCCACCTCGCCGCCTACCCGCCCTCCAACATCCTCATCATCTCCGACCGTGCGAGCAACGTGCATCGGATGATGGCGATCATCCAGCGCATCGACCAGATCGGGAACCAGGATGTCGATGTGATGCCCCTGCAGAACGCGTCCGCCTCGGACGTCGTACGCACGATCACGTCCGTCACCCAGGGACAGGGCCAGATCCAGGAAGGGCCGCCGGTCAAAGTGGTGGCCGATGACCGTACCAACAGCATCCTGATCGGCGGCGACCCCGCGCAGCGGCTGCAGGTCCGCGCGCTGATCGCGGAGCTCGACACGCCGCTCAAGTCCGGCGGCAACACCCAGGTGGTGTACCTGCACTATGCCGACGCGTCGAAGCTGGCGCCGAAGCTCAAGGAGCAGATGTCGGAGCTGGCGCAGATGTCAGCCGCCGGCGGCGGCGCCGAGACCGGCGGCGCCAAGAACCCGCAGGCGGAGGCGGAGAAGAACGCCCTCGTCTGGGCCGATCCGCAGAACAATGCCCTCATCATCACCGCGCCGCCGAAGGTGATGCGCACGATCCTCGACATCGTCAACGCCCTCGACCGCCGCCGCCCCGAGGTGCTGGTGCAGGCGATCATTGCCGAGCTCGACATTTCCAAGACCGAAGACCTCGGCGTCAACTGGGCGGCGTTCTCGAAGAACAACAAGGTGCCGCTCGGCGGCTACGTCCAGCCGGTCGGCGGCACGAGCCTGGTCGACCTCGTCGCCGCGGGTGAGAGCGGCGCCGCCGGGCTCAGCGACTCGCTGCTCGCCGGCACCACCATCGGGGTCGGTACGCTTTCGGCGGGAGGCGAGTCCTTCGCCGCCATGCTGCGCGCGCTGCAGGACGACACCACGACCAACATCATGGCGACCCCCTCCGCCGTCACCCTGGACAACCAGGCGGCGACGCTGAAGGACGTCGACGAGGTGCCGTTCGTCACCGGCCAGTACTCGACCCCCACGACCACGACCACGGGGGCGGTCACGCCCTTCCAGACAGTGCAGCAGGAAGAGGTCGGCATCATTCTCAAGGTCACGCCGACGATCTCGGCCGAGGGCAACGCGGTGATGCTGAAGATCTCCGTGGAGAGCTCGAGCCTGGTGGGAACCACGACCACGACGCTCGAGGAGCCGGAGACGGCCAAGCGCAGCATCGACACCAACGTCCTGATCGAGAACGGCGGCGTCGTGGTGCTGGGCGGACTGATTCAGAACCAGCAGAACCGTGACAACAACGGTGTGCCGCTTCTCTCCAGCATCCCGCTCCTCGGCAACCTCTTCAGGGCGCGCAACGACTCCTCGACCCGCAACGACCTGATGATCTTCATCAAGCCGACGATCCTGCGCGACCAGTTCGAAGCCGCCGATGCGACCGGCCGCGACTACATGTACATGCAGCACCAGCAGAACTCGGTGATCCCCGAGCCGTTCCCGCAGCTGCTGCGGGGGGAGCCGGCGCCGCGGCTGCCGCCGCTGCCGCCCCCGCCGCCGCCCGGCACCCTTTCGGCGCCGAGCCCGCTGGCCCCGAAGCCGCAGACGAAGAAGCCCGAAGGCAGGATCATCACCCCGAGCGGACAGGTGAAGCCGGCGCCGGCGACTCCGCCCGCCGGGCAGACGACCGAGCCGCAGTCGGCTGCGGCACCTGCGCCGTCCGCTTCGGCATCCGGGCAGACCGATACGCCGTCCGCCCAGACCTCACCCGCGCCCGCACCGCAAGCGACCCCGAGCGCGCCGCCGAAATCCAGCGGAGCCCCGCCTTGAACGCCGCCGAAGTCATGGACGATCAACAGCAGCTGCAGGCGGCGCCGCAGCGCAAGCTTTCCTTTGCGTTCGCGAAGCGTCACGGCGTGCTCATCAAACAGGTTACGGACGATGAAGCCGAGTGCGTCTATCGCGAGCACGCCTCGCCGCTCGCCCTGGCCGAGGTCCGGCGGTTCGTCGGCCGGCCGGTGAAGCTCGAGCGCGTGCCGGAAGCGGAGTTCGATCTCCTGCTGCGGCAGGTCTATGAGGCAGGCTCCGACGCCATGCAGGCGGTCGAGGGCCTGGACGACACCACCGACCTCGCGCACCTTGCACTGGAGCTGCCGGAGCAGGCGGACCTCCTCGACAGCGACGACGATGCGCCGATCATCCGGCTGATCAACGCGGTGCTCACGCAGGCGGTGAAGGAGAATGCCTCCGACATCCACGTGGAGCCGTTCGAGAATCGCCTGGTCGTGCGCTTCCGTGTGGACGGCGTACTGCGCGAGGTGCTGCAGTCGAAGCGCGCGGTCGCGCCGCTCGTCGTTTCCCGCATCAAGGTCATGTCGAAGCTCGACATCGCGGAGAAGCGCCTGCCGCAGGACGGGCGCATCGGCCTGAAGATCGCCGGGCGCGCGGTCGACGTGCGCGTCTCCACCATCCCTTCCGGTCATGGCGAGCGGGTGGTGCTCCGTATCCTCGACAAGCAGGCCGGACGTCTGGACCTGACCGCCCTCGGCATGGACCCCAAGACCGAAGGGCTGATCGATGAGCTGATCCACAAGCCCCACGGGATCCTCCTCGTCACCGGGCCGACCGGCTCCGGCAAGACGACGACCCTCTACGCGGCTCTCGAGCGGCTGAACGACAACTCGCAGAACATCATGACGGTCGAGGATCCGATCGAGTATTACATCGACGGCATCGGCCAGACCCAGGTCAATACCAAGGTGGAGATGACCTTCGCGCGCGGCCTCAGGGCCATCCTGCGCCAGGACCCCGACGTCGTCATGATCGGTGAGATCCGCGACCTCGAGACGGCGCAGATCGCGGTACAGGCGAGCCTGACCGGTCACCTGGTCCTCTCGACCCTTCATACCAACACCGCGGCCGGCGCGGTCACGCGCCTGCGCGACATGGGCATCGAGCCGTTCCTGCTGTCTTCGAGCCTGATCGGCGTGCTGGCGCAGCGCCTGGTCCGGGTGCTCAACCCGGAGAGCAAGCAGCCTTTCCAGGCCGGCGAGTACGAGCGGCGGCTCCTCAATCTCGGGCCGGATGACCCTTCGCCCGTACTCTACCGCCCGGGGCGCGACGCCATGGGCGGCTATCGCGGCCGCTCGGGAGTCTATGAGCTGATCGTCGTCGACGATGCCATGCGCACCATGATTCACGACGGGGCGAGCGAGCAGGAGCTCGAGCGCCACGCCCGCCACACGACTCCCTCCATCCGCGACGATGGCCGGGCCAGAATCCTGCGCGGCGAGACGACCATCGAGGAAGTGCTGCGGGTCACCCGCGAGGATTGAAGACGTAGCGCGTCGCCATGGGGGCCTTCGAATACATAGCGCTCGACAACGCCGGCAAGGAGCGCAAAGGCGTCCTGGAAGGCGACACGCCGCGGCACATCCGCCAGCTGCTTCGCGAGCGGCAGCTGCTGCCGGTCACCGTCAACGAGGTGGCGCAGAAGGAGGCCAGCCGCCAACGCTCGTTCAGCTTCGTCCGCCGCGTCGCGCCGGCCGATCTCTCTCTCTTCACCCGCCAGCTCGCGACCCTGGTGCGGGCCGGACTGCCGCTCGAGGAATCGCTCCTTGCTGTGTCGCAACAGACGGAGAAGCCGCGCGTGCAGAGCATCATCCTCGGCGTCCGGTCGAAGGTGATGGAAGGCCATACCCTGGCCGATGGCCTCGCGGAGTTCCCGCGAGTCTTCCCGGAGATCTACCGCGCCACCATTTCCGCCGGCGAGCAGGCCGGGCATCTGGACAACGTCCTCGAACGCCTGGCCGTCTACACCGAGAGCCGCGAGGAGATCCGCCAGAAGATCCTGGCGGCCATGCTCTATCCGATCGTGCTCACGGTGATGTGCTTCATCATCGTCTCCGCCCTGCTCGTCTTCGTGGTGCCGAAGGTGGTCTCGGTCTTCCAGGCGAGCAAGGCACAGCTGCCGCTCATCACCCGCGTCCTCATCGGCACCAGCGACTTTCTCAAGTCGTACGGCATCTGGCTGATCATCCTCGCCGTCATCGCGGCGGTGCTCTTCCAGCGCTGGCTGCGCAACCCCGACGCGCGGCGCCGGTACCACCGCCTGCAGCTTCGCATGCCTCTGGTAGGCAAGCTGGCGCGAGGCTTCAACACCGCCCGCTTCACGCGCACGTTCAGCATCCTCTCGTCCGCATCCGTCCCCGTGCTGGAAGCCATGCGGATCGCCGGCGAAGTGGTGACGAACCTGCCCATGCGCGATGCGGTCGTGGACGCCGCCGCACGGGTGCGCGAGGGCGCCCCCATCGGCCGCTCGCTCTCCTCGAGCAAGCTCTTCCCGCCGATGACCGTGCACCTCATCTCGAGCGGCGAGTCGAGCGGCGAGCTCGATTCCATGCTGGAGCAGGCCGCCATCAGCCAGGAAAGGGAGCTCGATGGCATCCTGGCGGCCATGGTGGGCCTCCTGGGCCCCCTCCTGATCGTGGTCATGGGTCTTTTCGTCATGGGTATCGTGTTCGCCATGCTGCTGCCGATCTTCCAGATGAACGACCTGATTCACTAAATCGACGGTTGCAGTTGTCACGGAATCTGATTTAAGTTTTGCGCCGTTCCCCCCTGCTGGACTCCGGTGTCCCGCATGAGCGAGAAATCCGAATCCGACGAATTCGAAAACGAAGAGGACGATGAGCCCGTCGTCGAAGAAGGCGACGTCGACCTCGATCAGGTCATCAAGGACCTGGACCTTGCCAAACGTCGCGGCCAGCGGGTCGGCGACCCGGCATGGCGTCGCCTCGAGCGACTGCTCGAAGAGAAACGTACCGCCGAGCTGACCAGCGACTTCGAGGACTACGACGTCGGCGGTCACGGCGACGAGGACGACCCCGACAAGCCGCGGCGGAAAAAGAAGGGCTGAAAGCCATGAGCGAGCAGAGAGAGCAGAGCGCGCAGCAGAGCCGGGCTCACCCCTACGCCACGCATCTCAATATCCTCTTTCCGCAGCTGCAGAAAGTCGACGTCCCCGGGCTGGTCGCGGCCGTCTCGGACCGTTGGTACAACCAGACGCTCTGCCAGGTGAACGGCTCGGTCGTGCGGCTCGGCGTGATGCAGGGTGAATACCACTGGCACAAGCACGACAACGACGATGAATTCTTCTTCTGCCTCGAGGGGCAGTTTCTGGTCGACCTGGAAGACCGAACGGTCACCCTCGGCCCGCGGGAGGGATTCGTGGTTCCCAAGGGCATCGTGCACCGCACCCGGGCGCCCGAGCGCTGCGTCATCCTGATGGTCGAGAACGCCGGTATCGTGCCCACCGGCGACTGAGGAGCACCGCAACTCACCCCGCCGGCAGGGGGCCCGGTTCTCGCGTCACGCGATCGCCACAGGCTTCTCGCTCGGAGGGCATCAGTGGAAGTCCCGCGAGCGGGTGATCAGCTGTCCAAGCAGCGGGGAGCGGTCGATCAGCCGGCGGGCCACGACGTGCATGACGCCGTCCTGCCGCTGCAGCTCGCCGTGGACTTCGAGCAATCGCGACTCGACCAGGGGGAGGCGGTACTCTTCGCCTATCCGCTCCCATACGATGATGTTCACCTGACCTGTCTCGTCCTCCAGCGTCAGGAAAGTCACGCCGCTCGCGCTGCCTGGACGCTGGCGCATCAGTACGATGCCTGCCGTACGTACCGCCCTGCCATGTGGAAGTCTCTCCAGCTCACGCGAGCTGAGCAGACGCTTGGACTGCAGCGACTCACGCAACAGTGCCAATGGATGACGGCCCAAGGTCAGTCCGACGGATGCATAGTCGGCGACGATGCGCTCCCCTTCCGTGGGGGTCCTGAGGAGCGGAGCAGGCTCATGAGCCGCTTCGTGTAGCGCGTTGGTTCCGGCATCGGCCAAGGCCGTCTCCAACGGCAGCGGCCGCTCCGTCCCCGCGACTTCCCAGAAAGCCAGATGACGGTTGCCGCTCAACGAAGTGAATGCACCGGCCGCTGCCAGGGCCTCCAGGTCGCCGCGATCAAGCGCCGCACGAGCGGCAAGGTCCTTTACGCTCGCGAACTGTTGCTGCAGACGCGCCTCGACGAGGCGGTCCGCCCCGCTCCGGGAAAGTGACTTGACCAGCCTCAAGCCCAACCGCAGCGCCGGCTCTCCATCTTCTTGTCGCTCCAACGTGCAGTCCCAGACGCTGACGCAGACATCGATCGGCCGTACCTCCACGCCGTGCGTTCGTGCGTCTCGGACGAGCTGCGCCGGCGCGTAGAAACCCATCGGTTGACTGTTGAGGAGCGCGGCCGTGAATGCCGCTTGCTCATGGTATTTGAGCCACGCAGAATCGTACGCCAATAAGGCAAAGCTTGCGCTATGGCTTTCCGGAAAGCCGAACTCGCCAAAACCCAACATCTGTTGATACAAACGCTCCGCGAATTCGTCGGCGTAACCGCGAGACTTCATCCCGCCGATCAGCTTCTCGCGGAAGTGCTCGATGCCGCCGCTGCGCTTCCAGGCGCCCATGGCGCGGCGCAGCGCGTCGGCCTCGCCGGGCGTGAAGCCCGCCGCCGTGATCGCGAGCTGCATCACCTGCTCCTGGAAGATCGGCACGCCGAGGGTGCGCTTCAACACCGCTTCGACGCCTTCACTGGGATAGCTGATCGGCTCGCCGGACTTTCGGCGCTTCAGGTAGGGGTGCACCATGTCGCCCTGGATGGGACCCGGGCGGACGATGGCGATCTCGATGACCAGGTCGTAGTAGCAGCGCGGCTGCAGGCGCGGCAGCATCGCCATCTGCGCGCGCGATTCGATCTGGAAGACGCCGATGGTGTCGGCGCGGGAGATCATCTCGTAGACCTCGGCCGCCTCCGCCGGCAGGCCCCCCAGGGCGTGTCGCGTCCCGCGGAAGCCGTTCACCAGATCGAAGGACTTGCGCAGCGCCGTCAGCATTCCCAACGCCAGCAGATCGACCTTGAGGAGGCCGAGGTCGTTGAGATCGTCCTTGTCCCACTGGACCACCGTGCGGCCCTCCATGGCGGCATTCTCGATGGGCACGAGCTCCTCGAGCGCCCCTTCCGAGATCACGAACCCGCCGACGTGTTGGGAAAGATGCCGCGGAAATCCCGGAAAGGCGACCAGCTCCTGCGCCAGCGGCAGCAGCCGTGCCAGCAGGGAGCCGTCGGGCTCGAAGCCCGCCTCGCGCAGCCGCTCGCGCATCACCTCGCCCCCGTCCCACCACTGCATGACCTTGGTGAGCCGGCCGCACTCATCGGGATCCAGACCGAAGATCCTGCCGAGATCGCGCAGCGCGCTTCGCGGCCGATACATGATCACGGTCGCGGCGATTGCCGCCCGGTGCCGGCCATACTTGTCATAAACGTACTGGATGACTTCCTCGCGCCGCTCGTGCTCGAAGTCGATGTCGATGTCGGGCGGCTCGTTGCGCTCGCGTGAAATGAAGCGCTCGAAGAGGAGCGATGCGCCGCGCAGCGGGTCGACGGAGGTCACGCCCAAGCAGAAGCAGACGCGGGAGTTGGCGGCGGAGCCCCTGCCCTGGCACAAGATGCCTTTGCTGCGGGCAAAGGCAACGATGTCGTGCACGGTCAGGAAATAGGGCTCGTAGCGCAAGTCCTCGATGAGGGTGAGCTCGTGCTCGATGGCCTTGCGCTCACCTTCCGGCACGCCTTGCGGCCAGCGCCAACGGGCGCCTGCCTCCGTGAGCTTGCGCAGGTGGCTGGCCGGAGTCTCACCGGGAGGCACCAGCTCGTGCGGGTACTCGTACCGCAGCTCCTCGAGGGAAAAGATGCATCGCCTTGCAATGGCCACCGTCTCCTCGAGCAGCTCGCGCGGATAGAGCTTCGCGAGCCGCGCGCGCTCGCGCAGATACCGCTCGCCATTGGGATGGAGCTTCCTGCCGGCTTCCCGGATCGGCACGTTGTGCCGGATCGCCGTGACCGCATCCTGCAGCCTGCGGCGGCCGCGCACGTGCATATGCACGTCGCCGCCTGCCACCAGCGGAAGCGCGAGCTCCCGGCCCACTCGTTGCAGCGTCTCGAGGCGCTGCCGATCCATTCCTTCGCGAAGCAACTCGACGGCGACCCAAAGCCTCTCAGGGAAGCGCTCCTCGAGCCACCGCGCCTCCTCGAGAAGATGCGCCTCCTCGGAAGAAGAGCCCGGAGGCAGCCAGAGGATGAGGCAGTGCTCGAGCCCGTTCTCCTCCAGGTCCGCGCGCGTCAGGGCGTATTCGCCCTTCTCGGCGGCGCGCCGGCCGCGGGTGATCAGCCGGCAGAGCCGGCCGTAGCCGCGCCGATCGGCGGCGAGCGCCACGAGCTTCAGCCCGCAGGCGAGGCGCAGCTCCGAGCCGATGATGAGCTTCAGCTGCTGCCCTTTCGCCGCCACGTGGGCGCGCACGACACCCGCGACGGAGCATTCGTCCGTGATGGCAAGTGCTTCGTAGCCCAACTCCACCGCCTGGCCCACCAGCTCGTGCGGATGCGATGCGCCGCGCAGGAAGGTGAAATTGGTCAGGCAATGAAGCTCGGCGTAAGGAACCTCCGGGGTCAACCGAACACTCCCTGAAGGAACCAGCGATGCGGCGGCCCGCGCTCGCGAAAGACCCACAGGCGCGCGCCGCGGGCATCGACGGCGATGTAGTAGTCGCGCGCGATCTCGCCGCCGTCCCACCACCCGGTCTCGACCCGTTCCGCCTCGCCGAGCAGCCGCAGGGCTCCCCGCCGCCGCGGCAACCCGTCGCGCTCGTTGAGTTGCCGCGGCTGGGACAACAGCCATAGAGGCCGGCGGTCACGGGAGGGCGGATTTTTGGGATCGCTTTGTAAATCGTTCTGAACGTTCGCTGTAGTAATTACAGGCTCCCTGACACTCCACGCCGCCTCCGGCCGATGATCCTCGACAACTGCGAGGCCATGCACCGCTTCCGCCCCCAACCGCGCCCGCAGCCGCTCGATGAGCTCCGGCGCCTGCGCGGCTGCGCCGCCCCCCTGCTCTCCCGGCTGCCAGAGTCCTCCGGAACCCGGTACCCGCGGCACCAGCGGCCCCGAGCGCAGCTCACAGGCGCGCACCGGCTCCGGCAGAATCAGCGCACTCAGGCGCTCTGCCAGCAGCGCGGCAATCTGCGCCGGATCTGCCAGCGGCGCCGCGAGCCGCAGCACGCAGCGGCTCGGCGGAACGGCGCGATGCCGCAGGCGGCATTCGAGCGTCAACACCCCGCACTGGCGCGCCCGCAGGAATTCACCGAGCTCCTCGAGCAGCGGTGCGAGCACCGCCTGGAGCGCCGCGTGACTTTCCAACTCATAGAGCAGCTCGCGGCGGCGATGGAAGCGGGCGCACGCCTCGAACCGATCCCTGAGGTCGCTCGCACGGCCGACCAGCCGGTCGAGTGTTTGCAGCTGCGCGGTGCCGAAGCGCCGCGCGAAGCCCGCGCGCGGCAGCCGCAACGCCTCACCGATGGTCCGTACACCGATGCGCGCGAGGCGACCCAGCGTGTCCTGCGGCCAGCGCAGCATCGCGAGAGGCAGAGGCGACAACCTGCCGACGAGCTGCGCCGGATCCGTGACGACCAGGGAGCCGGAGGCCGCGCCCGGCGGGTGAGCAATGCCGAGCTTGAGGCCGGCGCGCGCCAGGGCCAATGCGGCCAGGGGCGTGGGCGCCACCGCCAGCGTGCAGGACAGCCGCAGACGCGAGCACTCGCGCGCCATTTCCCGACTCAACCCTTCCACGCCGCCGAAAAGATGCAGGCTTCCCTTCACCTCGAGCAGCAGGCTGTCAGGAAGATCGAGACTGACTCGGGGAGTGAGCCGTTGCGCCCGGGCGCCCAGACGCTCGAGGTCCTGTTGTGAGGAGGGAGAGGGCGCCGCCAGGTCCCCCTGCGCCCTGCGGGCTTCGGGCGATAGATGCGCGGCCAACCACAGCTCCGCGGGAGCCGTCGCCGCCCCGCGGCCGACGATCGGGTGAAGTACATCCCCCGGTCGGGGTCCGGGCGCCTGCCGCGGTGCCGGGGCCGCGTCCTCCCGCAAAGGAAGCTCGAGAGCTCTTCGGTGTCGCATGGCGCCTCACCGAAAGGGGAGCTCGATCGCGCCCCGCGCCCCGCCCCGGCTCTTCAGCAGCGTGACCCGCGCCCCTGCGTTGGCAGGCTCCACGGCAACCCGCAAAACCGCCGGCGAAGAGTCCCGCGCCGCCTCCCGCGGCCGGAACAACACCGCGAGGGTGTCACCCCGCTGCGCCGCCAGATGCAGGCGACGAATCTGCCGCGGCAGCGCGCTGCGCAACCACCCCATCACGATGTCGCAGGCCCCGGAACGAAGTAGCTGCTCAAACGTCCACAGCGCCGATCTTTGGGAGACCTGTCTCCCGAAGCCCCCCTTGGGCCTTGCAGCCGGGCGGGCGGCCGACGGGCGCAGGGAGACGACGAGCACCCGCTCCAGCACCACGCCACACTGCGCGAGCGCCGGTGCGAAAGGCTGCAGCGGCGGCGCCACCCACGCGCACCAGCGCGCCTCCGGTCGCCGCGTCGCGGCGGCAAGAGCCGGCAACAGTAGCGACAGCTCCCCCGCACCGAAGCAGGACGGGAGGACCTCGATCAGCCCCGCGTGCGGCCAGCCTCCCCCGGGCAACCCCGCATCGAGAGCCGCAAATCCGGTAGGCAGCGTTTTAGTCCGCGCGGCGCTGCGGCCCCGCCAGATGGCGGGATGCTCGAGAAGTCGGGAAAGATCCCGGGGCATGATGGGATGGGGTCATTACATGAGCCCGTGGGTCTTCCCGCGGCGCAGCACACCGACCACGATGCCTTCGATGAGCAGCGATTGCTCATTGTCCTTGAGGTCCACCCTGATCGGCTCGAAGTCACTGTTCTCCGGCAGCAGCCACACGATGGAGCCTTCCTGACGATAGCGCTTCACGGTGACCTCGTTCTCCAGGCGTGCCACGACGATCTGGCGGCTGCGCACCTCCGCCGTACGGTGAACGGCAACCAGGTCTCCATCGAGAATGCCGGCATCTTTCATGCTCATGCCGGTGACCTTCAGAAGGTAATGCGGTCGTGGCTGAAAGAGACCCGGGTCGATCTGCAGGCGGGCTTCGACGTTCTCTTCGGAAAATATCGGCTTGCCGGCGGCGACGCGTCCGATGAGCGGCAGGCCCATCTGCTCACGGATGGTGTCTTTCAACTGGATGCCGCGCGAGGCGCCCGGCACCAGCGCGATGACCCCCTTGCGGGCGAGCGCGCGCAGATGGTCCTCGGCGGCATTGGGAGACCTGAAGCCGAGCTCGCGGGCGATCTCCGCCCGGGTGGGGGGCATGCCGGTATCGGTGATGAAACGCTGGACCAGGCGCAGAATTTGCATCTGCCGCGGGGTGAGGTCGGACATCTTGCGCACCCTGTTCATTTATACACCACTGAAATTATATCCAGATTAAGGTCGAAGGCAAGAGCGTCTTCCGAACCCCTCCGTGGGCAATATGCAACAGCCAGGTCAACGCAGAATTGACAGGTACGGGGATGCACCTTTGGTGTGCATCTCCACCGCCTGCCGGACCGACGCACAACTGTCGCGGCTCAAAGACAAAGTGGCGTTTGGAGTTGCATTCCCGTCTCAAATTTGGTGCAGTTGCGTGCTGCGAAGGCGGCGGGAGCGCTTGCCTGCCGGCTTCGCATTGCGTTCTCAGGACCTCCCGAATCAACAACCCAGAAGGGGACATGTATGAAGTGCGCGAGTGTTGTCAAGGTGGCTGCTGCCGCGGCATTGGTGATTGGTCTTGCAGGTTGCCAGGACCTGAAGCCGATGCAGTCCGATATCGCGGATCTGAAGTCACAGGTCGCCCAGCTGCAATCGCAGGTGGCGGCCGCGAAGAGCTCGGCGGACCAGGCGGCGAGCGCTGCCCAGTCGGCCAGCCAGGCGGCCAGCGGTGCGCAGAGCACTGCGAACCAGGCGTTGGCTGCTGCTCAGGCCGCTCAGTCGGCGGTCGATGCGACCAACGAGAAGATCAACCGCATGTTCAAGCGGTCGATCTCCAAGTAAAGGGCGGTTTCGGCTCTTTCAAGAACGCCGCGCATCCGCGCGGCGTTTTTCTTTGTCTTCTTGGCGCAAAGAGCGGCATCCTGCCGCTTTGCGCGGCCAGTCCTATGACTCATCCCACCTCGCGGGCCAAAGGCGGCTTTGGCCCGCTCATTCATTTGCTTTCGAACGGCGCTAGTAACGAATCAACGCCGAACCCCAGGTGACTCCGCCGCCGAAGGCTTCGAGGAGCAGCAGGTCGCCGCGCTTGATCCGGCCGTCACGGACGCCGACGTCCAGGGCCAGGGGGACTGAGGCGGCAGAGGTGTTGCCGTGGTCCTGGACCGTGGTGATGACCCGCTCCATGGACATCTCCAGCTTGCGCGCCGTCGCCTGGATGATGCGCAGATTCGCCTGGTGCGGCACCAGCCAGTCGATCGCGGAGCGCTCGAGCGAATTGGCGGCCAACGCCTCATCGATGGCCCGGCCGAGCGTCGTCACCGCGATCTTGAACACCTCGCTGCCGGTCATGCTGATGGCACGGCGGGACTTGGCCGGATCGCCGTTGGCGGCGAGGCCGCCGCCGCAATAGAGAAGGTCCTTGTAGGCGCCGTCGGCGTGCAGGTGCGTCGACAGGATGCCGGGCTCATCCGCCGCCTCGAGGACCACGGCGCCGGCGCCGTCGGCGAACAGCACGGCCGTCGAGCGGTCGCTCCAGTCCGTGATGCGCGAGAGGGTCTCGGCGCCGATCACGAGCGCCCGGCGGGCGTCGCCGAAGCGTATGAACTTGTCCGCGATCGAGAGCGCGTACATGAAGCCGCTGCAGGCGGTCTCCACGCTGAACGCCGCGGCGCCGCGGCAGCCCAGCCGTGCCTGCAGCAGAGCGCCGCAATTGGGGAAGACCATGTCGGGCGTCGTGGTGCCGAAGGCGATGAAATCCACCTCGGTCGGCCGGATGCCCGCGGCATCCAGGGCGGCGCGCGCGGCGCGCTCCGCCAGATCCACCGTGGTCTCGCCGCTGGCGGCGATGTGCCGCCGCTCGATCCCCGTGCGCTCCCGAATCCATTGGTCGCTCGTATCCATCATCTTCTCGAGATCGAAGTTCGTGAGAACTTTCTCCGGAAGATACGAGCCGGTCCCCGCGATACGCGAATGATTCAAGTTGTCGAACCCTGTGACGCCGCGGCTCCGTCTGCCGCGAGCGCCTGTGCAATGTGCGCCGTCAATCCGCGACGCGCGGCGAGCGCGGCGGTGATGATCGCCCGCGCGAAGGCCACCCCGTCGGCTCTGCCATGGCTTTTTACCACGACGCCGGTCAGGCCGACCATGCAGGCGCCGTTGTATTTGCGCGGATCGAGGCGGGCGGCCACCCGGCGCAGGACCGGACGGGCGGCGAGTCCCGCCAGCCGGCTGAGCCAGGTCGCGCGAAACTCCTGGCGCATCCGGTCGGCGATCAATGCCGCGGCTCCCTCCATCGTCTTCAGGGCCACGTTCCCCGTGAAACCGTCCGTGACCACTACGTCGACGTCACCGGAGAAGATATCGTCGCCCTCGACGAAGCCGACATAGTTGAGGTGGCTGGTCGCAAGCAGGGTATGGGCCGCCTGCACCACCTCGTGCCCCTTGATGTCCTCTTCACCGATGTTGAGCAGTCCGATCCGGGGCGCGGCCAGCCCGTAGATGTCGGCGGAGATGATGGCGCCCATGGCCGCGAACTGCCGCAGCTGCTCCGGCGTCGCCTTGGTGTTGGCGCCGAGGTCGAGCATGTGGGTATGGCCATGCGCCGCCGGGATCGCCGAGATGATCGCGGCCCGCTCGACGCCGGGCACGGTCTTGAGCACGAAATGCGCGATCGCATTCAGCGCGCCGGTATTGCCGGCGCTGACGCACGCGCAGGCGCGCCCGCTCCCGACGAGATCGACGGCCACACGCATCGAAGAATCCTTCTTGCGGCGGATCGCCTCGCGCGGACTCTCGCTCATCGCGACGACCTGGCTCGCCGGCACCACCTCGATGCGCGCGCGCAACGGGGCGGGCTGTGAGGCGACCCGCGGCTCGATCAGGTCGGAAGCGCCGACGAGCAGCGCCCGCAGACCCTCGTCCTCACGCAGGGCGGTGAGCGCTCCGGCGATGTATTCGGGCGGCGGATGATCGCCGCTCATCACGTCGATTGCGATGGGCAGCACGGTCGGCGGGGAGCCGCTCGCTTCGGCTCAGCGAACCTATTCCTGCTCGTCCGGCTCGGCCGGCTTCTCGATCACGCGGCGGCCGCGATAGAAGCCATCCGGCGTGATGCGATGGCGCAGGTGGGTCTCCCCCGACTGCGGGTCGGTGGACAGCGCCGGCGTCGACAGCCCGTCGTGGGAGCGATGCATGCCGCGCCGGGAGGGCGTCTTGCGACTTTTCTGAACAGGCATAATGTCCTCGTGCGCCCTCGGGCGCGCGCTAACTTCAAACCAAACCTACAACGACTCGTCGTCTTCCTTCAACAGCTCGGCGAGCCCCGCGAAGGGCCGCTGCGTCACGTGCTCCGGCGCCTCTGCGCTGACGAGTGGCGCGGCGGGCGGCACGGCGCAATCGCGCGGCTGCTCGTGCAGCGGCACGATCGGCAGTGCGAGCAGCAGCTCCTCCTCGACCAGCTCCCCGGCGCTGATGCGGCCATCGCGCGCCAGCACCGGCTCGAGCTCTTCGGGCACCTCGGCAGCGTCCGCCTCCGTGAGGATCAGCGCCACCCGGGTCGTGCTCTCGATCGGCAGCTCCATCGCCTGCATGCACCGCTGGCACTGCAGCGTGGCCTCGCCGGCGAGCGACAGCTCCGCAACCGCAAAGCGCGACTGACGGCCGAAGCGCGCAGTGCCGCGCACGCTGCCGCCGATGCCGGCGATCCGCGATTTCAGGCGCGGCAGCTCGGCCAACGGAACGTCAAAATCGATCTCGGCCTCGCCTCGGGCGAGCCGATCGATATCGAGCGGCTGGAACCAGGGCGGCGACATGGGGCGCGTATAATAGGTAGCGTCCGCCAGCAAGTCAAAGTCCACCGTGCTGCGTTAAGTCGTTGATGCCCGAGCTGATTCTCGCCTCGACCTCCCCTTACCGCCGCTCGCTCCTCGAGCGGCTGGGCGTCCCCTTCATCACCGTCCCCCCCGGGACGCCGGAAGACCCCGTCGCCGGAGAGCTGCCCCCCGACCGGGCGGTGCGGCTCGCAGTCGCCAAGGCGCACGCCATCGCCGCGCGCCGGCCTGATGCGGTGGTCATCGGCAGCGACCAGGTCGCCGCGGTTGGCGGTAACATCCTGGATAAGCCGGGGGACGCTGCCCGCTGCCGCGCACAGCTCACCTCCGCCGGCGGCTCGAGCGCCCGCTTCCACACCGCTTGCGCGGTCATCGCCGGGCGGGCGGGTATCCGGATGGTGCACATCGATACCACCACGGTGTTTTTCCGCAGTCTCAGCCAGGAAGAGATCGGACGTTACGTGGAGCGCGAGCGCCCGTTCGACTGTGCGGGAGGCTTTCGCGCGGAGGGTCTGGGCATATCGCTCTTCGAAAGCATCGAAAGCAAGGACCCCACGGCTCTCATCGGCCTACCCCTCATCTGGCTGGCTTCCGCCCTCCGCCGCGCCGGCTTTGAACTGCCTTAGACGGCAGGCGATCGAGGACAGCGCTCAGTTCGGGGGGCAGCGGCGCGCTGGCGCTGAAGGGACCACCGGCGTTGGGCCACTCGAAGCTCATGCTGTGGGCGTGGAGGAACATCCTCGTGAGTCCGAGCTCGCGCATGCGTGCGTTGAATTCGGCGTCGCCATACTTGTCGTCACCCGCCACGGGGTGGCCGGCATAGGTCGCGTGCACGCGAATCTGATGCGTGCGCCCGGTATGGAGGGATACCTCCATCAGGGTGGCCCATTTACCGAAGAACTGCACCGGACGGAACTCGCTGACCGACGGCTTCCCCGAAGCGTCCGCGCGCACGGTGCGCTCGCCGCCCACACGGGTATCGGTGCGCAGCGGAACGTCGATCCGCTTCTGTCCCAGGTCCCACTTGCCGCGAACCAGGACCAGATAGCGCTTGTCGCACTCCCCGTCCCGCAGCAATGCGTGCAGGGTCCGCAGGGTGGCGGCATCGCGTGCCACCAGCAGGCAGCCGCTGGTATCCCGGTCCAGGCGGTGCACCAGCTCGAGCGGCTCGCCGGGCTTCAGCGCGCGAAGGGCCTCGATGACCCCGAAGCTGATGCCGCTGCCGCCATGGACCGCGATCCCGGCCGGCTTGTCGAGGACCAGGAGCCGGTCCGTCTCCTGCACGACCGCCCGTCCGATGGCCTCCGCCATCGCCGCCGGAGGTCCGCGCTGCACCCGGCCTGGGCCCTCCTCGGCCTGTTCCCAAAGGGGCGGTATCCGCACCCTGTCGCGGGTGCTCAGTCGCGCCTCCGGCCCGACGCGGCGCCCGTTCACCCGGACCTCTCCCCGTCGGATGATGCGGAATATCCGGGTCCGCGGCACATCGCTCAGGCGCCGGGCCAGGTACTTGTCCAGACGCTGGCCGGCCTCCTCCTCTTCGACCTCGAAATGCCGCACCCCATGGCCCCGCCCCCGGTTTTCCCCGGCCAGCCCGTCGCTCGCGTGTGTGGTTTCGCCCCGGGAAGCCCGGGAATGGTCCTCTGGCACGTCGTTCCTCGATGTAAGGCGCTGTTTCTACAGTGATCTTTGCAGTATACTCCGTGCGCCGTCCGCTCATCCGGACGCGCTAATGGTAGGCGGCGCACCGCGCCGCATGTTAGTTGGACCTCCAAGAAGAGGCCATCGTATTGGGCCGACAAGATCGCGCAGCCGGCGTCGAACCCCCTCGCTCAGGGTTCCGCGGGCCGCGGCATCGGTTGAGAGCACCGAAGCTTTTCCGGCACCCCGCCCTGCAAGAGGCGGGCATCGACGCCTGTATCGAGACTCGCGCGCATGCGCAGAGTGTGAGGAATCTTCGCCGCCGCGACGTGTGCGCGTCGCGGTCTCCCGCCCGCTTGTCGGCCCCACATCTGATAGTAGGGGCACATGAAAAGAATGCTCGTGAATGCAACTCAGGAAGAGGAGTTGCGGGTCGCGCTCGTTGACGGACAGAAGCTCTTCGATCTCAGCATCGAGATTCCCTCCCGCGAACAGAAGAAGGCCAACGTCTACAAAGGCCGCATCTCGCGCATCGAGCCCTCGCTCGAGGCCTGTTTCGTCGACTACGGCGCCGCGCGCCACGGCTTCCTGCCGCTGAAGGAAGTCTCGCGCGATTTCTTCCGCCAGCAACCGCAGGGCGGACGCATGAACATCCGCGAGCTCCTGTCCGAGGGACAGGAAGTCATCGTGCAGGTGGAGAAGGAGGAGCGCGGCAACAAAGGCGCGGCGCTCACGACTTTCCTCAGTCTCGCCGGCCGCTTCCTGGTGCTGATGCCGAACAATCCCCGCGCCGGCGGCGTCTCGCGCCGCATCGAGGGCGAGGACCGTGATCAGATGCGCGAGGTGATGAATCAGCTGAAGATCCCGGAAGGCATGGGCGCGATCGTTCGCACGGCCGGCGTGGGCCGCAGCGTCGAGGAGCTGCAGTGGGATCTCGACAATCTGAACGCGCAGTGGGAGCAGATCGCCGCCGGAGCCAAGGATCGCCAGGCTCCATTCCTCGTCTACCGCGAGAGCGATGCGGTCACTCGCGCCATGCGCGACTACCTCTCCGATGACATCGGCGAAGTGCTGGTCGACGACCCGGCGGCCTTCCAGAAGGCCCAGGAGTACATGCAGCGCTTCATGCCGGCGGATGCGCAGCGGCGCCTGAAGCTCTACACCGACGACATTGCGCTCTTCACGCGCTACCAGATCGAAAGCCAGATCGAGTCGGCGTACGCGCACAAGGTGCAGCTGCCCTCCGGCGGCAGCATCGTGATCGACTACACCGAAGCGCTGGTGTCCATCGACATCAATTCCGCGCGCGCCACCAAGGGCAGCGACATCGAGACCACCGCGCTCAACACCAATCTCGAGGCGGCGGACGAAGTCGCGCGTCAGCTGCGCATCCGTGACATCGGCGGCCTCATCGTCATCGACTTCATCGACATGGAGTCGAGCAAGAACCAGCGTGAGGTCGAGGATCGGCTGCGCGATGCGGTCAGGATGGACCGCGCACGGATTCAGATCGGAAAGCTGTCACGCTTCGGGCTGCTGGAGATGTCGCGCCAGCGCCTGCGGCCCTCGCTCGGAGAGTCCAGCCATATCGTCTGTCCGCGGTGCGTCGGCATCGGCAGCATCCGCAGCGTCGAATCGATGACGCTCGCGGTTCTGCGGCTGATCGGCGAGGAGCTGCGCAAGGACCGTACTGCCCGCGTCATCGCCCAGCTGCCGGTGGAAGTGGCCACCTACCTCTTCAATGAGAAGCGCGAGTGGCTGCGTACCCTGGAAGACCGCAGCTCCGCGGAGCTGGTGATCGTCCCGAACCCCAACATGCAGACGCCGGAATATTCCATCAGGCGCCTCAGGGACGATGAGGCCGATCTGCCCGAGAACCGGCAGACGAGCTATCTCATGCCGACCGCGCCCGAGCCCGTCGAGCCGGGCAGCGCCCGCGACAAGCGCCCTCCGGCCGAAGTCCCGGCGGTGGCGGCACTGTTGCCGAGCACTCCGGCGCCGATCATGACGCCGCCGGCGCCGGTCGCGCCGGCAGCTGCGGTTGCGGCCCCGGCGGCTGCCGCCCCGGAGCACCACGCCAACGGTGGCCTGCGCGCGTGGTTCAAGAAGCTCTTCGTGGGTGAAGCCGAAGGCCCACAGTCCGCGCCCGCCGCTGAACCCGTGCAATCGGCGGCTGCGGCATCCGCGTCCGGCGCGACCCATCATCATCGCTCTTCGAGCGGCGGCGACCGGCATCGCGACGGCCGGCGGGAGCATTCCCGACAGCCGCGCCGCTCGGAAGGCGGTCAGCGACGCGGCCACGGCGATGGCCGACGCGCCGAAGGACGCGGCAGCGGTGACGGGCGGGATCGCAATCGGCGTGACTACGACCGGGATCACAACCGAGGCCCTCGTGAGCGCGATCGGGATCGGGACGTCAATGCGCGGCCCGCGGAGCCTGTCTCGGGCGCTGCGGCGCCGGCGACGGCGACCGAGCCCCGCTCCGCCGAGGCGGGCGCCGAGCAGCGTCAGGTAGCGGGCGACCGCCCTGATCGCGGCGAGCGCGGCGAGCGGCGTGGCCGTCGCAGAGGCCGCCGCGGCGGGCGGCATGGCGGCGCAGGCCGCGGCGAGGGTCGCGAGGGCGGTGCGCGCGAATCGGGCGGGTTTGCGGGAGCGCCCGGCGGCGCGCAGGAGGGCGGTGCGGGCGGATTCTCTGCCGGCGCATCCTCCAACGGCGCGCAGGAGCAGCGCCACGAGCCGGCCGCGCCGGGGGAATCATTCGCTCCGCCGAGGGAGTCGCCTGCTCCAGTGAGGGAGTCGTATGCCCCGCCGAAGGAGTCATTCACGCCGCCGCCGGAATCCCGCGAGCCGCGCGAGGCACCCGCGCGCCACCAGGAGCCTGCCGCTCCCGCGGCGCATTTCGAGCCCTCACCGCCGACGGAAAGCAACACACCGCGCGAGGCGAAGCCATACGTGGTGTGGTCGTCGGCTCCGCCCGATCATGCCGTATCGTCGGGCGGCAGCCGCGGGTCGGACGAATGACCGGGGACTAGAGGCTGGCAAGCGGATCCATGCCGGCGCGCTCGGCGCGCCGGTGTGGATTCATGCGGCGCGCAGGTGCTGGCGCAGGTGCTCGACGAGCCCGCGCGAGGCGGCCTCGATCAGATCCAACACATCCTCGAAGCCGTTAGGTCCGCCGTAGTAGGGGTCCGGGACCTCGCTGATGCCCGTCTGCGGCGCGAACTCCAGGAAGAGGCGCAAGCGATCGCGGGCCTGCGGCGGCGCGCGGCGCTCCAGCGCGCTCAGATTCTCCCGGTCCATGGCGAGGATGAGGTCGTAATGCTCGAAGTCCCGCGGCTCGACCACGCGGGCGCGCAGCGCCGAGAGGTCGTAACCGCGCCGGGCCGCCGCCTGACGCGTGCGCCTGTCCGGAAGCTCCCCGACGTGGTAGCCGGCAGTGCCCGCGGAGTCTATTTCCAACACGATGTCCGGCGCCTCGCGGGATGCGACGGCGCGAAACACCACCTCCGCGGTCGGCGAGCGGCAGATGTTGCCGAGACAGACGAAGAGAATCCTCACAGCGGGCTATTTTACGCTGTAACCGCGGCCTTCCAGGCAGGCGCTCAAGGCGCGCCGGTAGTCCGAGGCCTTCTCCGCCATGGCGGCCGCCTGCTGCTGCTGCGCTTCCGTCATCTGTATCTGGTTGTTCTGGGCGCGCTGGGCATCGCTGGCGCTGCCGATCACGGCGCCGGTGAGACCGCCGAATACCGCTCCGGCGCCTCGATCCCAGCGGGGCGAGATCGCGGCACCTATGACCGCGCCGGCGATGGCCCCGATGGCGGTGCCGGTACCCGGCGGAGGACCGCTGGCAACGACGCGGTATTGGGCGGGCACGTTGGGCGCGCTGGGATCGAAGCCGGTCTGCTTGACGGCCCAGACGCTGCACTCGTACCGGTCACGGCTCTGCTGATCCGCCGACTGGCCCTGCTGGGGATAGGCGTAGACGGTCGTATTCGGTGGCGGACCGGCGTACGCCATGGGGGGCGGCGGCGGCGGCGGTGGCGTCGTCGCGCAGCCTACGAGGCCCAAAGAAAGGGCCGCCAGGACAGCGATTCCGGCAATGCCGCGAAGGGGAGACGATTCTTGCAACAATTTGAAACGCATGGCCTTTCCGTTACGCGAATCCGCTTGCTCCAACTGAACGTGGGGGCGATTCGCTCGTTGACAACCAGCCTAGCCTTCGCATTTACCATAACCCGCTCGAATCATACCAGCGACCCGTTCAAGGTCCTCCGCGGTATTGACGTCCGGTCCCGGGCGCTCGACGGCCTCCCCCACCCGGATCACGAGACCATTTTCCAGGGCGCGCAGCTGCTCCAGCTTCTCGGTCTTCTCCAGCGCCGTCGGCTCGAGCGACGCCAGTCGCCGCAGGGCACCGACCCGGTAGGCGTAGATCCCGACGTGGCGCCGCGCGCCGGCAAAGACGCGCTGACCCGCCGGGCCCGCCGGCGCGCCATCGCGATTCCACGGGACCGGCGCACGGCTGAAATAAAGCGCCCTGCCCCGCATGTCGGCCACTACTTTGACCGCGTTGGGATCCAGAAATTCCGCCAATGACTCCACCGGTGTCGCGAGCGTGGCGATCGCCGCTTCAGTGTCTGAATCCAGCAGCGTCGCGACCTGACGGATGATCGCCGGCGGGATGAGCGGCTCATCCCCCTGCACGTTGACCACGATGTCGCCTTCCGGCCAGCGCTCGATCGCGGCGAGCTCGGCGAGCCGGTCGGTACCGGACGCATGTGTGGTCGAGGTCATGCGCGCCGCGGCGCCAAAGCCGGCGGCGGCAGCCGCGATCGCCTCGTCGTCGGTGGCAATCAACACGTCACGCGCGCCCGAGGCGCAGGCGCGCTCGTGGACCCACTGCAGCATGGGCTTGCCCGCGATCGGCGCCAGCACCTTCCCCGACAGCCGTGTCGAGCCGCGGCGCGCGGGAATGGCGACGTG
>Ga0335075_10003166_pt1 | contig 26233 bp, 18 predicted proteins | sample Lox_Sample_24_FD_206723 | JGI IMG/M metagenome (GOLD analysis project Ga0335075, IMG submission 206723) | Soil microbial communities from Loxahatchee National Wildlife Refuge, Florida, United States - Lox_Sample_2.4 | ecosystem: Environmental > Terrestrial > Soil > Wetlands | place: USA...
GATGGGCACAGAGCCGGCGGGAGTCGGGCCGGCGGGTTCCCAGACGGACGCAGGGTCGGCTGAAACCGGGCAGGCGGGCGCTCAATCGTTGCCGGCGATCGTCTACTGCGGCACCCGCCGCGACACCGATGCGGTCGCGGGACTCCTCGGCGATGCCGGGCTGAGCACGGTCGCCTATCACGCGGGTATGGCCCCGGCCGCGCGCGCGGCCTCCCAGGAGGCGTTCATGAGCGGCGGCGCCGAGGTGATCGTCGCGACCAACGCGTTTGGCATGGGCGTGGACAAGGCCGACGTGCGCACGGTCGCCCACTGGGCGCTGCCCACGAGTCTGGAGGCCTACTACCAGGAGGCCGGCCGTGCCGGGCGCGACGGGCTGCCCGCGCGGGCGCTGCTGCTGGCCGCGCGTATGGACCTCGGCCGGCTGATCCGCTTCAACACTCAGCGCACGACGACCGTCGATGACGTCAAGTCCTTTGTCGGCTCGTTGCGCGCGCGGGCGCGCGGGGGCGATGGGGTGGCGCGGATCGGCCATGGGGAGCTCGACGAGCGCGACCGGGTGCTGCTCTCGATCGCCGAGCGCGCGGGCGCGGTCGAGCTCGCGCCCGGCGGCGCCGAGGGGCTGCTGGCGCGCCCGACCGGCCAGGGCAGCCCGCGTTTGGCCTGGGGAGCGATCAAAGCCGCCCGTGACCGAGGCTGGGAGTCCTATCGCTCGATCGAGCGCTACATGTCGAGCGAGCAGCTGTGTCGCCGCCGCCAGATCCTCGCGCACTTCGGCGATCCCTCTGCCGGAGCCCCGTCCGGGCGCTGCTGCGACGTGTGCGACCCCGATCCCGAGCTCGCGCGTGCGCTCAGCGCGTCCGCGGCGCCCATGCCTGCGCCGGGTCGTCCCCGCGCTTCCTCGCGGCCTGCCGAACGTCGAGTGGTGGCTGAGACCACGGCGAAGGCGGGGATTCTCCAGACGCGTGGTGTCGAGGCCGCGACGCAGGCAGCGCAGCCAGCTGAGCCCGTGGATCAGGACCAGTTCGAGCGCCTGCGCCAGTGGCGCTTTGCGCGCGCCGAGGGCAGGCCCGCCTTTCACGTCGCCTCCAACGCCGTGCTGGAGGAGATCCTGCGCCGGCGTCCCGCCGACCTCGACGAGCTGCTGGCCGTGCGGGGGATCGGCCCGACGTTCTGCGAGCGCCACGGGGAGTCGTTGCTGGCGCAGCTAGGTCAGCTGCAGGCCGAGCTTGGTACAGGTGATGCTGCGCAGGCAGCGTAGGTAGGTCTGCGACCACGCTGCGGCCGGCGGACGGGACGTCCCGCACGCGATTGCATCTCCACCGCTGAATTGCCTACATCTTCCCCGTTGAAATGCTTGCAATCTCCCCGCTGGAAATGTTGCTTTTTCCCCGCTAGACTTGTTGCATTCTCCCCGCCGGCTATCGTCGAAGGATTGTTGACAGTGAGCTGCAAACGGCTCTGGGGGCCGTTGGCGCGGTTGTCATCGAGGGTCCGCGCGCAAGCGGCAAGACTGCCACTGCTCGGCAGATCGCAGCCAGTGAGGTGTTGCTCGACATTGACGACAACGCCAGGCGGGCAATCGCGATCGACCCGTCGCTCGTGCTCGATGGCCCTGTTCCACGGCTGATCGACGAGTGGCAGATCGAGCCTGCCATCTGGAATCACGTACGCCGAGCGGTCGACGCTCGCACCGAGCCCGGCCAGTTCATCCTGACCGGCTCCGCGATCCCCGCCGATGACGTGACCCGGCATACGGGCGCCGGACGTATCGCGCGCCTGCGGATGCGCCCTATGAGCCTGTTCGAGACGGGCGGGAGCACCGGCACGATTTCGCTGGCCGAGATGCTCGACGGTGGCTTCACTGCATGTGCTGACCCTGGTCTGACAGTGTCAGATCTTGCTGAGATGCTGGTTCTTGGCGGTTGGCCCGGCTTACAGGGGCGAGACATCTCCCGGGGTACGCTCGCTACGCGCGCCTACCTCGACGAGATCGCACGCGTCGACATCGTCCGGCTGGAAGGCGCCCGCCGCGATCCCGAGCGGATCAGAAGACTGCTTGCAAGCCTCGCCCGCAACGTCGCCACAAACGCCTCGGCAGCCACGCTCGCCGCCGACACGGGCGGGGGAGAGGAACAACTGAAGGACGACACGGTACGTGAGTACCTGGCTGCGTTGCGGCGCTTGATGGTCGTCGAGGACCAGCCAGCATGGTCGCCGCACCTGCGTTCCAGGCATCGGTTGCGCACGGCGGCCAAGCGCCACTTCGTAGACCCCTCCCTGGCTGCGGCGGCGCTGCGCGCAACGCCCGATCGCCTGCTCGCCGACCTCGAGTTGTTCGGCCTCATGTTCGAGTCGCTGGTCATCCGCGACCTGCGCGTCTACGCACAGCCGGCAGATGCCCGAGTCCTCCACTATCGCGACAGCTCCGGCTTGGAGGTGGATGCGATCATCGAGACAGGAGCCGGTCGCTGGATCGCGTGCGAGATCAAGCTGGGCCATGGTCAGGTGGATAGTGCCGCCGCGAACCTGCGCCGGTTCGCCGAGCGGGTGGACACAACGCTGTGTGGAGCGCCGACGCTGCTGGCGGTCATCTTCGCCAGTGGCTATGGCTATCGCCGCTCTGACGGCGTTGCGGTCATACCAATCGGCGCGCTTGGACCCTGAGGCGTTTCTGCAAAAACGCCTGTGTGACGACATACACGACGGACATGCGCGCATCTCGCACCCGCTGAAGCGCACTGCATTTGGACGACGAACGTCTTTGGTGAGCCCGGGTGGCGCGTGGTGCCCGGTGCGCAAGCCGACGCGGGGATTCGAACCCCGGACCCCCGCTTTACGAGAGCGGTGCTCTGGCCAACTGAGCTACGTCGGCGGGCTGTGGGCCATCGTAGCGGCGGCGGGCTGCGAGTACCGGCTGCTCGAGCGGAGCGGTCCATTGGCCGGGTCCGCGGCTGACTCGAGGCCCCGGGGCCTGTTCGCGCCTCGGATCGTACGCGTCACAGGCGATCCTCGAAGTGCGCCGGCCCCAGCCGACGGGGTCGATGTCTGTCCACAGCCGGCGAGCGCCAAGAGGCCCCCGGCGGCAAGCAGCGCGCCGCCCCGGCGCGCGGTCCCGCGCAAAGGATTGGAAAGCGTGGCGCCCCGCTGGATGCGGATGAGCCAGGCGATTCCGGCGAGGCAGAGGATGCTCGCGACATAGAAGTTCAGTCGCAGTCCGAAGAAGTGGTGCGCCGGGTCCACGCGCAGCAGCTCCTCGCCGATTCGCGCGAACGAGTAGCCGGCCACGTAGAGCGCGAACAGCCCGGGTGGGCGGATCTTGCGGTGATGCCCAAGCCACACCAGCGCTCCCGCCAGCAGCAGATCCCAGATCAGCTCGTACAGGAACGTCGGGTTGAAGGTCGCGTAGTGCGCGTAGGCGAGCGGTCTATGGGCTGCGCTGATCTGAAGGCCCCACGGGAGCGTGGTCGGCAGGCCAAACAGTTCCTGGTTGAAGTAGTTGCCGACCCTGCCGATCGCCTGGGCGACAAGCAGCGCCGGGGCGGCGGCGTCCATGAACAGCGCCACGTCCGCGCCGTGCCTGCGCAACCGCCAGATGCCGACCGCGGCGCCCGCCGCGACCCCGCCCCAAATGCCCAGGCCGCCCTTCCAGACCGCGAACACGCCCCACCAGTGCGGCGGCACTTCGTTCCAACTCGTGACGATGAAATACAGCCGACCGCCGATCAGGCCGGCGGGAAAGCCCCACAGCGCGACGTCGTACACCAGCTCGCGCTCGCCGCCCTGGGCCTCCCAGCGGCGTACCGCGATCGCCACTGCCACGACCACCGCCACCACGTAGCAGAGGCCATAGGCACGAAAGAACAGCGGCCCGACATAAAAGCCGTTGCTCGGTGGGCTCGGGATGAACGCGGGGATGAACACCCACTCTATTCTTTCGCTCGTGGCCAGTGTCTGCGCCGGGCGAGCGGTGAGGGATTTCATCGAGCCGTTTCGAGTGAGCCCTGAAAAGAAGGTGCTGCTCGCGCGGGACTTCGATCCGGCGTTTACGGGCAGTCTCGGCAAGAAGCGGGAGGGCGGGGAGCTGCTCGCAGAGAGCGTGCGACTGTTGAGCCACTACCAGGCACGCCTGGCGGCCCAGGACACGTGGGGTGTGCTGGTGGTGTTGCAGGCGCTCGACACCGCGGGCAAGGACGGCACGATCCGTCACGTCATGAGCGGCGTCAATCCTCAGGGCGTCAGCGTTCACAGCTTCAAGGTGCCCTCGGGGCAAGAGCTCGACCACGACTTTCTGTGGCGTTATGCCCAGCGTCTGCCGGCCCGCGGTGAGATCGGCATCTTCAACCGCTCTCACTATGAGGAGGTGCTCGTCGTGCGCGTGCACCCCGAGAACCTCGACCGCCAGAAGCTCCCGGCCGAGGCCAAGCGCGGGGACGTGTGGAAGCGCCGCTACCGGGAGATCAACGACTGGGAGCGCTACCTCACCGACAACGGCCTGCGGATCGTCAAGCTGTTCCTCAACATCTCCCGCGAGGAGCAGCGCACGCGCCTGCTGCGCCGGATCGACCTACCCGACCACAACTGGAAGTTCTCGCAGGCCGACATCGCCGAGCGGGGACGCTGGGAGGACTACCAGCAGGCGATCTCAGAGATGCTGTCGCACACGAGCACCGCGTGGGCGCCCTGGTGGGTGATCCCGGCCGACCGCAAGTGGTTCGCGCGGATCGCGGCCGCCTCGGTGCTCATCGACACCCTCGCGGAGATCGACCCGCGCTATCCCGAGGTGAGCGCCGAGCAACGCCAGGTGCTGCAGTCGGCCAAGGAGCAGCTCGAGGCCGAAGCTCCCGCGGGCGCCGCCCCCGATCCGAACGAGCCGGGGCCTGACGGCTAATGACGGGAGTGACGTCGCGACACGGTGCGCGCTTCGCCCGGGCGCTGAAGATCGCGGATCGAGCGGGTTGCGCCTGCGCTCATCTATCGCCTCCCAGGATCCACGTCCGCGCCAGCCACCCAGCCGCAAGTCCAGCCATCGCGGTCAGCATGTGGGGTGAGCCGAGCTCTCCCGGCCCGCGCGTCTGGATACGCTCACGCGTGCGTTCAAGCGTCTCGAGCGCTGCCAGCAGCTGATTCTCGATCATGAAGAGCGCCGACGCTAACGGGTCGGCGGTGAGAAAACATCTGCCACCTGGCCAAACTTGACGGGTGTGGCGACGGCGCCGGCCCTGTCGGGCGGGTCAGCTGCTGGCCGACCGCGATCGGCGCGTTTGCCACAAAGCCGGCGACCGCCGATTAGCTAACCTGGCCGGCACGTCCCCCTCGCGGCGGGTGACATGCGCAATTTGCGCGCAGAGTTCGACATGCCGGCACAGGCCAAACGGTGGCCGTGACGGGGTTTTTGAGACGATGTTCGGGGATGGTGACCTATGGGGGACCGCTGATCGGGCGCGAGTCCGAGCTCGCCGAGCTTCAGTCAAGGCTCGCTTGCGACCCGGTTGTGACGATCACCGGCCCCGGGGGGTGCGGCAAGACGCGACTCGCGCTGGAGAGCGCCGAGCGGATCGCCTCGCGGTCAGACCGTGACGGATATGCGGTGGCCGCGCTCGCGGACGTATCGCGAGGGGATCGGCTCGTCGCGGCGGTGATGGGCGCGGTGGGTGTGCGTGAACGTTTCGGCAGCACGCCGAAAGAGGTTCTGATCGAGCATCTGCGCGCGCGGCGGCTGCTGTTGGTGCTGGACAACTGCGAGCACCTCCTCTCCGACGTCGCGCAGGTCGCCGGCGAGCTGTGTCACGGCGCGCCCGGCGTCCGGCTGCTTGCGACCAGCCGCGAGCCGCTCGCGATCGACGGGGAGAGCGTGTTGCGCCTCGGTCCGCTGAGCCTGCCCGAGCCCGACGAGGAGGGTATCGACGCGGTCGTCCGCTGCGAGGCGGGACGGATGTTCGTCGAGCGCGCCGCGCGCCGAGACGCCGCGTTCGCGCTCACGCCGAAGACGGCTCGGGTGGTGGCGAGGATCTGTCGCGAGCTCGACGGTCTGCCGCTGGCGCTCGAGCTGGCAGCCGCGCGCCTGGACACGCTCGGCGTCGAGCAGATCGCCCGTGAGCTCGACGGGCGAGGTCGGCTCTCGAGCGCCGGGAGCACGGCCCAGTCCCCGCCGCGCCACAGCTCACTGCACGCTTCGTTGGATTGGAGCTATCGCCTGCTCGACGAGGCCGAGCAGAGACTGCTGCGGCGTCTGTCGGTGTTCTCCGGCGGCTTCACAGCCGATGCGGCGCGGGGAGTAGCCGCGCCTCGCGAGGACGTGAGGAATGTTCACGATCTCCTTCGAGCATTGGAGCGCAAGGGCCTGCTGGCGCCGGCGCCCATCGCCGCGCCAGCGCGATGGCGGCTGCTCTCGACAGTGGCCGAGTACGCGGGTGAGCAGCTGGTCGAGGCCGGGGAAGACGACGAGGAGCTCGCCGACCGGCATCTGTCCTGGTTTGCGAGCTGGGCCGCGCACGCCGACGAAAGGCTGCTGAAGGACGGGCACGAGTCGATCGATCTGGAGGGCCCGAACCTGCGGAGCGCGCTCGACCATGCGGTTGACCGCGATCCCTCGAGCGCGCTGGCCATGGCCGCTTCGCTGATGCGACACTGGATACTCGCCGAGCGCTACCACGAAGCCCATTCGATCTGCTCGGCGGTGCTTGACGTAGTTGCCGAGCACGAGCACGAGCACGAGAACGCGGACGAGAACGAGGACGAGGGCGCGGATGGGGATGCGCGGGCGCGTGCGATCGTCCTGTGTGGGGCGGCGCTGGTCGCGATGCTCAGCGAGGACTACGAGGGAGCGCTCGCGAACACGCGGAGAGGGCTCGCGTCGCTGGAGGCCGTCGAGGAGCACGGCGCGCGCGCGATGTGCCTGTCGCTCTCCTCGATGGTGCTGATCCAAACCGGCGTGGACCTGCACGGCGGTCTCGCCAACGCCGAGCGGGCGGTCCAGCTCGCCGAGCGGCACGGGGACGATCCGCTCGGGCTGGCGTGGGCGCTCGTGACGCTCGCGGTCGCCGCGATGATGTGTGAGCGCTTCCAGGCGCTCGACGATGCCTACGAAGCGTTTTCGGCGATCCCGGCGGCTTGCGAGCACCGCACCCTGCGCGCGTGGGCGGAGCAGGCGGCCGCGTGGGCACAGGTCAGCGTCGGCTCGCCCGAGCAGGCGCTCGTGCACGTCGAGCGCGCGAGCGCGCTGGAGGGCGACTGGCCGTCGATGACCCACTTTCAAGTGCTCGGCTTTCGCATCCATGCGCTCGCGCGCCTCGGCCGCACCGAGGAGGCCATGGCCGCAGGCGAGCAGGCGCTGGAGCGCGCGCGCGAATCCGGAGCGCTGCAGTCGGTCCCCGCGATCGAGCTCTCGCTCGCGACCGCTGAGCTGTTGCACGGCGACCTGGACACCGCCGCCGAGCGGGCGAACGGACTGCTGGGAATGCCGCAGACGCACACGCTCGTTCTCGCGCGGGAGACGCTCGCCCGGATCGCCCTCGCACGCGATCGACCCGAGCAGGCCCGGCGACACGCCGGCGAGTTGCAAGCGCTCTCGCGGCGATCGGGATGTCCGCGCCACCAGGCGCTCGCCGAGTACCTCGACGGCCGCGCCGCGCTGCGTGGCGGCGAGAAGGACAGGGGGCGCGAGTTGTTGCACGCCGCGCTCGCAATGTATGCGGAGCTCGGCCTGGAGCGCGAAGCGGCTGACGTCCTCGACGAGCTCGCGCTGCTCGCGGCCGACGCCGGAGAAACCGAGCGGTGCGCGCGCCTGGCCGCGGCCGGCGCGGCGACTCGCGCGCGGCTCGGCTGCGCGCCCGCGCCCGAGACGATCGACCGGATCGACGCCGCCCGAGCGCGCCTCACCGCGAACGATGAGGACGGCGATGGCTGGGACGCCGCTTGGGAACAGGGTCGGCAGGCGGCGCTCGTCGACGCGATCGCCTACGCGCGACGAGGGCGAGGACGCCGCCGGCGCAGCGCCACGGGCGGTTGGCCCAGCCTGACCGTCACCGAGCGCGACGTGGCGCTCCTGGCCGCCAGCGGCAAGACCAACCCCCAGATCGCCCAGCAGCTGTTCATCTCCCGAGGCACGGTCAAGATGCATCTCTCGAGCGTCTACCGCAAGCTCGACGTCGCCAACCGCACCGAGCTGGCGCACATCGCGCGAGACGCAGCCCCAATCTGCGGGCGCGAACTGAAACAAGCTCTTACGTGAACGCCGCGCTCGATCTGCGACCCTAGCGTCCGCCCGCGGCGCCTCGGGTGGGCATCCGCTCCGTCCGGGTCCGGCCGCCAAGGCCTCAGCAGTCCAGACGAGTCCGTCAGTTCACCAGTCCGTCTCACGCCACCAGTCCGTCACACGCCCATCGCACATGCGCCGTATCGCCCTCATCCTGCTCGCGCTCGTCCTCGTATGGGGGGTGCTGGCGATCGTGCTCGACTCGCCCAGCTTGGACCTGGGGGGCTCCGGCTCGGGCGCTGAGTCCGCGGGCGTCTCCCCGCCCTGCCTGCCGGCCACGGTCGAACACAGCGCCCGCCTGGCCGGCACCGACGTCGACGTCTCCCCCGAGCCGGGCGCCGGCACGGCCAACCCCCACACCCAGATCAGTTTTCTCGGCGCGCCCGCCGCCAAAGTTCACGTGGTCTCGGTGACGGGCTCGCGCAGCGGCCGGCACGCCGGCAGCCTGCGCGCCTACTCGCAGGGCGATGGCGCGAGCTTCGTGCCCGACAACCCGTTCGATCCGGGGGAGCGTGTGACGGTGCATGCCGTGATCGGCCCGGGCACGAACGCCGATGCCGCCTCGCCCTCGGCCTCGCCCTCCGCCACGCCGGTCGCGTGGGAGTTCGACGTCGATACGCCTTATCCGACCGCGGGCGCGCCGGAGTTCCCCAACCCACCGGCGGCGCCGGCCGACTATCAGAGCTTCGCGACCATGCCCGGCGCGCAGCCGCCAATCATGAGCGTGACCGTGCCCGATCGCGATCCGGCGGCGGGGGACATATTCACGACCAATGGGCCCGGTCCCGGGCAGTACGGCCCGCTGATCTACACGCCGCAGGGGCAGCTCGTCTGGTTTCAGAGAGTGCCGGGCGGCGAAACGGCGGAGGACCTCAACGAGCAGACCTATGCCGGGCAGCCGGTGCTGACGTGGTGGCGCGGGCGGGTGCTGTCGCTCGGATTCGGCCAGGGCGAAGACGTGGTGATGAACTCCCGGTATGAGACGATCGCGCGCGTGCCCGGCGGCAACGGCCTGCGCGCCGACCTGCACGAGTTTCAGATCGCGCCGCACGACATCGCCTACATCACCGCCTACAACCCGATCCGCTGCAACCTCTCATCCGTGCACGGGGCTCGCGATGGGGCGATCGTCGACAACGCGATCCAGGAGATCGACCTGCGCACCGGGCTCGTGCGCTGGGAATGGCACACTCTCGACCACGTAGGGGTGAGCGAATCGGAAACCGAAGCCCCCTCGACCACGACGCCGTGGGACTGGTTCCATCTGAACTCGATCGATCCAGAGCCCGGCGGGAGCCTGTTCATCTCGGCCCGCAACACCTGGGCGGGATATCAGCTGCAGGGGGGGACGGGCAGGATCATGTGGCGTTTGGGTGGGTTGAAGAGCTCGTTTAAAATGGGACGGGGAACGAGGACGGCCTGGCAGCACGACGGGCGGGTACTGCCGAGCGGGGTAATCACGTTCTTCGACGACGGCTCCAACCCGCCGATCCACAGCCAGTCGCGCGGAGTGGGCATCGAACTGGACTTCGCCACCCACGAAGCGCGCCTGGCCTACTCCTACACCCACCCGGGATCGCCGCTGCTGGCGGCCAGTCAGGGCAACATGCAGACTCTGCCGAGCGGCAACGCCGTCGTCGGTTACGGCGCGGTGCCCGAGATCACCGAGTACGCACCGGGTGGCGCGGTGCTGTTCGACGCCCACATGCCCTACGACATGACCTTCTACCGCGCCTACCGCCATCCGTGGAGCGGGCGTCCCGCCACCGCGCCCACGGCGCTCGCCAACCTCAACAACACCGGCGAAGAGACGATCGTGCACGCGAGCTGGAACGGCGCGACCGAAGTCGCGGCCTGGCGGGTGCTGGCGGGCGCACACCCCGACTCGCTCGCGCTCAGGGCGACCGTCCCGGACAGCGGGTTTGAAACCCAGGCGATCCTGCCGGTCAAGTACGCCTACGCGGCCGTTCAGCCGGTGGACGCCGCCGGTCACGCGCTGGCGAGCTCGCACACGGTCGCGGTTGGCAGCTACGCCTCCGCGCTGCCCAAGTCGGGATGATCCTGGAATGAGCGCGAGCGGCTGCGACCGTCCCCGTTCGCCCCGGGGCGGGCGCTCGCGTGCGCGGGCGATCGTTGCGCGCGTACGGACGCGACGCGTCAGTAAGCCGGTTTGGTGGAGTGCTTGTGCGGCGCGGTGGTCGTGGTCGTCGATGTCGGCGTCGAGCTGCCGCTCGTCGGCTGCGAGGAGGTGGTGCTCGATTTGCCGCCGCACCCGGCCAGCGCCACGACGACCGTCAAGGTGGCCAGTAGCGTTAGCATGGCGGCCAGTGGCGCTCGTTTCATCCGCTGGACTCCAATATTCGCGTGTGAACTCGGGCGCTCACCCTACCAGGCGCTCGTGCGGTCGCCCGCCGCTCCGCGGCCACCGGTTGCCCGTGTGTGCCTGCGGATCGGCGCGTCGTCGATCGCGTCCGTCCCCGGTGTCCGATCGCCGATCGCCTAAGTGCGACCCAACCGCCGCCCGCCCGTCGTCATGAGCGTGCAGACGCCCTCCACGCCTTCCTCCGAGCCCCATGCGGCGCAGCCGGCCGAGCCCGCCGGCCGCGAAAGCCCCGGCTCGCGCGCGAACTGGCTGCTGATCGTGTGCTGCGTGGCGCAGTTCATGGTGATCCTCGACCTGAGCATCGTCAACGTCGCGCTGCCCTCGATCCAGCTCAGCCTCAACTTCACCGCGCCCGAACTGCAGTGGATCGTCGACGCCTACGCGATCACGTTCGCGGGCTTTCTGATGCTGGGCGGTCGCGCCGCCGACCACTTCGGGCAGCGCCGCACGTTCGTCGTGGCGCTGGCGCTGTTCGCCGCCGCCTCGCTGGCGGGCGGGCTGGCGGACAGTCGCGAGACGCTGATCGTCGCCCGCGCCGCCCAGGGGTTGGGCGGGGCGCTGATGGCCGCCTCATCGCTTGCGATCATCACCGCCTCGTTTGCCCCCGGACGCGAGTTGCACCGCGCGATCGGCGCGTGGGCGGCTATGAACGGGCTGGGCGGCGCCGCGGGCATGCTCTTCGGTGGGATCATCACCCAGGAGCTCAGCTGGCGCTGGGTGCTGCTGATCAACCCCCCGATCGGGATCCTCGCCGCGCTCGTCGCCTGGAGGGTCGTCGCCGAACGCCGCCGGGCGGAAAAACGCAGCTTCGACCTGGCGGGCGCGCTGACGCTGACCGTTGGGCAGATGGTGTTGGTGTTCGGGGTGGTCGAAGCCGGGCTGAAGGGCTGGAGCACCGCCGCCGCGCTCGTCCCGATCCTCGTCGGGGCCGCGCTGCTGGGGGTGTTCGGCGTGATCGAGACGCGCGTGTCCGGCGAACCGCTGATCCCGTTCAAAGAGCTGACCAAGCCGCTGCGGGTCGCCAACAACATCGTGCTGCTGTTCAGCGCCTCGCTGTTTCCGATGTGGTTCGTCAGCTCGCTGTACCTGCAGCAGGTGCTGGGACTCTCGCCGCTCGACACCGGTCTCGTGTTTTTGCCGATGACGCTGATGATCATGCTCGTCGCCTCGCGCACGGGGCGTATGGTCAGCGCGTTCGGGGTGCGCCCGGTGCTCGGGGGCGGGCTGGTGATGTTGACGGCGGGGCTGCTGCTGCTCGCCAAAGTCGGCTCCAGCGGCAGTCCGATCGTGTACGTGATGCTGCCCGGGCTGCTGGCGGCGGCGGGCATCGCGATGTCGATCGTGCCCTCCACGATCGCCGCCACCCAGGGCGCCAAGGAGGGGCAGGCGGGCCTGGCCTCGGGCCTCGTCAACACCTCCCGTCAGATCGGGGGCGGTCTCGGCCTCGCGATCCTCGTGACGCTCGCCACGCAGCGCACCAGCCATCAGATCGGCGCGGGCGTGTCGGTGCCCCAGGCGCTGACCGACGGGTTTCGCCTCGCGTATCTGATCGGCGCCGGTCTGGTCGCGGCGGCCGCGCTGGTCACGTACCTGGCGATCCCCCGCGCGACCGACAGCACGGCGCGGGCGGCGGCCCGGCGCCTGGCCGCGGTGGTGGGCGTGGTCGTGATCGCGTTCATCGCGCTGGACATCGCGTTCGGCGACTCCCTTGGCGCTCCAATCGGCGCCTACACCACGCGCGACACCTACAGCTTCGTCACCGCTCCGGCGCTTCACCCCCCCAAGATCGAGGTCCGCAAGTCGGCGCCCGCCGGCCAGCTCGCGCCCGGCTACATCCTGGCGACGAACTTCTACAACCTCAACTACCCCCCGATCGCCGGCCAGAGCGGGCCGCTGATCCTCGACAGCGGCCTGCAGCCGGTGTGGTTCCAGCCCGTGCCCGAACACCTGGTGGCCGCCAACCTCAGCCTGCAGACCTACGAAGGCCGCCCGGCGCTCGCGTGGTGGCAGGGCGTCGTCAACAAAAACGGCTCGACCGAATCCGGCGAAGACGTGGTCGTGGGCCGCCACTACCAGACCCTCGCGCGCCTGAAGGGCGCCGCCGGCTGGGTGATCACGCTGCACGCGCTGCAGATCGTCGGCGACGACGCGTGGGTCACGGCCAACAAGAACCGCCCGCTCGATCTGTCTCGCTTCGGCGGCGCTTACAACGGCGCGATGATCGACTCGGCCGTGCAGGAGTACAACCTGCGCACCGGCCGGCTCATCCGCACGTGGGACGCGCTGAAGCACATCTCCCTCAGCGACTCCTACGCGACCGTGCCCACCAACGGGTTCCCGTGGGACGCGTATCACGTCAACGCGATCGACGTGATCGACGGCGGCGGCAAGTTCCTGGTGTCGATGCGCAACACCTGGGCCGCCTACATGGTCGACGCCGATACGGGACGCATCGAATGGACGCTCGGCGGAAGGCGCTCGGACTTTAAGTTCGGCCCGAACGCCGAATTCCAGTGGCAGCACGACGTTTCGCTCGTGCCCAGCGGCTCTCAGATCGGTGCCGGCGGCGCGTCGGGCGCCTCATCGGGCATCTCGGGCGCCTCCTCGGACGTCTCCACCAGCGCCTCCCCGGGCAGCCTGCAGGTCAGCATGTTCGACGACCACTGCTGCGAGCTGACCGGCGGCGGCACCTCGGTCCCGGCGACCGGACCCTCGCGCGGGCTGGTGCTCGAGCTCGACCAGGCCACGCACACCGCAAGGCTCGTCGCCCAATACCCCGCCGGCAACCGCTTCGAATCGGAATTCATGGGCGACACCCAGCCGCTTGCGAACGGCAACGTGTTCATCGGCTGGGGCTCTGAACCGGCGTTCTCGGAGTTCAGCCACAGCGGCAAGCTGCTGCTCGAAGGGGTGTTCCCGAGCCCCGACCTGAGCTATCGCGCGGAACTGAAGCCGTGGGTCGGCGAACCGCTCGACCCGCCTGTGGGCGCGGTCCGGCGGGTTGGCGGGCGCACGACGGTGTACGCGAGCTGGAACGGCGCCACTGAGCTCGCCTCCTGGCGGGTGCTGGCCGGTTCAGGGCATGATCTGCGCACGGTGGCCGGGGCGCCCAAGACCGGGTTTGAGACCGCGATCGCACTGTCCGGCGCGCAGCCCGAGGATTCGAGCTACGAGGTCCAGGCGCTGAACGCGGCCGGCAAGATAATCGGCGTCTCCCGCCCGTTCGCACGCTAGGGTCCCGGCGGTGAAGGCGATCCCGGCGATAACACGCGTACGCGTACGCGTACGCGTACGTGTACTGGTGGCCGGCGCGATCCTCGGCGGCTGTGTGGCCGTGTGTCTGACGGCCTGCGGATCGAGTGCTGGCAGCTCGGGCGCCGGCGTGGCTCTCGCTACCGCGGGCGCGGATCCGACATCGGCCACAACGGCGGCGGCCACCGCGGCGGCGGCGGCCAACCCTGTGACGATCTCGCCCCTGCCTGGGACACCCGACGCCTCTCCCTACACGCAGATCAGCTTCCTCGGCGGTCCGGGCACGCAGGTCTCCGACGTACACGTGGTCGGCTCGCGCAGCGGCGCGCACAGCGGGCGCATCGAGGCCTACTCGACCGGCACCGGCGAGAGCTTTTTGCCCTCCCACCCGTTCAGCGCCGGCGAGCGGGTGACCGTGCACGCGCTCGTCTCCCCCGGAACCGGTCAGCCCGCCGCACAGGCCGGCACCACGTTCACGGTCATCCCCGAAACGCCGGTAAGCCAGAAAGAGTTCCCCGAGAACCCGGGCAACGCGGCCGACATCCAGCACTACATCTCCGCACCCACCCTCACGCCCTCGACCGTCCGCATCACCACCCCCGCTCAGCCGGGCGCGACACCCGGCGACCTGTTCCTGGCGCCCTACCAGGGCAAGGGCACGCCGGGCCCGATGATCTCTGAACAGGACGGCTCGCTGGTGTGGTTTCACCCGCTCCCGGCCGGCGAGTCGTCGACCAATTTCCACGTCCAGACCTACGACGGCCAGCCGGTGCTGACGTGGTGGCAGGGGCGGATCCTCGAAGTCGGGTTCGGTCAGGGCGAGGACGTGATCTATAACACCTCCTATCAGCCGGTTGCCGCCGTGCACGCCGGCAACGGCTATCACGCCGACCTGCACGAATTCCGCCTGACCCCCGAAGGCACGGCGTGGATCGACGCGTTCGACCCGATCCACCTGAACCTGTCTCGCTATCACGGCGCCGGCGACGCGATCGTCAACGACTCGGTCGTGCAGGAGATCGACGTCAAGACTGGACTGGTGATGTGGGAGTGGCACGCGATCGGGCACATCCCCCTGAGCGCGTCGCACAACCCCGTGCCCAGCTCCGCCAAGAGCCCGTGGGACTACGTGCACGTCAACTCGATCGACCCGGGCAACTCGGGCGACGTGCTGCTGTCCTCGCGAAACACCTGGACGATGTACGACGTCGATCTGCACACTGGCGCGTTTCGCTGGCAGATCGGCGGCGCGCGGTCGAGCTTCAGGCTCGGACCCGGGGCTCAGACCTACTGGCAGCACGACGCCGAATGGCAACCGGACGGGCTGGTATCGGTGTTCGACAACGGCTCGGACCCGCCCAAGGAGAAGCAGTCGCGAGGCCTGCTGCTCGCACCCAACACCTCCACGCACACGGTCACGCTCGTGCATGCGTTCACCAACCCCCACTACACGCTGCTGGCCTCCAGCCAGGGCAACGTCCTGAACCTCGGCCCGCCGGGCTCGGTGGCCGGCAACTGGCTGATGGGCTACGGCGGGCTGCCCAACTTCACCGAGTACACGGCCTCCGGGCACGTGCTGCTCGATGGGACGCTCGGCAAGAACGTACAGGACTTCAGGACGTATCTGGCGCCGTGGAGCGGCCATCCCACGACCGCGCCGTCGCTGGCGATCGCCTCGCGCTCGGGCGGCAAGCTGGCGGTGGCCGCCAGCTGGAACGGCGCGACCGAAGTGGCGTCGTGGCGCGTGCTAGCCGGTGCGTCGCCGAGCTCGCTCGCGCCGGTCGGAAGCGCCGGGCGCAGCGGGTTTCAGACCACGATCGCGGCGCCGCTCTCCTCGGGGTACGTGGCCGTCCAGGCGCTGAATGCGGCGGGCGCGGTGATCGGCAACTCGCCCACCGTCAAAGCGTGAGTCAAGCGCGCCGGCCACCGCTTCTTCCTGTTCGGCGCGGTGTTCGGCGGCGTGCAGCGCCGCGCGGGTGGCGATCGTGAAGTAGTTGTCGAACCCGCGACCGTGCGCGGCCTGCAGGCGGGCCGGCAGCGGCCGGCGCAGCTCCTGCGTGAGCGCCTGTGCCATCACCCCCTGCATCGTCCCTTCCAACGCTTGCGCCTGGCCCAGGCTGTTGGTCATCTCCAGGCGCCCACCGTGATCGTCATAGTCGTAGAGCTCGCGTTCCTGGCCTTCGCTTTGGATCGCGATCTGTTCGTCGGCCCAGTTGGAGTAGGTCGCGTACTTGCCTTCTTCGGTACGCACCGCGACCACGTGCAGGGGCGCGTCGGCGGCGAAGGGTTCGATCGCGTACTCGGTCACGATCTCATCGGTCGCGTGCACCACGTAGGGACGTCCGGGCGCGGCCGGCCTGGCGAGGATCGCGGCGAGGTCGAGCCGGTGCGCGAGGTGCGAGTAGCGCCGTTCGTGGCGCCAGGCATCGCCGCCGCTGCCGATCGTGAGCAACAGCGGCGCGATGTCGACGCTCGAGGTCAGCTGCGTGCGTGGCGCCTCGGGCGCGCTCGTCAACAGGCCGCGCGGATCGTTGACGATCAGCGGGACCCTGATCGCCTCCTCATAGGCGCCCGCGCCCTTGCCGCGCAGGCCGTGCGAGCCGAGGTACTCGCCATGGTCTGAGGTGAACACGACGACCGTGTTCTCCGCGATGTGCGGGCGGCTCTGCAGCGCGTCGAGCACCTGGCCGACGTGTTCGTCGACCTGCAACTGCAGCTTGACGTACAGGTCGAGCATTCCCAGCCACGCTTCGGAGACTTCCGGGCCGGTGAACGGAACCGCCCCGAACGAGGCGGCGGCCGTTTCCTGCAGCGAGCGCTGCAGGCGCGGCTTGCGCTGTTCGGCCAGCTGTTCGGGCGTCTCGAAGTTCGGCGGCAGCTCGGTCGCGACCGCGGGGGCGTAGGACTCGGCGGCGACGCGGTTGGTCCATCCATACCACCAGGCGATGTCGTGGGGGTCGACAAACGAGACGGTCGCGCACCACGGCTGCGGGTCGGCTTCGTCCAGGCCCGAGTACCACTGCTCGAACTGGGCCGCGATGCCCGGGTCCACGCGCCAGCCCTGGCCGGGGCCGCCGTCGGGCGAGGGGTAGGTGCCGCCCGCGAACCCGTAGCGAGCGAGCTCGGGCAGCCCGTCCAGCGGCGTCCAGTTGTTGTCCCCGTGGGTCAGGTGCCACTTGCCGTACCAGCGTGTGTGGTAGCCGTGTTCGCGCAGCATCGACCCCCAGGTCGGGAACGCCGGATCCAGCGTCGAGCCGCCGGTGATCAGGCAGCCCGTCTGGTGGGTGTACAGCCCGGTGAGCAGCGCCGCGCGCGAGGGGGTGCAGTCGTTGGAGGCCGTGTAGTGGCGTTCGAAGAAGACCCCGCCTTCGCGCAGGCGCTGCACGTTGGGCGACAGATCCAGCGCGCCCGGTTCGCTCGGTTGCGCCCCGATCCACTGTGGCGTGCGCAACTGATCGACCATCACCACCAGGATGTTCGGGCGGGGCTTGACTTTGGCGGCGGCTGTCCGGTGTCGCGAGGCCGCCGGGGCGTCTGTGGGGAGGTTCGGCGGAGCCTGCACGCCCGGGGTCCCTTCGGTCGCGTCGGCGATCTTGGAGATCGCCAGGCCCCCGCCGACGAGCGCGCCGCCCGCGACCAGCCCGCGGGTGATGAACGCGCGCCGGTCCAGGCCCCCGGCCGGGCTCGGGTCCTCCCGGCGGCGCTCGCCGTGACCCTCATCGATTCTGTCGGTTTTCTTATGCTCGTCTGCTTGCATATGGGTGTACGTGCTTCGATGACCGCGGCTGGCATCCTGGCCGGCTATCGGATCTCGGGGACGGACGCCCGCACGATGGGGTGGGCGGCAGCGTGCTCTGGCTACATTGAACCACGCGGGATGGCGAGCGCGCGCATGTTCGCGAAACGGGTGGTGGCCTGACTCCTGTTTGACGAGATACGCGACGAACCTCGCGGGATGTCGAGTGCGCAACGGGCCGGAGAAAAGCCCGGCCCGTTATGCATCTCGCACCCGCTGAAGCGCACTGCGTGTGTGCTTGCGACGCCGTCACACGTCGCGTCGGCGCAGGAGCGCTGCTGCGATCGCCAGCGACACGGCGGCGTAGGCGCAGAACACCGCGAAGCCGGCCCACGGAGCGAGCGTGTGGGACGCGGGGTCGATCGTCCAGAGAGCGCCCCCGGCGCTCAGCGGGAGATAGCCGCTGATCGTGTTGTACCAGCTCGCCGGCAGCGCCAGGTCCAGGATCGGCGGGATCACGAAGACGATTGCCACGAGCGCGGAGATCCCGCCGGCGGTGCTGCGGACGATCGCGCCCAGGCCGAGGCCGAGCAGGCCCATCACGGCGAGGAACAGCGCGGCGCCAATCAGCGCGCGCAGCACGCCCGGGTGGGAGATCGACACCTGGATGTGCTTCTGCGAGAGGATCGACTGGCCGACCAGGAACGCGATGAAGATCGACGGCAGGCTGATGAGGAACGTCACGACGGCGAAGACGAGCGCCTTGGCCCACAGTACGGGCAATCGCTTGGGGACGGCGCAGAACGATGAGCGGATCATGCCCGTCGAATACTCGGCGGTGATCGTGAGCACGCCCAGCACCCCGACCGCGAACTGAGCGAGGTTCACGCCGCGGAGGCTCGAGTCCAGCGGGTGGAAGGCGCGGTGGAGTTCGGGGTAGCGCGACTCGCTGACCAGGCAGACGAGGATTCCGATCGCGATCACGAACAGCGCCGTGAGGAACAGGCACCAGCGGCTCGAGCGCACGGAGCGCAGCTTGGTCCACTCCGAGCGCGCCACGCCCGCGAAGGTGACCCCGTGCGCGCGGGCGAGGCCGTGTGCCTCGGTGACACTGGTGGCGCTCATGCCCGCGTCCCCTGCACTTCGGCGCCCGTTCCATCCACCTCGGCGCCTGCCCCGCGGGCCTCGGCGCTGTGGAACTGCAGCGCGTCCTGGGTGACCTCCATGAACGCCTCCTCCAGCGAGGCCTGGACGGGCGTGAGCTCGTGCAGGGCGATGCCGCGAGCCGCCGCCTCCTCGCCGATCTGCTCGGCCGTGAGCCCGGCCACCTCCGCCGCCGAGGGCTCGAGCGCAGTGACCGTGACGTTCGGTCCGGCGAGCGCTTGCGTCAGGCCCGCGAGCTCGGGGGAGCGCACGCGGACAACGTTCCGCGACGCGCCGGCGACGAACTGCTCGACGCTCGTGTCGGCGATCATCCGACCCCGCCCGATGACGATCAGGTGCTCGGCGGTCTGTGACATCTCGCTCATCAGGTGGGAGGAGACGAACACCGTGCGGCCCTCCGCCGCCAGGCCCTGCAGGAGGTGACGAACCCACTGGATGCCCTCGGGGTCAAGGCCGTTGACGGGCTCGTCGAGCATCACCGTCTTCGGGTCTCCGAGCAGCGCCTGGGCGATGCCGAGCCGCTGCCCCATACCGAGCGAGAACCCGCCCACGCGTCCGCCGGCGACGTCGTGCAGGCCGACCATGTCGATCAGCTCGTCGACCCGTGATCGCGGGATGCCATGCGTCTGGCCGAGCGCCAGCAGGTGGTTACGCGCCGAGCGCCCGGTGTGCACCGAGCGCGCCTCCAGCAGCGCCCCCACCTCGCGCAGCGGCGCCGCGTGCTCGCGGTAGGGCTTCCCGTTGACGATGGCCCCGCCCGAATCGGGGGCGTCGAGGCCGAGGATCAGGCGCATGGTCGTCGACTTCCCGGCGCCGTTTGGCCCGAGGAAGCCGGTCACCACTCCAGGGCGCACCGTGAAGCTGAGGTCGTCCACCGCCACGGTGTGCCCGTAGCGCTTGGTGATGCCGGTCACCTCGATCATGCGCTCATCAACGTATCTGAAAACCAGTGGCGCCAACACGGTTGACTCATACGAGCGGACCCCCAGCCGAGAGGCATGCAGGGTTGGCGTCGGCTCGGGCTGGTGCTCGTCGTCCGCGGCGGTGGCGTGACCCGCGTCCGCGAACGCGCTCGCATCCACGCATAAGCAGTGGTCAACGGGTGCTCTCGCGGTCGCCAGGGAGCTCGATCCGGCTCGCTCGCGGCTAGGCGTAGCGGTCGATCGTGTGGTTCAGGCTGGTCGTGCAGAGGGGCCGCTGGAATGCCGGAAGCGTGCAGGTGGATCGGAAGACGAGTTGATCAACGTGAGCGGGAGTGTTTTCGATGCCGACTAGCCCGTTCGCTGTGTAGCTTCCGCCGCTCGGCCAGCCGGAGCCTCGCACGCCGGGAAGATCTTCGAATAGCACGATATTCGACCTCAGCCGGTAGACCTTCTCGTCGGCGGGGGTCCCGCTTTCGCATGGGAACCCAAGGCTCCGGGCGAACGCACTGAAGAAGGGGCACGCTTCTACGGCCCGGCAAGATGCGCAGGCCGGCTCGATGAACAGTGTCAGGCCAGCCTCGTGACTGTAGTGCCCCGGTTTGGCATCGCCACGCGGCCAGGTTGTGACTGAGGTGCCGCCATCAGCGGCTACGAAGCCAGCACAGCTCATACCCGCGGGTGCGAGAAGGTAGTCCTGCGTGTTCGTGTATGCAGCGAGTCCCTCTGTCGTGGTGTTGGAGGTCACCGTCAGCTCGCCCGGTGTGCCCGGGTGCGGGCCGTTGTAGCCGAACGTCGTGGGGCACCTGACGACCGGGAGCATGACGGTATGAGCGGAGGCGGCGGCGGTCGGCAGCGTCAGGCCGGCGGCGAGGGTCAGGATCGTGAGCGTGGTCCGCATGCGCATGCGCCACAGAATCTAGCTGACCGGATTCTGGGGTGGTGAGCGGCGCGCAGAGTACAAACACACGGCCGCGGCCGCCAGTGCCACGAGACGGTGCGCAGCCGCTCGGGCGCCAGCATTTTGGTCACAGGATCGACCGCGCGGGTGTCAGACGCCCGTCCGAGGCCGTGGCTTCCGCTTTCCACCCGGAACGAAGCGTCGACACGACTGGCAAGCTCGCACCCGCTCGGGACGATGCCGAGGCGTCACGTAGAAGGCTGGTGGCTTCGTGTCGGCCCGGGCTGTGTAGAGCGGGTCAGGACTCTGGAAGCTCGACGTTCTCGAACGTGAGGACTTCGGCGAGCTTGTCGAAATGTACGTCGCGATGGAGCACCGCGATGCCGCCATGCTCAGCGGCCGCTGCGGCGATCAGGGTGTCGGTCAGCGGCACGCGGTGATACCCGTCGCTGTGCTCGGCCAGCTCGCCGAGCGCGCTCATAGCGGCGTCCGTGACGGCGCGATCGTTGCGCAGGATCCGAAACCCGTCGAGTTCCGTCTCGAACGCGATGTACTCGGCGCTGCTGCGGGCAGAGTAGAGGATCTCCATGCGTACAATCGGGGTGATCCATAGACGATCGTCAACGATCGCCTTGTCGATGAGTTCGCTGGGGAGCGAGGAGAATCGCCACCATGCCGAGGTGTCGACGATGAACGGCGCATCGCCTTCCAGCAACTCGATGGCGTCCACCGCAGGTCGCTTATGACTCGTTGTCCGTCAGCTGCTCGATGTGCTCGAGCGTGTCCCGATCAAGCCCATCCGGGCTGAGCACTCGCTCGATAAATCGCCTGCGCCGCTCGAGGCGCTCCTCCTCGGTCAGCGCAGGGGTCTCGGCTGTCGGCGTGGTGCTCAAAACAGAATGCCTCACGAGTCTCAGCGTAGCGCTTGAGCGCGACGAGAACTGGATTAGCGAGGCATGTTGGGAGTTGCCCGGTGGGCTGGTAGAGCAGCGAGACTGTCCGCTGTTCGATCCAAGCTTCGCGCAGCAGCGTCCACACCGGGCACAGCAGCGGCACGACGTGCAGAGCCGCATCAGCGGAGGGGGGGAGATTCGAACTCCCGAGACGGGGGTTGCCCGCCTAACGGTTTTCAAGACTAACGCAAAACCGCATGGTTGAGCCATAAACTGACTGCTCGCGCCACAACTCGCGCCAGTCCAGCCGAGACACTACTTGAGGGTTGGGGACGGGCTGAGCTTCATTTCAAGTAGAAGCGGGCTCCGGCAATGCGGCTTTGCGGGGTTGTCATGACCCTTGGCGGACATCGGGATCGCCTTCAGGAGCAAGGAGAATTCCGAACGCCTCTGGAGGGTTGCCCTCCGGACTGGGTGCGACACTGGTTGGTCCGATGGAGATCGAAGTCCAGCTCGACCCACACCACCTTGAGGCGTTGACCCATGCCACGCCACTGACCGCGATCACGGAGCTGATCTGGAACGCGCTGGACGCCGATGCCGACCACGTCCGGGTCGTTCTAGTGGAAAACGAGCTGCAGGGCGTCGTGGAGATCAGGGTCGAGGACGACGGCCACGGAATGACGCACGAGCGTGCCGTGGAAGGGTTCCAGAGCCTCGGGGGCTCCTGGAAGCGCCTCGCTGGGCGCTCCCCAGGCGGTCGAGCTCTCCACGGGCGCGAGGGTCATGGGCGGTTCCGCGCCGCCGGACTCGGATCGCGTGTGCTGTGGCACACCGTCGCAGTGGACCCAGCAGACGCGTCGCGGAACCTGGCTTTCGATGTCGAGATGCGGATCTCCGACATCTCCCACGTCGAGCTCACGGAGCCCGAGCCCACTGCCGACCCGCCCGGCACGCGCGTCGTGATCGATGAGTTCTCTGCGCCTCCAGCTGGCCTCGGCGGTGATGGCCCGATCGAGAAGCTTACGGGCACATTTGGACTCTACCTCCAGACGCAAGGCTCTCAAGTGCGCTTCGGGGACGCCGAGATCGATCCGGCCTCCATCCAGGCCCACCGGACGGAGTACGAGGTCACAGTGGGCGACGCTGCGCAGCCGGCGAAGCTGACGGCGATCGAGTGGACGCGGCGCGTCGATCGCGCCATCTACCTCTGCAATGAGGACGGCCTGCCGCTCGGGGAGGTGCAAGCGGGCATCCACGCTTCAGGCTTCGAGTTCACGGCGTACCTGGCATGGTCGGGCTTCGCCGCGGACGAAGCGCTCGTGCTCGCCGACCTTGGCTTGGGGGAGACACGCGACCTCGTGGAGGCGGCGCGCGAGAAGCTACGTGAGCACTTCAAGGAGCGCGCCGATGAGGAGACTAGGAAGCTGATTGAGGACTGGAAGGCCGAGAAGGTGTATCCCTTCGCCGACGAGCCGGCCACTACCAAGGCAGAGAAGGCCTCCCGCGACCTCTTCGACGTGGTGGCCGTGTCGGCGTCCACTGCGGTGAATGCCTCCGAGAGCAAATCGGCACGGCGCCTCTCGCTTAGGCTCCTCCGCGAGGCGCTGGAGAACGACCCCGGCTCGCTGCGCAAAGTGCTGCGCGAGGTGCTCGACTTGAAGCAGGACCGCCTTGAGGAGCTGAGCCACTTGTTGGATCGCTCCTCGCTGACATCGTTCATAGCGACCTCCAAGGCCATCACCGACCGGCTGGAGTTCCTGCGCGCGCTCGAATCGCTCGTGCTCGATCCCGACCTCGCCAAGGTCGTCAAGGAGCGCTCCCAGCTCCATCGCATCCTCGCTAACGAGACGTGGGTCTTCGGCGAGGAGTTTGCTCTTGCGGCAGATGACGAGAGCCTGACGACCGTGCTCAAGAGGCACCTTGAGATCCTCGGGCGAGAGCAGCTCGCGCCCGAGGAGGTGCTGGACCAGCACGGGAAGCGGCGCATCGTGGACCTCATGCTCTCGCGCTCGCTCCAGCAGAACCGGAACAAGCGCGAGCACCTCGTGGTCGAGCTGAAGGCGCCGAGCGTGGCGATCGGCAGTAAGGAGCTAAGCCAGATCGAGAACTACGCCACGGCTGTGGCAGAAGATGCCAGGTTCGACACCGTGGAGGTTGAGTGGGACTTCTTCGTCGTCTCCACTGAGGTCAAGGGGACGGCGGCGGTAAAGCGCGAATCCGAGAACGCACCCTACGGCCAGATTATGAACGCCAAGGGGATCCGAGTCTGGGTATACACATGGGCTGAGATCATCCAGGACGCTGACCACCGGCTGAAGTTCCTTCGCCAGCAGCTCGACTACCAGCCGGACGAGGATCGCGCCTTCGCATACCTGCGTAAGACGCACGCGAAGTACCTGCCTGAGAAGATCGCCGACGCTGCCTAGCACGGCACGCCGGGCATGATGCGGCTGATCGCTGTCGTCGTCGGCGCTGAGCGGGGCTGTCCGCCCGATGAGCGAAACTTGCCGGTCTATCGCACAGGACGAGGGACATCATGGCCGAGGTCGCGCGCAGCATCTACTTCTATAAGGTCGAAATGCACGATGGCGAGTGGAGCCGGCGTGAGGTTCTGGTAGGCCTCGACGGACTGAGCGGCGACGACCGGCTCCTCGGACTCGGGGGCGATGACTACGCCTGGGCAAAGGTTGACCATATCCCCAACACGAGCGAGTCCGGGCGCCTGCGCTTCTTCCGCGACCGGCGGGCGAACTTGCCGGGCATGTCCGAAGGAGCCGAGGTCACAGAACTGCCCATTCCCGAGGAGGCCGGGCTGGTCGAGCCGACACATGTCGTGCTCGCAGGCGACGGCCTCATCGCCGCCGAGTACAACCACTTCGCTCCACGCATCACGAGCCAGTTCGCCTCGCTCCTGCGGACGCGCCTTGACATGAGCCTGAGCATCGGCACGCTCGTCCTGGGCGACATCATCGAGCAGCTTGACCGCCTCGAAGGCGTGCAGTTGCTGGAGTTCTCGCTCGTCTCGACGCCCGAGCTGGAGGAAGAACTGCGCAACACAGGCCCTTTCGGCGACGCTGCCGTCTCCCTCAGCCGCGTCGATGACGGCAAACGGCTGAACCTGCGCTTGAGCGGCGACAAGGACTCCGACTCCTGGGGCGCGCAGGCCGTCGCCTTCGCCAAGCGCCTCCTCGGACTGCCGGCGCGCGAGGAAGTGGCGAGAGTGCTCCGCGTCACCGGCTATGACCCGGCGTCGGAGAACGTCGAGGTCGTGGATCTCCTCAAGCAGAAGCTCGTCCGCAAAGTGGAGATAGAGAAGTCGAACCCGCGCTGCAAGGCGCTCGATGTCGCCTCCGCCTACCAACTCATCGAAGAGGCCATCCGCGAGGTCCGCCAGACAGACCTGCCTCAAGCGCGTGTCATCTACTGATGAGACGAGTCTTTGAGAACCTCGCCATCGACCATCGCGGCAAGCTCGATTTGCTCGTCCCGATCGTGCTCATCGGCGCCTACTTGGCGAGCGCGCAGTCGCAGAGCTTCGATGATGTCCTAGCGCCCGCCCCGCGCTCGTCTCTGTACGGCTCGCTCGCGGCGACGACCGGAGCGCTGCTCGGCTTCGCGCTCACGGCGCTCGCCATCCTCGTCGCCCTGCCCTCGACCGAGCGCCTGGAAGCGCTGCGAAGACACACGATGTGGCCGCGCGTCCCGAGCGCCTTCTTTCGCGCCGCGTGGGCACTCCTCGTCGCGCTCATCCTCTGCACGCTCGGCATCGCCCTCGACGCTGGCGCTCACCCTGCACAGGCATACGAGGCGGTCGTGGTGGCCGCCCTTGCGCTGGCGCTCGTGCGCGTCGTCGGCGCCGTCATCGCCCTCGACGCGGTCATGGGGGTGGCACGGAACACGACTGACATACGGAAGCCGATCGATGACCCAGGCCCCTGAGGGCAAGGAACGACGCCCGGCGAGTGGCACGCTCATTATGACTCGCGCCGTGACACTGCTCATTGCGGCGGTGATGCTCAACATCTCACTTCACGGCCAGCAGCAGCTTGCAAAGCTGGGCCTCGCGGCTGTCACCACCGGCACTCTGCTCCTGACCCCGGACGCATTCGGCGCCTTCTTGAGAGAGAAAGAACTCAGGTGGCCGAGTCGAACGCACCGAGAAAGGCTTGGCAGGGGGTATCAGCTCGTCATGCTGGTTATCGGCATCGCGGCACTCGTGAGCATCATCATTGGCATCGTCCTGCAAGCGGAAAGCGGTGAGCTGAGCGAAGGAAGCAGGCTCTTCTATCTGGGCGGGCTCGCCGCGCTCACCATCGTGCTCGTGTTCGATCTCGTGCCGCTCTGGCTCATCAAATCCGCCAAGGACATCGCAAGCGGCTCCGAAGGGTTGCCGAAAGGGCTGCGCGAGTGGTTCAAGTCGTTACCGATGCGGTTTCGCCTCGCATTTGGGCACGCCGAGCAAGAAGGGTGGCCGGCGGCGTTAGGCGTGACGATCTTCCTGCTCGGAGTGGCCTTGCAGTTCCTCTCCATCCCTGGCTCCTGACGTGGACTCGCTACTGGCGGCGCAGCACCGCACACACGCCTGTCGGGACCTCCCGAGTCTGGGAATCTCCTGAGACACAATAATACGGAGGGGGAGGGATTCGAACCCTCGAGACAGGACTAGCCCGCCTGGCGGCTTTCAAGGCCGCTGCATTCAACCGCTCTGCCACCCCTCCGGGCAAGGT
>Ga0335075_10003167_pt1 | contig 26229 bp, 27 predicted proteins | sample Lox_Sample_24_FD_206723 | JGI IMG/M metagenome (GOLD analysis project Ga0335075, IMG submission 206723) | Soil microbial communities from Loxahatchee National Wildlife Refuge, Florida, United States - Lox_Sample_2.4 | ecosystem: Environmental > Terrestrial > Soil > Wetlands | place: USA...
TGAAGTAACGGTCCAGCGGGCCGGTGTACACCACCGGGGCGTCCGGGCTGGCGGCGCGCAACTGGTCGCGGACGTCGAACCAGTCGGTGTTCAGCCGGACCTCGATGCGGTCGTCGGCGGCCATCCGTTCCAACCAGGCGGTGTAGCCGTCGACCGGCAGCCCCTCGTAGATGTCGTTGAAATAGCGATTGTCGAACGTGTAGCGCACGGGGAGCCGGGTGATGTTGGCCGCCGGCAATGCCTTGGGATCGGTCTGCCATTGCTTGGCGGTGTAGCCCTTGACGAACGCCTCGTACAGCGGGCGGCCGATCAGCGAGATGGCCTTCTCTTCGAGGTTCTGGGCGTCGGCGGTGTCGATCTCGGCGGCCTGCTCGGCGATCAGCTGCCGGGCCTGGTCGGGGGTGAAGTAGCGGCCGAAGAACTGGGACACCAGTCCCAGCCCCATCGGGAATTGGTAGGCCTGGCCGTCGTGCATGGCGAACACCCGATGCTGGTAGCCGGTGAAGTCGGTGAACTGCCGCACGTAGTCCCACACCCGCTTGTTGGAGGTGTGGAAGAGGTGCGCCCCGTACTTGTGCACCTCGATCCCGGTCTGCGGCTCGGCCTCGGAGTACGCATTGCCGCCGATGTGCGGGCGCCGGTCGACGACGAGCACGCGCTTGTCGAGTTGCGTGGCCACGCGCTCGGCGATCGTCAGGCCGAAAAATCCAGAGCCTACGACATAAAGGTCAAAGCGACCGAGAGGAGAAGCCATCGGTTGCCTAGGGTATCGGACCGCGCGACCGCAGCCCGCGTGGCGCGTGGGTGTCCTGCTCCGCGCGTTCACCACTGGCGGAAATACCGGCGTCGCGGCCAACGATCGGCCGGATTTCGGTGACGAAAGTCGCGATTGGCTCACGATTCGATCTCGTCACTCTAGTCACAGCAATCACGTACGTACCATCGAACTCGTGTCCTGAAGTACGACACCATGCGCACTCCCGACGCGCATGACAACACGACCACATAGTCCAGATTGAGGAGACTTCCGTGCCGAACCGACGTCGACGCAGGCTCTCGACAGCCACGAGCGCAGTCGCCGCTCTGGCGGTCGCGAGTCCTTTTGCTTACATCGCCGTTTGCGACCTGACCGCCAAGCCCGCGCCTCAGCACCACGAGTTCGTCCGGGCGGCGTCCATGACCGACCTGCCCGGCGAGTTGATGAACGCGCTGTCGCAGGGCCTGTCGCAATTCGGGGTCACCCTGCCGCCGGTGCCGAGCCTGACGGGCGCCACCAGCAGCAGCCTCGCCTCACCGGGCCTGGGAGCACCGGGCCTGACCTCGCCGGGCCTGACCTCGCCAGGGCTCTCACCGGATCTGACCAGCCCGGGGCTGACGTCACCGGGTCTGACCTCGCCGGGCCTGACCTCGCCGGGTCTCACCTCACCGGGTCTGACCACACCGGGCCTGACCACGCCGGGTGCGACCCCGGGGCTCACCACGCCGGGTGCGACTTCTGGTCTGACCCCCGGGGCGACCACTCCAGGTCTGACGCCGGGCACGACGCCTGGGCTGACCCCGGGCGGCTTGACCAGCCCCGGACTGACCAGCCCGGCCGGCGGCCTGACCCCAGGGCTGACCAGCCCGACTGGCTTCGGCCCGTCGGCGACCACGCCGTCCCCGAGTGAATTTCCGATCAGCGACCCGATCGGACTGGACCCGGGCGCCGGTGGCACCTACCCGATCCTCGGTGACCCATCGCTCGGCGCGGCGCCGTCGGGCGGCAGCAGCGGCGGATTGGTCAGCGACATGATGAGCGCAGCCAACCAGCTGGGCGCCGGTCAGGCCATTGACTTGCTCAAGGGCATGATCATGCCGGGGCTCATGCAAGCGGCACACGGCGCGGCCGCGCCGGTTCCCCCGCCGCCCGTGCCGGCACCGCCGATCCCTTGATCGACGGTCGCCCCTAAAAGAAATAAGGCCTCGGGATTTGCCACCCGAAACGGCACCGCAGAAGTGGGACCTGGCTCGACCAGTCCGCCCAATCTCTGCGGTGCCGTGCCATGTCTCATCAAGATCATTCACTTAAGTAGCGTGTCGAAACATCTGCACCACTAGACACATACGTAACATCGGGTGGTGCCGCCCCGCCGACCCGCGCCGACGATGCTGTTCACCGCGATCGCGGCGACCGTCGTCATCCTGCCGTGGGCGGCCTGCCCGCCGACCGGGCATCGGGAGTCGGCCCGCCCGGGTGACGCTCAACTCGCCCAGCAGCCGCTGGTCGGCCTCGGCGGCGGCGACACGGTCCGCGAAATCAGCCAAGCCACACCGTTTTCCATGGTCGCGCTGACGGGCGGCGACCTCACCGGCACGTCCGCGCGGATCCGCGCTCGGCACGCCGACGGCTCGTGGGGCCGGTGGTACGAGACCGAGACGCTGCTCAGCTCCGGCGGTCACGGCTCGCACGGCACCGACCCGGTGTTCGTCGGCAAGACCACGACCGTGCAGATCGCCGTCCACCGCCCGCCGGGCGCGCCGAAGACCACCCCGCCGAAGACCGTATCCGACCACGGCCTGGGCTACATTCCCGCGACCGCGGAACAGCCGCTGGCGCAGAACATCTCGGCGATCCTCATCTCCCCTCCGCAGGCGCCGGCCGACACCCAGTGGACGCCGCCCACCGCCGCGATCGCCGCGGGGCAGGCGCCGAACATCATCGGCCGCGCGCAGTGGGGCGTCGACGAGGCCGTGCACTGCGGAAACCGGCCGTTCAACCAGCCCATTCGCGCGGCGGTGGTCCACCACACCGCCGAGAGCAACGACTACCAGCCGCAGGATTCGGCGGCGATCGTGCAGTCGATCTACGCCTACCACACCCAGATTCTGGGCTGGTGCGACATCGCCTACAACGCGCTGGTCGACAAGTACGGCCAGGTATTCGAGGGCAGGGCCGGCGCGTTGATGGGGCCCGTGCAGGGCGACCACACCGGCGGCTTCAACCGGGACAGCTGGGGTGTGGCGATGATCGGCAACTTCGACGACATCGCGCCGACGCCGATCCAGCTGCAAACCCTGGGCCGGCTGATCGGCTGGCGGCTGCACCTCGACCACATCGACCCCACGGGCACCGTCGCGTTGCCGTCGGCCGGCGGGGAGAACACCAACTATCCGCTCGACGCCATCGCGACGCTGCCGACCGTCTTCGCCCACCGTGACGTCGGCGCCACCGACTGCCCGGGCACCGTCGCCTACGGGCTGATGGACGAGATCCGGGACATCGCAGCACATTTCAGCGGCCCGCCCCGACCTGAAGACCTGGCCATGGCGCTACAGGGCGGTGCGATCTACGACCGCTGGCAGGCGATCGGCGGCATGAACAGCATGCTGGGCGCGCCAACCTCACCGGAGGCGAGCGGCGAGGGTTCGACGCGCTACGCCACCTTCGACAGGGGCGCGATGTACTGGTCGCCGGAGACCGGGCCGGAACCGATGACCGGCGCGATCTATGACGCCTGGGCCTCGCTCGGCTACGAGCGCGGCGCCCTGGGCCTGCCGACCAGCGCCGAGTTCCAGGAACCGCAGTGGGTCAAACAGAACTTCCAGCACGGGACCCTGGACTTCGACCGGCTCAGCGGCCGGGTCAGCCGGGTAATCGACGGCGTCGCAGAGGAATTGCCGCCGCTGCCGGCCAGCGGGCCACCGGTTCAACTCGAGCGGTTCTCGCCGGTGGCCCCGGCCGTCTAGACCTACCGCTACAGCGGGATGTCGAACAGCGTGAACGCGTGCCCGAACAGGTCGATGTCGTCGGTGATGTTGATGAGGCTGCCGGTGCTGTTCAGCGTTTCGAAGAAGTCGCTGCCCCAAAGCTCGGTTTGGCTGGCGCCGCCGTCGGTGGTGTCGTAAACACCGCTGAGATCCTGCACGATGGTGTCGCCGTTCGATACACCGTTCAGGACATCTGCGTAGGTCTCGGTCTCACTAGCAGTTGCGAGCTCATCTGAAGCGCTGCCGAATATCTGGAGGTTTTCGCTGAAGGTCCCGACGTTGCCTAAGGCCGGGTAGTTGTCGTCAACAAGATCACCCACTGCGTCGTATGAGCCTGGCGATCCCCAAGTACCGTCCGACGTGCCCCAGGCATCGGTAGTGTCAAAGCCAATCAGGTCGGTGTTCGGGTCGGCGGTGGCGATGGCGCTGGTGGACAGCGCGATCAACGGCGCGGCCGCGGCGGCCAGCAGCCCGCCGAGGACGGCGGTGCGGCGAGTCGTGATTGTCATGGTCAGTCCCTTTCACTCGTTGGCCGGCCCCCAGTGGTCGACTCTGCGAGGACGCTATTTCGCCGATCACCCGAAGGGCGCGAGTAGACGCCTACCTGAGTTTCCGCTGAGCCGGTGCTGAGCATGAGGTAACGACCCTGGAATACCGCGGGAAGGTTTAGAGCCACCACCGTTCCAGCACGCGCGCCACTCCGTCGTCGGTGTTGGGCGCGGTCACCTCGTCGGCGGCGGCTATCGCATCGGGATGGGCGTTGCCCATCGCCACCCCGTGGCCGGCCCGCAGCAGCATCGGCACATCGTTGGGCATGTCGCCGAACGCGACCCAGTCGGTGTCGGGAATGCCACGCGGACCGGCCAATTCGGCGACGCCGGAAGCCTTGTTGATGCCCAGCGGCACGATCTCGACCAGCCCGTTGTTGGTGGAGTAGGTGATATCCCCTTCGATGCCGACATGCTTGGCGAGCACGGCGGCCATGTCGGCGCTGCTCGCGCCGGCCTTGCGCACCAGCAGCTTGACAGCAGGAGCGCTGAGCAGGTCCTCCAGGGACACCTCGGTGTTGTCGGGATTCAGCCAGGCATGCTCGTAGCCCGGTGAGCTGACGAATTGCGGCGTCGCCGCGTCGTGCGCGCTCGCGCCGACCCGCTCCACCGCCAGGCCCGCGCCGGGGATGACACGGGTCGCGATCTCGGCCAGCTCACCCAGCGCGGCGACGGGCAGTGTTCTGGCCGACAGCACCCGGTCGGTCGCGGAATCGTAGATCACGGCGCCGTTGGCGCACACCGCCATTGGCGCGAAGCCAAGCTCGTCGACCACCGGCGGCACCCACCGTGGCGGGCGGCCGGTGGCCAGCACGAACTGCGCCCCGGCTTCGACGGCGGCGCAAACGGCGTCGCGGGTGCGAGGTGTGACGCGCTCGTCGTCCCCGAGCAGGGTGCCGTCGACGTCGCACGCGATCAGCGCGGGCAGGGTCACAGTGACGATTTGCCTTCGCCCCGCGTCACCGACGCCGCTCTTCCTCTTGCCGAAGCCGTTCTTGCAATTCCGCGGCCCGCAGCTTCTGGGAATCCTCCTGGTTCGGCGCGCTGCCGCCCAATCGTCGTGGCACCCAGTACTCGCCCTCGGGATGCGGGTACTCCTCCTGCACCCGGTACAGCAACGCGTTCATCGCCTGCCGCAGCGCCGCGTTGAGTTCATCGGCATCACCCCGCGGCGGCAGCGGCGGACCTGCCGCCACGGTGATCGGAATCTTGTTGCGGAACAACCGTTTCGGATGGTCCTTGGGCCAAATGCGTTGCGCGCCCCAGACGATCAGCGGCACGATCGGCACCTGGGCCTGCAGCGCCATCCGCGCGGCCCCTGTCTTGAATGCCCGGAGCTCGAAGCTGCGGCTAATCGTCGCCTCGGGATGCATCCCGATGAGTTCGCCCTCGCGCAGCCGCTGCACCGCGACGTCGAAGGCGTCGTGTCCCTGCCTGCGGTCCACCGGAATGAGGCGGGCGTGGTTGATGACGTAGTTCACCGCCTTCACATCCGCCATTTCGGCCTTGATCATGAAGTACATCCGCCGGCCGCGCTCACGCGCGGCGAACAGCGGCGGCAGCCAGTCCAGGTAGCTGGTGTGGTTCTGGGCAAGCAGCGCGCCGCCCTGCGCGGGGATGTTCTCCAGGCCGTGGAAGGTGAACTTGGTGCCGTTCATGGCCACGACCGGCGGTACGATCCACTCCCCCAGCCGGTACAACGGCTCTGCCATGCCCGTCGCTCCTTCTCTCGGCTTCATCCTCCCCGACGCAGGCCCGGAATGGCGTTAGCTGGTCGGCCGCGTCACGGACCGTGCTCCGCCCGTTTGCGGGCACGCTCAGCTTTTTCAGTCTGCTCAATAATTTTTGCCTCCGCTACCGTAGGTGCGCTGCCGCCGAGCCGCCGCGGCACCCACGCGGCACCTTCCGGGTGCGGATACTTCTCCTGAACGCGATGCAGGAGCGATGTCATCCCGTCGCGCAGCGCGGCGTCGAGATGCTCGACGTCGCCCTCGGGCGGCAACGGCTCACCCGCCGCCACGATGACCGGAATCTTCTTGTATCCCACGTTCCGTGGGTGGTCCTTGGTCCAAATACGCTGCGCGCCCCAGACGATCAGCGGGACCGTCGGGACCTCGGCCTCCAACGCCATCCGGGCCGCCCCGGTCTTGAAGTCCTTGAGCTCGAAGCTGCGGCTGATCGTCGCCTCCGGCATCAGGCCGACCAGCTCGCCGGCCCGCAGCAACCGGACGGCCTCGGCGTAGGCGGCGTGGCCGGATCCACGGTCGACCGGAATGGTCCTGGTGTGCTTGATCAGAAAGTTGACCACCTTCACCTGCTGCATCTCGGCCTTGATCATGTAGCGCATGCGCCGTCCGCGGTAATGCACTGCGAGCGCGGCGGGCAGCCAGTCGACGTAGCTGGTGTGGTTGATCGCGATCACCGCACCGCCGGTGCGGGGAATGTTTTCCAGGTGTTGGTAGGTGATCTTTGTGCCGGTGGCCAATACCAAGCTCTTGGCGACGATCTCGAGGGTTCGGAAAACCGGCTCCATGCTGTTACTCCGGGGCACCCGCCGAATCCGCGCTATCGCGGGCCGCCCGAGTGGCCGCACGGCGGCTGGCTTCGTCGGCGTCCAACTGGGCGGCCTCCGCCAGCGTCGGAGCGCCGCCACCCAACCGGTGCGGCACCCAGTACTCGCCCGCTGGATGCGGCCCGTAGGAGTCCTGCACCTTCTCCAGCAGATGCTGCATCCGCGAGTGCAGCAACGCCGTCAGCTCGGGCGCCGGCAGCGTCGGCTGGATCGGCTCGCCGACCGCGATCGCGATCGGCACCTTGGGGCGGAACAGTTTCTTGGGATGGTCCTTGGTCCAAATCCGCTGGGCGCCCCAGACGATGTGCGGAATGATCGGCACTCCTGCCTCGATGGCCATCCGCGCGGCGCCGGACTTGAACTCCTTGATCTCGAAGCTGCGGCTGATCGTCGCCTCGGGATAGACGCCGACGAGCTCACCGGCCTTGAGCCGCTCCACCGCGGCGTCGTACGACGCGGCGCCGCTGGACCGATCAACCGGGATGTGCCGGCAGCCCCGCATGATCGGTCCGGTGATCTTGTTGTCGAAGACCTCTTGCTTGGCCATGAAGCGGATCTTGCGCGCGCGGTGCTCCCGGAAGGCGGGTAGCCCGGCGAGGGTGAAGTCGAAATAGCTGGTGTGGTTGATCGCGATCACGGCGCCGCCGGTGGCGGGGATGTTCTCCTGGCCAATGATCGTGAAACGCAAGCCCTGCACTCGCCACGTCAGCCGCACGAGGCCGATGACCGTCCCGTATACCGGTTCCACGGTGATCAACCCTAGTATTTCCGGTCAGCCGCAGATAGCCCGGTCGCTTGCTTCGGTCAGCTCGCAGGGCGCTCGGAACTCTCCATCAGCACCCGTGCCGCCGCGCCGGTAAGGATCAGCGCCGCGGCCGTGGCCGGATCCGCCAACCACCGCGAACCGCGCCGGTAGTCGATCGAGTTGTCGCCCAACGCGATGTCCCTGACGAACTCGATCGAGACGAGGGCGCGGTCACTGCTGCTGACCTCAGCCTTTTGGGACGGGACAGGCATGGGCTCACTGAGGTTCGACATCTCGCTCCTCGGTGCCCCCGCTGAGGGAAATGGGAGCCGGTACACCACCGTTGGCGAATCGGCGCAGCTCAATAGAGCTGTTGCCTCGGCAGTGTGCGGTCGCGGCGATGCCGATGTCGTGGCGCCGATTTACTGCGGGCGCAGCAAAGATTACCAGCATTGCGAAGTTCGTGTCCGCGTTGTTTTTTCAGGTGCACGATCGATACTTCAGCTAACAAAGTTATCGACCGCCCGGCCTGGCGCCTCGCTCGCCCCGCTAAGCTCGGGGCGGTAGATCACCGTCGCGAAAACAGCCATTGAAGGACATCAGTGCAGGTCACAAGCATCGGCCACGCCGGCTTCCGGATCGAGACCCGGGCCGGCAGCATCCTGTGCGACCCCTGGGTCAACCCGGCCTACTTCGCGTCGTGGTTTCCCTTCCCGGACAACAGCGGCCTGGACTGGGATAGCCTCGGCAACTGCGACTACCTCTACGTCTCGCACCTGCACAAGGACCACTTCGACGCCAAGCTGCTGACCGACCACGTCAACAAGGACGCGATGGTGCTGCTACCGGACTATCCGGTGCCCGACCTGAAGAACGCGCTACAGCTGCTGGGCTTCCACCGGTTCTTCGAGACCACCGACTCGCATCGGCACACGGTCAGCGGGCCCAAGGGCGACCTCGACATCATGGTCATCGCGCTGCGCGCGCCCGCCGACGGCCCGATCGGCGACTCGGCGCTGGTGGTCTCCGACGGCGTCACCACCGCGTTCAACATGAACGACGCCCGGCCGGTGGACCTGGACGTGCTGAGCTCGCAGTTCGGCCACGTCGACGTGCACATGCTGCAGTACTCCGGGGCGATCTGGTACCCGATGGTCTACGACATGCCCGCGCGGGCCAAGGAGTCGTTCGGCACCCAGAAGCGGCAACGCCAGATGGACCGGGCCCGGCAGTACATCGCGCAGGTCGACGCGACCTGGGTGATCCCGTCGGCAGGCCCACCATGCTTCCTGGACCCCGAGCTGCGCGGCCTCAACGACGACCACGGCGATCCGGCGAACATCTTCCCCGACCAGATGGTGTTCCTGGACCAGATGCGCCGCAACGGCCACGACCACGGGCTGCTGATGATGCCCGGGTCGACCGCGGAATTCTCTGGTGCACAACTGAACTCGCTGCAGCATCCGTTGCCGACCGACCAGGTGGAGGCCATCTTCACCACCGGCAAGGCGGCCTACATCGCCGACTACGCCGCACGCATGCAGCCCGCGCTGGCGGCCGTGAAAGCCGGCTGGGCGCCGGCGACGGGCGAATCGCTGCTGGACCCGCTGCGCACGGTCTTCGAACCGATCATGCTGGCCAGCGACGAGATCTGCGACGGCATCGGCTACCCCGTCGAGCTCGTCCTCGGGCCACAGACGATCGTCCTCGACTTTCCCAAACGCAGTGTGCGCGAACCGATCCCCGACGAGAAATTCCGCTACGGGTTCGCGATCCCGCCCGAACTGGTGCGCACCGTGCTGCGCGACAACGAGCCGGACTGGGTCAACACCATCTTCTTGTCCACCCGGTTCAAGGCCTGGCGGGTTGGTGGCTACAACGAATACCTCTACACCTTCTTCAAATGCCTGACCGACGAGCGCATCGCCTACGCCGACGGCTGGTTCGCCGAGACGCACGACGACACCGCGTCGATCACCCTGGACGGCTGGGAGATTCAGCGCCGGTGCCCGCACCTGAAGGCCGACCTGTCCAAGTTCGGCGTCGTGGAGGGCAGCACGCTGACCTGCAACCTGCACGGCTGGCAGTGGAACCTGGACACCGGCCGCTGCCTCACCGCGCGCGGCCACGAGCTCAGGAGCGCGCGGGCATGACCGACTCGTACGACGACGGCCTGGTCCAGCTGGACCGACGGGCAATCACCCTGCGCCGCTACCATTTTCCGTCCGGCACCTCGAAGATCATCGCGGTGGACGGCATCCGCGGTTATCGGGCCCAGCCGCTAGGGCTGGTGCTGCACCGGTTCCGTATCTGGGGCAGCTCGGACCTGCGCCGCTGGCTGCCGCTGGACGTGCGGCGGCCGCTGCGGTCGACACTGATCACTCTGGACGTGCCGGGCACCCGGCCGAGCCCGGCGTTCACTCCGGCACACCCGGACGAGTTCACCGCGCTACTGGATCGCCTGCTCGACGAACGCAGCTAGATCGGCCGTCAGTTCTTCTTCAGTTCCTCGGCGAGCATCACGATGATTTCGCTGGGTCCGCGGACATAGGTGAGCTTGTAGGTGTCCTCGTAAATCGCTACTCCGCGAAGCGGACGGCAGCCGTGCTTCGCGGCGATCTCGAGGGCTTGGTCAATGTCGTCGACGGAGAACGCGACACGGTGCATGCCAATCTCGTTGGGGCAAGTGGGCTTTGACTCGATCGCTTTCGGGTGGATGTACTCGAAGAGCTCAAGGCGACCGTGGCCGTCAGGCGTCTCGAGCATCGCGATGTTGGCGTGGTTGCCGTCAAGACCGACGGCAGTGTCGGTCCACTCGCCGCTGACCGTGTCGCGGCCGACGACCGTGAGACCAAGATCGGTGAAAAACGCGATCGTTGCTTCGAGGTCGCGAACGGCGATGCCGATATTCTCGAGTTTGATAGGCATGCGCCGCATGCTACCGAGCCGACCAGATTGGGTCTGGTGGCCAGCAGGGACTCGAGCGAAGGAGCGCCGTCAGCGGCCGGCGTCGGCCAGCGCCGCCTGAGCCGCGTTATACCCCGGGATGAACGTGATACCCGGTCCGCCGTGGCAGCCGGTACTGGCGAGATACAGCCCGCGCACCGGGATCGGCTGCCCGATAAACCCTTTCGGGCCGGGACGGTTGGGCCCGACCTGATTCGCGTGGAACAGGCCGTGGCAGTAGTCGCCACCGGGAGCGCCGAACATCACGCCCATGTGCTTCGGCGTGAAGGTGGTGTGCCGGCTGATGCTGCGTTCGAAGTTCGGCGCCAACCGGGTGATCTTGTCGATGACCCGCTGACCCATCTCCACCTTCGCGGCGCCGTAGTCCACCTCACCCTCGATGGGGAACCACAACGCAAACGCCGACGCGGCGTGCTTGCCCTCGGGCGCCAGGTCCGGATCATTCTGCGACGGAATTTGGAAGACGACCGTCGGGTCGGCGGGCACGATCCCGCGCCGGCAGTCCTCCCACTGCTGCTGGACTTCCTCCGGCGTGCAGAAGATGCCGATCGATGCCTGCATGCTCGGGTCGTTGAGGGCCTCGTACGGCGCTGTGAACTCCGGCGGCTCATCCAGCGCAAAGTGCATCTGAATGTAGCTGCCGCGGTGGTCGATTCGCGCATACCGCTCGCGGACGTCGGCGGGTAACGCAGCGGGGTCGAGCAGCTCGTTGACGGTGAGGTCGGGCGCGATCGCGGAGACGACGATCGGCGCGGTGATCGTCTCGCCCGCCTCCGTCCGCACCCCGCCCACCTTGCCGTCGGCGACCAGGACTTCGGTCACCTTGGTGCGCAACCGAACTTCGCCGCCGCCGCTGGTCAAGGAGTCGGCCAGATGCGCAGTCAACGCGCCGATGCCGCCGCGCAGCTTCTTCATCTGCATGGTGTCGCCGTCGGGAACACCAAGCCCGAAGGCCAGCGCGGCCGCACTGCCCGGCGTCGCCGGTCCGCGGTACAACGTGTTGACGGCCAGTACGGTCATCGAGCCGCGCAGCGCGCCGTGCTTCTCCTTGTCAGGCAGGTAGCGGTCCAATACGTCGGTGACCGACCCGAACAGCATGTCGCCGATCGCCGAGCGCTCGAATTCGTTGGTGGCGCAGGCGTACATCTCGTCGAGCGTCTTGGGTAGCGCGCCCGCGTCGAAGCGGCCCAGCGCCCGGGTCGGCGCCTGCGCCCAGCCCATCAGGCCGGCCATGCCGTTGACGGCGTCGGCCCCGTGCACTTCGTTGAGATGGGTGAACAGCTTGATCGGGTCGCTGTACTGGACCATCGGGTCGTCGCCGATGCCCCGCAGCGCCACCGACATCACCTCGAGGTCGATCGTCGGCAATGTGTCCAGGCCCAGTTCCTGACGGACCACCGGGGCGGTCGGGAATTGCACCGAGCCCGCGATCTCGAACTGATAGCCGTCGAAAAGCTCGACGGTGGAGGCCATTCCACCCGCGTAGAGCTTGGATTCCAGGCACAGGGTCCGCAGTCCCGCCTTCTGCAGCAACACCGCGGCGGCCAGCCCGTTGTGTCCCGCGCCAATCACGATCGCGTCGTAGTCGGTCATCTGCGCAGGCTGGCACGGTTGCGAAGTTTTGTCAATTATGACGAAACTGGGTCCACCCAGGCGTTGCTGATGCCCGCTCGCAGCGATTCCAGCGCCACGTGACAGACCCGGGCCAGCTCGCCGAGCGACCGGTCGCCGCCGAGCATCCAGACCTCCATCGCACCGAAGACCGCCGCCGCGATGCAGCGCGCCGTCACCGCAAAGCGTAGACGGTCGTCCGGCGTCGAGTCGGCCGCGCAGCCACGCTGTTGCAGCTGGCTTTGAATCGCATCGGCGAAGTCGGCCTGCACTTCCTGGATATGCCGGACGATGCGGCCCGGGTCGATCTCGTGGTCGCGCAGCGCAGCGATTTTCGCAACGGCGTCAACGTCGTACGGGAAGGCGAAGATCGCCGCCTGCACGGAATCGATGATCGATTCGGTGACCGGCCGATCGTCCAGCGCGGCGCGAAACCAGTGCAGCCCGGTGTAATCGGCAAAGAGCAGATCATGCTTGGAGGCGAAGTGCCGATAGAAGGTGCGCAGCGATACTCCGGCATCCGCGGCGATCTGCTCGGCCGAGGTGTCTTCGACACCCTGGGCCAGGAATCGGACCAGCGCGGCTTGGCGCAGCGCCTCGCGGGTGCGCTCGCTGCGCACCGTCTGCGCCGGTCGGACCATAGCGGATAAAGTACCCCAGATCGCGTTTCGTCAATATTGACAAAACTTCGGGTTACGAGTGAGACTGCGCCCATGGTCTCGCTTCTCACGCACGCAATTCTCGGGCTCTCCGTCATCGCATGGATCATCGCGTCGAACCGCCACGTCTTCTCCCGGCCGCACGGCGGCCCGTTGGTCACGCCGCTGGAGGGCCTCTACTACGTAATCGGCATCGCCTCGGTCATCCTGGGCTGGTACTTCAATATCCGCTACGTGCAGGAATATTCGCAGGGATCCACAAACCCGCTCTGGGGACAGCACGGCAGCTGGGCCGAGTACATCCGGTTGATGTTCACCAACCCGGCGGCCTGTTCGGCCAGCCAGGACTACACGATCGCCAACGTCGTGCTGCTGCCGCTGTTCACCATCGTCGACGGATACCGGCGCGGGCTCCGGCGGCCGTGGCTGTACTTCGTCTCCAGCCTGTTCACCAGCTTCGCGTTCGCGTTCGCCTTCTACTTCGCCACCCTGGAACGGCAGCGCCAGCACGCCCAAACCGGTGGTGTCCCAACGACTGTCGACGCCTAGGGCGTCAGGCGCTGATGCCGTCGCTGCGGTAGTCGGTTTCGTCGTCGGTATAGCTGTCCAGTGGTGACGGCAGCGGCCACTCGTGGTGACCGGCCTGGTTGCCGCCGCGGCGTTTGGCGATGTACATCGCGGCGTCCGCGGCGGCGATCAACTCGCTGAGCAAGTCCCCGCTATCGCCGGTTCGGTGCGCCGGGTCGATACCGGCGGTGCCGATGCTCGCGGTGATCCCGAAGGGCAGGGCGGCAATGACGTCGCAGAGTTGCTGCGCTCTGGTGGCTACGTCGTCGGGATGGCAGATGTCGGCGAGCACAAATTCTTCACCGCCCGAACGGCAGATCACCGCGGAGTCGTCGTTGGTGTCCCGCAGCGCACGCGCCACCGAGACGAGCGCATCGTCGCCGGTGCTATGCCCGTAGTTGTCGTTGAGTTGTTTGAAGGAGTCCAGGTCGATCACCGCGACGACGACGTGTGCCAGCTGTTCGCGGCCCCGCTCCAGGTGCGCGGTCGCCCGCCGCTGGAAGGCGCGGCGAGTCAGCAGCCCGGTGAGCTGATCGCGTTCGGCCAGCACGGCGTCGGTGCCGAGCATGTGCACGACCACCTGAATGCCTACCGGCACAACAAGGTTCAGCACCAGCAGCATGAGGTATGCGCCCAGCGCGGCAATGATGTTGTATTTCCCGGCAATGCGTACGCTTTCGGCCCCGCCGATCACGGCGGCGACCGCGAAGTTGTAGGCGATCAACGGCGCGGCATGCGTCAGCGCGATGTAGCAGGCCACGGTCGCGAACGTGGCACAGGTCAGCATGGCCGCGAACGGTTCGTGCTGACCGAGCGCGACCAACGCGATGCTGCTGTTCGCCAGAATGACGAATCGGATCGATGCGCTCCGGCTTGGCATGCCCGATACCCACAACATGGCGCCGGCCACGGTGGCGGCGGCCGCGGCAATTACGCACGCGACCGGCAGGGGACCGCGTGGACCGGTGGGCTGCCAGATCGTCGTAAGCGCGACAATCGCCATGCTCCAGGCCGTCACCGAGATGCTGGCGCGCGCCAATGGGGCCAGACCGCGGGCCTGCAGGTGCGCGCTCAAGTCGTCGTAATGGTCGGGTTGTCGCCACCACAGACCGAGCCAGCCCATCGCCCCTACACCCTCCGACGCGGTTGCCCCATCCACGCACGCTGGTCTGCCGATGATAGTTCAGCGACGGAAACTCAACCCGCCGTATCCGATCTATCGGACATTTGCCCGTTCTGCATGCGCAAACGCGCCGCGGTCAGAGTTACGCGGGCTCCAGCACTTCGACGCCGACGAAGGGCACCAGCGCCTGGGGCACCCGCACACTGCCGTCGGGTCGCTGGTGGTTCTCCAGGATCGCGACCAGCCAGCGGGTGGTGGCCAGGGTGCCGTTGAGCGTCGCGGCGATCTGCGGTTTGCCGGCGTCGTCGCGGTAGCGGGTGGCCAGCCGGCGGGCCTGGAAGGTCGTGCAGTTCGACGTCGAGGTCAGCTCGCGGTAGGCCTGCTGGGTGGGCACCCACGCCTCGCAGTCGAACTTGCGAGCCGCCGACGAGCCGAGATCGCCTGCGGCAACATCGATTACCCGATAGGGCACCTCGATGCGGGCCAGCATCTCACGCTGCCAGCCCAGCAGCCGTTGATGCTCTGCCTCGGCGTCGTCGGGGGTGCAGTAGACGAACCCCTCGACCTTGTCGAACTGGTGCACCCGGATGATGCCGCGGGTGTCTTTGCCGTAGCTGCCCGCCTCGCGGCGAAAGCACGACGACCAGCCCGCGTAACGCAGCGGTCCGCCGGACAGGTCGAGGATCTCGTCGGCGTGGTAGCCGGCCAGCGGCACCTCGGACGTGCCGACGAGGTAGAGGTTGTCGGCGTCCACCCGGTAGACCTCGTCGGCGTGCGCGCCGAGAAACCCGGTGCCCGACATGACTTCCGGGCGCACCAACACCGGCGGGATGATCGGGACGAAGCCGTTGTCGGCCGCGAGCCGGATGGCCAGTTGCAGCAGTCCCAGCTGCAGTAGCGCCCCTCGACCGGTCAGAAAGTAGAACCGCGAACCCGACACCTTGGCGCCGCGTTCCATGTCGATCAGGCCCAGCGCCTCACCCAGCTCCAGGTGGTCTTTCGGGTTCTCGATCGCGGCCGGTTCGCCGACGACGTCGAGGACGGCGTAGTCGTCCTCCCCGCCCGCGGGAACGCCCTCGATGATCACGTTCGAGATCGCCATGTGCGCGGCGGTGAACGTCGCCTCGGCGTCGGCCTGTTGCGCCTCGGCAGCCTTCACCTCGTCAGCTAGGTCGCGCGCCTGCTGCAGCAACGCCGGGCGCTGGTCGGGCGATGCCGCGCCGACCTTCTTGCTGGCCGCCTTTTGTTCTGCACGCAACGAATCCGCCGTCGAGATTGCGGTCCGGCGGGCGGTGTCCGCCGCCAGCAACGTGTCGACGAGGGCCGGGTCCTCGCCGCGGCTGGTTTGGGATTGGCGGACGGCGTCGGGGTTTTCCCGGAGCTGCTTCAGGTCGATCACGGGCTAGAACCCTACGCGTGCGGGACCCACCAGCGACAACCACACGAAATTACTTCTGCATCAGCTGTCACGCGACAGGGTCGGCCTGTCAGAATGGAGCCAATGTTGCACGAATCCGAGCAGGGCGCCGAGCCGGCGGACCGGCCGCATCGACGGCTGCCGCGGGTCGAATGGCTGACCACCCTGCAGGGCACGCTGCACGCCAAGGCCACCCGACGGGCACTGCTGTTGACCGCCCTGGGTGGTCTGCTGATCGCCGGCCTCGTCACCGCTCTTCCGATCGGCGGAGGTCCCGGGCGGCTGGCCGGCTACATCGACCCGGTGCCACCGACCGGGTCGAAAGGCAACGACGCGTTCAACCGGGCCGTCGGCGGCAATTGCCTGATGTGGCCGGATCGGATGCCCGAAGCCGCCAACATCGTCGACTGCAAAGACGACCACCGGTTCGAGGTCGCCGAGTCGATCGACATGCGCACGTTCCCCGGCTCGGAGTACGGCCCGCAGGCACCACCACCGTCGGCCACCCGCATCGAGCAGATCAGCCAGGAGCAGTGCGAGTCGGCCGTGCGGCGCTACCTGGGCGCCAAGTTCGACCCCAACAGCAAATTCGTCATCAGCATGCTGTGGTCCGGCGACAAGGCGTGGCGGCAGTTCGGCGAGCGGCGGATGCTGTGCGGGTTGCAGCTGCCGGGGCCGGGTAACGAACAAATCGCCTACAAGGGCAAGGTCGCCGACGTCGACCAGTCCAAGGTCTGGCCGGACGGCACCTGCCTGGGCATCGACCCGGCGACCAACCAGCCCACCGACATTCCGGTCGACTGCGCCGCGCCGCACGCGATGGAGGTCACCGGCACGGTGAACCTGCTCGCCAAGTTCCCCGACGCGCTGCCGCCCGAGCCCGAACAGGACGGCTTCATCAAGGACTCCTGCACCAAGCTAACCGACGCCTACCTCGCGCCGGTGCAGTTGCGCAGCACCACGCTGACGCTGATCTACAGCACGCTGTCGCTGCCTAGCTGGTCGGCCGGCAGCCGGCAGGTCGCCTGCAGCATCGGGGCGACCCTGGGTAACGGCGCCTGGGCGACGTTGCTCAACAGCGCCAAGGGGCCGCTGAAGATCAACGGCCAGCCTCCCGTTCCGCCGCCGGACATTCCTGAGGAACGGCTGCACCTGCCGCCGATCCCGACGGGTCCGGTCACCGGCGGAGGCGGCGCATCGTCGTCTAGTTCATCCGGCTCGCCGAGTTCGTCCGGCTCCTCTGGCTCGTCGGGATCCAGCAGCCAACGGCAGGGCAACCAGCACCTTCCGGGGCAACAGCCCGCGCCGGCGCCGCAGCCCGCGCCGGCCCCCGAAGCGCCGCCCCCGGCCCCCGAGGCGCCGGCGCCCTTCCCGCCGCCGCCCGCGCCGGAGCCTCCCCCGCCGCCGCCCGCGCCGGGGCAGTAGCCCGGTGGCCGTGCGGATGGATCCGCAACGGTTCGACGAGCTGGTGTCCGACGCGCTCGACCTGATCCCCCCACAGCTGGCCGCGGTGATGGACAACGTGGTCGTGCTGGTCGCCCACCAGCACCCCGATGACGACGAGCTGCTCGGGCTGTACGAGGGTGTGGCGTTGACCGAACGCGACTCGCATTATGGCGGATCGCTGCCGGACACCATCACGATCTACCGCGACCCGCTGCTGGACATGTGCGACAGCGACGAGCAGGTCGTCGAGGAGGTGCAGATCACCGTGATGCACGAGATCGCCCACCATTTCGGCATCGACGACGACCGACTGCACGAACTGGGCTGGGGATAGCCCGACAATTGAGCCTCGCTCGGCGTTGCATCCCCGAACTGTCGCCGCACGATGCTATGAACGGCCAATGAGCTGTCGCGACTGCCAACGGGGCCTAGATCACTGCCACGGCACCATCATTCGGCACTGGTTGCACCGGTCAGAGTGCACCGAAGAGGGCTGCACCAGCCCGGAGCTGTTGGCGCACGCGTTCGTCGTCGACTGCGACGCGGTCGGCTGCGCGTGCTCGCACGCGGACGCGCCGTCGGCGCTGGCGATCTGAATCCGGGGCGGTCAGCCCATCGGGTCGGAGCCCGAGTCGGCGTCGTCCTCTGGTGTCGGGTAGAACGGCGGCGTCCGGGTTCCCCACTGCACACAGCTCCACTGCCCGTCGGCGCCCGGCGTCAGCACCACCGCCTCGGTGTTGGCGAGGTGATGCTCGACCACGAAACCCGTATCGACGTCGGCCAGCACGGCCGCAGACAACCGGATCGCCGCGCCGTGGCTGACCACGACGATGTCGCTGGTCCAGTCCTCGTCGTCGAGGTAGCGCGTCCGTAGGTCGGCCAGCACCGGCAGGTAGCGCTCCAGCACCTGGTTGGCGGATTCGCCGCCGGGCATCGCGACGTCGCGCTCGCCCTTGAGCCAGCGTTTGTAGATGTCGTCGAACTGGTCGACGGCGTCCTGGTCGCTGCGGTTCTCCAGCTCGCCGACCTGGACCTCGTGGATGCCGGTCACCTCGCTGGTCGGCACGCCGACCTCGGCGCTGATCTCCGCCGCGGTCTGCGCCGCGCGGGTGGCGACCGAATGCAGCAGCAACGTGGGCGGCGACGTCATGTTGCGCGCGAATTCGCGGGCCTGGTCGCGGCCCAGGTCCGTCAGCTCCGCGCCCGGCGGCCGGGTGTCCAGCCGTTTGTCGACGTTGCCGTGGGACTGGCCGTGCCGCACCAACACCAGCCGACCGCTCATCCCGTGGACCCTTTGCGTAGACCGACCAACCAGTGCGCCGCCTCGTCCAGTTGCGGTGGTGGCGCGCCGGCGACCACGCCCGTCGGCCACGAACCCAGATACCTCACGTCGGTACAACGTCGGTGCAGCGCTTTGAGTGCCTCGGCGACGGCGTCGTCGTCAATGTGGCCGACACAGTCCAGGAAGAACACGTAGGTACCCAATTCGGTTCGGGTGGGCCGGGATTCGATACGAGTCAGGTCGATGCCCCGGATGCCGAACTCGGACAGCGCCGACACCAGCGCGCTCGGCGCGTTGTCGATGCGCAGCACCACCGACGTCCGGTCGGCGCCGGTGCGCGCCGGCGGCGGGCCAGGTCGGCCGACCAGGACGAAGCGGGTGCGGGCATTGGCCTCGTCGACCACGCCGTCGGCCAGCGACGCCAACCCGCGATGGACGCCGGCCAGCGGAGAACTCACCGCGGCGTCGACCAGCCCGTCGGCGACCTGCTGCGCGGCATCGGCGTTCGAATTGGCCGGTCGCAGTTCGGCATTCGGCAGATGGGCGGCCAGCCAGCGACGCACCTGCGCCACGGCCACCGGGAAGGCGGCCAGCGTGCGCACGTCTGCCGCGGTGCGACCCGGCTTGACGACGATGCTGAACGCCACGTCGAGCGTCAACTCCGCGAAGACCTGCAACGGCGACCCGATCGCCAGGCTGTCCAGCGTCGGCATCACCGAGCCGTCGATTGAGTTCTCGATCGGCACGCAGGCGAAATCGGCCTTCCCGTCGCGGACCGCGTCGAGCGCGGCGGGCGTGCTGTCGACCGGCAACGACTCCGCGGCGCCCGGGCTGTGCTGCGGAACCAGGCCGGCGTCGAGCATCTGCAGCAGCGCCGCTTCGGTGAAGGTCCCCGCGGGTCCGAGATAGGCGATGCCGGCCACGGGTCAAACCCTATCGGGTCGTAGGTCTTGCGCCGTCCGATCGTATTTAGTTAAGTAAGGCTTACCTCACTAACGCTCTCAAGGTCAGGACGGTCAACGATGACACTTGCCAACTGCCCGGCGCCGACGACGGCCGAGCGGATTCGCAGCACCTGCGTGCGGGCCGCCGAGGCGTTGCTTGCGGTCGACCGCGCCGACCCGCTCACCACCCCCCTGCATCACCTGCTGGCCGACGGGTCGTTTGCGGTCGCCGTTCCCGTCGATGTGGAGCTGGCCGACGGAGCGCAGGCCGTTCTCGAGTTGGCCGACTACGCCCCGCTGCCACTGCGCGAGCCGGTGCGCTCGCTGGTGTGGATCCGCGGGCGGCTGCACCAGGTGTCGCCGTCGGCGGTGTCCGCGATGCTCGACCTGATCGCGGCCGAGCACCCGAATCCCGCGCTGCTGCAGGTGCAGACGCCGGAGTCCGGACCGGTCGACGGCGACACCCGCTATGTGTTGGCCCGGCTGGAGATCGAGTCGCTGGTGGTCACCGACGCCACCGGGGCCGAAGCCGTCGACGCCGCGGCCCTGCTGGCAGCCCGGCCCGACCCGTTCTGCGCGTTCGAATCGTGCTGGATCAGGCACCTGGACACCGCTCACCGCGACGTGGTCGCGCGGCTGGCGGCCCGGCTGCCGGTGCGGCTGCGCCGCGATGCAGACGTACGCCCACTCGGGGTCGACCGTTACGGCGTGCGGCTGCGCATCGAGGGCGCCGACGGCGATCGCGACATCCGGTTGCCGTTCCGCACACCGGTCGACGACGTCACCGGCCTCGGCCAGGCCATCCGCCTACTGATGGGCTGCCCGTTTGTCAACGGCCTACGGGCGCGGCGGGACTGAACGGCCGTCCGACGCGGCGCCGGTTACCGTGGCGGGGTGCTCAGTGAGTCCGACGAACGGCTGACCGAACGGCAGGGGCTGCGCGTCGAGCTGGTGATCGTGCTGAGCGTGACGTTCGGCCTCAGCGCCGTCAACGCGCTGCTCCAGCTTGCCGACTCGGTGCTCCGCGACCTGAGCGCCCAGCGGGTTCCGCTCAACCCGAAGCGGTCTCACTTCGACCTGATCGATCTCGGCCTGAACGCGACGGAGGTCGTGCAACTCCTCGCCTGGGGCGGGCTGGGCCTGTATCTGCTGTGGCGCAGCGGGATGAGCCCCGCCCGGATCGGGTTGGGCCGCGTGCAGTGGCGTCCCGACCTGGGTGGCGGTGTCGGCCTGGCCGCCCTGATCGGCCTGCCCGGGCTGGGGCTCTACCTGGTGGCGCGGGCGTTGCGGATCAACGCCTCGGTGATCCCGTCCGGCCTGGGCGACACCTGGTGGCGGGTGCCGATGCTGATCCTGATCGCTTTCGCCGACGGCTGGGCCGAGGAGATCATCGTCGTCGGTTACCTGCTCACCCGGCTGCGCGAGCTGGGCGTCGGCCCCCGCGCGGCGCTGGTGTGGTCGAGTCTGCTGCGCGGCACTTATCACCTGTACCAGGGCTTCGGCGCCGGGGTGGGCAACCTGGTGATGGGCCTGGTGTTCGGGTATGCCTGGCAGCGCACCGGCCGGCTGTGGCCGCTGGTGATCGCCCACGGCCTGATCGACACCGTGGCATTCGTCGGCTACGCCCTGCTGTCGCGTCATCTCGGGTGGCTGCACTGATGAGCGACGACCGGTCATCGGGCCGGGGCATGCTGCGCCCCGAGCCGCCGCAAGTCATTCGCCGCGACGCCGGCCACGTGGCCGCCAAGCCCCCGCCGCGGCCCAAGCCACCCCGCCGCCCTCGCCGCAAACGGGCTTGGGCCCAAGTGATTTCACTGAGCCTGGTGATCGCCGTGCTGCTGCTATGCGCCGGCGTGCTTGGCGGCGCGCTGTGGCTGGAGACCTCGATGCACCGCCAGGCGGTGCTGACCGACTATCCCGGCCGGCCGGCGCCTGGACACGGCACCACCTGGTTGCTGGTCGGCTCGGACAGCCGTCAGGGCCTCACGCTCGAGCAGCAGCAGGCGCTGTCGACCGGCGGCGACACCGGCAACGGCCGGACCGACACCATCTTGCTGGTCCACGTGCCGGCGTTCGGGTCGTCCACCCCCACGACGATGGTGTCCATTCCCCGCGACTCGTTGGTGCCGATCCCCGGCTACGGCCGCGACAAGATCAACGCGGCGTTCGCGATGGGCGGGGCGTCGCTGCTGGCGCAGACGGTCGAGCAGGCCACCGGCCTGCGGCTCGACCACTACGTCGAGATCGGGTTCGGCGGCTTCGCCGACGTGGTCGAGGCGCTCGGCGGCGTCACCGTCTGCCCGTCGGCGCCGATCGACGATCCGCTGGCCGGCATCAAGCTGCCCGCCGGGTGCCAGCGGCTGGGCGGCGGCGACGCGCTCGGCTATGTGCGCAGCCGGGCCACCCCGCGCGCCGACCTGGATCGCATGGTCGATCAGCGGCAGTTCATCGCGGACCTGTTGCATCGAGCGGCCACCCCGCTGGTGTGGCTCAACCCGTGGCGGTGGTACTCGGTGCCGCACGCCGTGATCGACGCGCTGACCGTGGACCGCGACGACCACGTCTGGGACCTGGCCCGGCTGGGCTGGTCGCTGCGCGGGCCGACGACCACGCTGACCGTACCGATCGGCGAGTTCACCGGCAGCGACGTCGGCTCGGTGGTGGTGTGGGACCACGAGCGGGCCGCCCAGCTGTTCGACGCGCTGGCCGCCGACCAGCCGGTGCCGCCGGCCATGCTCGGCAAGCAGCCGTAGGGCTACTGCTGGTCGGTCCCGGTCAGGCCGTCCTCCAGCCACGCCTTGACGCGGCCGGGGTAGTTGGTGGCCAGCCACGCCACCCCGATGTCGCGGCAGAACGTGACGTCCTCGTAATCGTCCGGGGTCCAGCAGTACAGCGCACGTCCCTGCGCCGCCGCGCGGTCGACGAGTTCGGGGTGTTCCCGCAGGGTCCCGATCGACGGCCCGACCGCGGTGGCCCCGACGGTCGAGGCCGCGCTGCTGGTGAGGTAGCGGTGGCTGCGGCCGAGTAGGACCGTGGGTAGCAGCGGCGCCGCCCGCCGGACCCGCCACAGCGCCGCCGCGGAGAACGACATCACCACCGCGCGGGATCGGTCCGCGGAGGCGGGCGCCGCGATGCCGAAGCGATGCAGCAGCGCCAGCACTTTGCTTTCCACCAGCGCGCCGTAGCGGACCGGATGCTTGGTCTCGATGAAGATCTTCACCGGCCGCTTCCAGTCCAGCACCAGCTTGACGAGCGCATCCAGCGTCAGCAGGCCGGTGTCGCCGTGGCCGCCGTCGGCGCGCCAACTGCCATGCCAGGCACCGAATTCCAGCTCGCGCAGCTCCGCCAGCGTCATCGTGCTGACCAGGCCGGCGCCGCTCGACGTTCGGTCCAGCCGACGGTCGTGCACGCAGACCAGGTGGCCGTCGCGGGTGAGCCGGACGTCGCACTCCACCCCGTCGGCGCCCTCACGCAGCGCGAGATCGTATGCGGCCAAGGTGTGTTCCGGCCGGGACGCCGACGCCCCGCGATGAGCCACCACGAACGGGTGCCCAGACACCACCTCGTCGGCCCGCGTCATGCCACTATGCTGCCGGTTCCGCACCCGTCAACTCAACTGCTGCAGCGGATCCCGGCGAATCGTGCTCGTCGTCGGAGACCACCACCCAGCGGTGGGCGGGCCGTGCGACCGGCTTGGCCTCGAATCCCTCGAATACCCGCGCGGTCGCCAGCACCGCGACCATCGCCAGCAGATTGGCGACGATGATGGCCACGGTGTTGTTGGCGATGCCCTGCGAGTCCTGGGCCCCGCTGGTCACCGACGCGAAGACCGACGTCACCGTGCTGACCAGCCACAGCAGCCACCATTCCCAGATCGCGACCCGCAGCTTGGCGTAGTGGTCCTCGGTTTTCGCCAGCTCGACGACGTAGACCAGCGCCCACACCGAGGCGAGCAGGGGCAGGCAGCAGAACGCCACGCAGGCGGCCATCAGCGCCCAGCTGGCCGAGCGGCCGGTCAGCGCCATGGTCACGGCGAACGTGATGGCCAGCGCCATCGCCGCCGACGGCGGCGCCAGGGTGCCGAGCCACAGCGCCGATCGCGACCGGGTCTCCGAGCGGCCCCAGTGGGCGAATGCCGCGGACCGGCGCGCCACCAGCCAGCGCGTCAGGGTCACGGCGCAGGTCATCACCGCGGCGATCGCGGCCAGGCTGGCCAGCACGCTCAGCAGCGCCGCCGCGTCGGCCACCAGCCAGTTCAGCAAGGTGTTGCGGTTGAAGATCAGCAGCAGATAACGCAGCAGGTGCACCAGCGCCGCCGCGCCCAGTGCCACCGCGGTGATCAGGAACGTTGTTCGCACCCGGGCCGCGGGTGGCGCTTGGCGCACCGTTCGCTCTGGACCGACGCTGTCCGGGCCCACGCGGTCCTGCAGGCCCCAGCGCGGAATGACGGGGTACCGGGGGGTCGGGCCCAGCGGCCGGCGACGGCGGCGCGGCGGCGGTGGCGGACCTGGGCGAACGGCGATCCATCGATAGCCCGGTGGCAGTCGCGGCACCATCTGCGGCCCGGCGGCCCAACGCTCGTCGGCGCCAGGGGTTGACGGCGCCAGCAGTGTCCCGTGGCAGCGCGGACACCACACACGCTGCTTGTCACGGACATTCCAGCGTGTGCCGCACTGGGAGCACACTTGAATCACCGCATCAGCCTAGCGGTCAAAACCGGCCGCTCGGTGCTGCGATCCGGTCAGATGCTGCCGGGTCCGCCGTCGTCGGTGACGACCGGACGTCCGGCCTCGGCCCATGCCAGCATCCCGCCGTTGACGTTGACGGGTTGGTAGCCGTTGTTGGCGAGAAACTCTGCGACGCGTGCAGAACGCCCGCCAGCTTTGCAGACCACGTACAGCGTCGCCGCCGGATCGATTTCGGCGAGCCGGGCCGGCACCTCACCCATCGGGATGTGCCGCGCGGCCGCCGCGTGCCCACGGATCCACTCGTCGTCTTCTCGCACATCCAGCAACACCACCGCCGGCCCGAACTCGGCGGGCAGGTCGCCGATGTCGGTCTGCGCGAACCCGGGTTCACCGTCCATGGGTTTGATCTTGGCACGGGGTCTTCAGCATCGCCGAAGCCGGTTCCCAGCTATCAGCGGGTATCCACAGTTTCCACAGGTTTATCCACAAGCGTTTGCCGTGGTCGTTTGGCATTGACGCGGGGTCAATACCGGGTCCGGCGTCGGGGGCTGTGGATAACGGCCCGCCGATTGCGGGTCTCAATCGACAGCCCGGACCGGCGGTTAGCGAATTCTTAGCGAATCTCACGGTGCCGGTCGACCGGCCCGTATGGGGGATGTCACAGCCGACACACCGGGGTGCCCGCCGGCCGCCCGGTATACCCACGTTCTTAAAGATTAGGTATCCGGTGCCGTTGCCCAGCAACAACATGCTGGTCAGCGAGCCGCCACCCGTTCAATTTTTCAGGCGGTACATAAGAGGTTATGATCGCGATCACCAAGAATTTTTGTGACTCATCTCACCGGGGGAGAGTTGGAAGAGCAGGCCGGGATCATCCGATGACAACACAACCGATCGGACCGCAGTCGACGGGATCGTCGTCGCACTGGTACGCGCCTTCCGCGACCTGCAACCGCTCCTATTTGCTCGCCGGCTTGCGCGCCGGCCTCATCGCCCTGGTTTTGCTGGCAGTCCTCGCCGTCATCGTCTGGTTCTGAACTCCCGCTGCCGGGTATCCCCTCATCGCACTCGTTCTTGCGGTGCGCGCGGTGATAGAGCAGGGTTGATTACGCCAAGCCGCCGCGCCGCTAACAGCCTGCGAGTGGAGCGTCAGAAGTAGACCGGAAGGAATTTGAGTGTCTGAATACACTTTGCCCGATCTGGATTGGGACTACGGAGCACTGGAGCCGCACATCTCGGGTCAAATCAACGAACTTCACCACAGCAAGCACCACGCCACCTACGTCAAGGGCGCCAACGACGCCGTCGCCAAGCTGGAAGAGGCGCGCTCCAAAGACGATCAGTCGGCAATCCTGTTGAACGAGAAGAACTTGGCGTTCAACCTGGCCGGCCACGTGAACCACAGCCTGTGGTGGAAGAACTTGTCCCCCAACGGTGGTGACAAGCCGACCGGCGAATTGGCCGCTGCGATCGACGAGTTCTTCGGATCCTTCGACAAGTTCCGGGCCCAGTTCACGGCGGCCGCCACCACCGTTCAGGGATCGGGCTGGGCTGCGCTCGGCTGGGACAGCCTCGGCCAGAAGCTGTTGATATTCCAGGTTTACGACCACCAGACGAACTTCCCGCTCGGCATCGTGCCGCTGCTGGTGCTCGACATGTGGGAGCACGCCTTCTACTTGCAGTACAAGAACGTGAAAGCCGACTTCGCCAAGGCGTTCTGGAACATCGTGCACTGGGACGACGTGCAGTCGCGTTACGCGACTGCGACTTCGGCCAAGGGCCTGATCGCCGGCTGACTTCCCCTGAATTCGCCTGTTCGGGGCGTCGCGCTTGTTGCGTGGCGCCCCGAACACTATTTCGGCCGTGTTTCGTTTTCGCACTTGTCGCCGTTGGTAGCTCGTGTCCGCTTGCAG
>Ga0335075_10003168_pt1 | contig 26223 bp, 29 predicted proteins | sample Lox_Sample_24_FD_206723 | JGI IMG/M metagenome (GOLD analysis project Ga0335075, IMG submission 206723) | Soil microbial communities from Loxahatchee National Wildlife Refuge, Florida, United States - Lox_Sample_2.4 | ecosystem: Environmental > Terrestrial > Soil > Wetlands | place: USA...
GGCCCGGTAGGGTCCGAGCGCGGCATGCCAACTCTCCGGTGTGCCGATCGCGGCGTCAACATGGCGGAGATCTTCCTTAGCGTCGTAGCCCGGTGACCATCGCCTCCACAGCCTCGGCAGCACCCAGGATGCGGATCGTTCTGGCAGCCACGGAAGTTGGAAATACATGATGTACCAGCTGCGCAGTAGCTGAGGTGGGATTTCAGCGAGCAACCGAACCCGATCGGGCACTCGGCTCAGCGGGCGGAACGCCGCGGCCGGCGGCACCGACATGATCACCGCCCTGGCGAACGGGCTGTCGGGCATTGCCGCCAAACCGTTGGCCGCCATCGCGCCCCAGTCGTGGCCGATCACCACGTCGCGATCGGTGCCGCCGGCCGCCGACCGCACCTGCAGCGCGTCGTCCATCAGCGCCCCGATGTGATAGCTGCCGTCGGACGGGATCGACGACGGCGCGTAGCCCCGCATGAACGGCGCCACTACCCGCCAGCCGGCCTCGGCGAGCCGGGGCGCGACCTGGCGCCAGCCGTAGGCGGTATCGGGAAACCCGTGGAGGCACAGTGCGATCGGGCCGTCGGGCGGCCCCCACGTCAGTGCCTTCAACTCCACGGCGGGCGCATGCACCTCGATCCAGCGGGGTCCAGTCATCATCTGATCCTTCGACTAGAACTGGTCGAAGCCGGAGACCAGCCAACGCTCGCCGATTCTGTCCAGCGTCACCCGGACGCTCGAGACGGCATCGGCCGGCGCCGAGTCACCGATCCTGATGGTCTGGTTGACGAAAACCAGTACCACAGCGTGATTGTGCAGGACCGACTCCGATGCCGCCCCGGGAACGATGGCCGTCGCGGAGACGTGTCGTTCCTTCGCATTCGGAATGAGTTCCTCCCGCGACCGCTGTGTGTAGACGTCGCGGAAGTTGCCGGTCAGTCGCTCCCGCGCGGCCGCCACGTCCCGATCCACGGTGTCGAATCGGAACGAAAGCAACGCGATGGTGGAATCCCTTGCCGCCGCAACCGATTGGCTGCGAGCAAGGTCGGTACCGCGAACCGAGGCATCCTGCCATTTGAGCAGACCCGCGGCGATCGCCAGCAGCAACGCCAGAGCGGGGAGCAAGCCATAGACCAGTACACGCGATAAGTTGATGCCTCTTGGTCGCGTCATTGCACGAACACCACGTCGGAAACCTTGGCGACGTCGCCCGTCTTCTGCACAGTGACGCGTATCCGCCAGAACTGCGGCTCCTGCTGTGCCTGTGCGGGCTCCGATGACTTCACCGTCACCGCTACCAATACCCGGCCCTGATCGCCATTTCGCGATTCCAGCCCGGCGTCGGTGACGGTGCCCACCAACTGCGACCGCATCCGCTCGGCGTTGGCGATGTAGGACTGCTTCCGGCGGGCGAAGCTGGCGTAGAACTTGCCGGTTGCCGAGTCCAGGATCCGTTGTGCGTCAGCGTCGGCATGCTGATAGTCGACGGTGAGGAGGTTTGCGGCGCCCTGGCTGGCCACCTTCACGAAAAGGTTGCGTTGCACCTCGAGGTTATGGGCCTCATCTGCCCGGAATCCCAGCCAGCCGACCAGCCCCGCCAACACCACGCCGGCGACCAAGCCAGCGAGCAGCGCAATCCGGTCAACCTGGGCCGGGGGTTTAACGGGCCGAACGAATACAACGTCTACTGGCTCTGCGGACGCGTCCACGACGGGCTCCGCGCCGGAGCTGGCAGCATCGTCTGGCATACCGTCCAACCTACGTGCCGACGGGCGGCGGGCAACGCTGGGTGGAACGCTGATCGTCGCAGCCGGCCGACTTGCGCCGGTGGATGCGCCGCTGGGTGCGGGCAGGTGAATGCGGCAAAGCTGCTGTCGGTAACGTCAGGCGGACATCCACGCCTGGCGACGATGCGGCTGCAGAGCAGCCAGCTAAGGAGCCGGGCAATCAGTACCCGAGAGGACGCCGATGACGACTGTGAGCAGCACTCCGCAGACAGTCGAGTATGCGGGCGTCAATGGACTCACCCTGGTCGCTGACGAGTGGAACCGCGCAGTCGACCCGGCGATCGATCAGCCGACGATCCTGATGCTGCACGGCGGTGGCCAGAATCGCTTCTCCTGGAAAAACACCGGCCAGATACTGGCCGACGAGGGATTCCACGTCGTTGCGCTCGACAGTCGCGGGCACGGTGACAGTGATCGGGCACCCGATGCCGACTACGACGTCGAGACGCTGACCGCCGACGTCATACAGGTGCTCGATGCCATCGGGCGGCCGGTGAGCCTGATCGGCGCGAGCATGGGCGGATTGACCGGCATCCTTGCCGCGGATCAAGCCGGACCCGACCGGGTCACGCGGCTGGTGCTGGTCGACGTGGTACCGCGGTTCGAGAAGAACGGCAGCGCTCGCATCCGCGAGTTCATGTTCAGCGGTCTCCATGGGTTCGGCTCGCTGGAAGAGGCCGCCGACGCCGTCGCCGCTTACCTGCCGCATCGGACCAGGCCGCGCAGCCCGGAGGGCCTGAAAAAGAATCTGCGGCTGCGCGACGGGCGCTGGTATTGGCATTGGGATCCGGCGTTCATGACCAAGCCGGGCGACGACCCGGAACTGCGCACCGAGAAGTTCGAACAGGCCGCCGCTGACTTGACGATCCCGGTGCTACTGATCCGCGGCAAACTGTCCGATGTGGTCAGCCCGGAAGGCGTGCGGCACTTTCTGGATACCGTGCCCAACGCGGAGTTCGTCGAATTGTCCGACGCCGGACACACCGCGGCCGGCGACGACAACGACGCTTTCAGCGACGTCGTCGTGACGTTCATGACGCGCTGAGTGCTCACGGCATAACCCGGGTCGCGTAGCCTCCAAGTCGGGCTGTCGTGACGTGACGGACCCGATGTAGCCTCGACAACCCGCACGCGGATCGCCGGGTTGCTCGACGGATTCACCTACCGCTGGCAGCTCTCCGAGGGCCGGTTCGGCGGTGCCGTGTCGACGACGACGAGATGATCACCACCTTGACCGAGTTCATCTACCGCGGCTGCAACGGCTGATCACCGGCACATCGTCAAACCAGCTAGTCCGCCGGCTTTTCCGCGTGCCCGCCGAACTGCTTACGCATCGCCGAGAGCGCCTGGTTGGCGAAGTCATCGAGGCTGCGCGAGGCGAACCGGGACTGCAGCGCCGTCGTCAGCACCGGCGCGGGCACGCCCTCGTCGATTGCCGCGATGGCGGTCCAGCGGCCCTCCCCGGAGTCGGAGACCCGCCCGGAGAACTCGTGCAGGTCGGGGGACTCATGCAGCGCGCTCGCGGTCAGATCCAGCAGCCACGAGCCGATGACGCTGCCCCTGCGCCACACCTCGGCAACGTCTTCAATGGCGAAGTTGTACCGGTAGCACTCGGGGTTGGACAGCGGTGCGGTCTCGGCGTCGCCCTTCTGCACGCGGGTGCCGATGTCGGCGTTGCGCAAGATGTTCAGGCCTTCGGCGAGCGACGCCATCATTCCGTACTCGATCCCGTTGTGCACCATCTTGACGAAGTGTCCGGCGCCGGTCGGGCCGCAGTGCAAATAGCCCTTCTCGGCTTCCTCGATCTCGCCGTCGCGGCCCGGCGTGCGCGGCGCGGCGTCGACACCAGGTGCGATGGTGGCGAACAGCGGCTCCGCGTGCTCGAAAGCGTAGTCGTCGCCGCCGATCATCAGGCAGTAGCCGCGCTCGAGTCCCCACACGCCACCACTGGTGCCGCAGTCCAGCAGGTGGATCCCCTTATCGGACAGATGCTTTGCATGCTCCAAGTCGTCGCGATAATAGGAGTTGCCGCCGTCGATCACCACATCTCCAGACTCCAGCGTCTTGGCCAGCTCATCGATCACCCCGCTGGTGATGTCGCCGGCCGGCACCATCACCCAGACGATTCGCGGCGCCGTGAGCTTCTCGGCGAGCTCTTGCAGGGAGGACACTCCGGTGGTCCTCTCCTCCCCCGCCATCGCCTTCACCGCGTCGGGGTCATGGTCGTAGACCACACAGTCATGTCCGTCTTTGACCAAGCGGCGAACGATATTCGCGCCCATCCGGCCCAGGCCGATCATCCCTAGCTGCATGTTGTCCTGTTCTCCTTACTGTGAGGCACGGGGGCCGGCGGGAAGCCACGGCTGTTGCCAACCGTGATGACCACGTAACAGCGAATGTGCTTCTTCGGGCCCCCACGAACCGGCTTCGTAACGGTGGACTTTGCCGGGGTTGTCGAGCAGCGGCTGCACGATCCGCCAGGTCTCTTCGATGCTGTCTTCACGCGCGAACAGCTGACGGTCGCCGGTCATCCCGGCGTGCAGTATGCGCTCGTAAGGGGTCAGCGGCTCGCCCAAGTCCTGCATGAACGAAGAATCCAGGTGGACGTCGCGCCAGCGGCCACCATCTAACGCGGTCAACTGCACACGCAGCCCGGGATCGGGATCAATCCGCAGCACGATCTGGTTGGGTTCGGCTTGCCTACGCTCGAACAGGAACGGCAATGCGGGCACGCGGTGGGTCAACAACCGCACCTCGGTAACCCGTTCGGCCAGGGCCTTGCCCGCCCGCAAAAAGATCGGCACCCCAGCCCAGCGCCAGTTTTCGATCTCCACCCGCAGCGCGACGAAGGTCTCGGTCTGCGAGCTCTTGGCGACTCCGTCAATGTCGGTGTAGCCGCCGTATTGCCCCCGCACGCATTGGTCCGGATCGAGCGCCGGTATCGCACGTAAAACGTCGGCCTTCTTGTCGTTGAGGTCGTCTGCGCTCGGCCCGACCGGGGGCTCCATCGCAAGTCCGGCGAGCACCTGTAGCAGATGGTTCTGCACAACGTCGCGTAAGGCACCGACGCGATCGTAGAACTTGCCCCGGTCCTCGACGCCGAAGTCCTCGGCCATGGTGATGTGGACTTGAGAGATCCTGTGACGGTCCCACATCTCGGCGAGCGCAAGGTTGCCGAAGCGCAAATACTCGAGTTCGACGACCGGCTGCTTGCCCAGGAAGTGGTCCACCCGAAAGATCTGGTCCTCGTCCAACACCGCATGCAGTCGGGCATTGAGTTCGCACGCAGACTTGAGGTCGTGTCCGAAAGGCTTTTCTATCGCGACGCGGGAGCGCTCCAGCAGCCCGGCCTTGCCCAGACTCTCGACAATGGGAGCGAACAGCGACGGCGGCATTTCCAGGTAGTACAGGCAGTCGCGTTTGGAGCCAACCTGCTTAGCCAGCGAGTCGTACAGTGCGGGCTCGCTGACGTCGCCGTGCAGGTAGGACAACCGCTGCGCGAGCCGGTCGAACACCTTGTCGTCAATTTTTTCGCCGGTGTCAGCGATCGCGTTTCGGGCCCGGTCGACCAGCTCCTCTTTCGTGATGTCGTCGCTGGCCACGCCCAGCACCGGGCACTGCAGCAACTCCCGGCGCTCCAGGCGGTACAGAGCTCGGAAGGTCATCTTGCGGGCCAGGTCGCCGGTAATTCCGAAGATCACCAGCAGGTCTGAGCCGCGATCACCGGACTCGGCCAATCGGGGACCTCCAAGAATCGACTATCAACCCTAGACACTGCGGGTGGTCCCGACAACACGAACGCACACGCGGGACAACGTGCTGTGGTGTCAGGTAACCGCTTGCCGGGCCGGCCAAACCTGGACAACTCGCGCTGACCAGAGCCTCCGAGTTGCTTACTCCCGAAACGCGTTCTCGCAGTTGTCCTTTCGTATATTTTCTGTGCGGAAAACAGTTGATGACCGGATTACTGGGCGCCCGACCCGGCACGGCCGCTAGGGCGCCCAACACTTATCGGGAAAGATGCGTGGCATGCATGACCACCTGATGATCGCGGTCTACGCGCTGGCCGCCGTCGCAGCGAGCGAGGCCGCTGCGCTGGCGTTCGTCTGGGCGGCGCTGATCCGCAGTCGCCGGGAGGCCGCTGAACTGCGGCAGCGCGTCGATCCCCGCAGTTGGCTTTGGACCGGCGGCCGGGAGGCGGTCAAGACCGTGTGGCAGACCGCGAACCTGGTGCGCAAGGAGGGGTTCGGCGCCGCGGTGCGCAGCTCCATCGAGGACCTCGCCGATTGGGCCGAGGTGGAACGCCCGGACCTGGCCCGGGTCACTGCCGACGGCAAGGTGGCGATCCTGTTCTCCGATATCGAGGAGTCCACCGCGCTCAACGAACGGGTCGGCGACCGGGCCTGGGTCAAGCTGATCGGCGAGCACGACAAGCTGGTGCGTAAGCTGGTCAAGGACCGCTCGGGGCACGTGGTGAAAAGCCAGGGCGACGGATTCATGATCGCCTTCGCTCAGGCCGAGCAGGCGGTGCGGTGCGGTATCGACATGCAACACGCGCTGCAGAAGAACGCACAACACAAACGGCACAACGGTATTCGGGTGCGCATCGGGGTACACATGGGCCGCTCGGTGCGCCGCGGCGACGACCTGTTCGGTCGCAACGTGGCCATGGCGGCGCGAGTCGCCGGACAGGCCGGTGGCGGGGAGATCCTGGTCAGCGAAACTGTGCGCGATGCCATGAGCGAGTGCGACGATATTTCCTTCGACGATGGCCGCGAAGCCGAGTTGAAGGGATTTGCCGGCACCCACCGCCTCTACGCGGTCGCTGCCTAGGGCTGATCATCTGCCTCGGCCAGGCGTTGATGCAGCCGGGCCCGGATCTCGTCGGGCGTGTATGCCCGCCGCCGGCGCTGGTCACGGGCCACCAGCGCACCCCCCGCGGCGACCCCGACGATCCCGGCCAGCCCGAGCAACTTCCAGATGGTGCGCATGCGCAAAGGTTATTCGTGACCGCATCCTGCGGTGACTGATATGTGCATAAGGTGCGGTGGTGGAAACACATACGGTGACCATTGAGAGCGCGCTGAACGAAACCCGGACCGGCGACGTCTGGTTGTTTCGTGGGCGCTCCGGACCCGACCGCGCGATCCAGACCTTGTCGAACAGTCCGGTCAACCACGTCGGTATGACGGTGGCGATCGAGGATCTGCCGCCGTTGATGTGGCATGCCGAACTCGGCGACAAGCTGGCCGACGTGTGGACCGGCACCAACCATCGCGGTGTGCAACTCAACGACGCCGGGCAAGTGGTCGAGCGGTGGATGCAGCGCTACGGGCAGCGATGCTGGTTGCGTCAGCTGACGCCCGATGCGGATCACCAGCAGGAGAATCGGCTGCTGCGCGTCATCGCCCGGATGGACGGCACGCCGTTTCCGAGTACTACCCGTCTCACTCTGCGGTGGCTGCGCGGTCAGCTCCCGACCAGATACGACTGGGTGCGCGGAATTCCGGTCGTGGACGCCCATGTTCGCGAATCGACGCGACGGCGCAGGCAAGCGCAGCGAGAGGGACGCTTCGAGTCCGCATATTGCGCTGAAACCGTGGCGGTCACCTATGAAGAGATGGGACTGATCGAAACCGAGAAGCGGTTCAACTGGTTTGATCCCGGTAGGTTTTGGAGCGGTGACGAACTACCGCTGGTGGCACCATATCGGCTGGGCGGCGAAATCGCAGTCGTGGCAGGCTAATCGGCGGTCAGTCATCGCCGCATAGATTGTTTTGTGCCGCGGTCGCCATATCGAGCACATTCTGATAGGAGGCGCGCGGGCACGTCCAGTGTCCTCTCGATGGCCGATCCCCTTTGGCAAATTAATTGACGACTGTCATTGACGAGTGACAACGAAATTTTGTACGGTGGCGGCGTGCCGTCATCGCGATCGACCGCAGAACCGGCCTCGCAGGTGGTCGGGGTGCGGGACGCGCAGCGGCTGCAGACGCGGGCGCGCGTCTTCGACGCCGCGGTGGCCGAGTTCGGCCGATCCGGGTTGGCGGGTGCGGACGTCGCAGCGATCGCCGCGGCGGCGGGCGTGGCGCGCGGCACGTTCTATTTCCACTTCCCGACCAAGGAGCACGTACTGGTCGAGTTGGAGCGGGCTGAGGAGGCCAAGATCGTGGCGACGCTCGACGCCCGAAGCGCCGCTCCAGACGACCTGTTGTCGCTGCTCACGTTGTTGATACGCCACGTGCTCGTCGCCGAAGACCGGTTGGGACCCATCGTCTTCAAAGACATGCTGGGCCTGCACTTCTCGGCGAACCGGCCCATCGAAGACCAGCTGACCGAGCATCCGCTGGCCGGGTTCGTCATCGCGGCGGTCGCCGACGCGCAGGCTGCGGGACGAGTGTCTCGGAGTGCAGATCCGGGCGAACTCGGAGTGATTTTCCTGACCGGGCTGTTCGCGTTGCTGGCCACCGGCGGGACCGGGTTACCGGAACGCGCGGCGCTGTTGGATCGCTATGTGCTGACGATTGTTCGGGGAATGGAGGAGCGATGAGCGCACCGGGTATCGAGGGCTACCGCGCGTTCTTGCTAAGGCGCGACGGCGACGCAGATCTGCTGAACCGCAGCCTGGCCCGCCGCGACGAATTCTTCGGTGGGCTGGAGGCTGATCCCGTCCGCTCCAGCCATCCCATCGATCGGGATGTGTTCGCGCGCAACCTGCATCGGCGCCGACCCGAACCGGGCCTGAGCCGGGAAATGCTGTTCTTGTTGGCGACCGCGAAGTTGAACCAGGCGGAACGGTTTGGGGTCGGATTGGGAGAGACGTACGGGCGCAACAGCGGTCAGGACACCTTGCCCGAGCGGGTGTACATGGAACTCGAAGAGCACTATCACACCCGTCTACTGGCCTACGTGCTCGACATGTTCGGTCTGCCGTTCCAGGTCGTTCCACCGCCGCTGGTGATGCGGCAATTCGTCAAGATCAACGTCTTCCTCCCGGAGCGCATCGGGTTCGGGTTCGTGGGCGCCGCCGAGATGGCAGGCTGCGTCATGTTCGACGAGTTGCGCCGTGTCGGGGTTGAGTTGTTCGCCGGCGAGCCAGGCGTCGCCGCGCGCATCGAGCGCCTCTACAGCGAGATCCTCACCGACGAGGTGGGCCATGTCGGTTACTGCGCGGCGCGTTGCACCTCTGCCGAGCGAGCCGTAATGCGTTGGTTGTACCCGCGTTTCGGTCGGCTCTTCGCTCGCCAGACCGCCGAGATCAGCATGCTGATCGATCCGACGAGGTTGCACACCCGCCTCGACGAGCCGTTCAATGTCGAGCGGCTCACCGCCGGCTTGCCGAACGAGACGTTCCTTGCAGCGCACCCCTGAGACTTGGCCGCTGCCGAACTCGGGGCTAACCCTGGTGTCGTTCGGTTTCGGCTGTCTGGCGGTCGATGGTGGCCTGCTCCCGCCTGGCGCCAGCTGTCAGGCGATCCGCTTGCGCGTCCAGGCGTCCGATTCGCTCGCGTTCACGCTCTGCGGCCGTCCCCTCGCGTTCGTCCGCGAGCAACTCTCGCTCATCTGCCAACTGATCGCGACGATCCGCGATGAGGTCCCGCTCATCAGCGATGCGGTCCCTCCTGTCAGCCGATAATTCGCGTCTTCCGACTTCAGCCTCACGCCGCAGGAGAGAGTCCTCGCGCTGATCAGGCGCGTGAGCGTTCGGGGCGAACGCCCGCGTATCGGCAGGGCCCTCGGTGGTCACACCTCACCTTAATGCTGCGCAAGGTTCACTGGCTAACCTGGATTCGGTCAGATCGGCGTCCATATTCGGTTGTTCCAGAAGCCCCACCCATTGGCAGTCTGGTTCCACATCACCTGAGCGCCCGGCGCCCACGGCGGTGGGGGTGGCTGCGGCGGCGCCCACGACGGCGGGACTCCCCAGGGTCCCCAGCTGGCCGGACCGGTTTGACCTGCCGGGCCCGGCCCGTCGTGGCATTGATTCCAGTCCCAGTTGTAGGCCTTCCCCCAGCTCGGATCCCATTGATCGCCTGGGCACCAGTGGTAGCTGGGCGCCGGGGCCGGGGCCGCCTGGGCCCAGCAGCCAAAGCCGCCGGCCAATCCGAAAGCCGACAGCACCATTTCGCCACCCACCAGCACGCTGGCCAATCTCAGAGCCCACGGACTCGCTTGGTTTGCAGTCGCCATCATCCAAGCCTTTATCGATACCGCAATCCAGGCAAGTGGTGATTTCTCTGTGGCTGCTAGACCGCCCGTGGGGCAGGAGGGATTACCCAGGCCTGCAATGCTCTGCGGCCAATTAATTGACACCCGTGGGTAACGGCCAATTGCCTAGCCGCCTGCGTAAATTCCTGGTTGCTGACGACGATGCTCTTCGTGCAGCCGTGATGGCGCGCGCCGGAGACAACCTGCTGGACAGCCGCGACGCCGACGGACTTGCCGTGCCGCTTGCACTGGACGGCCACCGACTTGCCGTCCCGCTGGGCGATCAGGTCGACGCCGTAGTCGCCGATCACTGGGGTGAACGCGACTTGCCAGCCGGCCCGTCGCAGGCGGGCGGCGACGTAGTCCTCAAACTCCGTCCCGGTCATAGCGTCAATCGCTCTCAGGCTCGCGTCGGGGCGCCGCCGCCGATTGCCCTCCGCTGATATCAACACGGCCAGAAACAGACCGACGACTGCTCCCACCAAACCCGTCCTGACACTGTGGCCGATGAAGCCGGCGAAGAGCCCGAGATAGGGCGGGAGGAAAAAGTACGCAACCTTCATGCGGGAATCAGGACTCGTGAGCTGGAAAGGCCTGCTGCGGCGAGGGTTAGCGAAGACGCCCAATGCATGGGCTGATGATAGAGATGGCCAACGACATTCGTTGTGCCTCAGAGGTTGAAGTGGAACTCCACGGCGTTCCGATCCTGGATCCACGGCCAAGACTCCGCCGCGGCGAAGACATTCGCCGTCACCCCGGCGTCGGCCGGGGCGACGATCGCCTCCATGAAAGCGATACCCTTGACCGCCTCGCGATGGCGGTTGGCCCAGTCGAAGCCCAACGCCGAGCCCCAGTCGTGCAGTACTAGCGTGACGCGCTCCCGGACACCGAGTTCCTCGAGTAGGGCATCGAGGTAACGACGGTGCTCGACGAAGCGGTACGACCCGGAGCCGCTGTCGGGCAGCTTCTCGGAATCGCCCATTCCGATCAAATCCGGTGCGATGCAACGGCCTAATGGCTGAAGGTGCGGCCACACGTTGCGCCACAGATAGGACGACGTGGGATTGCCGTGAAGCAACACGATCGGATCGCCGATACCAAGTTCCACGTATGTCATCTCCCTGTCGAGGATTTGACGCCGTTGCTTCTGGTCGGAAAACGTCGCCGAGCCCATTTGGAGTCACCTCTGATTCACAGTCCGGCTCCTCGGCCTGACCGCTGAGCTCCAGCCATTTTGGGATGTTCAACCCAGAAGATAGCAGTTGGGCCCCGCCGTTACTAGAGTCTTCGCCGTCGTACTCCAGCAGAAGTTGTAGAGCGATTATCCGTTCGCGTCCGGGCAATACACGCTGACTGCATCCCGCATAACCTGCACCGCCTGATCAGGTGTCAGGCCCTGCGATTGGAGTTTGACATTGATCTTCGACACTGCGACCACGAATGGGCTAGGGCGGCCCAGGTAGCGCAAAGTAAACCAGTCGGCGCGAGACAGGCCATTCGCATCGCACCGTTGGTGTGCAAGGGCAATCATCTGATCGGGTGGGCCGACGTTCAATCCGTCGTTCGACAGCAGCCCCAGAAACCGGTCATCGGCGGTGTCGGCGTGAGCGATACCTACCGCTGCCAGCACAGCCACGAAGGCAGCGACAACCGGACGGAACGGATCCACTGCCATAGTTGAGTGTGACACCGGTACCGACAACTCGCATGTCGAGCAAAAGTGGCCGTCTCTATGTATTTCAAGCAGCGCTCGCCGCAGCTACCCACCCGTGTCTGGGCAATACACAGTGACTGCATCACGCATAACCTGCACCGCCTGATCAGGTGTCATGCCGTGCGACTGCAGTTTGACGTTGATATTCGAGATCGCGACCTGGAACGGGCTAGGTTGGCCGCCGAAGCGGAAGTTGTACCAGCCCTGCCGGGAAAGATTATTAGCGTCGCACCGCTGATGCGCGAGGGCGATCATCTGATCGGGTGGGCCGACGTTCAATCCGTCGTTCGACAGCAGCCCCAAAAACTGGTCGTCTCTGGAGTCGGCGTGAGCGACAGCTGCCGCTAGCAGCACAGCCGCGGCGGCCGCGATAATCGGACGGAACGGATCCACTGCCATAGTTGAGTGTGACACCAGCACCGGCAAATCGCAGGTCGTGGGAAACGTGGTTGGCGTCGTGCAGCTTCCCCGCGACCCCGCGCACTCCAGGGCGGGCCTACCGGGTTGGCTTAGTTGTTGCTCCGTGCCGGAACTCGACCACGTCGCCGTCGGCCATCACGTAGTCCTTACCCTCCATGCGCACCTTGCCCGCCGCCTTGGCCGCGGCCATCGACCCGGCCGCGACCAGGTCGTCGTACGACACGATCTCGGCCTTGATGAAGCCCTTCTCGAAGTCGGTGTGAATCACCCCAGCCGCCTGGGGCGCGGTATCGCCTTGATGGATGGTCCACGCCCGCGACTCCTTGGGCCCGGCCGTCAGGAAGGTTTGCAACTTCAGGGTGTGAAAACCGGCCCGGGCCAACGCATCCAGTCCGCGCTCGGTCTGCCCGATCGATTCCAATAGCTCGGCGGCCGACTCGTCGTCGAGCTCGATCAGCTCGGCCTCGATCTTTGCGTCCAGGAAAACCGCGTCCGCGGGCGCCACCAGCGCACGCAGGTCGGCGATCCGGCCGGCATCGGTGAGCACTGCCTCGTCGGCGTTGAACACGTACAGGAACGGTTTGGTGGTCAGCAGATTCAACTCCCGCAGCAGGGCATCTGCCCCTGCGGCAAAGAGCGTCGTCCCACCGTCAAGCGTCTGTTGAGCAGCCAGCGCGGCCTCGTGGAGCGGCTTGCGGTCTTTGCTGTTGCGGGCTTCTTTCTCCAGCCTGGGCACCGCACGCTCGAGTGTTTGCAGATCGGCCAGGATCAGCTCGGTCTCGATGACCTCGATGTCGGACTTGGGATCCACCTGCCCGGCGATATGCGCGACGTCGTCGTCAGAGAACACCCGCACCACCTGGCAGATCGCGTCGCATTCGCGGATATTGGCGAGGAATTTGTTGCCCAACCCGGCGCCTTCGGAGGCACCGGCGACCAGGCCGGCGATATCGACAAAAGTCACCGGCGCTGGGACGATCCGCTCGGATTCGAACATCTCCGCCAACGTCGCCAACCGGGGATCGGGCAGCGCTACCACGCCCTCGTTCGGCTCGATCGTCGCGAAAGGATAGTTCGCGGCCACTACGTTGTTGCTGGTCAACGCGTTGAACAGCGTTGACTTACCGACGTTGGGCAGACCCACGATCCCGAGGCTCAAGCTCACAGGGACTCAAGTGTAGGAGAGCCCAGCAGCGCGGACGATGGCACGCCCACCGGCTCCTAACGAGGTCTTTACGAGCCTTTCGGCGCTGAGCCGGTACGGTCGACGTGTGTCAGCAGAGCGGACGCGGTCGGCGGTGGCGGCGGATCACCGCTCGATAATTCCCAGCATTCCCGGTGTGCCCTGGTGGGCCGCCGTGGTTGTGGCGTTGACCGGCACCGCTGCGGGCTTCGCCTTCGACGCCGGATCGGGCAAGGAATTGACGTCCGTGTTCTCCGCCCTGTACATCGTAGGTTGCCTGGCTGCGGTGCTGGCGGTTCGCCAGTCCGGTGTCTTCACCGCGGTCATCCAGCCGCCGCTGATCTTGTTCTGCGCGGTGCCGGGGTCGTACTGGCTGTTTCACGGCGCCAAGTTCACCGGCCTCAAGGACCTGCTGATCAACTGCGGTTACCCGCTGATCGAACGCTTCCCGCTGATGCTATTGACCTCGGCCGGCGTGCTGGTGATCGGTGCCACCCGCTGGCTGCTGGCGATGGTGACCCGTCCGGCCGCGACGGCGACGGCCGAGGCCGACACGGCGAACGACGAAGCACAGCCCGCCGGGCTGGCGGGCCGGCTGGTGTCGATGGTGGCAGGTCTTAAGCGCCAGTCCGCCGGTGACGAGACGGCTGACGAAGCCGCGAAGCCGGGTTCGCGGCGAACCCACGCCGTGGGACGCTCCGCGAAACCGGCGAGATCCGCAAAGTCGGCCGACGCCAGGAGAACGGCCAAGCGTCCGGCAGCGTCGCGCTCCCGGCATGTCCGGCCGCCGCTGGACGAAGCGGCCGACCCGACGCTCGATCGTGCCCGGCGCCGACATTCGACGCGCCCCCGCGAGTTGGATGCCGCTGAGCCGCCCCGCCGTAGCAAGGCGCCGCGCGATCCGGACCTGCGTGGTCGGCCGTCCCGCGAGATCCGCCGCGACCCGCATGCTCGCAAGGGTCAGCCCACCCGTCGCAACAGCCGATTCGACCCCTACGAGCCGACGGATCCGTACGAGCCCTATGAATCCTCAGCGCCCCCGGAGCCGCGTCGCAGGCCCGTGCCGAACGGGACATCCGGTGCCACCGCGACACACCACCCGATTTCGCAGGTCCGGTATCGCGGCTCAACTCCCCCTGACCAGCCGCGCAGCGAACCGCGGCCGCGGCCCCGGCGGCTGCGCGAGTCCGCAGCCGACTCCTGGGATTATGACGTTTAGCGACGTCCTAGCTATCTCGTCGAGAAGGCCGGATCTCCCGCGGTAGTGCGAATACCAGCGTCTCGTTGGCGGTCGTCACGGGCTGCACGACGTCATAGCCACACTCGGCCAACCGCTCCAGCACGCCCCGCACCAGCACCTCGGGCACCGACGCGCCAGAGGTGACCCCGATCGTGGTGACACCGTCCAGCCACTCCGGGTCGATGTCGTCGGCGTAGTCCACCAAATGCGCTGCCGCCGACCCAGCGCCCAGCGCGACCTCGACCAACCGCACCGAGTTCGACGAGTTGCCCGACCCGACGACGATGACCAGCTCGCACTCGGGCGCCATCGCCTTGACCGCAACCTGGCGGTTCTGGGTTGCGTAGCAGATGTCGTCGCTCGGCGGATCCTGCAGTTTCGGGAAGCGCGCCCGGAGCCGCTGCACGGTCTCCATGGTCTCGTCGACGGACAGCGTGGTCTGCGACAGCCAGATGACCTTGTTCTCGTCGCGGACCCGCACACCGTCGACGGCGTCGGGTCCGTCGACCAGCTGCACATGGTCAGGAGCTTCGCCGGCAGTTCCAATCACTTCCTCGTGGCCCTGGTGGCCGATGAGCAGGATGTCGTAATCGTCGCGGGCAAACCGCTTGGCCTCGTTGTGCACCTTGGTGACCAACGGGCAGGTCGCGTCGATGACGCGCAGCGACCGCTCGGCCGCCGACGTGTGCACGGTCGGGGCGACGCCGTGCGCGGAAAACACCACGATGGCGCCCTCGGGGACCTCGTCGGTCTCGTCGACGAAAACCGCCCCCGCCTTAGCCAACGTGTCCACCACGTGCCGGTTGTGCACGATCTCGTGCCGGACGTAGACGGGCGGGCCGTGCTTTTCCAGCGCGCGCTCGACGGTCTCCACGGCGCGGTCGACGCCGGCGCAGTACCCGCGAGGCTCGGCCAGCAGCACCCGCCTGCCGGTCACCGGCGTCACCGCCGAGCGGGCGGCGTCAAGCCCGATGCCAATGGTCGGGCCCATGTTCACGATCGGCGGCATGGGAACCAGGTTACGTTCTGCGGACTCGGGCTCGCCAGCTCGCGGCGTCGGCTTGGCGTTCACCGCCGGTTAAGGCAGGCTGGACCGCATGGCTACTGCACCGTATGGGGTCAGGCTGCTGGTGGGCGCGGCGACACTCGCCGTCGAAGAAACCATCAGGCTGCCGAAAACCATCCTGATGTATCCGATGACACTGGCCAGTCAGGCCGCGCACATTGTGATGCGATTCCAGCAGAACATCGCCGAGCTGGTGATCAAGGGTGACTCGACCCTGGAGCAGATTTTTCCGCCCAAGGACGAGCAGCCGGAGTGGGCGACGTTCGATGAGGACATGGACGACTCTGACGCGCCCGGACTCGGCACTGTCGACGCCTCCGACACCGAAAACCGCGCCGAAGGCCGGTTCGCGCTGTACACCGCGCCCGACCCGTCAGCCGGGGGCGCGGCCGATCACCCAACTCAGCGCATCAGCCGCGCGAAGAAACCCGCCGCTAAGTCCGTGGCTGCGCCGGCAGTGGCCGACGAGCTCGACTACCAGTCGCTGACGTTGGCCCAGCTGCGGGCCAGACTGCAAACACTCGACGTGGACGAACTCGAAGCGCTGTTGGCCTACGAGGAGGCCACCAAGGCGCGTGCACCGTTCCAGACGCTGCTGGCCAACAGGATCACTCGCGCGACGGCGAAGTGACCGAACCGGTGCCCGGTCAGGGGATCCGACCGGCGAATTCGGCCGAGAACCCGTATCCGGTTCGTGCGGTAGCCATTCGGATCGCGGGTTGGATCGACAAACTGGGCACGGTGTGGGTGGAAGGGCAGTTGACCCAGATCAACATCCGGCCGGGCGCCAAGACGGTGTTCATGGTGCTGCGTGACCCGGCGGCCGACATGTCGCTGACCGTAACCGCCCCACGCGATTTGGTGGACCGTGCGTCGGTCAAGCTCGTCGAGGGTGTGCAGGTGGTGGTCTGCGGCAAGCCGAACTTCTTCACCGGACGCGGCACATTGACGTTGCGGCTCAGCGAAATTCGCGCGGTGGGAATCGGCGAACTGCTGGCACGCATTGAGCGGTTGCGGCGCCTGCTGGACGCCGAGGGGCTGTTCGATCCGCGGCTCAAGCGGCCTATCCCCTTCTTGCCCGCGACCGTCGGGCTGATCACCGGCCGGGCCAGCGCCGCCGAGCGGGACATCACCACGGTGGCCGCCGCGCGGTGGCCCGCGGTGCGTTTTGCCGTGCGCAACACCGCCGTTCAAGGTCCTAGCGCCGTCGCCCAGATCGTCGAGGCGCTGCGTGACCTGGACGGCGACCCGGACGTCGATGTGATCGTGCTGGCTCGCGGCGGCGGCAGTGTCGAGGACCTGCTGCCGTTCTCCGACGAGACGCTGTGCCGCGCGATCGCCGCATGTCGAACCCCAGTGGTCAGCGCGGTCGGGCACGAGCCCGACAATCCGCTGTGCGACCTGGTCGCCGACCTGCGCGCCGCCACTCCCACCGACGCCGCCAAGAAGATCGTCCCGGATACCGCAGCGGAGCAACGCCTGCTCGGCGACCTGCGCCGGCGCAGCGCCCAGGCGTTGCGCAACTGGGTGACTCGCGAACAGCGCGCGCTCGCGCAGTTGCGCAGCCGCCCCGTACTGGCCGAGCCGCTGGCCGCGCTGCGGGTGCGCGCCGAGGAGATACATCGCGCCCGGTCCGCGGCTCGCCGGGACATCGGCCGGCTGATCGATCTGGAGGCCGAACGCGTCGGCCACTTGTCGGCCCGGCTGACCACGTTGGGTCCGGCGGCCACGCTGGCCCGCGGCTATGCCGTGGTGCAGACGGTTCCGGCGGCCGGACCCTCGGCGGTGCTCCGCTCAGCCGACGACGCCCCGGCGGGAACCAAGCTGCGAGTGCGAGTCGCCGACGGCTCGGTCGCAGCGATCAGTGAAGGACGAACCGATGGGGCCTGAAGAACCCAAACGGGCTACGCCTATTAGTCATCTCGGGTACGAGAAATGCCGAGACGAGTTGATCGAAGTCGTTCGGCTGCTGGAGCAGGGCGGGCTGGACCTCGATGCATCGCTGACACTGTGGGAAAGAGGCGAACAGCTGGCCAAACGATGCGAGGAGCACTTAGCTGGAGCCCGCAAGCGAGTATCCGATGCGCTGGCGCCCGGCGAGCAGGAAGATTCTTGACATCGAAACCAATTTGACGGGTTTCGCTCGGAACTGAAACCTGTTTCAGTTATTCTCGTCGGCATGGCTGACACTTCTGGAACACCGCCGACCACCGAGTTGGGCCGGATCCTGGTCACCGGCGGCTCGGGATTCGTGGGCGCCAACCTGGTCACCACGCTGCTTGACCGCGGCTATCAGGTGCGGTCCTTTGACCGTGCGCCGTCGCCGCTGCCGGTCCGACCGGGGCTGGAGGTGCTCGAGGGCGACATCTGCGACCTCGACACTGTCGCGGCCGCGGTCGATCGCATCGATACCGTCTTTCACACCGCGGCGATCATCGAATTGTTGGGCGGCGCCTCGGTCACCGAGGAGTATCGGCAGCGCAGTTTCGCCGTCAACGTCGAAGGAACCAAGAACCTGGTGCGGGCCGCGCAGGCGGCCGGGGTCAAGCGGTTTGTCTACACGTCGTCCAACAGTGTGGTGATGGGCGGCAAGCCCATCGCCGGCGGCGACGAGACGCTGCCCTACACCGACCGGTTCAATGACCTCTACACCGAGACGAAAGTCGTCGCCGAGCGATTTGTGCTGTCCCAAAACGGAATTGATGGGCTGCTGACGTGCGCGATACGCCCCAGCGGAATCTGGGGCCGTGGCGACCAGACGATGTTCCGGAAGGTGTTCGAAAGTGTGCTGGCCGGCCACGTCAAGATCTTGGTCGGCCGTAAGGCCGCCCGGCTGGATAACTCCTACGTGCACAACCTGATTCACGGCTTCATCCTGGCCGCCGAGCACCTGGTGCCGGGCGGCACTGCGCCGGGACAGTCGTATTTCATCAACGATGCCGAACCGGTGAACATGTTCGAATTCGCCCGACCGGTGGTGGCGGCGTGCGGACATCGCCTGCCGCGGCTTCGGATATCGGGGGCCGCGGTCCGCGCGGCGATGTCGGGCTGGCAGCGGCTGCACTTCCGGTTCGGGCTGCCCAAGCCGCCGCTGGAACCGCTGGCCATCGAGCGGTTGTATCTGGACAACTACTTCTCGGTGGCCAAGGCCACCCGCGACCTCGGTTACCGGCCGTTGTTCACCACCGCGCAGGCGATGGCCGACTGCCTGCCCTACTACACCGAGCTGTTCGACCAGATGAAAGCCGCCGCTCATCCCCACCTGGCGGCGGTTGTCGCACCCGCCGTAGCCGAATAGCGGTATTGTCCCCGCCGGCGGCGATGCAGAGCGAAATAACACTCGGGGCGAGCGAGGAGCTTAATGGCCGACACTGTGCTGGTCACCGGGGCGTTCGGCTTGGTCGGGACCGCGACCATACGACAGCTGCGTGCCGACGGCCGCCGCGTCATCGCCACCGACCTCGACATGCCGGCCAACCGCAAGAAGGCGGCCGACCTGCTGCCCGCCACCGATGTCCGGTGGGCCGACCTCACCGATCCCGACGCGGTCGCCGCCCTGATGCGGGAGGTCTCGCCGGCAGCGATCATCCACCTTGCCGCGGTCATTCCGCCGGCGTGCTACGCGCGGCCGGCGTTGGCCCGCCGCGTCAACGTCGACGCGACCGGCTTTTTGATAAACGCCGCGAAAACGCTGCCCGCGCCGCCGCGATTCATTCAGGCCTCCAGCGTCGCCGCCTACGGCGCCCGTAACCCACACCGGATCACCGACGTGCTCACCGCGGACACCCCGCTGCGGCCATCCGACATTTACGGCGCCCACAAGGTGCAAGCCGAGCAGCTGCTGCGCGATTCCGGGCTGGACTGGGTGGTGCTGCGGCTGGGTGGTGTGCTCACCGCAGAACCGCGATTCGACCTCGACCTGGACACCATCTACTTCGAGGCGTCGCTGCCGGTCGACGGGCGCATCCAGACCGTCGACGTGCGCGACGTGGCCCGCGCCTTCGTCGCCGCCACCACCGCGCCGGTCGTCGGCGAGACGTTGCTGATCGGCGGCGACGACTCGCACCGCCACGTGCAAGGCGACATCGCCCCGGCCAGCGCTGCCGCGATGGGCTTGGTCGGCGGGATCCCCGCCGGCCGCAAGGGCAACCCCGACAGCGACACCGACTGGTTCGCCACCGACTGGATGGACACCGCACACTCAGTGGAAGCCCTTAAATTCCAACGGGTTTCGTGGCCGCAGATGCTTGCCGAGCTGGCCGACCGGATGGGCTGGCGGCGCAGTCCGGCGCGGCTGGCGGCTCCGTTGGCCCATGAGCTGCTCAAGCGCCGCTCGCCGTACTACCGCTATCCGGGCCGCTACGCCGACCCGTGGGGTGTGATCAGCGCCAAATGGAATGACCCGCGACCCAACAAGGAGCCAGCATGACCGAGCGCACGGCTGTCGTCGTCGGCGGCGCGTCGGGTATCGGCCGAGCCGTGGCGCATGCGCTGGCCGCGGAGGGCTACCGGGTGACCGTCGCCGACCGCAACAGCGACGGCGCGCGTGCCGTCGCCGCCGAACTCGGCGACCCGCACACCGCCGCGACGGTCGAGGTCACCGACGAGGACTCGGTGCGGGCACTTTTCGGGCAGGCCGATGCGCTCGACGTGGTGGTCAACACCGCCGGTTACAGCGGTGTCGGGCTGATCACCGACTTGGCCGTCGAGGACTTCCGCTCGGTCGTCGACGTCTGCCTCACCGGTGCCTTCCTGGTGATCAAGCACGCCGCCCCGCGGCTGCGCGACGGCGCGGCCTTGGTGTCGCTCAGCTCGCTCAACGGGCGCCAGCCCGCCGCCGCGATGAGTGCATACTGCGCGGCTAAAGCCGGGCTGTCCATGCTGACCCAAGTGGCGGCGCTGGAACTCGCACCGCGCGGGATCCGGGTCAACGCCGTCGCCCCCGGATTCGTGCACACCCCGCTCACTGCGCCGGCTACCCAGATTCCCGGCGTACTCGACGAGTACCTGGAGAACACCCCCTTGGGTCGCGCCGGCACTCCCGAGGACATCGCCGACGCCGTGGTGTTCCTGTGCAAGGCACCGTGGCTGACCGGCGAGGTGCTCGACCTCAACGGGGGCGCGCACATGAAGCGATATCCCGACATCTTGAGCCATGTCATAAAGCTTGCGGCGCAATGAATTTCACCGGCAAGCAGGCGATCGTCACCGGCGCGGGCTCGGGCATCGGCGCGGCGCTGTGCCGGGCCCTGGTCGCCGCGGGCGCCGACGTGGTCTGCACCGATGTCGACGGCGCCGCAGCAGCCCGCACCGCCGAGGCCCTGCACGGTCCCGGCGCCGCTACCTCGGCCACCCTCGACGTGACCGACGCGGCCGCGGTGGCAGCCGCCGTCGACGCAGTGGTCACCCGCACCGGGCGGCTTGACTTGATGTTCAACAACGCCGGAATCGCTTGGGGTGGCGACACCGAACTGCTCACGCTGGACCAGTGGAACGCGATCATCGACGTCAACATCCGCGGGGTCGTGCACGGCGTGGCGGCCGCCTACCCGGTGATGCTGCGCCAGGGGCACGGCCACATCGTCAACACCGCGTCGATGGCCGGGCTGACCGCAGCCGGGCAGATCACCAGTTACGTGATGACCAAGCACGCGATAGTGGGGCTGTCGCTGGCGCTGCGCTCGGAGGCCGTCTCGCGCGGGGTGGGCGTACTGGCGGTCTGTCCCGGCGCCGTCGAGACACCGATCCTGGACAAAGGCGCCATCGGCGGTTTCAACGGCCGCGACTACTACCTTCGCGGCCAGGGCATGAAGACCGGATATGACCCCGACCGCTTGGCCCGCGACACCTTGAAGGCGATCAGCCGCAACAAGGCGCTGCTCGTGAAGCCCAAGCAGGCGTACGCTTCCTGGGTGTTCGCCCGGCTGGCACCCGCTCTGCTGCAGCATTTTTCGATCCGATTCATCGCCGATCAACGCAAGCGACAACTGGCGAACAGCGCCGGCTCCGGCGGTTAGGACGGTGTCGCGCTTCTGCGGAGCGCCAAGACTCCATCACGCAGAACCTACTTGGGCTGCCTGGGTTCGACCCGGAGACCGAGAGCGGTCAAGATCTTGACGGCACCGCTCTTTCCGCCTTCGAAATCCGTTGAGGCCAGTCGGTTTCCGGTGGCCAGCTCGTAGGCCGTGCCGAGTATCGCCTTCGGCGGATAGGTGCCCTCGCTGGTGATCAGATCGTATGTGGTGGTTGGCGCATAGCCGTGCTGCTTGAAGAAGGCGTCCGGCCCTAGTCGGTCGTATTCTCGGATGGCCTTTTTTACGTGGCCGGCCGTGACCGGCGACCAATCAATGGCATGCGACACTTGCCCATCACCTTTCGTCGGAATCTCACCCAGCGCCACGACATGCGCACTTCCCCGATCAGGGGGTCCGGCGCACTATTGGGACGGTTAACCCATTCTCCTCTGCTCGACGCGCCATTGTCCAGGATGCCGTCCCGGCAATCGGACGATGTGCAGCTCACCCGTGGCATAGCCGGATTCGGGCCGTGCGCCGCGCGCGCGTGACTGTGATTGCACGGTTGATGCTCCTGCCCGGCCACGCCAGAATCGGGCCGTTATGACAGCCCGCCGCGTAGCGCTTCGGAGATTATGTCGGTGACGGCTCGGGGTTGGGTGATCAGTGGGGCGTGGTCGACATCGTGGGTATGGATATGGGCGTGCATGCGTTCGGCCATGAACTTTTGGGTGGCGGGGTTGATCATGCGGTCTTGTTCGGCGATCAGGTACCAGGAGGGGCGATCTTTCCATCCAGGTCGCGCTACCGGTTGCTGGATGCACCCGATCGCGATGGGTCGTTGCACCGCCGCCAGCACGGCGATTTGGTCGGCGGTCCCCTGCTGCGCGAACGCCGTAGCAAACGCGTTGGGCGGCAGCCAGATCCAGCCATCGTTGTCGGGGGCCAGCTCTGGTGCATCCGGGTGAGCAGGATCGCGGTAGAACACATCGGCAACGGTCTCGCCTTCGTCCGGAGCCAGGGCGGCGATGAAGACGAGAGCTTGTAAACGAGGGTGCGTGGCGGCCCCGATAACCGCTCCGGCGTAGGCGTGGCCGACCGTTACCACAGGCCCCGCGGTTCGGTCGATGGCTCGGTTGAGCGCGTTGACGTCGTCGGGCAAAGAGGTAAGAGGGATGGGAGCGGCCGTGACCGCGATCCCGGCTTGGTCGAGCTCGGTGATCACGCGGCTCCAGCTTGATCCGTCAGCCCAGGCTCCATGAACCAGAACGACAGCCGGTGGTGTGTCTGGGCTCACGAATCAGGCCTTTCCGCGTCGGAGCAGCGTGGAGTTTCGCGGTATCGGGCTGTACCGGCCACTACCCCGGGTGGATATAGGTTTGTCGGACGCCGCCTGGACCGAGTGCCGGATGACGAGTCGCGGGCTTCGGCGAGATCAGCGGTGTAACGGTGCGGCAACCAGTTCACTTTCTCCGGTCTACAGCCGACGACGAAGCCTTCAGCCCAAGGCAGTGGGGCCATGTGATGAGAAAAGGGTTCAGCGGCTGAAGGATAACGACGTCCAGCGGGCAAATTGGGACGCATACCCCAAAATATCGCACAATCCAACCCGCGGTCAACAGCCAAATGCTGACCACGGAGCCGCTCTCCGAAAATCACGTAATCAGACTAGGCAAGTACCCAATAAGCCTAGGCAACTCCGGAGGACAACGCCCTGGACAACTCTGGGTCCGGTAGCCCAGAATACTGGGCTATATATCCCACTAAGCGCGAGGGAAGCTATGTCCGAACGCTCGTCGCTATCTACGAATGGGCTGCCGATTCGGGTGGTGCGCTTCTGCACCATGGCAGTGCAGCCTGGCACTGCGCGAGCCGAATAGACCCCGGGCTGTCCGATGGTCGCAGAACATCTCTGAGGAGGAATCCGTTGACTACAGCGAGATCGGCTCAGAGTGAGTTAGCGGCTCAATAGTGATCATCGTTGGGCGCCAGCGTCAGTTCGTATGCGGCCAGCGCGGCATCAGGTGACAGTCAGCTAAAGGAGGAGTGTCGCAGTGGATTTCGCTGCGTTGCCACCGGAGATCAACTCCGGGCGAATGTATTCTGGTCCTGGGTCGGGGCCGATGTTGGCCGCAGCGGCGGCCTGGGACGGCTTAGCCGACGAATTACGCACGGCGGCAGCCGCATACGAAGCTGAGATCGCCGGCCTGACGGGTGGACCCTGGCTGGGGCCAACGTCGGTATCGATGGCGGCCGCAGCAACATCCCATGTGGAGTGGCTCACCATCACCGCCGCGCAGGCTGAGCAAACGGCAACCCAGGCCGCGGCCGCGGCGGCTGCATATGAGGCGGCTTTCGCGATGACGGTGGCCCCGCCGGTGATCGCGGCCAACCGCAGTCTGCTGATATCGCTGGTCGCGACCAACATTCTGGGTCAAAACACCCCGGCGATCGCGATCGCCGAAGCCCAGTACGCCCAAATGTGGGCTAAAGACGCGGCCGCGATGTACGGCTACGCGGGCGCCTCGGCAAGCTCGACGACCTTGACCCCGTTCGCCGCACCGGTGCCCGCGACCAACTCAGGCGGCCTTGCCAGCCAAGCCGCGGCGGTCGCCCAGACCATGCTGTCGCAGCTGACCTCCACGATCCCGACGGCGCTTTACGGTCTCGCATCGCCGTTGCAGGCGGCGTCGGCGTCGGCATCATCCACATCCGGGCTTGTCGGAATCCTGCAGAGCCTTGGCCTGACGTCTGCGGTGAGCTTCCTTTCGCCCGCCAATACAGGTCTAACGGTGACCAGCTTGAGCGGGGCGTATGCGGCAGAGAGTTCGGCAGCGCACGCCGACGCAATGATCGTCGCCACGCAGGACCAACTCAGCGCCACGGAGCTTCGAATTATGAACAGGTTCGACCAGTTGGCAGCCCTGCCGACGGTGGAGCCGCGCTCAGCAGCGGTGGTGTCGTCCGGTTTGGGGCGGGCGGGCTTGGTCGGTGGGTTGTCGGTACCGCAGGGCTGGGCGGCGGGCGCCCCGGCAATGCGGACCGTCGCGTTCGCCTTGCCGGCCAACAGCATCAGTGCAGCCGCGGATGGCGTGGCAGGTAACGGACGAAGCCTGCTCAGTGAGTTAGCCCTGGCGAGCACGGCGATGGCCGGGCGTGCGGCCGGTGTCACCGTTGGCCCAGGCAGCGGGACCCGCGACGCGGCGAGCCCTGATGCCGGCGCACCACTGCCGCGGATGGCACCCGACTGCCGACTGACGGGAATCGCCGACGAGCTGGGCAAACTCGCCCAACTTCGCGACTCTGGAGTTCTGACCGACGAGGAATTCAGCCGGCAGAAACGTCGGCTGCTCAGCCAGTAGTGGTATGTCCCCGCCCCCAGTTGCGGGTCGGACGCGTATCGAACTCGTACGCCAGACGTGGTGAGTTGCCGTGCCGGCTACGACCAGGAACGACAGGCCGCTAGAACAGCCGCTGAGTGAGGAACTCGACAACTCGCTTGCGCGCCTCGTAGGCCGGCTGACCGTCGACCTCTCGGACCTCGTCGGTGAGTACCGAATGCGCCATCCGGGAGAAGCCGTGCTCATTGCCAGGGCGCGAGTCGATCTCGATCACCTCGAATGCGTCGCCGAGCCGCTCTTTGAGCGTGGCGAACCGTTCGCCCGGCGCCATCTTGTCCTCGCTGAACCGGAGGCCCATAGCGCACAGGCCGTCGCTGGTCGCACGGTCTTTGAACGCGTTGAGCTCCACTTCGCTCACTCCGGGATCGCGGCGCTGGCGCGGTGTCAGCGGGAAGGGCACCGAGGGCTGGCTGAGCACCGGTGCCAGCACGCTGTCGTCGACGGCGGCGGCCAGTGCGAAGCCGCCGGTGAAACACTGGCCGATCACCCCGACGCCTTTGCCCGGCGTCGACTTGTTGAGGTCGCGGGCCAACGCACGCAGGAACACCGATACCGGCCGCTGCTTGTTGGTCGCCAGTCCCGCGAATTCCCTTGCCACACAGGCACGTGAGATGGTGGACAATACGTAGCCGACGTCTTTGCCACGGCCGGGCTCGCCGAACAGCGACGGTATTGCGACGGTGAATCCGTTGTCCACCAGGTGATTTCCCAGCCCCAGCACGCCGGGGTGGATGCCTGGTATCTCCGGGATCAACACCACGCCCGGCCCTTCACCCCGGCGGTAGACGTCGTGGGTGTAGCCGCCGCCGGTGAACGGTGCCGACGACCAACCGGTGAGGTCGGCCTCTGGTGAGCTCATGGATGTCCCTTCTCCCGGCGCGACGGTAACGGTGGCTGTGACTGGGTGGCCGCCGCCAGCGTACGAAACTGATCGACGCCTCCGGCACCCGTGATCGCGACCTGGGCCGGCCCGGCCGGACTGTTCAGCCGGGTGGTCCACACCGGCTCGACGCCATCGTCGCCCTGGTAGACGATCCATCGCGTGCCGTCGACGTCGACGGTCCCGCTCGGATACATCGACGAGTGGATCGAGCCGACCAGCTTGTCCTCGTCGGCGTTGCTTTGGGTCAGGCTCAGATACATTCCGGTGGGGCTGATGTATCCGACGGTGGAGATGACTGCGCGCACCCGCTGACCGG
>Ga0335075_10003169_pt1 | contig 26219 bp, 22 predicted proteins | sample Lox_Sample_24_FD_206723 | JGI IMG/M metagenome (GOLD analysis project Ga0335075, IMG submission 206723) | Soil microbial communities from Loxahatchee National Wildlife Refuge, Florida, United States - Lox_Sample_2.4 | ecosystem: Environmental > Terrestrial > Soil > Wetlands | place: USA...
TAAGCGCGGTTGGTATCTCACCGCGCGGTAAGCGCGGTTGGTATCTCACCGCGCGGTAAGCGCGGTTGGTATCTCACCGCGCGGTAAGCGCGGTTGGTATCTCACCGCGCGGTAAGCGCGGTTGGTAAAAGACCGGAGGCAACAGGATGCGCAGTATCTACGCGATCTACCGCAAAGAGATGGGCCACTACTTCGTCTCGCCCATCGCCTACGTGGTCGTCGGTCTCTTCCTGATTCTGTGCGGTTATTTTTTCAACGTCTATTTGAGCGAAGCCGTCCGAGCGTCCATGGAAGCGCAGATGCAAGGCGCGCAGTTCGGCATGCCCGCCAATTTTGACGTGCCCAGCGAAGTCATCCGCGCCTTTCTCGGCGTGCTCGCTCTGTTTCTTCTGTTCTTCATGCCTATGGTCACCATGGGCTCGTATTCCGACGAGCGCCGCCGCGGCACCATGGAATTGTTGATGACCTCGCCGATCACCGAGACGCAAATCGTTCTCGGCAAATTCTTCGCGTCGCTGACGCTTTTCGCGGTGATGCTCCTGCCCACCGTCAGCTACATTCTTTTTATGTGGTTTGAAAGCGATCCCATGCCTCCGGTGCGCCTTGTGGGGGCTGGCTATCTGGGATTGCTGCTCTTTGGAGGCGCCCTGCTCGCGCTCGGCCAGTTTCTCTCCTCGCTCACCGAGAATCCCATCATCGCCGCGGTACTCACGTTCGCCGCATTTCTGCTGCTGTGGGCCCTCGATTTCGGAGCCGGCAGCGGCGCGGCCGGCACTGCCGAACAGGTCGTTCACTATTTGTCGGTAATCAACCACTATCAGGGTTTCACGCAGGGCGTGATCGACACCTCCGCGTTGGTTTATTACGTCAGTTTTATAGCTTTTTTTATTTTCCTTACCGTGCGTTCGGTCGATTCGATGCGCTGGAGAAGAGCCTAACCGGCTCGGCGCTCGTCGCCCACCGCGGCTACGCATAAGGAGGCAGTCATCAGTATCAAGCGCAATCCATACCAATTGGCGGAAACGCTGGCCAGCGTCGGCGTCGCCTGCCTGATCGCGGGCTATCTGCGATATTCCATCCAGGACGAACTACTCCTGGCTTCGAAAATCCTGCTGATCGCCGGAGGCGTCTTGCTGCTCGCCGGCGTCGTCGCCGGTTTCCGCGGCATCCTCGGCTTTTTCTCCAAGCGCTCTTCTCAACTGGGCACCAACGCCGTGATCCTTACCATCGCCGTCGCCGCGATTCTGGTGGTGGCGAATTATTTCGGCTCGCAGTATCACAAGAGCTTCGACCTCACCGCCGATCAGCTCTACACTCTCTCGCCGCAAACACAGAAGATCGTCCGCAATCTAAAAGAGGACGTGAATATCGTCCGCTTCGCCAAAACACCCGATCAGCAGCTGGACGATCTGCTCAAGGAATACCGCGACGTGAGCCACCGCATTAAGTTCGAGGAGGTCGATCCCGATCAAAAACCCGCGCTGGCCCGCCAGTATGGCGCCACGCAGATGGGCGAAGTCGATATCGCCTCCGGTTCGCGCACCCAGCACATCGAGCCGCCCGCCGACGGCGGTTTCACCGAGCAAGCCATCACCAGCGCCATTCTCAAAGTCACCAGCAACCAGGTGAAGACCGTCTGTTTCGTGACCGGCCACGGTGAAAAATCCATTTCGGACACTGGCCCGCACGGTTATTCCGAAGCCGACGCCGGGCTGAAGCGCGAAAATTACGAAACGAAAACCATCAATTTGGTGCAGTCCAACGGCGTTCCGGACGATTGCAGCGCCGTCGTCGTCGCCGGTCCCACGCAGGCTTACTTCCCGCAGGAAACCTCCATGCTCACCAAGTATCTCGATGATGGAGGCAAAGAGCTGATCGAGCTCGATCCCGTAACCAGCCCGCAACAGCAGGAATCGAATCTCTCCAGCCTTCTGCAATCCTGGAACATCAAGCTTGGCGACAACGTCGTCATCGACGCCAGCGGCATGGGCCGCCTCTTTGGCGCTGGCCCCGAAATTCCTCTGGTCGTGGACTACGGCAATAGTCCAATCACCAAGACCCTGCAGCGCACCATGACGTTTTTCCCGCTGGCTCGCACCGTTTCTATCGCCGATCCGTCCAAAACCGTTCCGCAAGCCGTCGAGCTGCTGAAAACCTCGCCGCGCAGCTTCACCACTCCCAAACTAGCGCGGGAAGTCAGCTACGATCCAAAGACCGATTCCATGGGCCCGCTTTCCTTGGGCGTAGCGGCCAGCAAAAAAGTCGCGGACAAAACCGCGCGCCTCGTCGCGATCGGCAATTCCAGTTTCGCTTCTAATGAAGCGTTTGGCCAATCCAGTAACGGCGATCTTTTCTTGAACTCAGTCGACTGGCTCACTGCCGACCAGAATCTGATTTCTATTCGCCCGAAAAGCCCCACCAACCGGACCGTAAATCTCACCGAGAGCGGCCAGAAGGCACTCAGCTGGGCTGATATCTTTGGTCTGCCGGGAGTGGTGCTGCTTGTCGGCATCGCCATCTGGTGGAAGCGGCGCTAGGCGAATAAAGGTTTTTTCGAATAGCGAATCATCGGATAGCGAATCAGAATCACCGGGTAGCGAATCAAATGATCAAAAAATCCACCATGATCGTAGTTCTCTGCGCGCTCATCGGCGCCAGCGGCGCTTACTACTGGCAGTATCATCATTCGAAACAGCCCGCCACGCCGAAAGACACCTCCAAGCCCGCCTTTTCCGTCACCCCCTCGAGCATCGTGTCGTTCACCATCTCCCACCCGGCGGATCCCAACCAGCCCCCCATCGTTTTCGATAAGCAGAAGGGCGCGTGGCACATCGTCCAGCCCGTTGACACGCTCGCCGACCAGCCCACAGCCGAGGGCTTCGTCGACCAGCTCGCCGAATCGCGGGCCACCGGAACCGAACCGCTCACCGCCGATAATCGCAAGGATTACGGCCTGAATCCGCCCCACGCTTCCGTCGAATTTCAGCTCCGTGACGGCCAAAAGCACACGCTGCTGCTTGGCAATAAGGATTTCAGCGGCACGGACGTCTATGCCATCGCGGACGATCAGCCGAACATCTCCTTGTTGCCGCTGTTGCTTCTCACCAGCGCCGATAAACCGCTGAACCAGTTCCGCGATATGAATGTGCTCTCGATCGAAAGTGAAAACGTAAACTCCTTCACCCTGAAAAATCCCTCGGGCGATCTCGCCCTCAATCGCGACTCGAAAGACTCCAACGAGTGGGACTTCACCAAGCCCGAAAAAGTCTCCGCTGATCCGGACGTCGTGGACTCGTTATTAAACGCCGTGTCCGACGCGCGCATCAGCAATATCGTCAGCGAAAAGTCAGACGACCTTGCCCGCTACGGCCTCGCCCATCCGGCGATCGCCTTTACCGCTACGAAATCTGACGGCGACAAAGACACGTTGGTCCTTGGAAAGAAGAACGGCGACGAATACTACGCCCGCGATCTCTCCCGACCCATTGTTTTCACCGTGAGACCCGATCTCTACTCGAAGCTCGCCGACAGCTTCACGCAAATGCGCGACAAGAGCGTCGTTCACGTCGACGAGAGCTCGCTTGACCGCATTCAGCTTCAGAACGCCAACGGCACAATCGAAATCAGCCGCCAGGGAACGAACGGAACTTGGAAAATCGACGCGCCCGCTGCCGAAAAAGGGAAGTCAGCATCGAGCTGGAAGATACTCGATCCCTTCACCAGCTTGCATGCCGATGAAGTCATCGATCATCCTTCCGCGGCGCTGCTGGCCAAGATGAAGAACCCCGCCGTCACCGCTATCCTCACGAAAAACGACGGCAAGCAAATCACCGTGCGCCTCTCCAAGCCCGTCGGCGATGTCGCCTACGCGCAATCCAGTGACAGCCCCGAGCTCTTCAAAATCAAAAAAGAAACCGTGAATGATTTAAATCTGAAGCCAAAAGACGTCGCGTTCTAGCGTCCCAGCCGCGTCAGTGAACGAGTGTCATTCGGAGGGCGATTTTTGGCAAAAGTCCCTCTGAATCGTGCGCATTACAATTGGGCAAATGGTGGCGAGACTTACGCGATGGCAGCGTTCCGGTTTACCGTGGGCCAAGCCGCCAGCAACAGCACTTTGCCGGAGCCAGGCACCACGCTCACGTAATAGGTCAGTTCCGCGGTTTCCACTTCGTAGAATCCCGCGCGCTTGGGATCGGGGATCATCCTCGCGCAATCGGACAGCCGCTCGCGCAATTCCTCTACCATCTCGGCAGGATGACCCACCACATCCTCGACTTCGAATTCTCCGCAAGTTTGCGTGCGCATCGCTAATTCCTTTCAAGATATGGTACGTGTGCCGCCCTTGAAAAGTTTCATCCTGCGGGGTATCGTTGCGGTGGCATAGTTACTTTCCGATGAACATAGGAGTTCTAATTGTCGTTGCCGTTAAACGCAAGATTGCTACTTGCGTGTCTCTGTCAAACTTGCCATAGTCGCTTGAATTGAGGGTCATTCCACTGTGAAAAAGAAGAAGGCAGCAAACTCCGGTTCCAGCAGACTCAGCAAGGATGGCCGCCGCAAGCATCGCCACTGGCAGGTGACCGTCTACTACCACGATGGCGAGAAGTTTGCCCGCGTCTATATCGATCGCGATCGCGCCGAGCGTTTCGCCGACCGCCAAAAGAAGTCGCCTGTCGTGAAAGCCACGCGCATTCTCGAAGTCGATTAATCGCTGGCGCGCTTCGCCGTTCTGCGATTCGTCCAGCTGTCGCCTGCGAGTCTGCTTGAATTTGACGAACACCGCCCACTTGTTCGCGGCTCGCTGCACGTGTTATAAATATGGTTCCTCACGCAGTCCTGCTCCATCGAGCGCGGGATTCGTATAGTGGTAGTACGCCACCTTGCCAAGGTGGAGGCGAGGGTTCGATTCCCTTATCCCGCTCCAACGCTTCATCCTTAGGAAAATAATCTCCGTATACCAAGAGCGATCCCAGCGGTTGGGAGTGAAAGTTTACCCGTGAGTGTCCGAGAGGCCAAGCCGGGCCACAACGCGCAAGGAATGCCAACCCGAATAGCGCTGAACGAGCTTCGCAAAGTTGACTGCTTTGATGCTGCGGACTACGATAAAAGCCCGTGCCCACCGCCGATTCATTCATTGGCCGAACTGCCTCTCATTACCGAATCTTGCAGATGCTTGGCGGCGGCGGTATGGGCGTCGTCTATGAAGCCGAAGACCTCAAGCTGCGCCGCCATGTGGCGCTGAAGTTCCTACCCGCGGAAATCGAAAATGACGCTGCCGCTCGCGAGCGCTTCCAGCGCGAGGCTTTCGCCGCCTCGGCTCTCAATCACCCGAACATCTGCACAATTCACGAGATTGACGAGGCGGATGGGCGCCTTTTCGTTGCCATGGAGCTGCTGGAAGGCCAGACGCTGAAGCAGTTGATACGCGGCAAGCCGCTGGATCTCGAAGAAATTCTCAATATCGGATTGCAGGTCGCGGATGGGCTCGATGCGGCGCATGCGCGGGGCATCGTGCACCGGGACATCAAGCCAGCCAATATTTTCGCCACCAAGCGCGGTCACGCAAAGATTCTGGATTTCGGTCTGGCGAAGATGACCTTGGATTCCCGCCGCGCTCCCAGCAGGCCTGTGGATTCTGGCACCACGTTGAGCACGGAAATTCCCGAAGAGCAACTGACCAGCCCGGGCTCTACGCTGGGAACGGTGGCGTACATGTTTCCGGAGCAGGCACGCGGCAAAGATCTCGACACGCGCACCGATCTTTTCAGCTTTGGCGTGGTGCTGTACGAAATGGCCACCGGGAGCCTGCCGTTCCGCGGCGATACCTCGCCGGTGATCTTCGAGGCCATTCTGAGCCGTGCGCCAGTTCCATCGATGCGACTCAATCCCGACGTGCCTCCGGAGTTGGATCGCGTGATCACCAAGGCCCTGGAAAAGAATCGCGACTTGCGCTGCCAAAGCGCGGCGGAGTTGCGCGCGGACCTCCGGCGACTCAAGCGCGAGCTGGATTCGGGGCGCCCAGCCGTTCATTCCGCCCATACGCCGGGCCAGGAAGCGGCCGAGAGCGGAGCTGCGGCGCCGGTGCTACCGGTGGACGGTACGAAGAGAGATTCTTCGCCCCTCGGCAGCGGACCCGAGCGTGATAGCGTAATTTTGAAGAAGCGGCCGCTATTCTGGGCCGCCGGGGCGGGTATTGCAGTGCTTGTTGCCGCTGGCGCTTTCGGGGTGCGGTACTGGCTGCCGGCGCGCGGCGCGGCGGTTCATTCCGTAGCGGTGTTGCCTTTTACCGGCGCGGGTAACGGTCCAAACGCTGCCTTTCTGCAGAACGGCATCAGTATCGGTGTGACGGATGCGCTTTCGCAATTATCCGGGCTGAAAGTGATAGCCAGCGCGGCGGTAATGCGTTACGCGGGAAAGAATCCCGATCCTGAGCAAGTGGGGCACAGTTTGGATGTGGACGCGGTGCTGACCGGGACGATCCAGCAGGACGGGAACATGCTTTCGGTCAATGCCGAACTGGTGCGCGCCGCGGACGACTCTCAGATTTGGGGCGAGCAATTCAGCGAGACCTCCGCCAACGTCTCCATGCTGCAGCAGGATATCGTGCGAGACATATCCGAAAAGCTGCGTGTGAAACTGACGCCGGCTCAAAAGCAGCAAATGGAGCAGGCGAAGGCCGAGAACCCCGATGCGTATCGCCTCTACTTGTCCGGCCGCTATCAATTTGACCAGTTCAATCCGGCAAGCTTCGAGAAAGCGGCTGATTATTTCCGGCAGGCCATTGCCAAAGACCCAGGCTATGCCGACGCGCACGCCGGCCTAGCGGATGCCAGCGCTGAGATTGGAAGTATCTCGCCCACCGCGAACGCGGCGGCGGAATTCGCAACCGCGCAATCGCAAGCCCAGGAGGCGCTGGCGCTCGATCCCCGATCCGCGGAAGCGCATCTGACGCTCGGTAATGTGGATAGTTTCACCTGGAAATTCGCCGAGGCCGATTCCCAATTCCGCGGCGCGCTGGACCTGAATCCGAATCTTGCGGACGCGCATATAGCCTACTCCGCTTACCTTAACTTCATGAGCCGCTTCCGCGAAGCGATGGATCAGGCGCAGCGCGGATTGGCGCTCGATCCCCAATCCACTGGCGCCACCGTCATGATCGGCTACGTACTGTATTCGGAGCGCGAGTATGGCAAAGCGACAGCCGAGTTCCAAAAGACGCTGGCAATCGATCCGAACTACCTCCTCGCGTGGAGTGGCCTGGAGGAGAGTAATCTTGCGGTTGGGAACTACGACAAGTGGGCCGACGCGATCGAGCACGAGGAAACCATCTTCGGCCAGGCGTACGCCGCCGTCGAGATTAAGCGGGTGTATGCAGCTTCCGGTTACAAGGGACTGTGCAAGTGGTTTATTGAGATGGAAAGCGATCGCCGGACCACCTATTACAATCCCTATGACGTTGCCAGCGATTACGCCATTGAGGGCGACAAGGACGATGCCTTCCGATGGCTGGAGAAATCCTACGAGACCCACAACCAAGGCCTCGTATCCATTAACTCCCACGCGGCTTTCAATGCCCTGCACTCCGACCCTCGCTACGCTGCCTTGCTGAAACGTGTCGGCTTGCCGGGTCAAATGATCGGCCAGATCGTTTCGCATTAACGAATCGGCGAGAAGCTAGACAACCGTCCTGCTGAGGCTTACTGGCCGGTGGATCTCGCGTTCACGCCCAGCGGCAGGTCCACCGTCATTGGCGCATGATCGGAGATGCGGTTGTCGACGGCCCCATTCAGCTCGCGCATTGTCTCTGCGAAATGTGGGGCGAATACTTCGCTCTGCCCCGCCCGTCGAGGATTCGTCACGAACGGTTTCACGAAAAACCAATCCAGCTTGTAGCGCCCCACCAGTCCCCAGTAGTCGCGTGAAAACGCATACGTGGGAACGAAACCCTTGGCCCCTCGCTCGTTGCTATCGGCGAGAGTCCTTCCTTTTTCCCGCACAGCGTCCCTGGGATCGCCGCGAAAATCAAACGTCCGCCCGTCGGCGAAGCGGAATCTCTCTACCGTCTTGAAAAGCGCACGCTCGCGGTTCTCCCAAACAATCGGCAGATTGAATGCCGTGGGGTCATGGTAGCCGTGCAGGTAATGAACCGGGAAAAGCGCGTATTGATAGATACCGAGAGGATTGAAATGAGAAATCGCCTGCTTCGTCCAGAACTTATAGTCCGTTATCCGGCTCATAATTTCGTTGCGAACCGATGTGGGTGTGTTGCTCGTGCCGGTCGTGTTGAAATCGCCCGCCAGCACCACCGGATTGCTCTGGTCTTTCACCGCGTCAAGCAACGCACTCATCTGCCTTCGACGGCAGTCGGGAGCGCATCTGTTTTCCAGGTGAGTTGCAACGATGGTCGCCTCACCGCTAGGCAAGTCGGGTATGGCCAGGTCCACGATCACCGCCATGCGCCCGCCCTGGCGTACTTCGCGCTCCACTCGTTCCTTGAATAGGCTCCGCGCCGCCCATCGCTTGCCCTTCTCGATCTTGGCGACCTGTTTAGCTTCCTGTTCGTACCAGTCGTAGCAAATCGGCAAACGAATGATCCGCGCGCTCTGAATCGGATACCGGCTCAAAACTGCCGTGCCATGAAGTCCGTGATAACGATCGCGGTCAACCTTCAAATCCTGCTGCAGCCGTGCGTCCTGCTGCGCATTGGGCAGGTGAACTTGCTCCGTTCCCAAATCGAAAACCGGGTCCACTTCAACGAACTCCACGCCGTAAGCGTAGTTCATATGAAGAGCAGCGGCCAGATCGCGAGCCACGTCGCGGTATCCCGTGCGCTTCATACCGAAATCAACTTCATTGAGGACCAGCACATCGACGCCTTGCAGCGTCTCCAATTGCGATTCGATGGCAGCCGTTCGAGCGGCATTGATCGGCTTCGGATTGGCCGCCAGGTGACGGAATTCCTCGGGGTCCGCCAGCGCGGCGCGAATCAAATCGAAATTGAGGCCTCGTTCGATATTCCACGAAGCCACCCGCAAAACGGGGCCAAGGCCCGCCACTTCGGGGCGGTGCGGTTCGATGCCTTCGGCGCTGGCCTCATTGCTCACGAAAGGTACTGATAAGACAGCATCGAGATGAACAGCCAAGTCTCCTGACGGTTTGGCTGTCGACGACAATCTCACCAGCTCATCGAACGTGAGCAGGTTGGGATTTCGGAATTGCGGCTTGTTTCGTTGCGCCGTATCGCTCTGAGCGCGCACCGGCAGAGCAATCATGCAAAGCGTCAACGCGAGTGCTGACGTTGCGCGTCTCATCTCGAATCTCCTGGCGAGGCGGCCAATTCGGCGTCGCCGCGTACCTCTATGTCGGAAGCCGTGCGGGTCAGCAGCCCAAACGCCCCGCGCACGATAAACACGTTCAGGAAAATCGAGATGAGTGACGCGGCGATGACCGTGCTGAACACGTCCTCCGCCACCATTCCTGACTCCCGGGCGACCTGCACGACCACAAACGAAAGCTCGCCGATCTGCGTCAGTCCCGCGGCCACCGCGACCGCGGTCCAGAGTGGGTAACGGAACAGCCATACGACGAGCGTCCAGGCAATGAACTTGCCAGCGATGATGAGCGCAAGCAGCAGCCCCAAAAGCGGCAGATTGTGGAAGAGCACCTTGGGATCGATCAGAGTACCAAGCGATACAAAAAACAGCGCGACGAAGGCATCACGCAGTGGCACCAGTTGGGTGTGCGCATCGTGAAGATCCTCCAACCCGCTGATCGATAGGCCGGCCAGGAATGCCCCCAGAGCGACCGAAAACCCGGCTGCTTGCGCCAGCGCCGCCGCGCCCAGGCAAACCGCGATTACGATCAGCAGATAGAGCTCCGCGTTGCACGTTCGCTTCACCCGCCGCAGTATGCGCGGAATCACCTTGATCGCTAGAAAGGAAAGGGGGACCAGCAGCAGCACAGCCTTTCCAAGCGTCCAGGCCGCTTTCAAAAGCGCGCCATTGCCTGAGCCACCCAACGCCGGCAACACCACCGTCATGCAGATGACCGCGAGATCCTCCACCAGAGTGATCCCGATCATCACGCGGCCGTACGTGGTGTTCATCTTTCCGTTGTCGCTCAGCAGCCGCGCCAGCACCATCGTGCTGGCCACCGAGACGGTGGCGCCAATGACCAGCCCTTCGGTGATGCTCCACCCAGTAAACTTTGCGGCCACGGTCGCCAAACCCAGCATCAACGAAATTCCGAGGGGCGCACCCACCAAAGCGACCCATTTCACGCGCAGCAGATCTCGAATGGAAAATTCGAATCCGATCGAAAACATCAGCAGCACCACGCCGACTTCGGCAAACACTTCGAAGCTGTGCAGATTGGATAGGTGGGGCCCGGGAGTAAACGGGCTGATCGCGATTCCGCCCAAAACAAATCCCAGAATCAGTGGAAGGCGGAGGCGCCAAGCCACTAGCCCGCCGGTCACCGCCGCCAGGAATATGTACGTCAGGTCGCGAAATAAAACTGGATTTGGTTCCATTTCCTTCTCTCCGCGCGAATCTCATCAAACACGTCCGACCTTCAGGTCCGAATAGCGAGTCAATGGAAGTGCGCCCGTGCTTTCGCCGCCTCGCAACTTCCGGCTATAAACTCACGCCGCGGGCCTCAGTTGAGGGCGACCGCTCCGGCGGGTTCTTCGAATCGTTTCCGGCCGCAGCGACCTGCGCAGCCGCGCCTTCGCCTGATGCAGCCGGGACTTGGCCGCGGTCAGCGTTAGCCCCATCAATCCAGCGGTCTCGTTAAGCGACAATTCTTGCAGTTTGTGAAGCTCCACAGCGCGCCGGATCGATGGACGCAGCGCTCCAACCGCCTCCAGGACGAGCGCTTCTCGCTCCCGCTGTGCCAACGATGCTTCCGGACTCGGTTTGGCGTCGGCTACGGTCACAAATCCCGAAATCCTGCTGTCAGCGGAATCCTTCTCCGAGTCGTCCAACGACACTTCAAACGAGGTGCGCCGTTTTCGAAGGATCATCAGCGCCGAATTGATTGCAATGCGCGTCAGCCAAGTGGAGAAACTCGATCGGCGATCGAAATCTTGGAGGTGCAAAAAGGCGTTGAGAAACGTGTCCTGCAACGCGTCTTCCGCATCCTCACGGTTCCTGGTGATGCGGTACGTGGTCCTCAGAACTTTCCGCGCGTGCGCTCGCCACAGTTCGTCAAACGCTCCTTCTTGTGCTCGCCGCGCGTTGTGGACGAGCGCTTCTTCGTTGAATTCGGACCGCCGCGTCTGCCCGGCATCGGTGCCGGATGTTCCGGCCGCCACAGTACGTTTAGCAGTACGATCGATTGATACGCTGCCGTAAGGAAAATTCATTTCGAGCCTCCTCAGATCAATGTGAGTGTTTAAACTGCGATCGCCAACGCCTGCACAAACTGCACATGAGAGGCCAACGCGGAATGTTGAATTACTGTAACTTGCGCTCAGAGAAAAGCCGAGGTTCTCAGAAATGCCGAAAGACCAGAAAGCCGAACGTGATCTTCAGCGGCGCTCCGCCACAAGCACCGTTGCGGCGCCAATAAATTCGTCGGGAATAAACGCACCGGCTGGTGCAGGAGGGCATTTCCCGCCTCACGGTTTTCAGCGGAATGAACGTAGGAAGAAAACTCCGTCAGCCGGCCACGCGAAAAAAGAAAGCGGCCCTTGGCGCAACGGAACCTTCCGTCGAGCCAAGGGCCGCCTTCTCCACAGCTACGCCACAGCTATCGCGCATTCACCCATACGCGATCAGCCGAATTCAATTCAACTCCTGCGACCTCCGTGCTGAGTCTCACGTGCTGCAGCCCGGCCTTCGCGCCCGGCACGGCACGGAATTCCAGCACGTACTTGTTGTCGAGGTTTCTCTGAATATCGTCCAGATAAGGCTGGAAGCTCACCGCGTTCCGGGTGCCGAGATAGTAGGACTGGCCGCCGGTTTGATCGGACAGCATGGCCATCCCGTTCTGACCGTTGGTAATCTCCCAGAAGTTGTTGGCCAAGCGCCCCACGCCTCGCGTGTAGATCGTGTTGATCGTCGTGCCTGTCCGTTGGGCCACGCGGCTCGCCGAATCCGCGTCGGGAGTGATGAAGTTCAGACCGCGATAGCGCGGGCTGCCCCGGAACCGGTCGATTCCGTCGGTGATCATCACCACTTCACGGCGATTCGCATTGTCGGGCCAGCGATTCATCAGGTCGATCACGGAAAGATACGGATTCCCGTACGCTCCGCTTGAACCGAGCGGCAGCCGCAGAGCTTTGGCCGCCCGGGCATGATTGGTAGTTAGATTCTGCGCGATCTTGACCGTGCCGTTGCGCATATATCCGATACCTACCGCGGTGTTCGGCGATTGTTCATTAATAAACGCCCGCAAATCGCCAAACTGCGAACCCACGACCGGATCGGAGGCGTCATCAATCAAAATGAACAAATTGATCCCGGAGCCGCTTTCGCTGACCGGAGACCATCCCGTCACCTCCAAGCGTTGGTTTCCTTGCTTAACGACCACATCGTCGCGGTCGATTACGGGCGTGCGCTTGTTTTCTCCCAGTGTGTTCACGGTCACCGTCATTTGCACCGGAGTGGTTGCTGTTGAAGTGGTCTCTCCGGCCTGCGCTGGAATCGTCGCCAGAAACGCAAAAGCCAAGAGCAGTGCTACGTTGCGCGTCACATTTTTTTTCATCGCATTCTCCTTGCTGAAATTGCTCTCGGCCATTTGCCGGGAACGCGAAGAGGTCTGCAACCATGCGGCCAACCGCAAACACTGACTGCGCAAGACTTGCCGTCGCCATATTCGCCGATGCTTTCGGAAATGCCGAACCGTCAGAAATACGAAGTGTCTCCACCAAACGTTTCTTCTGTGCCGAAGTGCGTGCGACCGCCCGCGCCGAAAAAAAACGCGATTTTTCGTCGGCAGGCGTGCGGAGGGAATAAAAGCGAGAGGGAACGAGCGCGAACGAAGAGCCTTGTAGCGGACCTTCCGACCACGTGCGGCTGCGTTCAGTAACTGCCGCTCCGAGCTTTAAATCGATTCTTGCTGATTTGCAAACTGGCGATCTTTGAGTCCAGCGTCTGCCGCGGAATTCCGAGCCTCGCGGCCGCGCCCGATGGGCCGGCGATGCGCCCCTTCGTCTCTGCCAGCGCCGCTTCAATCACTTCTCTCTCTCGGTGGGCAATCGTGGCGGGAAGGGGAGTCGTCGAGACCGCGCCGCGCGAAAACTCCCGCCTGAGCCACTTTTCATCGACCGAAAAAACGTCGCCATCGCACAAGATAACGGCCCGCTCAATTACGTTTTGTAGCTCGCGAATATTTCCCGGCCAGTCGTGCGCTTGCAGCGTCTCGACCGTGTTCATTTTGATCACGTTAACCTTCTTCCCGACTTTCTTGGTGTAGCGCTCCACGAGATGTTCCACCAACAGCGGCATATCCTCGATCCGCTCGCGCAGCGCGGGCACGTGGATCGGGAAAACGCTGAGCCGGTAAAACATATCCGGACGAAAAGTTCCCGCGTCGACGGCGGCCCGTAGATCGCGGTTCGTCGCGGCGATAATGCGCACGTCCACGGAAACCGGCTGGCTGCTTCCGACGCGCTCGAATTCACGCTCTTGCAGCACGCGCAGCAGCGCGATCTGCGTTTCCATGGGCAGTTCGCCAATCTCGTCGAGGAAAATCGTTCCTCCCTGCGCCGCTTCAAACCGGCCGAGGCGCCGCTGCAATGCTCCGGTAAAAGCGCCTTTTTCGTGCCCGAAAAGTTCGGATGCAATCAAGGTGGCTGGAATCGCCGCGCAGTTCACGCGGATAAACGGGCGCGACGCGCGATTCGACTGCCTGTGAATGGCCCGGGCAATCAGTTCTTTCCCCGTGCCGGTCTCTCCCAGGATCAGCACGGTGGCATCGGTGGGCGCCACAAGGCTCACTTGTCGCATGACCTCTCGAAGCGCGGAGCTTTCTCCGACGATCGCATCTGCCGCCGCGGATAACGTTGTTCCTATTTGTCCGCCGCGGAATCCCGCCTCGCTCTCGCTTTTTTCCCCGAAGGTATACATCGACACCATGACTCCTCCTTGCAATTCCTCAGCTTTGACGGTCGGCCTCGGCTTTTTGCAACGCCGCGTAGATTGCCTTTAGCAATGCGTCGCTGCGCACCGGTTTGTTCAGGAAGCCCGCGGCCCCGGCCTTCATCACCAGCTCGCTAAGAGCTGCATCGCCGTGCGCGGTCACAAAGATGATGGGCACTCGGCTGCCTCCCTCGTACAGACGCTTCTGCAGCTCGATTCCGCTCATCCCCGGCAAACGTACGTCCAGCACCAGGCATGCTGTGTTGTTCCGGCTAGGCGCGCTGAAGAATTCCTCCGCGCTAGCGTATGTGGTGGTCCGAAATCCGGCTGCCTTCAGGACGCTTGCCAGCGCTTCCCGAAGCGGTTCGTCATCGTCCACGATGGCGATGACGCCGGTTTTGGTTAGAGTGTCATTCACTTGAGTTCACCCATCTGCGCTCGACGAAAACCCGTTCGAGCGAGCACAGGCTACAGGCTGGCGAACTTGAAAGCTATCCTGCTTTAGGAGGAGATCGGTACTTACTTCCGAAGCGAGGTTTTTAACCGCTCCGCCATGCGGACAAGGTGGGCCAGCGAATCGGCGTGGGTCTTTTCCATCACATGCGCGCGGTGTGTTTTCACCGTCAGCTCGCTGGTGCCGAGCTCATCGGCAATCTGCTTGTTCAGCAAACCCGCCACTACCAGCTCCAGCACCTCTTTTTCACGCGGCGTCAGCGAGTCGAACCGTGCGCGAATTTCCTTCAGTTCAGCTCGATCCTTCCGTTTCCCCCGGTCGCTGGCGATCGCTTTCTGGACGGCGTCGATCAAATCCTGCCCGCGAACCGGCTTGGTCAGGAACTCGTGCGCTCCTTCCTTCATGGCGCGTACCGACATGGGAATGTCCCCGTGGCCGGTTATAAAAATGATCGGGATCTGAATGTCCACATCATTGAGCTTCAACTGAAGATCGAGTCCGCTCAGTCCTGGCATCCTGACGTCGAGCACCAGGCATGCCGGCGCGTCCGTACGTCTGGCCGTCAGAAAGTCTTGCGCCGAAGCGAACGTCTCCACGCGCAGGCCCACGGACCTGATCAGCCCTTGGAGTCCTTCGCGAACCAGCCGGTCGTCGTCAATCACGTATACGATCGCTTCCGGCTCTTTCATCGCGCCGATCCATCGCCGCCCGGCAGCGTCAACTGAAACACAGCGCCATCCGACCCGTTCGACTCGGCCCACAACCTGCCCCCGTGCGCTTCAACGATCGAACGGCTGATTGCCAGCCCCATGCCCATTCCTTTCGACCGTGTTGTAAAAAATGGTTCGAAAAGGCGCGCCATCACTTCGGGATTCACGCCGATTCCGGAATCCTGCACGGAAACGCGAATCTGCCCGGCCCCATCCATTTGGGATTTGACCGTGAGTTGTCGCGGCCGGTCCGTGATACTGGTCATCGCTTCAATTCCGTTCATCACCAGATTCAGGATTACCTGTTGTATTTGAATGCTGTCGCCGTGCACCGTCGTCAGATCGGGCGCCAGATCGAGAGTCATCGAGACGTTATTCCGCGAAGCTTGGCCCTCCGCCAGAGCAGCCGTTTCCTCGATGATTCGATTGATTCGGACCGGCACTTTTTCGGGAGTCGCTTTGTTAATCAACGAGCGAATTCGGACGATCACCTCCGATGCCCGTGTCGCCCCCTGCGTGGCGCGCTCTGCCGCCGCGCGGGCTTCGCCAAGATTGGGATTCTCGCGCGATAACCACGCCACGCATGCGTCCGCGTTGGCCACCACGGCCGCCAGTGGCTGATTTACCTCGTGCGCGATGGAAGCGGTCAGCTCTCCGATGGTAGTAATTCGCGCCACGCGCGCCAGATTTGCCTGCGCTACCTGGAGCGCCTCTTCCGTGCGTTTCTGCTCTTCCATTTGGCTCACCAGCGCGTCATTCGCGCTCTTAAGTTCCGCGGTCCGTTCGCCAACGCGAATCTCGAGCTCGTCCCGCGCCCGCCGAAGAGAGTCCTCCGTGTCTCTACGCCAGGAAATCAGCCAATTTGCCACCACTTGGCATAGAACGAACGTGATGAAAAACGGCACGTCCCGTGGACCAACGTTCCACGAACGGTACGGCGGAATGAAAAAGTACAAAACCGCAAGCGTGCTTAGTCCAACGGCCACCCAGCCGGGACCTCGTCCGCAGAACCACGTGGCGAGAATTACGGCAATCGCAAAGAAAAACCAGAAGGGATTTCCGAATCGAACTTGCAGGGCGAGGGATAGGAATAGCGCGAACGACACCAACACCATCGCGGCGGCGTATCGCCACATCTGTCCCAAATAAGACGGCGCGGCGCGGCCAGCTTCCATCCAGGTGCCCGGCTCCCAAGCGGGAAGTAAATCTTATACTACCGGCGGCGATTGCAGGGTGAGGTTTGCCGCTGAAAGGCTTCGTATTCCGTCGCAGGCGCTGTGCAGCTGGCATTCGAGCGTGCAATTGCCGTTGCACGTTCCATTGGGAACCCCTTCGCTCCTTAGCCCGGCGGGCCATTAAGATTAAGTGGTTCCACGTATCGAGGAATCGCATGTCTGCGAATTGAGTATTGCGCTGCCACCCTCGCTCCGCCAGAGCTCCGAAACTATGACGCTATCGTTCAGATCGCGATACTCGATCCTGAGGCTCGCGCCATCAAACGCCAGCAAGGCGTAGCCGTTGACGCCGTAATCCGTCGCCTCGGCTACTATCTTTCCGCTTTCGGGATCGTAAGACCGGTCATCGTAAAATTGTATCGGTCTGCGCGGCTTGGGAGCCACTCCTCGCTCCACTGGCATTCCGCCGTTTCCAAGGCACCGTCCGTAGGCCCGAATTCCCGAATCTCCGCACAGGCCGTAACCAGCCAAGCGGTGTTCGTGGCCCCAGAACCACAATAAATTGCGCTTCCTGAACGCCGGAAATTGCGCCAACTGCTTCGCCGGCCTGCTGTATTCATTCTCGAACGACGAAACATACTGGTGGTGTGTCAAAAGTAGGATTGCTTGGTCCTTCAAAATGTCCGCGTTAATCTTCGTCTCCAGCCAATCGACTACTTCGCTAGGCAAGGCGCAGCTGGGCATCAGCCACTTCCAGCCGTAGCGTTCCGCCAGCCACCCCAGAAAAGGCATTCCCTCCGAGTTGTAACCAGTATCAAGTCCCAGCACGCACCAAAATCGGTTGTAGAGGCAGAAACAGCTGGATGGTTGGCGAAGGTCGCTTCGTATCCATTCAAAGTAGTGTTTGTCTCGCGCATATGCTTCGTGGTTCCCGTTCATCGCAAAACTTCCCAGCTTGCCCGTGGGCCAGAGCACTGGATCGTAGCCGTTGTTCTGCCGTTTGTTACGGCAATTTTCGTCAATCGACCGTCCGTCTCCGACGTAGTAGACGTCTCCGAGATGTATCGTGTAGTCGGCGGCTTGATCGGCGATTCTGCTGGCAATCGCCGCTGACTCATCAGTTCCCGTCGCCCAATCGCCGGCTATCGCAATCCGCAGTGCATCGTTTACTTTCACGGTCGATTCCGCTGTCGGAGCAGGGAATTCGGGACGCGGCGTGATTACGTGCCTGGCGTAATTCCACAGGAAAGCTCCAATCGCCCCGGGGTTAAACCGGGAAATGGACGGGAAGCCGCGGCTCCGATGCTTCGCAAGTGCCGCCAAATCCCCGGCGTCGGCATTTTGCTCTGCCGCATTTAAAAAATGTGCGGCAGCCGAATTCCTCGGCAGCTTCCGAAGGTGTCCCAGAGGTCTGCGTGGCATTGATCCCTCGCACGTACCCGTTGGCGATGAAACGCGCTCTGCGTTTGATTCTTCCGGCAAACGCTGGCCGTACTTCTCGCCTCCGCATGCCAACCGAGAATATCGTATTTCCGTAAGGAGGATGTTCTCTAGTCCGCCGCGCAATCGCTCGGCGAATTCATCGAAACAGGATGTGCCAAGAGGTATCCACCAGCGCATGAACCAGCACGCCCGGCACAAGGGATCGCGTTCTCATCCAGGCGAGTCCATAAAACACGCCGGCGATCGACGCCAGCGCCACGTACTTCCAGTCCGGAAACGGCGCATGCAGGATGTGCGATAAACCGAAGATCCCCGCTGCAATGAACAGACCTAACCACGAGTTTCTCACCGTTTTCGATAGCAGATTCTGTAGCAACCCCCGAAACAGAAACTCTTCCGGCCACGCCGTGAAAAGCAGGATGCCGAGCATGTTCAAAGGCAAGTAACGCATGCGTGCTAGCGAAGGCCGCCAGGCTAGAAAACCGATTTTAATTCCCAGCGGAATAGCGATAGCCGCGAACACCGTGAACAGCACGGCGAAAGTCGTGAAGTAGCCCCGGCGCCAATCCAAAGCGTACCCAATGCCCTCGAAGCCTCGCACCAAAACGAACGCGACCACTCCTGTGGAGAGCGCCAAAAGTATCGTCAACGTATGCGTCAGCGCATGCGGATAAGGAAACAGTCGATACATCCAGCGAAACTCCACTGGCAGCCAAATGACGATCACCGCAAGGTAGTCGTTCCAAGTCACGAAGGCCTTCCCGGCGCCGTGAACCAAGAGCAGAGAGGGGATGAGAACGTAGGCGGAGCCGATGACCGTACGCCACACGCCAATATGTACGGCAGTGGCGTATGTCAAAAATGCTCCGAGCGGCACGAGCACGAACAGCATCTCCGCCCTAACACGGCTCGCGAGAAAATCTTGCACGCGTGGTACGGCCAGAAAAAACTCGAAGGCAAACAGCGCCCCAGCCACCGACAACACCAACTCGAAACGCGGCCCGCGAAGTCCAAGCCGCACGCCGTAAAACGCCGCCAGACACACCACGAGCAGCCAGATGAACACGGCCACCCGCAGCGGCATGTACCATAGCTTGGATTTCGTTGGCACGCGACTGCGGCCTTAGATGCATGCGTCTGCCGCCCGGTAGCCGCCAATCAATGAGCCCGAGCAGTCTCTCGATCGCCCTCGCTCGCATCGCCGCCGGTCAAACGGCCGTTTCTTCCGGGAACTTCGCAACGCAAACGGCGTAATACAATTTGGCCGGCAATTCGTTTTGCCCCTCGGTGCATGGAACGCAAATCAACGAGAGTCGGATTGAGGAGAAAATAGGGATGAGAAACAAAAGCATTCTGGCAATCGCGCTTTGCCTGCTGATCTTCTCTGTGGCGCATATTGCGTCCGCACAGGACGCCAACGTAGCCGGAAGTTGGGATCTGAGCGCGGCCGGGCGAAATGGCAACACGAGGACCCAAACGCTCACATTGCAACAGGACGGCACGAAGCTAACCGGCTCCATCTCGGGGCGGCGCGGTTCGTCGCCGGTCACCGGCACCGTCAGCGGGAATAACATCGATTTCACCGTCACGCGCAATACCCGCAGAGGGCAATTCCAGATCAGTTACACGGGCACGGTCAGTGGGGACACCATGACGGGCACCTTCACGATGAGGGGCAACACCGTCAACTGGGAGGCCAAGCGTTCTAGCGGCCAGTCAGGCAATTGAGACTCATAAGCTGATAACGTGCGCGCATCCGGGGTTTCGGGAACACGCTTTTTCAGGCGTTGTAATTGGCTACCAGCGCCGCGGTGGCCGATTACAACCAGCGGGGCCCGAAATCCACCACCCTCCCAACGAAATCTTCACCGCCCGTCACCAAAGACACATCTCCAATCTCATTGATTCTAAAAGGGTTGAATGCGTCACGGAGCCCTGCCAAACTTTGGCTGCCTTCATGCATTGCAATCATCGCTACGGAATCGGTACAACAGTTTGGAGGGGATCGCGTGAACAACCGAAAAGTACTACTGATGTTGCTCTCTGCGGCGCTGTCCGCATCGCTTGCTCGTCCGATATTGGCGCAGTCGCCACAATCGTCAGATCAATCAGCCCCTGCCGAGCAGGCGCAGACGCCGCCGCTGCCTCAGCAGCCGGCTCCGCCGCAGCCAACCAATACCCAAGCGCCGCCGGCACCCGAAGCTCCACCACCGCCCGCAACGCCACCGCCGCCGGCATACACGCCCGGACAACTCGACCAGATGGTCACGGCCGTCGCGCTTTATCCCGACCCTCTGCTCGCGCAGATCTTTGCGGCTGCGACTTTTCCGGATCAAATTCCCGACGCCGCTGCCTGGGCGGAACAGCACGATTACCTCACCGGCCAAGCGCTTGCTGATGCCATTCAGGCTGCCCAATTACCATGGGACCCCAGCGTTCAAGCCCTGCTTCCATTTCCAACCGTGCTGCACATGATGGCTTCCGACATGCCTTGGACGAGTGCCATCGGCGACGCATTCTTGTCGCAGCAACAGGACCTGATGAACGCCGTACAGTATGACCGCCACCAGGCCTGGCAATACGGCTATCTCCGCAGCAACGGGCAAGTCCTCGTTTCGGGAGGGCCGTACATAACCATCATGCCTGTGAACCCCGCGTTCGTCGTGGTGCCCTACTACAACCCGGCGGTCGTTTTCGTTGCTCCGGCGCCGGGCTTTTACGTCGGCGGAGCGATTCGCTTCGGCTTCGGTATTTCCGTCGGCGTGGCATTCCGGCCTTGGGGCTGGGGCGTCGTCGGCTACAACCGGTTTGACTGGGGCGGACACCGGGTGTTCATCAACGCAGCGCCATGGGGACGCACGTGGGGGAATCGAGCGGTCTACGTCCACCCCTATCCCGCGGTGCGGCGTTTCGGACCGGCCCGCGGTGCAGTCGGCCCGCGTCCGGCTCGGGGCGCAATGGGAGCGCGTCCGGAGCGTTCGGCGCGTCCGGCGGCCGGGCGTGAGCGTCAGCCCGCTCGCGAATCACGACCCAAACCATCCAAGGAACATCACGACGATCACAACTCGAAGTAATTCGTAGATCGCGGTGGCGGGCCGCAGCACCACAAACGGCCCGCCACCGATCCCACCACACCATCGACGTCCATCACGAGTTCTTCTCTCCGCAGACATGAACCGCTAACCTCGCGAACGTCCGAAAGAAACTCTTTTTGAAGCGCGTGCGTCTAGGGTCAGATGAGACAAGGCTGGTTTTGCAACGCGGGTTTCCTGTCAATCGCAAATCCAGCCGGAGACGACCGATGACAGCCGCTCAAAAATCTCTCTCGTGCATTCCCGCCTTTCTATTGGGTATCTCCACGAGCCTCGTCTGCATCTCGCCTGTTCGCGCTGCGCTGCGCGGCAACTCTTCCGCCGCTGGAGCCGCCCAGAACCAACTCGCGCAGCAAGTGGGCACCATTAAATCCATTCAGGGCAACGAAGTCACTATGACCACCGATCGTGGCGCGGAAATCGTGGTGCAGGTGGCTGCTAACGCGAAGATGGTCCTGGTGGTGCCCGGCGAAAAAGACCTGAAAAATGCGACGCCGATCCGGCTCTCCGACCTTCGCAGTGGCGACCGTATTCTCGTGAGAGGAGAAGCGTCGGCGGATGGAAAGTCGTTCACCGCAATCGGAATCATGGCCATGAGCCATTCCGACCTGCAAGCCAGGCGGCAGCAGGAAAATATGGCATGGCAGAAGGGCATTGCGGGATTGGTCAAGAGCGTGAATCCAAGCAACGGCACGATCGTGGCTTCCGTCGTCGAGGCAGGTACAACGAAATCTGTAACCATTCAGGTAACCAAAAACACGATTGTGCGGCGTTACGCGCCTGATTCCATTCTCTTCGACGACGCTCGGCCGGCAACGATCGGGGACCTCAAGCCGGGCGACCAATTGCGTGCGCGCGGCACGCCCAGTGCGGACGGAAATGAATTTACCGCCGACGAAATAGTTTCGGGAACTTTCCGGAATATCGCCGGAACCATCTTAAGTACGGACGCAACTGCGAGAACGATTTCCGTGAAGGACTTCGTATCGAAAAAGCCGGTGACAATTCGCATCACAGAGCAGTCCCAGCTGCGCATTCTTCCCCCGGAGGTAGCGAACCGGCTCGCCTTCCAATTCAAACGCGCCGCGGCGGGCGCAGCCGCCGCAAACACCCCAAACCCGAGCCCATCCGGGACGGGGCCGGATCAAGCGCTGCATGAACCGCCGCGCGCCGCCGGAGCGTGGCGTGGTCGCAATAGGAGAGACATGCAGCAGCTTCTGAATGGGATTCCGCCTTCCGCTCTTACCGATTTCCACGTCGGCCAGGCAGTGCTGGTCGTCGCCACAGAGGGCTCGCAGGCCGGAGAAGTGACCGCGATTACGGTGCTTGGCGGAGTTGAACCGATTTTGGCCGCCGCGCCGTCCAGTAGCCAGGAAATGACCTTGTCGCCGTGGAACCTCGGTGGTTCCCCCGCGATGGGCGGGGACGATAACAGTCAATGAAAATGGACTTTGGCAATGGTGTGCTCGGATCAATTTTCAGCAAACAAATCATCGACCGAATTCCACGCTTTCTCTTCACCGTAGCGCTCTTATTTATCGCGATGGTTACCGCGCCGTCCCTTCGCGCGCAGACCTCCGGTTCTATTCACGGTCAGGTGTTTGACCAGACCGGCGCGCTGGTTCCGAATGCCTCCGTAACCGTGATTCCACCTGCCGGAGCCCAGCTTCGGACGAAAACCGATGGCCACGGTATCTTTGTGTCGCCTGATCTTGCCCCCGGAAAATACACTGTTCAGGTGGCCGCTCCTGGATTCGCCGCGTATCAAGGCGACGTGAACGTGGCCGCTGGCAAGGTCCAAGAGCTCAAAATTCATCTCGTGCTGCAGGAAGCGCAGCAGCAGGTAACTGTTACCGAGAACGCCCCGACCCTCAGCGTCAGTCCGGAAAAAAATGCCGGCGCCATCGTAATTTCAGGAAAGGAACTGGACGCACTGCCGGACGATCCCGACGAATTGCAGAGCGACCTCTCCGCGCTCGCGGGACCGTCCGCTGGCCCCAACGGCGGACAATTCTACATTGACGGTTTTACCGCCGGACAGCTCCCGCCGAAATCAGCGATTCGCGAGATCCGCATCAATCAAAATCCGTTTTCCGCTGAATATGACAAAGTCGGGTACGGCCGCGTCGAGATTTTCACCAAACCCGGCACGGACAAATGGCACGGCCGATTTGCCGTGAACGGCAACGACTCCGGCCTCAATTCCAAGAACCCGTACTTCCACGAAGACACCGCAGCAGGCGGTTATCCGGCGTACTACTCCACCCAATACAGCGGAGACTTGAGTGGGCCACTCAGTAAGAAAGCCTCGATATTTTTAGATGCGGACGTGCGGGATATCAACAATCTCTCGATCGTGAGCGCCGAAACGTTGAATCCCGCCTTCCAGATCGTCCCGTACAGCACCGCAGTGCCGACTCCGCGCACCCGCGACAATGCGGGCGCCCGTTTCGATTACCAGTTGTCCGCCACCAACACACTCTCCGTGCGATACCAATATTACCGGGACTACGAGCAGAACGAAGGGATCGGTGGATTCACTCTGCCGTCGCAGGGCTACAACGAGCTAACCACGGAACAAACCGTCCAGGCCAGTGACACGCAAACCCTTGGCTCCAACATCGTAAACGAAACGAATTTTCAGTACCTGCGCGATGGCACGAACGAAAATCCGCTGAGCAATGCCATTTCGCTCGTCGTGCAAGGGGCCTTCAATGGCGGCGGCAGCAACACCGGCACCGTGCTGGATACAACCAATCATTACGAATTGCAAAACTACACGTCCATCCAGCACGGAAAGCATTTCACAAAATTTGGCGCACGGCTCCGCGGCGTGATGGACGCGAACTTCTCCACCGAAGGTTTTAACGGAGAGTATTTTTTTCCGTCGATACAAGCCTATCAGTCTCAACTGGAAACCGGCGCGCAGACCGCCAGTCAGTTCTTGCTGACCGCCGGCCCCACTGCGTCCACTCCCGGTAATCCCTTGGCAAAAATTTCAGAGGTCGATGTTGGCGCTTACGCCGAGGACGATTGGCGCGCGCTTCCGAACGTTACTTTGAGCTACGGGTTGCGATTCGAATCCCAGAACGACATCAGCGACCACGCCGACTGGGCGCCGCGGCTCGGCTTGGCATGGGGATTCAACCGGCGGCACAACGCTCCGCAAACGGTGTTGCGCGCCGGATATGGAATCTTTTACGACCGCTTCGAATCAAGCTACGTTCTGCAGGAAGCTCGTATGAATGGAAACCTGCAGGCCCAGTATGTTTATCCGGACCCCACCTTTTTTCCGGGGCTTATGCCCACTCAGTTGGTGCCGCCGTCCCTCTATCAGCAAACCAAGCTGCATGCCCCTTACGTCATGCAGACTGCCGTCAGTCTTGAACAGCAGTTGACCAAGGTCGCCAATCTTTCAATCTCTTACCTGAACTCGCGCGGCGGCGATCAGCTGTTGACCAACAACATCAACATCCCGGTTCCGGGTACTTACACCTATCCGTACTATTCGAGTTCTTCCATCGGCGCGCGTCCTAATCCCGCCTTTGAAAACATCTATGAATTTCAGTCCGCTGGAATCTACCGGGAGAACCAACTGTTTGTGCAAACCACCGTGCGTGCGGGCGCCCGGCTAATGCTTTTTAGTTACTACACGCTCACCTACGCCAATAGCGATACGTCGGGCGCCACCGATTTTCCGTCGAACCCCGGCAACCTGCTCCAAGACTACGGACGCTCGCCCTACGACGTGCGCAATCGCTTTTTTCTCGGCGGCACCATTGGATTGCCCTACGGCCTCCAGCTCAGCCCCTTCATGATCGCCAGCTCCGGCTATCCCTACAACATTACGTTGAGCCAAGATCTAATCGGCACCGGGCAATTTAACCAAAGGCCCTCGTTCGCAAACGGCGCCACCGGCCCAGACATTGTGACCATACCGGGAGTCGGTTCTTTCAACACCGTGCCGTCCCCCGGCTCCACCCCTGTCCCATTTGACTACCTAACCGGCCCCGGCCTGTTCACGCTGAATCTGCGCTTGACCAAGACCTTCGGTTGGGGAGAGGGCTCGGGTGGTGGCGGCAACTTCGGAGGCGGTGGGCGCGGCGGCGGTGGTGGCGGAAGAGGCGGCCGAAATCCTTTTTCAGGAGGCGCCCGCGGCCTATTCCAATCGCGCGCCGCCAGGAAATATAACGTTACCCTGAGCATCAACGCGCGAAACGTCTTCAACCATGTGAACGCGGCAACGCCGTCGGGTGTGCTCAGCCCGCCGACAGCCGAGGACCCGCAGGCCACCGCTTCGCCTTTTTTCGGTATCCCAAACGCTCTGGCGGGCGGATCGTTTTCTACCAGTTCGGCCAATCGGCAGATTTACCTGCAGGCGGCTTTCAGTTTTTAATCGCGAGTGCTTCGAACAAACGTGTCTCGATCGTACTGCCGTTTCTTTGTGAAAACGCGCATCCGGATGGTTGCAGTCTACGCGGAAAGCAGAGCCTTTGCCGCCGCGTCAGGTACTGTCGCTCCCATGTCAGCCGCGTCTCGTTTAGAATGCGACGAAGGCATGCGTACGCTCGCAAGTGTTACCATCTGAATCGGGAAGCTCATGAAGATCTTACTGGCCGTCGATCATTCCAAATATTCCGAAGCGGCGCTGCACATGCTCATCAAGCAGGTCCGCGCGGAGAACAACGAAGTCGCCGTTCTGCACGTGATGGAAGTTTCGCTCGCCGATTTTGAATCGCGCGAAACTTTCGAAACCACGCGCGCCGCCAGGATGCGCAAGGCCAACGGCCTCGTCGAGCGGTTCGCGGAGGAGCTCAAGCAAGCCGGCTTTGCCACCAAGTCGATGGTCGAAGAGGGCGACGCCAAGGAAGCCATTATCTCCTTCATCGAGCGCTGGAAGCCGGATGTCGTGTTTCTCGGTTCGCACGGCCGCCGGCGTTTCCGCCGCCTCGCGCTCGGCGGCGTTGCCGAAGCCATCGCGCGCCACGCGAACTGCTCCGTCCAAATCGTCCGCTCGCCGCAAGAAGAGTAGCCACGACCGCATCGCCCGCGCCGCTCCGATCGATTACGTTTATCCCCACAACCCAGCCACCCCCTCAGAGGCTGCGTCTCGGCCAGCGCGCGATTTTTGCGTCCCGGTGTTTTGCGACGGGAAGGCATTGCTTTCGACAGGCGAGCGCTTTCCAACACTCCGATGTAACGCTCACCCCGTCCCGCGCGTCTGCTAGGTCATAAACCGGTGGACACGGGCCGCCCAGCCG
>Ga0335075_10003170_pt1 | contig 26210 bp, 23 predicted proteins | sample Lox_Sample_24_FD_206723 | JGI IMG/M metagenome (GOLD analysis project Ga0335075, IMG submission 206723) | Soil microbial communities from Loxahatchee National Wildlife Refuge, Florida, United States - Lox_Sample_2.4 | ecosystem: Environmental > Terrestrial > Soil > Wetlands | place: USA...
TCGTGAACCAGGTGGCCCGCCCCGGCCACATGCAAATACTTTGTCCGGTAACCGGTTTCGCTCATCGAGCGCATCTGGCCTGCCGGAGTGACCGAATTGCCTGCCTCGATCAGCAGCACCGGTGATCGAACCGCGCGCCACTGCTCCCAGTAGTCGCGGGTGCCCCATTCGGCCGCGATCTCAATCCACCGCGAGGTGTGACCATGCAGACGCCAACCGGTCGGAGTCCGGTCGAACGCCTCCAGGAAGTACAGGCCTGCGACTGGCCCGAACTCAGCGAATACCTTTTCGGCAGAGTCGAATTCGACCGGCAGATTATGCAGCCATGGCTCCCACGGGCCGGTGGTGCGACCCCGGAAGTCCGGCGCCATGTCTTCGACCACCAGCGCCGTGACGAGGTCGGGACGCTCGGCGGCCAGGCACCAGGAGTGCAGCGCACCCATGGAATGCCCGACCAACCGTGCCGGTGTGCCCAGCGCGGCCACCGCATCACCGAGGTCGGCGACAAAACGTTCGGTGCTGATCGGAAAAGGATCGGCCACGTCAAGACCGCGGTGCCAGGGCGCGTCGTAAGTGTAGACAACGCCCAGTCCGGTCAGCCACGGCAGCTGGCGCGACCAGGTACTGCCACGGCCCATCAGGCCGTGCACCAAGACCAGTGGGTCACCCCGTCCACCGCGATGGGTGAGCAGATCGGTGGCCACGCGTCCATCTTGCCCGCCTGCTCCTCAGGCGCTCGCGGCCCGCATCGTCGGCGGGCGGCGGCACGGTAGCCTAACGGGATGCCAGTGGTGAAGATCAACGCAATCGAGGTGCCTGCGGACGCGGGCCCCGAACTGGAGAAGCGGTTCGCTCATCGCGCGCACGCGGTCGAGAACTCGCCGGGTTTCCTCGGGTTTCAGCTGCTCCGCCCGGTCAAGGGCGAAGACCGCTACTTCGTGGTCACGCAGTGGGAGTCCGAAGAGGCCTTCCAGGCGTGGGCTACCGGGCCGGCTATCGAGGCCCACGCCGGCCACCGGGCCAACCCGGTGGCGACCGGCGCTTCGCTGCTGGAATTCGAGGTTGTGTTGGACGTTGCCGGTTCCGGCCGGACGGCTCATTAGGCCCGGCCCGCGCCAGGTCCGCCACCGCGTCGCGGCATTGACGGCCGCCGCCGCGCTGGTCTGGGTCTTCAGCGCCCTGACTACTAGTTGCGCTTCGCCGCCGACTCCGTCCGCCAACGCTGCGGGTGTCGGACGGCAGATCGACATGAGGACTCCGGCCGGTCTGCGGGCCCAGCAGACCCTGGACATGCTCAACTCCGACTGGCCTATCGGCCCGATCGGAGTCGCCACCCTCGCCACGGCTCACATGATCAAGCCGGTCCAGGCCAGCATGGAAGCACTCTGGTGGGACCGCCCGTTCATCCTGAGCGGCGTCGACATCAAAGCCGGCGCAGCCACACTCCAGCTGATCACGTCCTACGGCGGGCGGCAGGACATCCGGATACACACCAACGACGACACGTTGGTGGATGGTTTCGACGTCAGCACGCAGGCGCCGACGATTTCCTCGTGGCGTGACATCGATACCGCGTTGGTCAAGACCGGCGCCCGGTATTCGTGGCAGGTCGCCAAGGTCAATAACGGGCAATGCGATCGGGTGGCCGGTACCAACACCGCGCAGTCACTGCCGTTGGCGTCGATCTTCAAGTTGTACGTGCTCTATGCCGTGGCGCATGCGGTCAAGGCCGGAACGGTGTCTTGGGACGACCCGCTGACCGTCACCGCGAAGGGCAAAGCGGTCGGTTCGGGAATGGAACTGCCTGTGGGCGCACAGATTTCGGTGCGGACCGCCGCCGAGAAGATGATCGCCACCAGCGACAACATGGCCACCGACATGCTGATCGGGAAAGTCGGCACCCCCGCTGTCGAGACCGCGTTGGCCGAAGCGGGCCATCACGACCCGGCCGCCATGACGCCCTTCCCGACCATGTACGAGTTGTTCTCCGTCGCTTGGGGGCGGCCGGATCTGCGGGAGCAGTGGAAGCAGGCCACCCCGCAGGCGCGAGAACAGCTGCTCCAGCAGGCAAATTCGCATGTCTACCAACCAGATCCGCTACGCGCCCACGTGCCTGCTTCAGGTTACGGCGCGGAATGGTATGGCAGCGCCGAGGACATCTGTAGGGCGCACGTGGCGCTGCAGTCCGGCGCGGTGGGCAACGCCGCCCCGGTCAAGCAGATCTTGGCGGCCGCTCCGGGTATCAAACTGGATCCGCAAGAATGGCCCTATATCGGCGCGAAAGCCGGCGGGCTACCGGGTGACCTGACGTTCAGCTGGTATGCCGTCGACCGCACGGGGCAGCCCTGGGTGGTGAGTTTCCAGCTGAACTGGCCGCGCGATCACGGGCCGAGCGTCACCGGGTGGATGCTGCAGATCGCCAAACAGGTCTTCGCGCTGTTACCCGCGCACCGTTGAGCCGGATACACCTGTTCTCGACACGGGGTGTCCGGCGGTATAGCCTCTGTCGCGGTATTCGAGTGAACAGCGAAGAAACCGGTGCATAATCCGGTGCGGTCGCGCCACTGTGACCAGCGTTTCGGCGCTGGAAGCCAGACCTTCGGTTCACATCGCGGATGGGGACGCGCAATCCCCGTAAGGCGGTTTTGTGTTCCCCCGTACTCGGCGTCTGCTGTCGACCTGGAATCGCCGCGATTACCTCGAGATCGGTGTCCTGCTGGGTGTCATCGCGCTGATGCACTTCGTCGGTTTCGCGACATTGGTATTCGTCATCGCGCCGCACCACTATCGCGCCGGCACCCAGATATTCGGTTTTGGACTGGGCGCCACCGCATATCTATTCGGACTCCGGCACGCGTTCGACGCCGACCATATCGCCGCGATCGATAACACCACTCGCAAACTCATGACCGATGGCCAACGACCAAAGGCGGTCGGCTTCTGGTTCGCGATGGGCCATTCCACTCTGGTGCTGGTGATGGCTGTCCTGGTCATGGTCGGAGCCCACGCGGTCGGCACGCTGGCCGATGACCATTCGCCGACCCGACATGTGCTCGGCTTCGCCGGAACCCTGGCCTCGGGTCTTTTCCTGTATTTGATCGCGATCATCAACGTGATCGCGATGATCGGGATTGTCCGCGCATTCGCCAAGCTTCGGCAGGGTTCGTACTCCGACTGGGAAATCGAAGCCGCCCTCAACGACCGCGGTTTTTTGGCCAGGCTGCTGCGTCCGATCATGAATCGCATCACGCGCTCGGTGCAGCTCTATCCGGTCGGTGCGCTATTCGGCCTGGGATTCGACACCGCGACCGAAGTCGCGCTGTTGGCGCTGGCCGGCAGCGGCGCCGCTGCCGGGCTCCCGTGGTACGCGGTCCTGGTGGTGCCATTGCTATTCGCAGCCGGCATGAGCTTGATGGACACCCTGGACGGGCTGCTGATGGCGGTGGCCTACGACTGGGCGTTTATGCAGCCGGTGCGCAAGATCTATTACAACCTCGCCGTCACCGGTCTTTCGATCGCGGTGGCACTGCTGATCGGGTCGATCGAATTGGTGTCGATATTGCACGACGACCTGCACTGGGTCGATCCAGTCACCAGTTGGGTCGGCGGCATCGACCTCAACAACGCCGGCCTCGCGATCGTGGTGCTATTCGCGGTCACCTGGATCGGGGCGGTCGGCTACTGGAAACTGGCCGACGTCGAGGCGCGCTACCGGGCGGCCGAGCCCGACTGACTCGCCGCGAGAGTGCAACTGCCGACGCATCTCCCGAGTGAGCGCGTCGGCAGTTGCACTCTCGGCGGCACTACGACGTAGCTTGCCCCGGGCCACCGGCGGCGTGCGCTCCGGCCTTGGCCAGGTCCGGTTCGGCAGGCTCAGCCGGCTTGCGGGCTCCGGTGAAGGTGAACACCGCGTCCTCTCCGGCACCCTCGCCGTCCCAGTTGTCGACGTCCACCGTGACAATCTGGCCCGGACCGACCTCCTCGAACAGGATCTTCTCGGACAGCTGGTCCTCGATCTCCCGCTGGATGGTGCGCCGCAACGGGCGAGCGCCCAGCACCGGGTCGAAACCACGCTTGGCCAGCAACGACTTGGCTTTGTCGGTGAGCTTCATCGCCATGTCTTTGCCCTTGAGCTGCTTTTCGACCCGGCCGATCATCAGGTCGACCATCCGGATGATCTCGTCGCGAGTCAGCTGGTGGAAGACGATGATGTCGTCGATGCGGTTGAGGAACTCCGGGCGGAAGTGCTTCTTCAGCTCGTCGTTGACCTTCTGCTTCATCCGCTCGTAGTCGTTGTCGCCGCCGCCCTGGGTGAAGCCCAGGCCGACCGCTTTGGAGATGTCCGCGGTGCCCAGGTTCGAGGTGAAGATCAGCACGGTGTTCTTGAAGTCCACCGTGCGGCCCTGCCCGTCGGTCAGACGGCCGTCCTCGAGCACCTGCAACAGGCTGTTGTAGATCTCCTGATGCGCCTTCTCGATCTCGTCGAACAGCACCACGCTGAACGGCTTGCGGCGCACCTTCTCGGTGAGCTGGCCGCCCTCCTCGTAACCGACGTACCCCGGCGGGGCGCCGAACAACCGCGACGCAGTGAACCGGTCGTGGAACTCGCCCATGTCGATCTGGATGAGCGCGTCGTCGTCACCGAACAGGAAGTTGGCCAGCGCCTTGGACAGCTCGGTCTTACCGACACCGGACGGGCCGGCGAAGATGAACGAGCCCGACGGGCGCTTGGGGTCCTTCAGCCCGGCACGGGTGCGGCGGATGGCCTTGGACACGGCCTTGACCGCGTCCTCCTGGCCGATGATCCGCTTGTGCAGCTCGTCTTCCATGCGCAGCAGCCGGGTGGTCTCGGCCTCGGTGAGCTTGAACACCGGAATGCCGGTCCAGTTGCCGAGCACCTCGGCGATCTCGTTGTCGTCCACCTCGGCCACGACATCGAGATCGCCTGAACGCCACTGCTTTTCGCGCTCGGCGCGCTGGCCCACCAGTTGCTTCTCGCGGTCGCGGAGGCTGGCCGCCTTCTCGAAGTCCTGCGCGTCGATCGCGGACTCCTTCTCGCGGCGCGCCTCGGCGATCTTCTCGTCGAACTCACGCAGGTCTGGCGGCGCGGTCATCCGGCGGATCCGCATCCGGGCGCCGGCCTCGTCGATCAGGTCGATCGCCTTGTCCGGCAGGAACCGGTCGTTGATGTAGCGGTCGGCCAGGGTTGCGGCGGCGGTTATCGCCGAATCGGTGATGGACACTCGGTGGTGCGCCTCGTAGCGGTCCCGCAGGCCCTTGAGGATCTCGATGGTGTGCTCCACCGTCGGCTCCCCGACCTGCACCGGCTGGAAGCGGCGCTCCAGCGCGGCGTCCTTCTCGATGTACTTGCGGTACTCGTCGAGCGTGGTGGCACCGATGGTTTGCAGCTCGCCGCGGGCCAGCTTGGGCTTCAGGATCGACGCCGCGTCGATCGCGCCTTCGGCGGCACCGGCACCCACCAGCGTGTGCAGCTCGTCGATGAACAGGATGATGTCGCCGCGGGTGTTGATCTCCTTGAGCACCTTCTTCAGGCGCTCTTCGAAGTCACCGCGATAGCGGCTGCCCGCCACCAATGATCCCAGGTCCAGCGTGTAGAGCTGCTTGTCCTTCAGGGTCTCGGGGACCTCGCCGTGCACGATGGCCTGCGCCAAGCCCTCCACCACGGCGGTCTTGCCGACGCCGGGCTCACCGATCAGCACCGGGTTGTTCTTGGTGCGCCGGCTCAGCACCTGCATCACCCGCTCGATTTCCTTCTCGCGGCCGATGACAGGGTCGAGCTTGCCTTCCATCGCGGCGGCGGTCAGGTTGCGCCCGAACTGGTCGAGCACCAACGAGGTGGACGGGCTGCCGGACTCGCCGCCGCGGCCACCGGTGCCGGCCTCAGCCGTCTCCTTGCCCTGGTAGCCGGACAGCAGCTGGATCACCTGCTGGCGCACCCGGGTCAGCTCGGCGCCGAGCTTCACCAACACCTGGGCGGCAACGCCTTCGCCCTCACGGATCAAGCCGAGCAGAATGTGCTCAGTGCCGATGTAGTTGTGACCCAGCTGCAACGCCTCCCGCAGACTGAGCTCGAGCACCTTCTTGGCGCGCGGAGTGAACGGGATGTGCCCCGAAGGGGCCTGCTGACCCTGGCCGATGATCTCCTCGACCTGGCTGCGGACACCCTCCAGCGAGATGCCCAACGACTCCAGCGACTTTGCGGCTACGCCTTCGCCCTCGTGAATAAGTCCCAACAGGATGTGCTCAGTGCCGATGTAGTTGTGGTTGAGCATCCGGGCCTCTTCTTGCGCCAGGACGACGACCCTGCGGGCACGGTCGGTAAAACGTTCGAACATCGGTGGTTACCTGCTCTCCCTCACCATCGGTACAACAGACGACATCGCGTACCTGTCGTCCACTGTAATGGGCGGCTGGCCGGGCTTCCTACCTTGCGGCCATTACCGCACACGCATATACCCGGTTACTTGCCAGCCGTAATGGGAGCAACGCGGTCAAACGGCAAAACGTTTCCGCGCTCAGTGGGCGATCGGTTCGCCATCAGCGAAAGCGGACCAGCCCTGGTTCGGTGCTGGTCCGGCTTCGCCGTGTCAGATGGCTGGTCAGGTCGCAGCGTGAAATGCGTCGATGACGTCAGCCGGGATGCGGCCCCGCGTCGACACGTTGTGGCCGTTGCGGCGGGCCCATTCCCGGATCGCGGCGCTCTGCTCGCGGTCGATGGCTCCGCGGCCACGACCCGAGCTGGAACGCCCTCGCCGCCGGCCGCCGACCCGACGGCCGGCGGCGACCCACTGCTTCAGGTCGGTGCGCAGTTTTGTAGCATTTTTGGACGAAAGGTCGATCTCATAGGTCACCCCGTCGAGGCCAAATTCGACCGTTTCATCGGCGGCACCCTCACCATCGAAATCATCGACCAGGGTAACGGTCACTTTCTTCGCCATTAGCTGAGCCTCACGCTTCTTCCCGAGCACTACTGTGCAAGTTGTTGGACCCCCCTTGAGCAACAATCTGCCATAAGGGGGCGCGGTATTCAATACAACACTACTAGTGTCGTTCAGCTGCTATGCGGGCGAACAATCGGGAACAATACTGTCTCCCTAATTGACAGGCCGGTCAAAGCCATCAACAACCGATCGATACCCATTCCGGTTCCCGTGCACGGCGGCATAGCGTACTCTAAGGCGGCGAGAAAATCCTCGTCGAGCGCCATCGCCTCGTCATCACCGGCCGCCGCGGCTCGCGCCTGTTCAGCGAACCTCTCGCGTTGCACCACCGGGTCGATTAATTCCGAATATCCGGTGGCCAGTTCGATCCCGCGGATATAGAGGTCCCACTTTTCAGTCACACCCGGGATGCTGCGGTGCTGGCGTGTCAAAGGCGTTGTCTCGACTGGGAAATCTCGAACGAAGGTGGGCGCGCTCAAGCCGGCACCTACAGTGTGTTCCCATAATTCTTCGACCAACTTGCCGTGCCCATACCCGCGGCCGACCGGCAGTTCGACACCTAGCGACGCAGCGATGGCATGTAAGCGCTCAACGGTGGTGTTCGGTGTGATCTCTTCGCCCAGTGCATCGGATAGCGACGGATACATTTGTATCGACGTCCATTCTCCATCGATGTCATAGACACTGCCGTCGGGCAAGGAGAGTTCTCGCGTGCCGATCGCCTCGTCCGCCACCTGTTGAATAAGCTCACGGGTCACGATCGCCGATTCGTCATACGTTCCATACGCCTGATAGGTCTCCAACATGGAAAATTCTGGGGAATGGGTGGAATCGGCGCCTTCGTTTCGGAACACCCGATTAAGTTCGAAGACCTTGTCGAACCCACCAACGACGCAGCGCTTGAGGAACAGTTCAGGTGCGATCCGAAGGTATAGATCGATGTCGAGAGCATTGGAGCGCGTGACAAACGGCCGGGCCGCCGCACCGCCGGCCAGGGTCTGCAACATCGGCGTTTCGACTTCCAGAAAGCCGCGTTGCGCTAAAGCGGTGCGTATCGCGCGAACGACGGCGATCCGCAGTCGCGCCACCGTGCGCGCCTGCGGACGGACGATCAAGTCGACGTAGCGTTGCCGCACCCGCGACTCTTCGCTCATCTCTTTATGGGCCACCGGCAGCGGCCGCAACGCCTTCGACGCCATCTGCCAGCTATCACCGAGAACGGACAACTCGCCGCGCTTTGAGCTGATCACCTCGCCGTGCACGCAGACGATGTCGCCGATATCTACATCGGCCTTCCACGCATCAAGCGCTTCGGCACCGACGCCGGCGAGGCTGAGCATCACCTGGAGTTGGGTGCCGTCGCCCTCTTGGAGTGTCGCAAAACACAGCTTGCCCGAGTTACGGGCGAACACCACCCGGCCGGCAACACCGACGACGACACCGGTCGTCGAGTCGGCGGCCAAGTCCGGGTAGGCGGCACGAATTTGTGCCAGCGTGTGGGTGCGCCCGACTTCGACCGGGTAGGGGTCGCGGCCCTCAGCCCACAGACGTGCGCGCTTGTCCCGGCGGATCCGGAACTGCTCAGGAATTTCCTCGTCGCCGGCGTTCACGACCTGCCAGCTTAAATGAACGCTTGCGCCATCGAGTGTGCGGTTATGGCGCTGAGTGTGCGCCTAGGGCGGGAAACCAACGATTTTCCCGCCCAGCATTCACACTGGAATCCCGCGATGCACACTCGACGGACGTCGGTCAGCGCGCCGTCTTGAGCCGTCCGCGCTGGCTGTCGCGGTTGCGTTCGAACACCAGCCGCAGCCCGTGCAGGGTCAAATGCTGTTCGTAGTGATCCACCGAATGCAGTTCCGCCAGCAGCAGCGGCGCAGTGTGGCCGGTGGCCACCACGGTGACCTGATCTCCCAGGTCGACCGCGAAACCGTCCACGTCGTCGCGGATGCGGCCGACCAGACCGTCGACCAGCCCAGCGAAACCGAAAACAGCGCCCGCCTGCATGCATTCGACGGTGTTCTTGCCGACTACCGAACGCGGCCGGGCCAGCTCGACCCGGCGCAACGCGGCTGAACGTGCAGCAGCCGCGTCCGAGGAGACCTGTATTCCCGGCGCGATAGCGCCACCCAGAAATTCGCCTTTGGCGGACACCACATCCACACAAATCGAGGAGCCGAAATCGATTACGATGGCGGCGGTCCCGTACTTCTGAAAAGCCGCTAGGCAGTTGACGATTCGATCGGCGCCGACCTCTTTGGGGTTGTCGACAAGCAGCGGGATGCCGGTTCGGACCCCGGGTTCGATCAGGACATGCGGCACCGTCGGCCAGTATTGCTCAAGCATCACCCGCACCTCGTGCAGCACCGATGGAACGGTGGACAGAGCGGCCGCGCCGGTGAGCTGATCGGAATCGTCCCCGATCAGTCCATCGATGGTCAACGCCAGTTCGTCGGCAGTGACCTCGGATTCGGTGCGAATCCGCCACTGCTGCACGACCTTCGCGTGCTCCCCCGAACCGGAGAGCAGGCCGACAACGGTGTGGGTGTTGCGGACGTCGATTGCTAACAGCACGGCTAGGCTACCTTCATCGGAGCGAGCCTCATCGTGGCGACACCAACTCGCCTGCATCGGCGGGCACGAAGGCCGGATCGTGCCCGAGATCGACCGGCCGGTTGTCGCCGTCGACAAAGAGGATCCTCGGCTGATAGCTGCGCGCCTCGGCGTCTTCCATCGTGGCGTAGGCGATCAGGATCACCAAATCACCGGGATGTACGAGATGCGCTGCGGCCCCATTGATTCCGATCACGCCGCTACCCCGCTCACCGGTGATCGCGTAGGTGACAAGCCGGGCGCCGTTGTCGATGTCGACGATGGTTACCTGTTCACCCTCGAGCAGGTCGGCCGCATCCATCAAGTCGGCGTCGATCGTCACCGAGCCGACGTAGTGCAGGTCTGCCTGCGTCACGGTTGCCCGGTGGATCTTCGACTTGAGCATTGTTCGTAACATCAGTTCCTCCAGGGTGATTCGTGAGCTCCGGACGGCATCGCGGGCTCTCGCCCATCGACACCGGCGGTAGTACCGATTTCAATCGCAACATTGTCGAGGAGTCTGGTGGCGCCCAGCCGGGCCGCAACGAGCAGCCGGGCGGGGCCGTGCAGCGGCGCGGGCCCGAGTTCGGGGTTGCGCACCTGGAGATAGTCCACGTCGATCGCGGGCACCTCCGCCAACACGGCGCGCGCCGCCTGCAGCGCCGCGTCCACGCCCGCCGACGCGGCGTGCCTCCCGGCCAGCAGCGCCGCCGACAGCGCGCCGGCCAGCTCGCGTTGCCTCGCATCGAGGTAGCGGTTGCGCGACGACATCGCCAGGCCACCCAATTCCCGCACTATCGGCACGCCGACGACCCGAGTATCGATGTTGAGGTCGGCGACCATCTGCCGCACCAAAACCAGCTGCTGATAGTCCTTTTCTCCGAAGAAAACTCGGTCCGGACTCACAATCTGCAGCAACTTGAGCACCACGGTCAGCATGCCGGCGAAATGGCTTGGCCGCGCAGCACCTTCGAGTTCGGATCCCAGCGGGCCGGGATGCACCGCGGTACGCGGCCCCTCCGGATACATCGCCGCAACGCTTGGGGTGAAAGCGATCTCGACCCCTTCACCGCGCAACAACGCCAAGTCGTCTTCCACGATGCGCGGGTAGGCGTCGAGATCTTCCTCGGCCCCGAATTGCAGCGGGTTGACGAAGATCGACACCACCACCACCGAGCCGGGCACCCGCTTGGCCGCGCGCACGAGGGCGAGGTGTCCGTCGTGCAGGGCGCCCATGGTCGGCACCAGCATCACGCGTCGACCGGTATGGCGCAGCGCGCGGCTGACCTTGCCAGCATCGCAGGGGTTCGAATAAACGTTGAGTTCGCCGATATCGAACTTCGGCGGCCTGTCGATCCTCACCACGCCGAAACCTCCAGCACCTCGAGGACCTCGTCGGGTGCGTGGGCACGTTGCGCGGTGCGCAGCGCGTTTACCCGATAGGCCTGAGCCAGTTGCGGGTCGACTGCTGCCAGCGCGTTGAGGTGATCGGCAACCGCGCCGGCGTCACCGCGTGCGACCGGGCCGGTGAGCGCCGCCTGCCCGCGCTGCAGGGTGTTCTCCAGCGCCGCTCGGGCCAGCGGTCCAAGTATCCGTTCGGCAATGCCACCGGGTTGATCGTCGACAAGCTGCTGACCGAGCAGTTCGCTCCCCGTCAGCGCGGCCCGTAACCCGTCCAGGGCATCGGCGAGCACCGTGACGATGTGATTGCCGGCGTGGGCCAACGCGGCGTGATACAGCGGCCGCGCGTCCTCGCGGACCCGGAACGGCTCACCGCCGATCTCCAGCACCAGGGACTGCGCGATCGCATAGCCGATCTCGTCGGCAGCGGTGATCCCGAAGCAGGTATCCGGCAGCCGGGAGATGTCCTCGTCGGAGCCGGTGAACGTCATCGCCGGATGAATGGCCAGCGGTACACAGTCCTGCCTGCTCAGCGGCGTCAACACGGCGACGCCATTGGCGCCCGAGGTGTGCGCGACGATGGTGCCCGGCCGCACCGCCGATGTCGCGGCCAACCCCGAAACCAGCGCGGCGAGCTCGCTGTCCGGCACGGCTAACAGCAGCAGCTCGGCGTCGCCGGCAACATCGGACACCGGTGACACCGGGGTGTCGGGCAACCAGCGCTCGGCACGCTGCCGCGACGCGCGGGAAACGGCGCTGCACGCCACCACTACGTGGTCGACGCGTTCCAGCGCGACGCCCAGAGCCGTTCCCACCCGGCCGGCGGAGATGATTCCCACCTTGAGCCGGGCGGGGCGCAATCCGTCGAACTGCACCATCGCAGACGACCCTCACAAGTCTCTTAGTTCGTTCCAGTCCCGCGGTGCGGGTACCGGACGGTCGCTAAGACTCTACCGCGGCTGCTACGCCGATCGGCTGTGGCCTTCGCCTCAGTCGTCGCGGCGCCGGCGCCGACCGCCTCCGGACGGGCTGGTTTGCAGCCGCGCCAGCAAGTCAGCGACCGACTGGCCGCCGGATGGCGGAGCGTCGGTGTCCAGCGGATCGCTGTGGCGATGGCGGGCGGTGAGCGGGGGTGATGGCGACATCGCCGGCTCCCGGCCCGATGGTGGTGGTGGCGAAGGTGGCATCGGATGCGGTGGCGGCGACATCGCCGGGGCGGGCGTCGCGGGTTCGCCGACGCCGGACTCGGAATACCCGGCGGAATGACGGGCCCCCGCCCGACGGCCCGGCTCGGGCCAATCGGCTTCGGATTCGCCGGTCTGGCCTGCCGACTCGGCAGCGCTGGAATGCCGGCCCCGTCGCTCAGCCGGCGGCGCTGACCCCGTCGTGGGTTCGCTGGCGCCAGGAGCACCGGGCGAAGTCCTGTCGCGGGAAGGGGCGTTGTCGTACTTCCACGGCCCGCTGACGTCACCGCCGGTGTGGTCGGCCGACTCGGAAGCCCAATTGCTGCCGGGGCTTCCAGCAGGCAGCCATTCTCCTTCGGAGCTCACCGGCTGCCAACCCGGGAGCATCTCTCGCGGCTGGGGCGCCTCAGCCGGTGCCGACCATGCGGGCCGCTGCTGTTCCGGCGGTGGCTCGGGTGGCACGGGTGGCGGGACAAACTGCGACTCGGGCTGCGGCGGCACCTCGGTCCGCCGGTGTGAGCGGCGTGTGGATTCGGGCTCGTACCGCTCTCCCGCGCTTGCAGGCGGTGGCGCCGCCGGTGTAGCCCAACCGTTGGCCTCCGGCGCCTGCGACCGCTTGGCCCAGCGGCCCTGAGGTTGGCGCTCTGGCCCGGTCGCTGGGGATGCCGCCGGCACGGCCCAAGCAGTGGGTGGCGTCGACTCGTCCTGCTGGGCTTGAGCGGCTTGCTCGCCTCGGCGCCGGTGCGCACCCTGGTCCGGCGGCCGCTCATATGCGTCGGCAGCACGATTTGGCCCGGAAGCCTCGTGCGCGCCCGCGGGCTCATAGGTGTACGCCGCGGCCTGGTAGTCATCGGCAACCGGCTGCCGCGGCGGTGGGACAAGCGGCTCTTCAGGCACGTCGATGATCGAGCTGTCGTCCGCGCGCCGCGGAGGCTCTTCGGCCCGCACCGAGGTCACCCGATTGACCCTGTCGCGTGCGCTTTCGTGTTCGCGTTCCCAGTCGCTGTGGGCGCGCACGGTCTTGCGCTCGGTCTCCAGTGCCGGCCGGTCGCTGAGTTCGGCGTCGAACAAGATCTCCAGGTTGGTGCGCAGTGCGGCCAACTCGGCCCGCAGTGCCGAGACCTCGTCTGTGGCGTGTGCGCGCAATTCGCTGGCCAGCTCGCGACGCAGCTGAGACTCCACGGTGAGCTCGTACTCACGACGGGCCGAAATTTCACGGTCCAGTTGCAAGTCGTAAACCAGCTTCAGGTCGCGAGCCCGGGCCTGATCCACATCGCTTTGCCGACGGTAGATCACCGACACGAATGCGGCGACGACGGCGGCCCACAAAGCCAGGATCACGGCAAGCTTGAGGAGCTCCACCCGGTTGGTGAAAACCAGCGCAGAACTGGCGCCGATTGCGAGCACCAGCAACGCCGTCAGCAGCACCCATCCCGGTCTGCGGCCGCCGCGCCGGACCCGGGCGCCGCGGGACAGATCGGTCATGGCCCGACTGTACCGGCCCAAGCTCACTCCGCGTGTCGCCGTGCTCCGGCGATTCTCACGTGCGCTGATTGCCCGCCTCCCGGGGGCCGCCGCACCATCTGCTCCGGTACTAAGCCGAGCTAAGTTTCCGCACCTTCGCCAGGGTCGGTCGGATCTTGTGGCGACTTGCAGCAATATTGGAGCCACAGCGCGGCAACCACCAGAGCCAGCGCGCTGACGGCAGCCACCGCCGTGCCGGCGGTGTCGTCGCCAGCCACCCTCAGCCAGGACCGCCGCGGCAGCAAGTACACCAGAACTCCTACCCACCAACCCAGCGCCAATGCACCAACCCAGGCCGATGCTTTGGCGATGACCAGGCTGCGGGCCACCGCCAACGGATGCAGCCAGCCCGGACCGTCGCCGATCTCACCGTCGCTGATCTTGGTCCGGACATAACGCCCCCACAGCGCTTCGGCGATGCCGACCGCAAGCAGCGACAGACCGGTCCACACCGTGATCGGTGGAAACCACCGGTATAGCAACACGACCAGCAAGTATCCGACCACCGCAGTGCCGATCACCGCGACCGTCAGATCACGTTTGCGGGTCGGGCCCATCAAGCTCCCGATGCCGAGTCGGATTCCGTGCCCTCGTCCCGTGGTTCGAGCATCAGCCCGGTCAGTTTCACGCTGGCGCGGTCGGCTGGATCCAGTTGGGCGAGGAGCTTTGCGACGGACTGCTTTCCGCCGGCTACCGTCAGCTCCGCGTCCGGGTCAATAGCCAGCCATGGAATCATCGCGAAGGCCCGCAGGTGAGCCAGCGGATGCGGCAGGGTCAGACCATCCTCCAACGAGATCACCTCGGTGTCTCCGGCCGGCGATGTCTGGTAGCAGCTGATCAGATCCACGTCGAGAGTGCGCGGGCCCCAGCGCTGTCCGCGAACTCGGTCCGCCGCCTGCTCCAACTCCTGAGCGCGGCGCAACCAACCGTGTCCGTCGAGCATGACATCGTCGGCGATCAGCACGGCGTTGAGAAACGGGCCCTGTTCGACGCCGCCCCACGCAGCGGTCTCATAAACCGGAGACACCGCCTGCACCGCCTCGCCCAGCCGGTCAAGCACCGACTGCAGCCGGGCCAGCCGGTCACCGAGGTTGGACCCGATCGACAGCACCACCCGGGTCATTGGCGCCCCTCTCCCCCCCAAACGGGCAGTCCCCCCACCATCCCGGCTGCCATGACCGCCTCCTCGTCGTCGCGCGTCATACGCCCCCTCCTGCCGGAACCACCGAGCCCCGTCCCCCGCGCCGCGACCTTCGCGCCACCACCGCCACATCGTCGAAGGTCTGCGGAATCGGAGCCTGCGGCTTGTGAACGGTCACCTCGACCGCGTGCACCCGCTGGTCTTTCATCACATCCTCGGCGATCTCCCCGGCTACCGTTTCGATCAAATGGCGCGCAGGCCCGGCGAGGATAGCGGCCGCCCGCTGCGCCAAGACGCCGTAATCGTAGGTATCAGCCAAGTCGTCACTGGTCGCGGCGTCCACCAGGTCGATCCAGATGGTGATATCGACGACGAAATCCTGACCGTCGGCGCGCTCATGGTCGAAGACGCCGTGGTGGCCACGAACCACCAACCCGCGCAACTCGATTCGGTCAGCCATCGGATTCGACCGCCCCGGCTTGCGTCCACGCGTCGAGGACCCGCAGCGCGTCGACCGACGCCCGTACATCGTGCACCCGGACCCCCCAGGCGCCATGCAGTGCCGCCAGCGCAGAAATCATCGCGGTCGCCGTCTCCCGACCGTCGGGTGGCCGCAACGCGCCATCGGGACCGGCCAGCAAGCTGCCGAGGAACCGCTTCCGCGAGGCCCCGATCAGAACTGGGATGCCGGTTGCCACCAGCTCCGGCAAGGCATGCAGCAACGCCCAATTGTGTTGGCCGGTCTTGGCGAATCCCAGGCCGGGGTCGATGATCAGCTTCGCCGGATTTATGCCCGCGGCAACCGCGTCGTCGACGCCGGCGAGCAGCTCGGCCCGTACTTCGGCTACCACGTCGCGGTAGCGCGGAGCTTGGTGCGGATGGTCAGCCGACACCGATCGCCAGTGCATTAGCACCCACGGCACATCGGCCTCGGCGAGCACACCGGCCATCCCTGCATCGGCGCGTCCGCCGGACACGTCGTTGACCATCTGCGCGCCGCTTTCCAGGGCGGCCCGCGCCACACCAGCGTGCATGGTGTCGATGCTGACTGCAATACCTTGCGATGCAAGCCCTTTGACAACAGGAACGACGCGATCAGTCTCCACCCGCGGATCTATTCGGACTGCACCGGGCCGGGTCGACTCTCCCCCGACGTCGATGATCGCAGCGCCGTCGGCGGCCAACGCCAGGCCGTGCTCGACAGCGCGGTCGGCGTCCAGGTAGCGCCCGCCATCCGAGAACGAGTCGTCGGTGACGTTCACCACCCCCATGACCTGGACGCGCGCCGTACTCACTTGCGCAAGATCAGTTCCAGCGCTTCAGCTCGAGATGCACTGTCGGACTTGAATTGTCCACGCACTGCCGACGTTGTCGTGACAGCTCCTGGCTTGCGGACACCTCGCATAGACATGCATAAATGCTCGGCCTCGATCACGACGATGACCCCGCGCGGGTCGAGTTTGCGCGTCAGGGCGTCGGCGATCTGGGCCGTGAGCCGCTCCTGCAGCTGCGGCCGCTTGGCATAGAGGTCGACCAGCCGAGCAATCTTCGACAATCCGGTGACCCGGCCGTCGTTGCCGGGGATGTATCCCACATGCGCCACACCGTGGAACGCCACCAGGTGGTGCTCGCAGGTGGAATACAGCGGGATCTGATTGATCATCACCAACTCGTCGTGATGCTCGTCAAACGTGGTGTCCAGCACGGCGTCGGGATCGGTATACAGGCCGGCGAACATTTCCCGGTAACTGCGCGCGACGCGGGACGGGGTGTCCAGCAGACCGTTACGATCCGGGTCCTCGCCGATCGCGTACAGCAACTCGCGGATCGCGGCCTCGGCACGTCCCTGGTCGAAGGCCGGGCTGCTCAGCGTCACGGTCCGCGAATTCGGCTGTGCTGTTGAAGCCATCGGTACCCCGATCGTTTCAGCCGTGCGCCGACGGGTTGGACGGGCTCGGGTCGCCGCCAGGCGGGTCGGCGGGCTGGCCTGCTTCCGGTGCGGGGGCACCAGGGGGCGGATACGGCGGATACGGGGGATAGGGCTGGCCTGGGGAGCCCGCGTAGTTGTGCGGTGGCTGGGGCCAGTGCGGCGGTGGCGGCGATGCGGAGGGCGGCGGGTACCACTGGCCGGGCGGGTGTGCCGGCGGCGGCCATCCGGGTGCGTGCCAGCCTGCCGGCGCGCCATAGTCGGGTTGCGTCGAGTGCGGTGGTGCGCCTGGCACGCTCCGGCCCTCGGGGCCGACCAGTGCACCGTGAGAACCGTTGGCGCCGTTGGTGGCTCGATCGCTTTCGGCCTGCGCGGCATCGCGCGTCGCCGCCGCGATCGCGGCCTTGAAGGCAGGTTCGGGAGCCGGTTTGGGCCACGGCTCGCCGCGCTCGATGGCCAGCTCGCCGGGCGTCTTGATCGGCGGCTTGTCCGACGGAATACGGCCACCGAAGTCGTCGAACAAGGTGAGCCGTGGCCGCTTTTCGACGTCGCCGAAGATCGCCTCCAACTCGGCGCGGTGCAGAGTTTCCTTTTCCAGCAGCTCGCCGGCCACCGTGTCGAGCACGTCGCGGTATTCGGTGAGAATCTCCCAGGCCTCGGTATGCGCGGCCTCGATGAGCTTGCGGACCTCTTCGTCGATTTCGCGCGCGACCTCATGGGAGTAGTCCGCCTGATTGCCCATGGTCCGGCCTAGGAACGGATCACCGTGCTCCGTGCCGTATTTGACCGCGCCGAGCTTGGAACTCATCCCGAACTCGGTGACCATGGCGCGCGCGACCTTGGTGGCCTGCTCGATGTCGGACACCGCTCCCGTCGTGGGTTCGTGGAACACCAATTCCTCGGCGGCACGTCCGCCCAGGGCCATCACCAGCCTGGCGATCAGTTCCGAGCGGGTGTGCATTCCCTTGTCGTCCTCGGGCACCGCCAGCGCGTGACCGCCGGTGTTGCCACGGGCCAGGATCGTCACCTTGTAAACCGGATCGACACCCGGCATCGCCCAGCCGGCCAGCGTGTGCCCGGATTCGTGGTAAGCAGTGATCTTTTTCTCCTGCTCGCTGATGATGCGACTCTTGCGCCGCGGCCCGCCGACCACGCGGTCCACCGCCTCTTCCAAGGCGGCGCCGGTGATGACGGTGCCGTTTTCGCGGGCAGTCAGCAGCGCCGCCTCGTTGATCACGTTGGCCAGGTCGGCGCCGGTCATGCCGACCGTCCGCTTGGCCAGCCCGTCGAAGTCGACGTCGGGACCGAACGGCTTGCCCTTGGAGTGCACGCGCAGCACCGCGCGCCGGCCGGCCAGGTCGGGGCTGGACACCGGAATCTGGCGGTCGAAGCGTCCGGGCCGAAGCAGCGCCGGGTCAAGGATGTCGGGGCGGTTGGTGGCCGCGATCAGGATGACGCCGGTGCGATCACCGAAGCCGTCCATCTCGACCAGCAACTGGTTGAGCGTCTGCTCCCGCTCGTCGTGACCTCCGCCCAGCCCGGCCCCGCGCTGGCGGCCGACCGCGTCGATCTCGTCGACGAAGATGATGCACGGGCTGTGCTGCTTGGCCTGCTCGAACAGGTCACGCACCCGGGACGCACCGACGCCCACGAACATCTCGACGAAGTCCGACCCGGAGATGGTGAAGAACGGGACGCCGGCCTCGCCCGCGACGGCGCGGGCCAACAGCGTCTTACCGGTTCCCGGCGGCCCGTACAACAGCACGCCCTTGGGGATCTTGGCGCCAAGCGCCTGGTACCGCGACGGGTTCTGCAGGAAGTCCTTGATTTCGTAGAGCTCCTCGACCGCCTCGTCGGCGCCGGCGACGTCGGCGAAGGTGGTCTTGGGCATGTCTTTGGAAAGCTGCTTAGCGCGCGATTTGCCGAACCCGAAGCCCATCCGGGCGCCGCCCTGCATCCGGGAAAACATCATGAACAGGCCGACCAACAGCAGCAACGGCAGCACATAGATCAGCAGCGAGCCCAGGATGTTGCCCTGGTTGACGACGGTGCTGACCTGAGCGTCTTTACTGGTCAATGCGTCGAACAGGGGAACCGCGTAACCGGTCGGGTACTTGGTGATGATCTTGTCGGACCCGTCGGTGCCGCTGTTGGCGCTTTTCAACGTCAACCGCACCTGTTGTTCGCGATCGTCGATCTGCGCGCTCTTGACGTTGCCGCCCTTGATCTGGGCCATCGCCACGGAGGTATCGACTGGCTTGTAGCCGCGGGTGTCATCGCTGAAGTAAAAGAATGACCAACCAAGCAGCAACACGACAGCGATCGCCGTGAGCGTGCGGATCACGTTTTTCCGGTTCATCAATCATCGGCCGTCGCCGGCCAGGTCCTTCCCGATACACGCAGCTGGAATAGTCCAGGTTACCGCCAGTGGTGATCGCCAGCTCGGGCGCAGCCCGGGCGCAGCGGGTCACCACCATCGTGCCCAGTGGTGATCGCCAGCTCGGGCGCAGCCCGGGCGCAGCGGGTCACCACCATCGTGCCCAGTGGTGATCGCCAGCTCGGGCGCAGCCCGGGCTCCGCTGGGCGAACTGGAACCGCGGGCGATAAATCCTCCCGTTTCGATCTGCCGTGAAAACAACGAATGGCAGTTCCCGACAATTGTCGTCGCCGGTGCGCCCAACTGCCGAACACCTTTCGGGCGAAGGAGCCGTGTGCTTGGGTGAAACGGTGCCAGACAGCCTACCGATCACCGAACGCGTTATTGAGACCAATGGTGTGCAGTTGCGCACCGTCGAAGCGGGTGAGCCCGGTGCACCACTAGTCGTGCTGGCCCACGGTTTTCCAGAACTCGCGTATTCATGGCGCCACCAGATCCCGGTGCTGGCCGCCGCCGGATATCACGTGCTGGCCCCGGATCAGCGCGGCTATGGCGGCTCCAGCCGGCCCGACGACATCTCCGACTACAACATCGCCGACCTGTCCGCCGACGTGATCGGCTTGCTCGACGACGTCGGCGCCGAGCGGGCGGTGCTCATCGGTCACGACTGGGGTGCCCCGGTGGTGTGGAGCTCGGCCCAGCTGCACCCCGACCGGGTGGCGGCCGTGGTCGGTTTGAGTGTTCCGCCGGTGCCGCGTGCCCAGATCCCGCCGACGCGAGCATTCCGCATGCTGTTCGGCGCCAACTTTTTCTACATGCTCTATTTCCAAGAGCCGGGAGTCGCCGATGCCGAACTGGGTGCCGACCCGGCCAAGACCCTCCGGCGCATGATCGCCGGCCTGCGGGCGGCGGACGACCCGGCGGCCGCAATGCGGATGCTCGCACCGGGGCCGGAGGGCTTCATCGATCGGCTACCCGAACCCGACGGCCTGCCGAGCTGGATCAGCCCCGAGGACCTCGACCACTACATCGCCGAGTTCACCCGCACTGGGTTTACCGGCGGGCTGAACTGGTACCGGAACCTCGACCGCAATTGGGAGCTGTTGGCCGACCCGCCGGCCGCCACCATCACGGTGCCGGCGCTGTTCATGGCCGGCACCGCGGATCCGGTGGGGGGCTTCATGCGCCGCGACCGTACCGCCGAGCTGGTGACCGGCCCTTACAGTGAGGTGATGATCGAGGGTGCCGGACACTGGCTGCAGCAGGAGTGCCCTGATCAGGTCAATAAGGTGGTGCTGGACTTCCTGTCGGCTGTGACGCAGTGACGAACCGCCCGCTGAACTTCGGTGTATTCATCACCCCGTTTCACCCGACCGGCCAATCTCCCACGGCGGCACTCGAATACGACATGGAGCGAGTCGTTGCGCTGGACCGCCTCGGCTTTGACGAAGCGTGGTTCGGTGAACATCACTCCGGCGGCTACGAGCTGATCGCCTGCCCGGAGGTGTTCATCGCCGCCGCGGCCGAACGGACCAAGCACATCCGGCTGGGTACGGGTGTGGTGTCGCTGCCCTACCACCATCCGCTGATGGTGGCCGACCGCTGGGTGTTGTTGGACCATCTGACCCGCGGGCGGGTGATGTTCGGCACCGGCCCGGGCGCCCTGCCGTCGGACGCCTACATGATGGGCATCGATCCGGTCGAGCAGCGCCGGATGATGCATGAGTCGCTGGAGGCGATCCTCGCACTGTTCCGCGCCGCACCCGGTGAGCGGATCAGCCGCCACTCCGATTGGTTCACGCTGCGCGATGCGCAGTTGCATATCCGTCCCTACACCTGGCCCTATCCGGAAATCTCAACGGCGGCAATGATTTCCCCGTCCGGCCCACGGCTCGCCGGCGCGTTGGGCACGTCACTTTTGTCCTTGTCGATGTCGGTGCCGGGCGGCTATGCGGCGCTGGAAAATACCTGGGACGTGGTGTGCGAACAAGCCGGCAAAGCCGGGCACGACGCGCCCGACCGGTCAAACTGGCGGGTGTTGGGCATTCTGCATCTGGCCGAAAGCCGGGATCAGGCGATCGACGACTGTACGTATGGCCTGCAGGACTTCGCGAAATACTTCGGCGCGGCGGGATTCGTGCCACTGGCCAACCTGGTTGAGGGTGCGCAGTCCCCCCACGAGTTCGTCGAAGACTATGCGGCGAGAGGCAACTGTTGCATCGGCACACCCGAGGATGCGATCGGGTACGTCGAGGATCTGCTGGTCCGGTCGGGCGGATTCGGCGGCTTCCTGTTGCTCGGTCACGACTGGGCATCGCCCCAAGCGACCTACCACTCTTATGATCTGTTCGCCCGCAAAGTGATTCCGCATTTCAAAGGTCAATTAGAAGCGCCTCGGGCATCACACGAATGGGCAAAGGGCATGCGGGAACAGTTACTTGGCCGCGCCGGCGAGGCGGTCGTCAAGGCGATCACCGAGCACACCGACGAACTCAAGATGGAAAGCGAGAACAGCTGATGCGCGCCGCGGTGCTGCGGGAAGGCCGGATGGTCTACCGAGACGACGTGCCCGACCCGATCCCGGGTCCGGGCCAGGTTCTGGTCGGGGTGCGATCGTGCGGAATCTGCGGCTCGGATTTGCATTTCGCGCGCCACGGCGCCGAGGTGCTGTCGCTGAGCGACGAAATGGCAGACAGTCTCGGCGGCGGCACGAATGTCGACTTGAGTCACGACGTCTTCATGGGCCACGAGTTCAGTGCCGAGGTGCTCGAAGCCGGGCCCGACACCGAGACCCATCCACCGGGGACGCTGGTCACGTCGATCCCGGTGCTGATCTCAGGCAAACACGTCGAACCGATCGTCTACAGCAACAACACACTCGGCGGCTACGCCGAGCGGATGCTGCTTTCGGCGCCGCTGCTGCTGCGCATTCCCAACGGCCTGGACCATCGACACGCCGCCTTGACAGAACCGATGGCGGTCGGACTGCACGCCGTTAACAAGTCGGGCGTTCAACCCGGCGAGACCGCGCTGGTGGTCGGTTGCGGTCCGATCGGTATCGCCGTGATTGCGGCCCTGCGCGCCCGCGGAGTAGAAAGCATTGTGGCAGCTGACTTTTCACCGAAGCGACGTGAGCTCGCCGCTGCTATGGGCGCACATCAGACGGTTGACCCTGCGCAGGGGTCACCATTCGACACCGTCACTCCCGCTGTGGTATTCGAGGCGGTCGGGGTGCCCGGCATCATCGATGACGTGATGCGCAGAGCCAGGCACGGCACTCGGCTGGTCGTTGTCGGTGTGTGCATGCAGCCCGACACCGTGCATCCGTTCTTCGCCATCGCCAAGGAAATCAACGTCCAGTTCGTTCTCGCCTACGAAGCACAAGAATTCGCCGACTCCTTGCACGCCATCGCCGAAGGTGACATCGACGTGACGCCGGTGATCACCGGCGACGTCGGTCTCGAGGACGTCGGAACAGCGTTCGATGCTCTCGCCGACCCCGAACGGCACTGCAAGATATTGGTCACCCCGTAGGTCGATGACGGCTTTGACCGCGCCTTTGTCAGGCGACCGGGTCATCCGTTGTTGTATGTTGAGCCAAGCTGGCTAGCTCACCACGAATCCTCCGGAGGAGGCACGATGCCGACGCCAGCGCCCAGCCTGCCACGGCAGATGCTGCGGCGCCGGCCGGTGAGCGGCGCACCGGTCGCCGAGGGAGCATCAGATCACCTGCAGCGGAGTCTGGGCACCTTCCTGCTCACCATGTTCGGCGTCGGCGAGACGGTCGGTGCGGGCATCTTCATCGTGCTGTCACAGTCGGTACCGCAAGCTGGCCCGGCGGTGGTCATTTCGTTCATCATCGCGGGCATCGCGGCGGGTCTGGCTGCGGTCTGCTACGCCGAGATGGCCTCGGCGGTACCGGTTTCCGGGTCGGCCTATTCATACTGCTACGCCACCCTGGGCGAGCTCGCAGCAATGGGAATCGCGGCATGCCTGCTGCTCGAGTACGGCGTATCCACCGCCGCAGTGGCGGTCGGCTGGAGTCAGTATTTGAACAAGTTGCTGAACAACGTCTTCGGATTAAACCTGTCGCAAGCTATTTCGGGGGGGCCGTGGGATTCCGAGCCAGGTGTCGTCAACCTGCCGGCCATCGCCTTGGTAGCGATGTGCACGGTCCTGTTGATCCGTGGTGCCAGTCAATCCGCGAAGACCAACGCTGTGATGGTGGTGATCAAGCTCGGCGTGCTGGTGATATTCGCGGCCATTGCGTTTACCGCGTTCAAAGCGGACCGCTTCACCGACGACCTGGCACCGTTCGGCGTTTCAGGCATCAGCTTGGCCGCGGGCACAATCTTCTTCGCCTACATCGGCCTTGACGCGGTATCCACTGCCGGCGACGAAGTCAAAGATCCGCAACGCACGATGCCAAGGGCAATCATTTACGCCTTGCTGATCGTGACAGGCATCCATGTGCTCGTCTCAGTTGCCGCGATGGGTAGCCAGCCGTGGCAGGAGTTTCAGGGTGAAGAAGCAGTGCTGGCCGTGATCTTGGACCACATCACCGGTAACACCGCCGGCAGCACCCTGGTATCTGCCGGTGCCGTGATATCCATCTTCTCGGTCACGCTGGTGACGCTGTACGGCCAGACACGCATCCTGTTCACGATGGGCCGCGACGGCCTACTGCCGGCGACCTTCGCGAAGGTCAACCCACGCACGCTGACACCGGTGAAAAACACTGTGATCGTTGCGATCGCGGTGGCGGTCCTGGCCGCGCTGGTGCCGCTGGACCGGCTGGCCGAAACGGTCTCGATCGGCACCCTGACCGCGTTCATCGTGGTGTCAGCGGGAGTGATCCTGCTGCGGGTTCGAGAACCCGACCTGCCCCGCGGTTTCAAGGTTCCGGGCTATCCGGTGACACCGATCCTGTCGATCGCGGCGTGCGCCTACATCCTGTTCAGCCTGCACTGGTACACCTGGATCGCATTCAGTGCCTGGGTCGCGGTGGCGCTGGTTTTCTACCTGGTGTGGGGCCGCCGGCACAGCGCACTCAACGCCGGTGTCGCCACCGCCGTGCCGGTCATCGATGACGTCAGCTAATCGGCCGTCGTACTCAACTAGGGTGCCAATCATGGCGGTCACCCCGCGCGTCACATTCGCGCACCGTTTCCTCCTGGCGTTGGGTCTCACGATCGGCGTCGTGTCGGCATGCGACAGCCACGCGGGACGGGTCGCTGACAACCCACGCGAAGTGACTGTCGTCGGCTCCGGGCACGTCCAGGGCGTCCCGGACACCCTCACCGCCGACGTTGGCATCGAATTCACCGCGCCGGACGTCACCGCGGCGATGAACCAGACCGACGACCGCCAACAGGCGGTTATCACTGCCCTGACGGGCGCCGGCGTCGACCGCAAGGACATCAGCACCACCGAGGTCAGCCTGCAGCCGCAGTACGACGGTTCCGGCGGCACCATCACCGGTTATCGCGCCGGCAACTCGATCCGGGTCAAGATCCACCCGGCCGACTCGGCGTCGCATGTGCTGGCCGTCATCGTCGGCGCGGGCGGCGACGCCACCCGAATCAACTCGGTCAGCTATTCCATCGCCGACGACTCGCAGCTGGTCAAGGACGCGCGTGCGCGCGCTTTTGCCGATGCCAAAGACCGGGCCGAGCAGTACGCGCAGCTGTCCGGGCTCACGCTGGGCAAGATCATCTCGATTTCGGAGGCATCCGGAGCCGCGCCACCGACGATGCTTCCAGCACCTCGGAGCAGCATGCCGGCCAACGTTCCGTTGGAGCCCGGCCAGCAGACGGTGAGCTTCTCGGTCACCGCCGTGTGGCAACTGCAGTAGCAGCCAGCGCTCAGTCTTGGTAGACCCTGGGGTCCAGGGTTCCGATATAGGGCAGGTCGCGATAACGCTCGTCGTAGTCGAGGCCGTAGCCCACCACGAACTCGTTGGGGATGTCGAAACCCACGTAAGCGATGTCCACGTTGGCGCGCAATGCATCGGGCTTGCGCAGCAGCGTGCACACCCGCAGTGAATGCGGATGCCGGGTGGCCAGGTTGCGCAACAGCCAGGACAGCGTCAGCCCGGAGTCGACCACGTCTTCGACGATCAGCACATCCCGGTCGTTGATATCGCGATCGAGGTCTTTGAGGATGCGCACCACCCCAGATGAGGACGTCGACGATCCATAGGAGCTGACCGCCATGAACTCGAACTGGGTCGGCAGCGGGATCGAGCGTGCCAGATCGGTGACGAACATGACCGCGCCCTTGAGCACGGTGATCAACAGCAGGTCCCGGTCGTCAGCGACGGCCAGTTCGCAATAGTCCGCGCCGATCTGTGCTCCGAGCTCGGCGATCCGGTTCTGGATCTGCTCTTCGCGCAGCAACACCGATTTGATGTCCCCGGGGTACAGCTCGGGCGATTCCGCTGCCACGAACACAGCGTGCCATGTCATCGGACGGACGACCAACGGTGGTCGGCTAGATCACCTCCCGGCGCACCGTCAGAAGCCCGCCACTGCGGCCGGCGACCAACCGCTGATTGCGCAAAGCCGAACCGACCGCCACTCCGCCCTGGCCACGCCAGGCGGTGATCAACCGGTCCACGCCGCGGATCTGTTTGTCGGTCAACCCGATCGCGCCGCCGGCAAGCAGCCAGCTGCGGATGACGCCACGACGAACGGGATCAGGCAGTGCCGCCAGCACCCGGGTATCGAGCCCCGCGCCGGTCGCCGATCTGGTCATCGCCTGCGCGATCAGAGCATCGACCAGCTCGATGTCTTCGCGCAGCGCTGTGGCGGTGCGGGCCAGCGCCTCGGCGACACCGCCACCGAGCACCTCTTCCATCAGCGGCAGCACCTCATGGCGGAGCCTTGTCCGGGTGAAGCGGCGGTCAGTGTTGTGCGGGTCCTGCCAGCTAGTCAGGCCCAGCTCCGTGCACGCGGCGTGCGTCACGCTGCGCCTTACACCCAGCAATGGCCGACACCAGGGCGGATCGTAGGGGCGCATCCCGGCGATCGACCGGGCGCCCGAACCGCGACCCAGCCCCAGCAGCACGGTCTCGGCCTGATCGTCGAGGGTATGGGCCAGC
>Ga0335075_10003171_pt1 | contig 26210 bp, 23 predicted proteins | sample Lox_Sample_24_FD_206723 | JGI IMG/M metagenome (GOLD analysis project Ga0335075, IMG submission 206723) | Soil microbial communities from Loxahatchee National Wildlife Refuge, Florida, United States - Lox_Sample_2.4 | ecosystem: Environmental > Terrestrial > Soil > Wetlands | place: USA...
TCCGTGATGAGTGCCGGTTTACAGCGTGATCAGGTGCCGGTTTCGAGCGTGATGAGGCGCCGCTTCGCAGCGTGTTGGGGTGCCGAATTCGAGCGCGACGGGGTGCCGGTTTGCTCCGTGCTGTACACTACGGGCCGAGGGTCACGACGTGATGGCTGCGCAGTACGGCCTGGATACGCTGAAAGGCGATGTCGACGCGACCATCCGCACATTCGGGCGAGTCAGCGGTCCGATTGTCCTCGTCGGCCACTCCTACGGCGGTACCGTTATCACGCACGCCGGCATGGATCCCCGGGTTGCTGCTCTGGTCTACATCGCGGCCGTGGCCCCGGACGAGACTGAGACGTCGCAGAGCCAACAGGAGAAGTTCACCAAGACCGATGTCTTCAAGAACATCGACGTCGCCGACGGCCGCGTCTGGTTGAAGCCGGGCAGTGGCGTCCCGTGCTTCGCTGGCGATTTGTCTGCCGAAGAGCAGGGCGTCGTCTATGCGACCCACTTTGCGCCGAACGTGGACCTATTCGACCAGAAGCTGGACGGTATCGCCTGGCGCTCAAAACCGAGCTGGTACATCGTGGCCACCGACGACCGCGCGGTCAGTCCTGATCTTCTCGAAGCGCATGGGCGCCACGACCGTCGAGCTGAAGAGCAGCCATGTCCCGATGCTGTCGCAACCGCGCGAAGTGCTCGATGTGATTCGCAACGCTTCTGCTGCGGTCGCCGCAAAGCTCGGATGAGCGGCCTGGAGCAGAGCAATCTGCCCGCCGGGCGACGACCCCAGCGCGTGCGGGTCGGGGAAGCCCGGCTCGCTTGAGGGTTAACCTCCGCCGATCCTGACGACATCGGCGGAGGCCCGGATGAACGTGATCGTCTGAGGAGAACGCAATGCGTCGCGCGGCACGCCGCCCAGCGCCTCGAACGCCGACAACGAGCCCCTGATATCATTGCGATTACTGACCATCTGTCGGGGTCGCGCCCAAACGAAATTGAGGGGTCTTCCGTGAATCGTGTGGGTAATTTTGAGCGGTCACAGCGGCGGGAGGACGCAGGGCGCGCGATAAAGCGCCGCAGGTGGCGATCCTGTTCGACTGATTCCATATCCAGCGACGCGCCTATGGCCTGAAGGACGAGGAATACCTCCGCCTCAAGGTCCTCTCCTGCGTGCTTCCGCCGCTGTGACCGCTCAAAATTACCCACCCGATTCAGAAAAGACCCGAAATTGATAAGCCATATCAAAGCTTCGCAAAACCCGTAGACCTATAGGTGGGGTCCCGTCTGGGTGCTGTTTCACATCCGGCAGCCTGACCGCAAGAGTTCCTCGGGTGCCCGCTTGACGAGCGCGGAGCATTCGGCGAACCTCATCGGGTTCTAAAATGGAACCCGCTGAGCGGCTGGCGTCGAAACGCCGCCGACGGAGGAGAGGCAGCATGCCCGCAAGAATGGTACCCACGCCAGCCGCAAAAGGCGCTGTGGTCGTCGGTGGCGTTGGCGAAGGGCTTGGCTTCGCGATCTCCTCCCGCTTCGCCGCGGCCGGCCACCCCGTCGTGATGTTCGCCCGTTCGGCCGAGAACCTCGAACCGCTCAGCCGTAAGATTCAGGACCAGGGCGGTACGGCGGTTGGCCGTCCCATCGATCTGCGCGACGAAGAGCAGGTCGTGGCGGCGTTGCAAGAGACGCAGAACACGTTCGGACGGATCGACGCCGCGATCTATAATGCGGGAGCGCAACACCGAAAACCGATGCTGGAGATTTCCGGCGGCACGTTCGAGAAAGTCTGGCGGCTCGGATGCTTTGGCGCCTTCGTCTTTGGCCGCGAGGCCGTCCGCCACATGCTGCCCGCCGGCCGCGGGACCGTCCTGTTCACCGGGGCCACCGCGTCGATGCGTGGCGGCGCGGAATTCGCCGCTTTTGCCGCGGCGAAGTTCGGCGTACGCGCGATCGCACAAAGCATGGCCCGCGAATTCGGGCCGCGCGGCATTCACGTCGCGTCGATCACCATCGATGGCGGCATCGACATGCCGGCGATCCATCGCCGCTACGCCGCCGCCGGCAAATCGATCGATCGGGAGGAACTGCTATCGCCGGCTGCCATCGCCGAGACATACTACCAGATTCACATGCAGCATCACAGCGCCTGGACCAACGAGACCGAACTCAGGCCGTTCGGCGAAAAATTCTAGGGAGATATGAATGGCGCAAGCTGACGGACCAAGGGCGGTGGTCTGGGGGCTGCAGGGGACTGCGCCCGCCACGACTCCAGTCGCGCTGTGGGGAATAGGCACCTCGCGCGCGCTGCGCGCACACTGGATGCTGACGGAGCTGGGCGTTCCGTACACGTCTTATCGGATCCAGTCGCGCACCGGCGAAACAATGAGCGCGGAGTATCTGGCTCTCAACCCGCGGCACAAAATTCCGTTGCTGCAGCACGGCGATCTGACGCTCACAGAAAGTGCCGCCATCATCCACTACCTGGCGGAAGCCTTCGCCATCCCAGACAGCCTATTCATTCCGATGGACGCCGTGCAGCGCGCCAAGGTGAATGAGTGGTGCTACTTCATCATGAACGAGCTCGATGGACACACGCTTTATCTGATCCGGCGACATGTCGGCCTGAGGCACATCTACGGCGAGGCGCCGGATGCCGTCGAATCGGCGCGCGTGTACTTTCGGGTACAGATCGAGGCGTTGGCGCCGAGATTCGAAGCGCTTTCGGCCTATCTGTTCGGAGAGCGGCTGTCGATCGCGGACATGCTGCTGACCACCTGCCTCGAATGGGCAGCCTCTGCCGGTATAGCGGTGCCGCACTCCGTCTCCGCCTACTGTGACCGTGTCGGTGCCCGGCCCGCCTATGCCGAAGCCAAGCGCCGCAATGATCCGGCAGCCTGGGCGTGTGCGGGCGCATTGCCTTTCAGCCTTGAGAGGTGTGTCTGAATGCCTGGCCCGCTACATGGTACCCGCGTGCTCGACCTGACGAGTATGATCTCCGGCCCAATGGCGGCAATGATCCTCGCCGATCAGGGGGCCGACGTCATAAAGATCGAACCGCCCGCCGGCGATCTGATGCGTCATTTCGGCGTACTGCACCGTGGCATGTCGTCGTCGTTCCTGTCCAACAATCACGGCAAGCGTTCGCTCGCTGTGGACATCAAAACTCCGTCCGGCCTGGAGGTCGTGCGTAAGCTGGCGGCGACGGCCGATGTGCTGCTGCAGAATTTCCGTCCCGGCGCGATCGAGCGCATGGGGTTGGGGGAGGCCGAGATCCGCGCGATCAAACCCGACGTCGTCTTTGTATCGATCAGCGGCTTCGGCGAGAAGGGACCCTATGCGGCACAGCGCGTCTACGACCCGGTGATCCAGGCGGTCTCCGGCCTCGCGGAGATCCAGGCCGACCGGCCGAGCGGCCAGCCGCGCATGGTGCGCACGACGATCCCGGACATGACGACGGCGGTGACGGCCGCGCAGGCAATCACCGCCGCACTGTTCGCCCGCGAACGGACCGGCAAGGGCCAGCACGTTCGCCTCGCGATGCTCGACACGATGGTCGCCTTCTTGTGGCCGGAAGCCAGCTCTAGCCTCAGCTTCGTCGGCAACGAGGCCGATCCCGCTCGCGGTCAGATGGGACTCGACCTTGTGTTCAAGACGCTGGACCGGCACATCACCGCGGGCACCGTCTCCACCGGCGAATGGCAAGGCTTCTGTCGTGCCGTCGATCGCCCCGACCTGATTGCGGACGAGCGCTTCGCCAGCGTGCCCGCGCGCGCACGCAACAACGTCGAACGCCGCCAGATCATGTCCGCCGAAATCGCAAAATGGCCGTCCGCGGAAATCCTGGACCGGCTGTGGGCCGAAAGCGTTCCGTGCGGGCCGGTGCTCAGCCGGACCGAGGTCCTGTCCGACGAGCAGGTGCTGTTGAACGGAATTATCGAGGTTCGGGAAGATCCCCTGCTGGGGCCCGTCCGGCAGCCGCGGCCGGCCGCACGCTTCAGCGAAACCCCCGCGGGCATACAGCGACTGGCCCCCTATCTCGGCGCCCACAACATCGAGATCATGACGGAACTCGGCTATTCCGCCGCGGACGTCGAAGGCCTCCACCGGGAGGGGGTCCTGGTCGCCCAGGCCGCGCCGGCCACATGAAGGAGAAAGTGGCATGAGCGAGCATGTATGCGTCGTCGTCGAAGATGGCGTGTTGAGCATTACGCTGAACCGGCCCGAAAAGAAGAATGCGCTGAACCAGGATATGTACGCCGCGATGACGGCGGCGCTGGAAGATGCCGCCGGATCGAGGGAGATTCGTGCCGTTCTGCTGACCGGCCGCGGCGACAGCTATACCGCGGGCAACGACATCGCGGATTTCCAGCAATCCTCCTCCGAGGGCGCGGCGGCATCCGGCGCGTCGGGTTTCGGCGATAGGCTGGTGCGGTTGGAAAAGCCGGTGGTGGCGGCGGTGAACGGCCTGGCCGTCGGGATCGGCGCGACCATGCTGCTGCATTGTGATCTGGTCTACGCGTCGCCTGCTGCACGCTTCCGCTTCCCGTTCGTCGATCTCGGCCTGGTACCGGAGATGGCATCAAGCCTGCTGCTGCCGCGCATCGTGGGCTATCACCGGGCCGCTGAGCTGATGCTCCTGGGTGGCTTCTGTTCGGCCGAGGAGGCGCGCGAGATTGGCCTGGTCAACCGCGTCTTGCCGGCGACGGAGCTGTTGCCGCACGCGCGGGGCGCCGCGAAGGCCCTTGCCGGCAAACCTCTTGGTGCGCTCGCCAAGACCCGCGCCCTGCTGCGTGGTGACCTGGCGGATGTCATTGCGCGCAAGCAGCAGGAGACCGAGATCTTGCAGCAGTGTCGGCAATCGCCCGAGGCGCAAGCCATCTTCCGAGCCTTCATGACAAGGTCGGCGGCAGGCTGAGTTCAAACGAAGGTTCTTCCGGCGAGCACGTTCTGGTAAAGAACTCGCAAGGGCCGTACGCGGTACGGATGGAAACCGGATGCGCTGGGACGAACTTGCCGAGGAGCCTTGCTCGATTGCCCGCACCGTTTCGGTGATCGGCGACCGCTGGACGCTCCTCATCCTGCGGGACTGCTTCCTGCGTGTCCGTCGCTTCGACGATTTTGAAGCGCGGCTCGGCATCACTCGGCACATTCTCGCCGACCGGCTAAAGAAACTCGTCGACGCTGGCGTGCTGCAGAAGGTCCCGTACCAGGACCGCCAACTCCGCTACGAATATCGGCTCACGCAGAAGGGCCTCGATCTCTATCCAGTCTTGATGAGCATCGTCCACTGGGGTGACACCCACATGACCAGTGGCAAGGGACGGCCGCTGCTGCACCGGCATCTAACTTGTGGCCACCGTTTCGACCCCATGCTGGTCTGCTCGGTATGCTGTGAGCCGGTGGACCCGCGCGAGGTCACGGTCATGCCCGGACCTGGTGCCGCCCCCTCTACTCGGGGAAATGCCGCCGGGCGCTCAGGCATAAGGAGATAACGATGCCTAGCGGGAACATGACCGTCGCGGTGATCGGCGCCGGAGATTTTATCGGTGGCGCCATCGCTAAGAAGTTTGCTGCGGAGGGCTTCACTGTTCATGCCGGACGGCGCAACGGGGAGAAGTTGTCCCCCCTGCTGCAGGACATCGAAACCGCGGGCGGCAGGGCGCGTGGCAGATCGATGGATGCAAGGAAAGAAGACGACATCACGGCTTTCCTGCGCGAAGCCGATGGCGAGGCACCTCTTGAGGTCTGCATCTTCAACATCGGCGCCAACGTCAACTTCCCGTTGCTGGACACCACCGAAAGAGTATTCCGGAAAGTGTGGGAAATGGCCTGCTACTCCGGCTTTCTCGCGGGTCGCGAGGCCGCACGGCTGATGCTGCCGCGCGGCCGGGGGGCGATCTTCTTCACCGGTGCGACCGCCAGCCTGCGCGGCGGCGTGGGCTTCGCTGCCTTCGCGGCGGCGAAGTTCGGTCTGCGCGCAGTCGCGCAAGCTGCGGCACGCGAATTAGGCCCGAAGAACATCCATGTCGCCCATCTCATCATCGATTCTGGCGTCGACACTGCCTGGGTCAGGGAACGCATCCGTGAGCGCGAAGGCGATGCGGCGCTCGCCAGTCTCAGCCCGAACCGGCTGATGCACCCGGAATCGGTGGCCGAGGCTTATTGGCAGCTTTATCAGCAGCCACGCGATGCCTGGGCGTCGGAAATGGAAATCCGTCCATTCGGGGAGAAATGGTGAGGTCATGAGCACAGTAGAGTTTCACTTCGACTTCGGCAGCCCCAATGCATATCTCAGCCACCTCGTCATCCCGGCGATCGAGCATCGCACGGGCGTACGCTTCACCTATGTCCCCATCCTCCTCGGCGGCGTTTTCAAGCTGACCAACAACCGCTCGCCGGCCGAGGCGTTTGCGGGGATCAGGAACAAGCCCGAATACCATCAGATCGAGACCAGGCGCTTCATCCAGCGATACGGCATCAGCGACTATCGGCCGAACCCGTTCTTTCCGGTCGTCACGCTGGCCTTGATGCGCGGCGCGGTCGCCGCCGGCCGGCTTGGCGTGTTCGAGCGATATGTCGACGAGATGTATCGGCACATGTGGCGGGATCCGAAGAAGATGGACGACCCTCAGGTCTGGCGGGCCGCGCTGATCGAATCGGATCTCGATGCGGACCGAATCATGGCGTTGTCCCAGACGCCAGAGGTCAAGAACGCGCTGCTGGAGAACACCCAGCGATCGGTGGAGCGCGGCACATTCGGCTCACCGAGCTTCTTTGTCGGTGACGAGATTTACTTCGGCAAAGACTCGCTGCGTGACGTGGAAGAGGCGATCGCGCGCGGCTAAACCACAAAGGCGCCCGGCGCAGGCCTTGGGGTGGTCGGCAGTTAAAAAGCGATAATCGCCCTTTCCCGCGTGTGACGCGATGATCGATCGCTCGTCAGCCAGGCAGGTGTCGGCAAAGCGGCGTGACCTCCAACCTTACCGACGCTCCTCAAGACCTCTTCACAGTCCTTTCGAACGTTAGTCGATTTCGTCATCGCCGATTGAGCCTCCCCTGGGTCTAGTCGAACACTCGGCTATGGCAAGCAGCATTTCTTATATTTCTTGCCTCTACCGCACGGGCACGGTTCGTTGCGGCCGGTCTTCTCGTGTCGCGGCCACGCACAAATATCGTGTTCAATCTGGCCGGCACTGGGCCGTGGCGACCAGTCCGCTGGCAGAATCGCATAGCGGAGTGCAGGTGTGGCACGGCGGTCCCGTAACCCCAGGTCGATTTCCACATCCTCTTGGTCGCCGGCTATCACGATATCGACCGAGTTGTGGCGGAACGCGTCACGCATCGTGTCGATCGCCTCGACGGCTTGCAGATCGATCAAGGCCGACACGACAAAGCCGTTGGTCGACCGGGTCGTGTCGGCATGCAGTTCCAGCATGCGCGCCAGGGTTCCGATGCATTCACCCCGACACTCGGGGTGCCGCATGACGATTTCTCGGATCCCCGATATCGCCATGGCAACTGCCGATGTGGGGTTCGATCGATCCGAGAGGAAACCAGCAATAGGTGGGATCGCAGCCGGCCCGATCATACCGAACACGACCGGAAGCTCTACGACCGCGTCGTCTTCTTCCAACATATTCAGAAGAAACAACAGTGGTTCAACCGCCTCTTCGGCCCGCAACTGCCCCAGAGCGCGCCAGGCATGCACGGGTGCCGAAACCGTGCTCGAATCCGTGTCGGCGTTGTGCAACGCTGCGTCGCAGGCCAGTCGAATCAGCGCGCTAATGTGCTCCCGCCCGATGCCGAACTCAAAAGGATAATCGGGCCATTTCGCCGGATCGTAGGTTCGGGGGTCGCCAATGACCAGCAATTGGCGAACCGCATCCGCGTCATCACTGCAAAGATCGCTACCCTGCACGCCATCCATTCTACGACATCTATGATCCGGCGGTTCAAACAGCCGCTGACATGCAGCTTCTCCTACGTCAGGCGCACGGCGCTGAGTCGCATGATGGCATCTTGGCGCGAGCCCTCGATGGCAGCAATCTGCGGTCCGTGCGCCGTGCCCGGACGACACGCCGACCCGGCTGGCCTGCCACCGCGCCAGCCAAGGCACACCGGGTTGGACCGCAGATGCTCGCTACCGTGCTGGTAGCGGCCAAATCGCCAGCAGCAACGCCCTGCCAGACGGGCCCTCAGCCTTTTACCCCAACCGCCTGCCAGGTGAGATGGGTGGAATCGTCGCGACGCCGGCACAAAAAACGCCCTTGACATCACGCTGCCGCCCTCCTATCTGCTCCCATTCCGAACAAGAGTTCGCATTCCGAGCAACGGGACGCGAATGGGGAAGGAAAGCGCGCCGAGATGGCGGAGAACGCGAAGAACCTCGTGCAGTCGGCGGCGAAGGCGTTCGCCGTGCTGCGCGCCTTCGACGCAGACCTTCCCGAGCTCACGATCACCGAGGTTGCGGGCCGGGCCGGACTGGACCGCGGCACCGCGTTCCGGCTGATCCAAACCCTCGTCTCGCTTGGCTATCTTCGCGCCGTGCCGGGCAGCAAGCGCTACCGGCTCAGCCTGAAATGCCTGGAACTTGGGTTCCTTGCCCTCTCGTCGCAGGACTTGCGGACACACGCGGCGCCCCTGCTGCGCGAGCGCGTGCCGACCATCGCCGACGCCGGATCTCTCGGCACACTGGATGGGCCGGATGTCGTTTACCTGGAGCGGGTGGAGGCCAATCTGGGCCGCCACGACATGGATCGTCGCCCTGGCCGTCGCATTCGGGCCTACGGCGCGGCACTCGGCCATGTCCAGCTCGCCTTCCTGTCCGAAGCGCGGCAGATCGCCATCCTGGAGAGCACCGAGCGGGTGAAGCTCTCCGAGCGCACTCTGATCGACCTCGACGACCTGCTCGATCGGCTACGGGAGGTGCGCGCCCAAGGCTACGCCGTGTCCGACGGGGAGAACGCCTATGGGCTGCGCACCGTCGCCGCCCCGGTTCTGGACACAACCGGAGCCCCGGTCGCCGGCATCAGCCTGACGATAGATGCAGGCCGTATGCCGCTCGAGGAGTTCGTCTCCCGTGCCAAGCCGGAAGTCTTGCAGGTCGCGAAGGAACTGACCGGGGCGGTGCGCAATTCGGCCGGCACCATCGGTGTCGGATGGCGACGGTTGGGCTCGCCATGACCGGGCTGCGCCTGTTAGCTGACGATCTGACCGGTGCGCTTGATACGGCGGCTGAGTTGGTCGGCGTCACCGGGCCGGTGCATGCGTTCTGGCACGGCGCCATCCCGTCCGTGCTGCCGCCAAATGCGGCCTTGGACAGCGGCACGCGGGAGCTGGACGCGGCATCTGCCGTGAGCGTCATCAGCAGACTGACGCCCGAACTCAACGGCGCAGCCATTCCTTTCAAGAAGATCGACAGCCTTATGCGCGGGGCGACGCTTGCGGAGGCTGCCGCGTGCCTGCGGGTCGGTCGCTGGGAACGTGGGATTCTCGCGCCGGCGTTCCCCTATCAAGGACGCATCACCCGTGGAGGCGTCCAGCACATGCGGGATCATGCGGGGCAATGGTCGCCAATCGGGAGCTATATCGTTGCGGCTCTGCGGAAGCAGGGCGCCACCGCACAGGCAGGTCGGCTCGACGCACCGCTTCCGCCTGGCATCAGCGTGTTCGATGCCGAGACCGATGAGGAGCTGAGCCGCATCGCGGCGCTGGGGAGGACGGCCGGCCCTCTGTTGTGGATAGGAACTGGCGGGCTCGCCCAGGCGCTCGCCGGGGGCAGTTCGGGGCGCGCTGAGGCGCCCTTGGCCCTGCCGGTGCTCGGCCTATTCGGCTCCGATCAGCAGGTGACCGCGCGGCAGCTCACCGCTTGCGATTCGGATTGGGTGCGGCTTCGGGTCGGCGGACCTGATGAAGTTGCGGTGATCGCGGGTCGGCTCCGTGCCACAGGGCGCGTCGTCGTCAGCCTCGAGCTGCCGCACGGGCTTTCGCGCGACGAGGCGGCACGCCGTATTGCCGCGGAGTTGCATAACCTGGTTCACGGCTTAGCGCCGCCGGGCACGCTTCTGGTTGCCGGCGGCGAGACGCTGCGGGGCCTGTGCCTGTCGCTCGAGGCGCGCAGTCTCGAGGTGCAGGGCCGTATCGTGCCAGGTCTGCCCCGATCGGTGCTGCGCGGGGGCGCGTGGGACGGCGTTACTGTTGTGTCGAAATCCGGCGCTTTCGGGCATCCCAATTTGCTGCGCGACCTGCTGCGCGGTGATCTAGTTTCCAGTGAAAGGACACGCTGATGGCGTTCCGCCACCTCGCGATCACGATGGGCGACCCGGCCGGGATCGGTCCCGAGATCATCGTCAAGGCGACGGCCCGGCTGCTGCCGCGCATCGAGGCGGGAGAGCTGGCGCTGCTCGTCATCGGCAGCAACGCGGCTCTCGAACAGGCTCGCGCGCGTTTCGCGTCGGAGATTGCCATCCCCGAAGTGACAGAAGCTGACGCCAACTGGCCGTCGGTGTGCGCGATGCAGGCAGGGCCGGAAGGCGATCCGATCCTGCCCGGCAAGCTCTCGGCCGATGGCGGCCGCTTCGCCTTCCAGGCGGTCGAGCGTGGCGTGCGGCTGGCGCTGTCGGGACGGGTTGGGGGCATCGTGACCGCGCCGCTCAATAAGGAGGCGCTGAATAAGGCCGGGTATCACTATCCCGGCCACACCGAAATGCTGGCGGAACTCACGGGCGTAAAAGGCTCCTGCATGATGCTGGCGCACGGCAACATGCGCGTGAGTCATCTCACTACGCATATCGCGCTGGAGGACGTGCCGAAGCGGGCGACCGCCGACCGCTTGCGGCGTGTGATCGGATTGACCCACGACGCTCTGCTCCGGCTCGGCGAACGCCGTGCGCGCATTGCCGTCGCCGCGCTGAACCCCCATGCCGGCGAGGGTGGGCTGTTTGGCCGGCACGACATCGACGTGGCGGCGCCTGCGATCGCCGAGGCGGTTGCTGCCGGTCGCGACGTGGTCGGACCAGTGCCCGGCGACACGGTCTTCGTGAAGCTTCGGGCCGGACAATACGACGCCGTCATTGCGAACTACCACGATCAAGGGCACATCCCGGTCAAGCTGTTGGGCTTCGAAGTCGATCCATCGACTGGTAAATGGAACGACCTTTCCGGCGTCAACATCACGCTCGGCCTGCCCATCATTCGCACGTCTGTGGACCACGGCACTGCCTTCGACATTGCCGGAAAAGGGATTGCCAACGAGCAGAGCCTGGTAGAGGCGATCGAGTACGCGGAACGTCTCGCGGCACCCGTCAGCCGGGCGCACGCGGCATGACCGACCTGCTCACCCCGATCGCGATCGAGCGGCCGCCGGCAATCAAGTTTGGTCCCGGCTTGGCAGCGGAGGTTGGAGCGTTCGCCCGCGCTAAAGGTTGCACCCGGTCGCTCGTCGTATCGGACGCGTTCAACGCCAGCCGTATCGGCCTGCTGGACCTCCCCGGCAAACCCGTTGTGTTTGGTACCGTTCGGCCCGAACCGGACATTCCCAACCTCAATGCCCTGCTGGAGGTCGCAAACGAGATCAAGCCAGATCTGGTGATCGGCTTCGGCGGCGGCAGCGCCATGGACCTGGCGAAGCTTGCCGCCATCCTGCCCGGCAGTGGCCAGTCCATCCGCGACGTGGCGGGGGCGGAGAAAGTGAATGGGCGCAAGGTCACGCTTGCGCAGGTGCCCACCACATCGGGCACTGGGAGCGAGGCCGGCACGCGTGCCCTGGTTACCGACCCGGCGACGCAGAACAAGCTCGCGGTCCAGAGCCGCCACATGCTGGCTGACCTGGCGGTGGTCGATCCCGACCTGACGCTGACGGTGCCGCCGGCAGTTACCGCCGCAACAGGCGTCGACGCGTTGGCGCACTGCGCAGAAGCCTACACCAGCCGCAAAGCGCATACGCTAATCGATCTTTACGCACAGGAGGGCATCCGTCTGGTCGGCCGCTTCCTGTCACGAGCAGTGCGGAACGGCGACGACCGCGAGGCGCGAGCGGGGCTCGCGCTTGCTTCGCTCTATGGTGGGTTCTGCCTCGGCCCGGTGAATACCACGGCCGGGCATGCGGTGGCTTATCCGTTGGGTACACGCCATCACATCCCACACGGGCTCGCTTGCGCGCTGATCTTCCCGCACACATTGGCCTTCAACGCGCCCGCGGTCGCACAGAAGACCGCCAGTATCCAAGAGGCGCTTGGCCTCGCCCCAGGCAAAAGCGAAACAGCAATCCGCAGCGCAGCGCTCGGCTGGTGCGCAGCGCTCGGCATCGACACGCGGCTGTCGCACCACGGTGTTCCAGAGGCCGACCTCGAGGCGATGGCCAGCGAGGCGCACGCCATCCGCCGTCTGCTTGACAACAATCCGCGCGACATCAGCCAGACCGAAATCCTGGCCATGTACCGCGCTGCTTACTGAAGGGTGAAGTGCGATGACTGATCTGCCAATCGCCGGGGTGTTCTGCGCGTCGGTAACACCGGTCACGGCGGACCTGGCCCCGGATCACGCGACCTTTGTCGCCCATTGCCGTTACCTCCTGAAACAGGGCTGCGACGGTATTGCCCTGCTCGGCACCACCGGTGAAGCGAATTCGTTGTCGGGCAGCGAGCGTAAAGCGCTGCTGGAGGCGGCGGTTGCGAGCGGTATACCACCCGAGCGCTTGCTTCCGGGGACCGGCGTTGCCGCCTGGACCGAGACGGTCGAGCTGACCAAGCACGCACTTTCAGTGGGTGTGACGCGTGTCGTGATGCTCCCTCCTTTTTACTACAAGGGCATCTCCGACGACGGACTGTTCGCAGTATACGCCAAGATTGCCGAGCGGATCGGCGACTCCCGACTGCAGGTGGTGCTGTACCACATCCCGCGATTCTCGGCGGTGCCGATCACCTTCCCGGTGATCGAACGCCTGCGTGCCCGCTATCCCACGACCTTTCTTGGCATCAAGGATTCGAGCGGCGATCTCGCAAACATGACGGCGATGGTCGAGCGGTTTCGAGGTTTCTCTGTGCTCGCGGGCGCTGACCCGCTGATGCTGCCGCTGCTCCGCCGAGGAGGTGCGGGTTGCATCACCGCCACGTCCAACCTGGTCGCGAGCGATCTCGCGTTCATTTATCGTCATCACTCCGAGCCGGCACGCGCAGCCGAGGTGGAGGCTGCGCAGGCCCGAGTGGTGGCCGCTCGAACGCGCGTTTCGCAATTCGCTCAGATCGCGTCGATCAAGACGCTGATCGCGCGCCACACCGGCCATGCCGGTTGGAAGAATGTCCGCCCGCCGTTGCTGCCACTGACCGAGACAGAAACCACGCAACTCTGGCCAGTCAAATCCACGGAGGAAACAGAGTGACCGAATTCAATACTTTCGATACCGCGATCATCGTTGCGATGGTGATCGGATATATCCTTTTCACGAGCTGGCTCACGGTGCTGCTGCGCAGCCGCACGACGGAGCAATTCATGACCGCCTCTCGCGCGCTACCCGCCGTTGTCGTCGGCGTGTTGCTGATGTCTGAGTTCGTCGGCGCGAAATCCACCGTGGGCACCGCGCAGGAGGCGTTCACGTCCGGCTTTGCCGCAAGCTGGTCGGTCATCGGGGCGTCGATCGGGTTCCTCCTGTTTGGGCTGTTCTTTGTCAAGAAGCTATATGGGTCGGGCGAGTACACGATCTCAGCGGCGATCGCGCAGAAATACGGACGCGGCACCATGCTGGCCGTGTCACTGATCATGATCTACGCACTTCTGCTTGTGAATGTCGGCAACTACATCAGCGGTGCGGCGGCGATCGCCACTGTCCTTAAGATCAATCTGCCGATCGCCATGTGTATCATCGCCGTGGTCAGCACGTTTTATTACGTGTTCGGAGGTATGAAGGGCGTGGCCTACGTCACCGTCCTGCACACTGCGCTCAAGCTCATCGGCGTGTCGCTGATCCTTGGCGTGGCACTCTACGCCACCGGCGGTATCCAGCCGATGGTTGCGACACTGCCGACGCATTATTTCACGTGGGATGGCAGCATCGGCGGCTCCACCATCCTCGCCTGGACTATCGGCACCACCGGTGCGATCTTTTCGACGCAGTTCATCATGCAGGCAATCTCCTCGACTCATAACGCGTCCGATGCCCGACGGTCCACTCTCTACTCCGCCGCACTTTGCCTGCCGCTTGGAATCGCACTGGCCCTCATCGGCGTTGCCGCCAGGTACCTCCACCCGACTATGAAGAGCCTCTATGCGCTCCCGGTGTTTTTGCAGGGGATGAACCCGCTGCTCGCCGGGCTGGTGACCACCGCTCTTGTTGCCTCGGTGTTCGTGAGCGTCAGCACCGTTGCCTTGGCGATCGTGTCACTGATCATGCGCGACTTTTACAAGCCGTACTTCAACCCGACACAGGAGCAGGAGTTCCGAGCGACATGGATCATTTCGTTCGTCATCGCGTTGGCTCCACTGATCTTCGTCTTTTACGTACCGGCGATCCTGAAGCTGTCGTTCTTTACCCGGGCGCTCCGGCTGTCGATCGGCATCGTCGCGGTGATCGGCTTCTACCTGCCGCTGTTCAGTAGTGGCCGCGGCGCGACGCTCGGCTTGTTGGCGGCGGCGATACTCACCTCTGTCTGGTATGTGCTGGGCGACCCGTTTGGAATCGACAACATGTACATCGCCGGGGTGACGCCGATGGTGGTGATGGCCATCGAACACGTCCTGAGTTGGCCGAGACGTGCTGCTGTCACGTCATAAGAAGTAAGGAGGGAATCATCCATGAGTGCAACGCTCGACATCGCACCGACGACCGACCGCCTTGGACAGCCGGACGCAGCTCTTGTCCGTCCGGTCCCCTCTGATCCGACGCGGCTGGAGGCCTACCTGCCTTCTTCCTGCGTGCAAAACCACGCTGCCAATATCATGCCTTTGCCTGGCGGCGACCTCGGCTGTGTCTGGTTTGGCGGAACGCAAGAGGGGATCCCCGACATCTCGGTCTATTTCTCCCGCCTGCCGGCGGGGCAGGATCGCTGGTCGGAGGCGGTACGGCTGTCAGACGACCCGAGCCGCTCGGAGCAGAACCCAATCCTGTTCCCGGCACCGGACGGGCGCCTGTGGTTGCTATGGACAGCGCAAATTTCCGGCAATCAGGACACTGCCATCGTCCGCCGCCGCATCTCCAGCGACAACGGCCAGAGCTGGGGCCCTATCGAGATCCTGTTCGATAGAATCGGCACTTCCGGCGTGTTCATCCGCCAGCCGCCGGTGGTGCTCGACAATGGGGACATCCTGCTGCCGATCTTTTACTGCAACGGCCGGCCTGGCGAGAAATGGGTCGGCAGCTACGATACCAGCGCGGTACGTATCTCGACCGACGGCGGCCTTAGCTGGCAGGAATACCAAGTGCCCGACAGCACCGGCTGCGTTCATATGGCCATTGAGCAACTGGCTGACGGCTCGCTGCTCGCTTTGTTCCGGAGCCGCTGGGCGGACAATATACACGCAAGTCGCTCCAGCGACTGCGGCCGCACGTGGTCCCCGCCTGTCCCATCGGTGCTGCCGAACAACAATTCATCCAGTCAGTTCACCGTTCTCGCCAACGGCCATCTCGCGCTGGTTTTTAACGACATCAATGCGGTTGGTGTGACCGAGCGCCGGGCTTCGCTCTATGATGACATCGAGGAAGTCGAGCCAGCCGCGGGATCGAAAGAGCCGGCGGCAAAGCCGGACGAGCGGGCGGCGTTTTGGGGCGTGCCGCGTGCACCGATGACGCTGGCGATTTCCGAGGATGGCGGGCGGACCTGGCCGCATAAACGCAATCTGGAAGTGGGCGACGGCTACTGCATGACGAATAATTCGAGGGAGCAGTTGAACCGCGAGTTCTCTTATCCGTCGATCAAGCAAGGACCAGACGGCGCGCTGCACGTCGCTTTCACCTACTTCCGGCAGGCAATCAAATACGTCCGTGTCCCAGAGGACTGGGTGCGAGCCGACAAGCCATAGGAGCGCCCCCGTTGCCGCCCGACGGCCAACCCGATTCGAGCAGTGGCCACGCTGTTGTCACCGGCGCCAGCTCCGGCATCGGTGCTGCGATCGTAACACGCCTGCTTCAGGACGGCTGGAGCGTTACGGGGCTGAGCCGCACCGCGGCCGACATCGTGGCGCCGAGTTTCCAGCACCGCGCGGTTGATCTGCTCGAGGTACACCCGGGGGATCTCCGTGCCGCCCTTGCGGATATTCCGGCGACGGCCCTCGTACACGCGGCCGGCGTGCTGCGTGTAGGCGAGTTGGGTGGGCTGGACCGCGAGGCAGGCGCCTTGATGTGGCGCCTGCACGTCGATTCCGCTGCCCTGCTTGCTGACATGCTCGCGCCGCGAATGGGGGTAGGCGGAAGGATCGTGTTGATCGGCAGCCGCACCGCTGGGGGGTCCGCCGGGCGCAGCCAGTACGCGGCGAGCAAGGCGGCACTGGTCGGGCTGGCGCGCTCCTGGGCAATAGAGCTCGCACCGCGCGGTATAACCGTGAATGTCATCGCACCGGGTGCCACGGAGACGCCGATGCTTCGCGATCCCGCGCGCGCGGGCGTCGCACCGCGACTCCCGCCCTCGGGCCGGTTCGTGCAGCCGGACGAGATCGCGGCGGTCGCGGCCTTTCTGCTTTCCGAAGCAGCCTGCTCGATCACCGGTCAGCAGATCGTCGTCTGCGGCGGTGCCTCGCTGTAGAACCAACACCCATCGGTGGGAGCCAGTCCATGTCCGTTCGCATCACCAACGTCCGTGAAATCACGCAACCGATCGCCTCGCCGATCCGCAACGCGTACATCGATTTCAGCAAGATGACGACCAGCCTGGTGGCCGTCGTTACCGACGCAGTGCGGGACGGTCGGCGGGTAGTCGGGTACGGCTTCAATTCAAATGGCCGCTACGGCCAAGGCGGTTTGATCCGCGAGCGGTTCGCGCCTCGGATCATGGACGCCGCGCCCGCCTCATTGCTCGATGAGACCGGCGACAACCTCGATCCAGACCGTATCTGGGCAGCGATGATGGCGAACGAGAAGCCTGGCGGCCACGGTGAGCGGTCGGTCGCGGTCGGCACGATCGACATGGCGGTGTGGGATGCGGTCGCCAAGATCGCCGGCGAGCCGTTGTTCCGCCTGCTGGCAGAGCGGCACGGTGTTGCAGCCGCTCCGCGCGTGTTCGTCTACGCGGCAGGTGGCTACTACTACCCGGGCAAGGAAATCGAGGGGCTGCGGTCAGAGATGCGCGGCTATCTGGATCGGGGCTATTCCGTCGTGAAGATGAAGATCGGCGGCGCCCCGATCGAGGAGGACCGTAAGCGGATCGAGGCGGTGCTGACGGAGATCGGCAGCCAGGCGAAGCTTGCGGTCGACGCGAACGGGCGCTTCGACCTCGAGGCCGCCATAGCGTATGCCAAGATGCTCCGCGACTATCCGCTGTTCTGGTACGAGGAGGCAGGGGATCCGCTCGACTACGCGCTGCAGGCAACGCTCGCGCAGTTTTATCCGGGGCCAATGGCGACAGGCGAGAACCTGTTCAGTCACCAGGACGCGCGCAACCTGCTGCGATACGGCGGGATGCGGCCAGACCGCGACTGGCTGCAGTTCGACTGTGCGTTGTCTTACGGACTTTGCGAGTATCAGCGCACGCTTGCTGTGCTGAAGGAGGCCGGCTGGAGTTCGCGTCGCTGCATCCCGCATGGCGGACACCAAATGTCGCTCAATATTGCCGCCGGTCTCGGACTCGGCGGCAATGAAAGCTATCCCGACCTGTTCCAGCCGTATGGCGGCTTTCCCGATGGCGTGCGCGTGGAGGACGGTTACATCAAAATGCCGGACCTGCCTGGCATCGGCTTCGAGGGCAAGTCGGACCTGATCCGGGTCATGCACGAGCTTGCCGAGTGATTAACGCTGGGCGGCATGGCCGGCTGATGACGAGACCGGCTTGGGGGCCGGTTGATCCGCGTCACCATTACGCTGCGCGTTGCAGCGTCCGCCTGTGGAGTGCTCATAGCAGTGTGACCTTCAGAGATAAGTGGCGGGGTTTCTTCGGCGCTATATGGCGGATCTCAGGATCTCGGCTGGCCGCCGCGCGAGCGAGAGTGCCGTAAACGGTCGGCCGCGAAATCGAGAACAGCTCGGCCAAGTCGCTGATCGGGTGCGGTACTTGTCGTCCGCTGAGCGATCCCCTTGCGGACAACGGTCTGTCAGCGATCACCGACGATGTCGGCGCGGCGCCACATAACGGTGAAGAAACCCCGCCACTTATCTCTGAAGGTCACAAAATGTCGAGGGTGCGAAAGTGCCCGAAAGTCTTGAATTCCGAGCCGTGCTACGTTCGAGGGCCTCCCATTTTCGGTTACCTGCCGCGTCGGCGTTCATTTGCCGAAGAGATTCTGCAGAAGATTCTTGGGTGCGTTGAGGATTTGCTTCGCGGCATTGGCGGGCACCGCAAGCAACGACGGCGGCGAGTTTGGCTGCGGACCGCCCGGGCCGCCGCGCGCGATCACGAGCTGATTGGCGCAATCATCGCCGCCACTGCCGAGCCGAGCCGGACCACCGAGCGCGCCGGAGATCACCCCAAGCGGCAGTTCGGCTAGATTCTGCACTGACTGCGCGAGACCCATGAGGTTGTCCTGCGCCGAATGCGCCGCGTCGATGCGCGCCTTCGGATTCTCGATCGTCCCGCCGACGATCAGCGGCACGGTGATGCCGGTATCGGCGAGCCGCGCCAGCGGCCGCAATCGCAGCGAGAGCGTTTCGTCGGCGAGGTTGATCGTACCATTACCGCTCACCTTGACGCGTGCGGAATCGAGATACAGCGCACGGAACGTCGCCAGCCCATCACGCGCGTCCAACCTCGCCGCGAAGCAGCGCAGTGCGCTACTGCCGCGGATGCTCTGGCCAGGGTTGATCAGCGACAGCGGCAGGCTCGCCGAGGTCAGGATCGGTCCGAGCAGACGGTTGAGCGAGGAGTTGTCGATTTCTCCGTTCACCATCGCCAGCCCGAGCGTTCCGTTCAGCCCAGCGGCGATCAGGTGCAGGCTATCCCCCGCGCCATTGAGAGTGGCGTCCACTTCGAGCGAGCCCGACGCGTCGGATGGCAGCCCGAGCATCAGCGCCAGCGCGCGCAGCGACAGACCTGGCGCATGCAGCACCAGCGCAACTGGCGGCTTCGGTGGATTGGCATCAATCGTCAGCCGCCCACTCATTCTGCCCACGGGAAGTGTTCCGCTGATCGGATCGAGCACGAGCTTGCCGTCCTTGAGCACGAAATGCCCGGCGATGCCGCGCTGCGTCTGGCCGCCGGTGCGCAGTTCGCCAATGCGCAACTGGACATCCGCATCGGCAGTGCGCAGCACGCCGAGGTCAAGCGGCGCGTCGGAAAACAGCCGATCCGGATTGCCGCGCCGCTCCGGCGGCGGCGTGGCCGGCGCCGTCGCGGCCTGCTGCCCCGCCGCTGCCGGGGGTGCCGACGGATTGGCAGACTTCAACTCGAGCAGCGCATCGAGGTCGATCCGCTTGGACGTCACGTTCCCGGTGATCGATGGAGGCCGCGTCAACGTCACCGACGCATCGCCGGAGATGTCGCCCTGCGGCAGGCTCAGCGTCGCTTGCGTCAGCGCGATGCCCTTGGCGAACCCGCCCGGCGCCTCGGCGAGATGCGCGTCGAGCGCGATATCCTTCACATCCGGCACCGGCCGCCGCACCAGCGCCGCGAACGGCGCCAGCGCCGAAATGCGCGCGCTCACCACGAACTCCGCCCCGGCGACGCGCGCCGGATAGGCCAGCGTGCCCTTCGCCGTCGCTGTGGCCCCCGCGACCGAAAGCGAGACATCGACCGGGAAAGCCTGCCCGCCGATCAGCGCGCTCGGCGCGCCGAGCGTCCCCGAGATGTTCAGCGGCCCGTCGGCATAGTTGCCCTCGGCCAGCACGGTGACCGGCTGGCCCAGCCGCGTCGACCGAATATCCACCTGTGTCAGCATCAGCCCTGGCGCATAGGCAGAAAGATCGGACGCCCCGGCATGCAGCGTAATATCGGTGACCCGCGTGAGCGGCGGGCCGCTATTCGCGACATTGGCGCTGAAGCTCAGTCGTTGCACCGCCGGCAGCGTCGCGCGCGGAATGAAAGGTTGAAGCTGCGCCAGATCGGCCAGCTTCCCGCTCACCTTGCCCGAGAAGCTCGCCGGCTGCAGCGGCGTCGTGGATTGCCCTTCCGCTGAGAACTCCGCTCCCTCCGAGCTGATCGTCAGCTCGACCGGCCACGGCGTCTTCGCCGCCGTATCGCGCAGCCGCGCCGTCGAACCGGTCTCGCCATTTGCCTCGAACCGAATCCCGGCATAAGTTGCGGCGAGCTCGAACGTCATCGGAGACGTCTGGCGCGGCTCCAGCAGTTCAAACGAATTCAGTGCGACGGTGACGCTCTGCCCCGTGGTGCGGTTGCGCCAAGTCACCGTACCACCTTCGACCGTCACCGATTTGACCTCGATGTCCATCGACTTCCCCGGCGCTGCGGCCGGTGCCGGCGTAGCGTTCAGCGCGGCCGGCTTGGCGAACACCCAGTTGCCGCGACTGTCCTGTGTCGTCTCGATCAGAACGGCCGGCTTGATCACCGCCAGCCGAGGAATCTCGATGCGATTCGAGAGCAGCGATAGCAGCGCCACCTCCACCTCGATGCTTTGCGCGGTCACCATTTGCGGCCGCCAGCCGCCGTCGATGTTGGCGAGCGCCACGTCGCGTGCTTTGATTGTCGGCACCAGCGACCATTTCAGCGAAATCGGCCCGTTCAGCGAAAGCTCGCGCCCGGTCGCGCGCATCACCGCATCCTGGATGCGCGGCTTCCAACTGTTCGCATTGAAGGTAGCGACGAAGATGCCGATCGCGGCGATCGGCAGGACCACCAGGAAGCTGATAACGATCAGTAGGATCCTTCGCCAGCGCATCGAAGATCTCCCCCTATCGTGCCCGCCGCTCCGGCGCGTGCGGCGGCCACGCCTCGAAACCTTGCGCCGCGCACGTGCTCCCCATGTGCGGCGGCAAGTCTGCCTACACCATCAGCCACCCGCCCGCTGGATGCGGTAGGTGTGGCGCGCGCATGCAAATGTAGCGCTTCCGACAATCCCTCGACCACCGACGCCCCATGCCCGGCCCCGTATAGGTCACGCCGCCTCGTCGACCGCATCTACGCCGAGTGCCACAGGATAGGCTTGGCTCGACCAAACTGGTGTACTGTCAAGCCGCGCATCAGACGCGTGGATGCACCAACAGCAATGATGTGGCGTAAGGGGGCCGTGACGGCAGCGCCATACCCACACCGGTCGTCGAAGACCGCTCAGCGGGACTGCTTGACGTCGGTGCAGATCGACCACCTCGTCGGCGACCAAACCGCCGGATTGACCGACGGCTCCGGATTCCAGACAGGGCCGCCGACGTTCAGTATCAGCCGGATGACTAGTTCGCTATCATTGCCATTCACAGTACGGCGCTTGGCCCAGCTGCCGGAGGGTGTCGCATGCTTCCCTATGCGACATTCGATGAGGCGCTCACCGGTGTGCTACGTCTCTCCAAAGGCATGACCTACAAGAACGCGATCGCCGGGCTGCCCCTGGGCGGCGGTGAATGCGTCATCATCGCCGATCCCTCGCGAGCGGATAAGGCGGAACTGCTGCGCCCCTTTTCCCGCCATGTTCAAGCTCTGCATGGCCGGTATTGGACAGCCATCGACGTTGGGGTTGGGCCGGCCGACGCTGACATTCTGGCCGAGAACTGTGACTACATCTTCGCTCGTGCTAGCCAATATCCGAAGGGCTTCAATCCATCGCTATACACGGCGTTAGGAGGCCTTATCGGGATTCAGGCTGTGGCTGAGCACCTTTGGCACCGCCAGGATCTCCGAGGACTGCGCGTTGCGATCCAAGGCCTTGGAGCCACGGGCTACAATCTAGTCTAGCCCGACACCTTTATGACGCGGGCGCCAAACTCGTCGTGGCTGATGTAAAAGATAAGCCTGTTCGGGAGGCCGTCAGCAGCTTTCGTGCGACCGTCGTGCCACCGGAGAAAACTCACGCACAAGAGGTTGATATTTTTGCCCCCTGCGCGCTCGGCGCGGTCATCAACGATGCGACGCTGCCGCAAATTCGAGCTCGAGCCGTGTGTGGCTTGGCCAACAACCAGCTTGCCGAACCACGCCATGGAGCAGCCTTGAGGCTCGGGGCATCGCGTACGTCCCGGATTCTGTAGTCAACGCTGGCGGCATGATTGGGGCATCGACGGTCATCTTCACGAAGCCGTCTGACGAGGCGTCACGCAAGCGCATCCCTGGCGCTCAAAGACATCATACTTCCCCTGCTGCGGGAGGCTGATGCCCAGGGCCGTCCGAGCTCTGAGGTGGCCGACGAAATGGCGCGCAAGCGCGTCGCTGAAGCGAAGTCGTGAACCGCGCCCAACGCGGAGCGCCGAGGCGACCCCGGGCGCCGCTCGTCATCGGATAGTTAGGCCTTGGCGTTTGGGGAACGAGGTCATTTAGCCAGGATGGCCCCACGGTTTTGAAGCGCCGCCCAAACGCGCTGCGGCGATGCCGGCATTTCCAAATGGGTCACGCCAGCGGGCCGCAACGCGTCGAGAATAGCGTTCATGGCGGTCGGCAATGCGCCGACCGTGCCAGCCTCGCCGACACCCTTTGCGCCCAGCTGGTTTGTAGGCGAGGGCACGAGCACGGCCTGGATGACGACGCGCTCAGCCAGCTCCGCGCGCGGCATCGGATAGTCCATAAAACTACCGCTCAGCATCTGCCCCTCATCGCTATAGACGCACGCCTCGCCGAACACCTCGCCCAGCCCTTGCAGCAGGCCACCCCAGATCTGCCCCTCGAAAAGCGTCGGGTTCACGATCACGCCGCAGTCGTCGATGGACACGTAGCGCACCAGCTCGATCGTCCCGGTCTCGGCATCGACCTCGACCTCGGCGACATGAGCCCCTGATGGAAACGCCATCGGTGCAGGCAGTTCGGATTTGCTGTCCAATGCGCCCGGATAACGGTGTGCCAGTTCCAGAAGGCCGATTGAGCGATCCGTGCCGGCGATCCCATAGGTTCCGGCCTCATAGACAATGTCGACTTCCGCGGCCTCAAGCGCCTCGGCAGCCAATGCCAACCCCCTCTTAATAACTGTCCTGGCGGCCTCCACGCTGGCCGATCCCATCGAAATCGTGCTCCGGGAGCCGAACGCGCCGCCACCCTTCAGCGGAGGACTGTCGGCACGACCGGGACGCAGGGTGATAAGCGAAGGATCAATCGACAACGCGCGGCCGAGCAGCTCCGGAAACACAGTCTCATGCCCTTGGCCGGAGGCGATCGCCACCTCGTGTAAGGAAATCGTTCCGTCTGTCTCGAAGGTGATCAATGCTTCATCTGTCGGCGACACCCCACCGGACGGTTCGATGAAGACCGCGCAGCCGATCCCGCGCAACTTGCCGCGCCTGGTCGCCTCGGCGCGTCTGGCCGGGAAGCCTTCCCAGTCTGCCTCGGCCACAGCGGCGTCGAGTAACGCAGGAAAGTCGGCACTATCATAGGCCAGCGGCAGAGGCGCCGTTGGAATGCAATACGGGAAGGCGTCCCGCTGAATGAAGTTCCGGCGGCGCAAAGTCAACCGGTCGATGCCGGTCTGCCCAGCAGCCTCATCGACCAAACGCTCGAGAATATAGGCTGCATCCGGCCGCCCGGCTCCGCGATATGCCGTGATCGGCACTGCGTTTGTCACAGCCAAGCGCACGCGCCCACAGGCAGCCGGAATGCGGTAGGCACCAATCGCCATAACGGCGGCGTGCCAGGTATTGGTGAACGCCCCAGCAGCCGACGGATATGCACCGATGTCGCAGATCCAATCGTGACGGATAGCCAAGAACCTCCCGTCCGCGTCCAGGGCGAGTTCCGCCGTCATCTCCACACCTCTGCCCTGGTAGTCACTGAGAAACGTCTCCGAGCGGCTGGCAACCCATTTGACGGGCCGGCCAAGGCGGAGAGCAGCGAGGGCCATCGCAGCGTATTCTGGGTAGGCGTTGCCCCGGACCCCGAATGCGCCGCCCACATCCCGCGCGTGGACGCGGATCCGCTCTTCCGGCACGCCGGTGAGCGCCGAGAGGTTCTGGCGCATGGCGGTCATACCCTGGGTGCCACTCCACATCTCCAGGACATCCCCGGACCAGGCTAGCAGGGCCGCCTTCGGCTCCATGGGATTGGCGACCACGCGCAGTGTACTCTGCCGGAGGCGCACGACGTGGGCTGCACTGGCGAACGCTCGAGCGACCGCGGCCTCGTCACCAAAGGTGAAATCGAAACAGAGATTACCCGGGATGTCGTCGTGCAGTTGCGGGGCGTCGGGCTCGAGCGCGGCCGTGGCACCGAGGACTGCCTCGAGCGTCTCGTACCGCACGTCGATCAGCTCGACCGCATCCAGAGCTGCATAGGCAGTCTCCGCGACTACCAGCACGACTGCCTCGCCCACGAAACGGACTCGGTCCTGGGCCAGGGCCGGCGATCTTGGAGCCTTTAGAGCACCGCTCGGGCTATCGAAATTCATGAAAGCTTGGCCGCGGGTATAGCCAGCTTCCAGCATATCGGAGCCGGTGAGGACATCGAGCACGCCGGCGGCGGCGCGCGCCGCAGCGATGTCTATTGCTTCAATCCGCGCATGCGCCCGATCCGCGCGCAGGAAAGCCGCATAAACTTGCCTCGGTATGCTGAAGTCCGCCGTGTAGCACCCGGTTCCCGTCAGCAACCGGCCATCTTCACGCCGACCCTTGTACACATGTCCGTCCATCTGGTTCCCTTCTTTGCGGACCATCGAGCCGTCAGGGACACCGCGCACCGACCGCGCCCGCCGCCCCTTTCTCGCCCGGTGCGATGGAGGGCAGTTCACGCCGCGACTCGCTTCCAAAAAGGGCAATGGTGACCACCATAGCAACCAAACTACTCACCATCAGCATCAGCACACCTGCGACGCCATAGGCGGCGAACAGCGGCCCGACGAAAAGCGGCACGACGATGCTGGCGCTTCGACCCGCGCCGTTGCAGATGCCGACACCACGAAGCCGATACTCGGTCGGAAACAGCTCTGGGATGTAGATCGCGAAGAGCACGGCCACGAGAACGTATACCGGGACCGTCAACAGAAAGCCCATAACTGGGGTGAGCAGTGGATTATTGGATACCGCGAATGCAGCCGACAGAATTATGGCGCACATCGCTGATCCTATAATCGTCGACCGTCGGCCGAATATGTCGGCGGACGCTGCCCCGAATGTCGAACCAACCGGCCCACCCAGTGCCATCAGCACGGCAAAGCCAATGCTCGCCGTGATGCTCAAGCCCTGCCCGACGAGGAATGTCGGGACCCAAGTCACGAAACCGTAGATGAGCGTGTTCACGGTCATAAGGCAGACACAGCCGATGGCGAGATGCGACCGGAGCGGCGCACGGAACAATGCGATGAGGCTCGTGGGTGCCGAGGCCCTTGGCGCTGCACGCAATTCGGGCAGTGGCCCATTCTGGGCCGCATCGGCCTCGATTTGTGAAATCAGCGCCTCCGCTTCGGCGACCCGGCCCACAGACTCCAGCCACCGCGGTGACTCTGGCAAGCCTCGCCGCACGTGCCATGCAATGAGCGCGCCGACGCCACCAAGAAGGAACATCACGCGCCACCCGAACGGCGGCACCAATATCCAGGCGAGCAAGGCGGAGACGGGAAGCCCAGCGGTGACGGTCGTTGCAATCATGCCCGACCAGCGGCCCCGGACCGCCGCCGGGAAGAACTCGGTAATGATGGAATAGCCGACGACCGTCTCCGCCCCGCTCCCCAAGCCCATTAGAAAGCGCAGTACGATCAGGATCTGCATATTGGGCGCAAGGGCCGAAACGATAGCGGCGGCCCCGAACAAGACCAGATTTCCTTGGTAGGTAAGGCGCCGGCCGTAGCGGTCGCCGAGAAACCCGGCGAGCAACGCGCCGAGAGTCATCCCGACGAAGGTGGCTGAGATGAATAGGCCGTTCTGCACCAGCGTCGAAAAGCCGGACTTAAACCCATCTTCAACACTTACCCTGTGTATAAATCAGCTAAACCATTGATATGACTGGGCATGAGTGGTGAATCTGCCAAATATGTAGTGCCACGTCATGGCTATGTTTCCCATTGACTGTTGGGCT
>Ga0335075_10003172_pt1 | contig 26209 bp, 22 predicted proteins | sample Lox_Sample_24_FD_206723 | JGI IMG/M metagenome (GOLD analysis project Ga0335075, IMG submission 206723) | Soil microbial communities from Loxahatchee National Wildlife Refuge, Florida, United States - Lox_Sample_2.4 | ecosystem: Environmental > Terrestrial > Soil > Wetlands | place: USA...
GACTGCAGTTCAATTCCCGCTCCCGCCTCGTGCTCGGTGCCGGGATACACCGATGCCAATCCTGCAAACGGGTCCGATCTGGTCTACGATCCGGCAGCCTTGCCGACCACGCTGCGCGAAGACAGCGGCTCGATCCGCGTCGATCTCGCTGTCAAGAATAGCGATCGGATGTTTGTTCGGTACAACATCGATAACAGCCTGACCAACTGGACCTACGGACTCAATGAGGGGCAGACCTCGCCGCAGGCCGACAACAATCAATCGCTGATGGTCGACGACACCCACACCTTCACACCAACTCTGATCGATGAGCTGAGCGTGGCGGTCCACAGGTTTTATTCGGATACGAACTCCAATACGCCGACGCCCCTTGTCGGATTCGGCGGCTTCTTCATTAATCTGGGTAGCCTGCCCGGCCCGAATACTTTCAACCAGGTCAACCCGCAGACCGTTTTTGAGATCCTGGACAACGCCACCAAAACGGTGCAGCGCCACACGATCCGGTTCGGAGCACAGATCCAGTTCAACCGTATCGATGAGTGGCTCCGCCCCCAGCAGACTTTCTCGTTCGGCTCCTTCTCCGCCCTGGAGAACGATCAGCCCTTCACGCTGGGGAAGATCGGATTCCAGAATTATGTGGGAGTGCGCAACGCCAACTGGGATTTGTACGGCGAGGACGACTGGCGCATGACCCATAAAGTCACGCTGAGCTTCGGGCTGCGCGAGGACATCAATACGGTCTGGAGCTTCAGGGACAACGTTGCGCCAAACTTTGACTTTGCCTCCCAGACTTTCACTCCTTCGAATCAACCGCTCTATTCCGGACCGCTCTCGGATGCGGCGCCGCGGCTCGGCCTGAGCTATGATCCGTTCGGCCGCGGAAAGACCGTGGTGCACGGCTACTACGGTCTCTTCTACAACCCCATGCATTTCGGGGTGAATCTGCTCAGTAACAATCCCACCTACCAAAGCTATTCGGTGAATGCGTTTCAGTTGCCGCTGGCTTACCCGATGGCGAATCCTGCTCTGCCCGCGGGCACACAGAACGTGTACATGTTTCCGCAGAATGGGCACGATCCGTATTCCGCGAACTGGCTCTTCGGTGTCCAGCAGGAAATCCTGCCGGCCACCGTTCTGACGGTCAATTACACGGGAAACGAAGACCATCATCAGGATGCCGGGATTGACTTTGCCGCGCTCAATCTCAACCCCGGTAACTACTACACCCAGGCCCATCCGCTGCCCGGCTTCGCCAATGAGTATCTCGAGGCGGACGAACTGCACTCCAGCTATAACGCGCTCCAGGCGCAGGTTCGCCACAACGGGAGCAGGCTCAACGTGGAAGGAAACTATACCTGGTCGCACGAGATCGACGACATGGTTAACGTCTTCAACAGCTTCTCCAACCCCTACAACCCGAGCGACGATATTGGCCCCGGCGACTGGGACATCCGTCAGAACCTGACCGGCAGCGTGGTCTACAACTTCACGAATCTGAAGGGCCAAAATGCTCTCGTGCGCACGGCTTTTGGCGGCTGGCAGGCTTCCACGATCGTTCAGACTCGCACCGGGGTTCCGCTGGACGTAACAGACTCCGGCGGCGGCATCTTCGGTCTTTCGACCCGTCCCAACTCCACCGGCCAGCCGGTCAAGCTCTCCAATTTCTCCTGGCCCTACCACACCTATAATGTGCAGGCCTACGCGGTCCCGTCCAACTTCAACGGGACGCCTGGCGATCCCTCCACTCTTGGAGACGTGGGCCGTAACAGCCTGCGGGGACCTGGCTTCTTCCAGTGGGACTTCTCCGGGATGAAGAACTTCCGCCTCACGGAGAAGAGCCAGCTCCAGTTCCGTGCCGACCTCTTCAACATCCTGAACCATCCCAACTTCGGCAATCCCGGCGTTGGGATCTGTAATTCATTCGCGGTTGGCTGTACCCTCAATCCAAGCGAGGTCAATGACACCTTCGGCCAGGTCGGTGAAACCATCGCCGGCCAGGACGACACGCTCGTGGGCACAGGGACAGCACGGCAGATTCAGTTCGCGATGAAAATCATGTTCTGAAGCTGAGGATCACAACAGAAGGCGAGTGCCACCGCACTCGCCTTCTGTTGTGCGCGATTCCTTTTCGGATTTCCTGCGGCCGCCCGCGCCCCTCACACTCTCACTCGTGCCTGAATGGTGCCGTACTCCCGGCCCTTGTGGCTGCTGCACGGCCGGATTGTGTATGGACCTACCGCGGCCGGGACGATGAAGGTCTCGGCGTAATTCACCATGTACGGCTCGAAGGCGCCGGATGGACTTTCGACGACTGCGCGGTCACCTTCAATGAGATTGAGGACGTGTACGGTTCCCTGCGTGTCGTGAGGAACAGGCGCCGTAAACCAGTGCCGTCGGGTTTCAATGAACTCCAGCGCGTGCAGCCCGGTGCGTTCCTCGCGCCAGCCTTCGCCGGAGGCGAGCGGCTCGATCCGATTGATCAGGGAGCGGCGGACCCAGTCCGTGGTCCGGTTCCATTGGATGTTCGCTGTGCCGTGCTGAAGATGAATCGGACGCGGCCGTCCGTCCAGCCCCAGCCGGCCCCAGTCCCACAACTTAAAGGTGAAGATGTACGGCGTGGCGCTGATCTCCAGCACCATGCTGTTCTTTCCCGAACAGTGGATCGTGCCGGCCGGGATGAGGAAATGATCGTGCCTGCGGGCCGGAAAACGGTTGACGTATTGGTCCGCGGGAAAGTCGATGTCCCCCTCCTGGGCGCGTTCCAGGTCGCGCAGCATCGCTTCCCGATCGACATTTTCCTTCAGACCCAGATAAACGCAGGCGTCCGGTTCGGCATCGAGCAGGTAATAGCTCTCGTCCTGCGTATAGTCCATCCCAAACTGATCGCGGATGTATGAAGGAAGGGGATGCACCTGAAGTGAGAGATTGCCGCCGCCGATGGTGTCGAGGAAATCGAAGCGAATGGGGAACTCGGCGCCGAAACGGGAGTAGATGTTTTCCCCCAGTAACGGTTCGGGCTGAAACAGCACCAGATCCAGCGACGGTATCTCGACACGGCAATCGCCGAATCCGAGCAGCAGGCTGTTTTCTTCGGGCACGCAGTCGAAACACCATGCGTGGTTGGGCGCGCCATCGTCAGGCAATCCGCAGACGCGCTCCATCCAGTGCCCGCCCCATGGTCCAGGATCGAAAAACGGCACCACACGGAAAGGCCGCTTCGCTGCCGCGGTCAGGCTGCGCCGAAATACATCGCCCGTGATTGCCCTGGGGTGCCTTGGCTCGTTCGCATCGATCAGCAGGTCGATTTTGCTCAGAAGCCGCGCCTTCAGACGGTCCGCGGCCCGCCAATCCACAAAGAAGGCGCGCTTGTATTTCAGCGAAGCCCGCTCATCGAAATTCCGGGCTCCCAAATTCCCGATCTCGTTGCGGCGTTGCCGAAGCTGGAGCTCCCAGCGGGCCATGTCGACGTAAACCAGAAGCACCGGATCGGAACACACCAGAGAAGCGCCCGGCCCGAGGATCACCATCGGCTCCCGCGCTTCGCCGCAGCGCTCGCGCGCGGCAGTCAGAAGCCGAGGATCGAAGAAGTCCTCGATCTCGATGTTGTTCATCATGCCGAAGACCGGATCGTCGCCCAGCACCGGCGCGAGCAGTCTGTCGATCTCCGCAGGAGACCGGAACAGATCCGGGGTGCAAACGATGGCCGCACCAGGTATTCCGGCCGAAAGCGTCTGCTGGAATTCCTCGATGGACGTGCCGGGATAGCACTCGACGGCGACGGTCGCCCCGGACCGGATGTGGGGCCGGATCCGGGACACGACGGCGGCCCAGCCATCGAAGCACTCTTCGCGGGAGCCGGACGGAATGTAAGGAAACCTATCGTACAACGGAAAGCTCCTGTTCGAAGAGGGGAGTCACGCCGATAAGAGCGGCATCGTTGCTCAGCTGGGCGGCGGCAACGCGAACCGTGCCCCACGGAGTCCAGGCATTTTGCCGAACATATTCCTGCAAAAACGGCAGGATGACGGCCGCGCTCTTCATCACTCCGCCTCCATACACCAGCAAATCCGGGTCGAAAGCGTGAATGGCAGCGACTGCCGCGGCTCCCCAGACCTTCAGGCAATGGTCGACGATCTGTTGAGCGACCGAATCGCCGTTGGCAGCGCAGGCAAACAGGCTTTCAAAATCGATTCTTCGTACGGCCAGCGCGCTGGTGGCGAACCCAGGCCAGGATTTCGCCACCAGAGGCAGCGACCACCCTGAGGCTTCGGATTCCGCACAGCCCACGCCGCCGCAGGTGCACCGCCGGCCGGCGAGGGTGACCGGAGTATGCCCTCCAAGCACCCCGGCCTGCTGATGCTTACCGCGCAGCAGCTGGCCACCCATCATCGCGACGCCGCCGATGCCGGTGCCAAGGGTAAACATGACCACGTCAGCCTCACCGCGCGCAGCGCCGGCGTACCACTCTCCCAGCAGGGCAAGGCGAGCATCGTTCTCCAGTCGAAGCGGCAGGCCGAACTCTCTCAGCGCCCATTCCGTCAGGTCCACGCTGACCGCGTCGGTATACTTTCCGTTCGTCGAGGTGATTCGCGCGCGGCGCGGATCGACCAGTCCGCAAAAGCCGAAGCCGATGCCTTCCGTTGACCAGGAAGCACAGAGCCTGCGCAGGGGAACCGCAATCGCCGCGAGCGCGTCGACCAGCGGCAGAGAGTCGGGAAGGCTCACGGTCTCCGAAGCCAGGATGCGCCCGCCCTCGACCGCGGCGCAGTTGGCGTGCGTTCCGCCAAGATCGACGGCGAGAATCCTCATCGTTGCCGGCTCCAACTCTATCGATTGAACGAGTGCCGGGATTCCGCTTCCCGGAGCGCATTGGCTGAAAGTCTCAGGCGTCCCGGATGTGGCGCGCCCCCCGGGATCAAATCGCTGAAGGCAGATTCGGTCTGATTCCGCTCCATTTAGCTAAAAGAATACCAGAAAATGTTCGTTTACCCTATAAAAGAACATTCAGAGCGCGGCTTTGGTCTTTGCGCCATAAACGTCCCGGTAAGCCGGAACCGCCGCGCGCCGCTGTTCGCCGCTCCGGACGCAGTTCGAATCAACGTATATCAGCGCACCCCGAGACCTGCCAGCAATCCTCCGTCCACCAGGAAATCGGCCCCGGTGCAGAATGCTGCCTTCTCTGACGCGAGGAATGCCGCCAGTTCAGCCACTTCCTCCGGAGTTCCAATGCGCCCCAGAGGGTGCGCGGCTCCGAAACGGGCGAAGGCAGATTCCACCGGCACGTCCGGAGAGAAATGCGCCGCCGAAGTCGCCAGCATCGGCGTACGCACCGATCCGGGGCTGATCGAATTCACCCGGATGCCATCGCCGGCGTGATCCAGAGCCAGCGCGCGGGTCAAACTGTGAATCGCTCCTTTGGACGCGGCGTAGGCGGCCACGCCCGTCTGGCACGCATATCCCTGCACCGAAGCGAGATTGATGATGCTGCCGCCGCCGCCCTTCTTCATCACCGGAATCACCGCGCGAGCAAGCAGGTAAACGCCGCCGACATTGATCGCCATGCAGCGATTCCAGGTCTCAGGGTCGGTTTCCAGCACACTCCCGAACGGATGGATCGCTGCGGCATTGACCAGAATATCGACTCCTCCCAGTCGCTCCGATACAAGACCCACGACGTGTTCCACCGATGCCGGCACGGACACATCGCAGAACTCCACTTCGATTTGCAAGCCCTGCGCGGAAGCGTCAGCGTGCAGTTCAGCATTGGCGTTTGTATCGATGCCGCAGGCCAGGACCCGCGCGCCCCCGCCGGCCAACCGCAGCGCAATCGCCCGTCCGATCCCGGTCGTTCCCGCGACCAGAGCCGCTTTCCCGTCGAACTCGTTCACGGTGTGTGTCCCTCCTGGCCGGCTTGCCGGTCCGGAGGACGCAACTCAGGCAGAGCCGACTGCAGCCCCCGAATGGCTCCGCGAAGCTCCGCCAGTCCCTTGAGCCGCCCAACAAACGAATAGCCTGCGTTCCCAGGCTTGCTGGCGTCGTCCCCGAGCAGGTGCCCGTGATCCGGCCGCATCGGAATCTCCCAGTCCGCCCAGGCGGCTTCTGCCCGCCTTCGCTCCTCCTCCAGCATGATGCGAAGGATCCCGATCATATCGGAGCTTCCTGAAAGGTGTTCGGCCTCATGAAACGATCCATCCGCTTCGCGGCGTATCTGCCGCAGATGCAGAAAATGAATGCGGGAGGCAAATGCGCGAGCCATCGCGACCAGGTCGTTATCCTCACGCGAGCCGAGCGAGCCCGCGCAGAAGGTGATCCCATTCGCTGCGGAATCATAGCCGCACAGGATCTTCCTCAGGTCATCCGCCGTCGATACGATGCGCGGCAGGCCGTACAACGGCCAGGGCGGGTCATCCGGATGAATGGCAAGCTGAATTCCGAGTTCCTCCGCCACCGGTCCCACTTCCCGCAAAAATGCGAGCAGCGAGGCGCGCAGATCCTCCGCGGTCATCCCCTCGTACGCCGCAATTGCTGCGCGCATCGACTCGCGATCGTAGGAGGACTCCGAAGCGGAAAGTCCGGCGATCAGCGTCCGCTCCAGGCGTTCGATGTCCGCTTCGGTCATCTGGACGAATCGCTGGCGCGCGGCTTCGATCCTTCCTGCGGAGTGGTCCTGCGCGGCGTTGCGCCTCCCGAGGACAAACAGATCGTAGGCAGCAAAATCAACAGCGTCAAACCGGACTGCATAGCCCGTAGAAGGCAAGCGCCAGGCGATATCGGTCCTCACCCAGTCCACCACCGGCATGAAGTTGTAGCAGATGGTTTTGATTCCGGCGCGAGAGATCGCCGCCATCGAGTCGATCCAGGCGTCAACGTGGCGCCGATACGGTCCGGAACGGAGCTTGATGGAGTTATGCATCGGGATACTCTCCACCACCGACCACTCGAGCCCCGCGGCGGCAATGGCATCGCGCCGCCGGAATACCTCTTCCTGCGGCCACGCCTCTCCGCGATACAGGTGGTGGAGCGCCGATACGATGCCGGTCGCCCCCGCCTGCGCCGCATAGTGCAGAGGAACCGGATCCTCCGGTCCGAACCAGCGCCAGGTTTGCTTCATGGATCCTTTCTGGTGGCTCCGCTCTTCTTGCCAATGCCGGCTGCCGATCCAGGCAGAATGCGGGAACGGTGCTTCACCTGTCCCCGAATGCCGCAGCGGAACCGGTAAAGCGGACCTCCGGAGAAAACCTGAGCCGGATCGTAGCCGGTGGGCGCCAGCACCAGAGAATCGGGCTTCGCGGCGGAAGTGACATAAATCTCGTCGAGATCGGGGCCGCCAAAGGCGAGCGACGATGTCTGGCTTGCGGGCACAATCACCTTTCGTTCGCGTTTTCCGTCCGGGTCGTAGCGGGTCAGGCACCCACCAAACCAGTGCGCGCACCAGACAAAGCCCTCCGCGTCCACCGCCAAACCATCGGGAACGCCCTCGGCCGGGTCGATCCGCGCCAGCACGCGACGATGGCTCAACCGGCCATCTTCGCGGCGCCAGTCGTAGCGATAGATACATCGCGCGACCGTGTCGGCGAAGTACAGGGCACTCGCATCCGGAGAAAAAGCCAAACCATTCGAGAACCGAATTCCTTCATCGACGACGTGAACCGAGCCATCCACGTCGATCCGGAAGAGAAAACTGGGGGCAGAGTCCCCGTTCTGATCCAGATGGAACGATCCCGAGTACACCCGGCCTTCCGGATCGGCCGCGCAGTCGTTCATCACGCATTCCTGTCCGTCCGCCGCGGTCGCCAGCAACGTTGCCGCATGTCCTGGCTCCCACAGCCAGATGCCCTGGCTGCTGGTCACCAGAAATCCTTCGTCCTGCTGCCGGCAAAAACCTCCCACCAGGAAGTCATCGCTCAGCAGTTCATGCCTTTGCTGGTCCCAGCGGTAGCGGTAGAAACGCCGGCCCGTGATGTCGGTCCAGTACAGTGTTCGTGCTTGTTCGTCCCACAGCGGACCCTCTCCGCACAGATTGCCATCCTCGGCGATGGTTTCCATCTCGACAGGCATGCGACAAATACGGTGCCCACTCCGTATACGGCCTGCTCGAAGCGGATGTCAAGCAGCCGGCGATGCGCTCCCTGCCGGCTTATTGCGGGGCGGCTGCCGCGTACAGGCGTTGCTGGCGGCGATTGCGCGGCGAGAGCAACTGCACCGTGATGATCATGCCGGGAATGAGGTACATCATCGATCCGGATACCCACATGAAAGCGCCGCCTGCGATCTGATCGGTGAGCGCGCTGATGCCGAAGAGGCGCGGCTCAAGCAGATAGCCGGGATAGATGACGCGTCCGGAAAAGCAGAGGAACGCGGAGATACCGGTGTTCACCACGTCCGCGAGCATCAGGTAGGGGATCAGCATCCAGCGGCGCGAGTCGCCGCTGCGCGTGGTGCCCGCCGGCCGGAAGGGCCACGGCGCGATGACCGGCCACCAGAAGATGAGGCTGGCCAGGAAGAAGCTGGCGTGCTCGCCGTATTCGTGAACGTATTCGTTGGAGAGGGCCAGGTCATACATTTTGGGAATGTGCCAGCTGAGGAAGGCGAGCGTCCAGATGAGCCAGGCGACGCGCAGGCGGGTGAGGAACGCGCCGATTTTATGGGGAACCCCGCTCGCGAAGAGCGGACGCAGCACCCCGCGCATGAGCCAGCGCGGCAGTCCGCGAAGCATGGGGACAACGGGCGCGGAGCAGACGATGAGAATCGGCGCAATGGACCAGAGGAAGAAGTGCTGCACCATGTGAATGCAGAGCAGGCGGTCGGCAAAGGCGTCGAGCGGCGAGGCAACAGCAATAAAGACAGCGAACATGCCACCCAGAAAGGCGGCGAGACGCCAGCGCGGGAATAGCTCGGGCCGCGTACGGCGAATGCGCGCCCAGCCGCGGGAGTAGATCAGCGCAGAGACGATCAGCGCCGAGGTGACCCCCCAGGGGATGTCCCACGCCGTCCACAGCGCTGATGAATCCATGGAGCTTCGCTCTTCCTATTCCGTACCAGTGACGGGCGGCGGCGACCCGTTATGCGTGGAAGTTTCGCGCAGCGCGCCATCGTAGGCGGGCCGCTCGTTGGCCGGGTGCATCGTTTCCAGGAACGCGACGAGAGCCTCGACTTCAGCGGGCGAAAGGTTCTTGCCGAAGGCGGGCATGTTCCCGCCGCCGGTGAGGACTTTGTAGCGCATCTCGTCGGGCGTCATGCGCGTGGCGACGTCATCGAGGGCTGGCCCGCGCTGGCCGCCCACGCCCTCGATCTCGTGGCAGTTGCGGCATTGCTTGTCCTGGAAAACGACGGCGCCTTCGCGCACCAGGGGCGTAACGCTGTGCGTATAGTGCGCCGGGATTGGATCGGAGCTCCACGCGTCCATGTGCGGGCTCCACGGTGTATAGCTGCCGAGGTGGGTGAAGATTCCCCACGCTACGGCGACGAAGCTGACGGTGAGGACGGCCACGGGACGCCGATGCCAGCTCTTTTCGCCTTCGCCGGCGACAAACGGCAGAGCCAGCAAGCCGCAGATGGCCAGAATGGGGCAGATCAGGATCACCGGCGTCTCCAGCGCCGGCGGCAGATAGGCGAGGATCGCGAAGATCCACAGGAACGGAAAGTCAGGCTTGGGGGTGGTTTGGATGATGGAAGGATTTGGCATGCCCCCGGGGCCGTATGGGCCGAAGACCAGGGCGCAGACGGCCACCGCGGCGACGATCGCGCCGGAGAACACAAGATCCTTCCAGAAGGCGCCAGGAACAAAGGGAATGCCATCCTCATGCGCGAGTTGATTGTATTCCGCGATGTAGGTCTTGCGGCGGACGAGGCGCCCGGGCATGGGCCACTCGTTGATGCCGAGCTTGAGGACCATCCACACATGGACCATCGCGAAAGAGAGGAGAAGCCCAGGAATGACGAAGACGTGCAGAGTAAAGAAGCGCGAGAGCGTGGCGCCGGAAATATTCGGACCGCCGAGGAGGAAATGCACCAGCGCGCCGCCGATGAGCGGCACGCGGCTCAACATGAAGACGCCGATGCCCAGGCCCCAGTAGGCGTCCTGGTCGAAGCGCAGCACCTGGCCGGTAAAGGCCATGCCGAGGGTCATCAGGAGCAGGAAGACGCCCACGATCCAGGTGAGCTCGCGCGGATATTTGTACGCGCCGAAGAGAAAGACCTGGGTCATGTGGATGAAGACGATGGCGACCATGAAGTTCGATCCCCATCCGTGCAGGGCGCGAATGAACCAGCCGAGGGGAATCTGGTGGTTCAGCACATTCAGGCTGTTCCAGGCATTGGCGGCGGTGGGCGAGTACATCAGCGCCAGCAGAATGCCGGTGACTACCTGCAGCAGAAGCAGCGTGAACGCGGCGCTGCCGAACACGTACCACCAACTTGCGGTGCTGCGCGGCACTTTGTGGAGCGCGGCGTCCTTCACCGCGCCCTCGACCTGCAGGCGGCGCTCCAGCCAGTTGTAGACAGCTTTCGCGTCGCGCTTTATCCGCGGCATGGGCAGTCTCCCTCGGAATTGGGCGCGGTGATGTTCACGAGCTTCGCGGAGGTGGGCGGCGTGGGCACGTTCGACAGCGTCGGCATCTGTCCCGCATAGATCTGGAGGTTGCCGGCAACGACTTTGTTGGGATACGTGAAGAGCCCGCGCGTCGGGGGTCCCGAGGCGCGGGAACCGTCCGCGTAATACACGCCGCCATGGCAGGGACACATGAAGAGCTGCGACTGCGGAAACCAGCGCACGGGGCAACCGAGGTGCGCGCAGTTGATAGCGAACACCTGGAATTGCCGCTTGCCGTTGCGGCGCACATAGCAGGGAATGTCGACCGTCTGTCCATCCCACGGGCGACGCCAGGGATTCGTGAACGAGGCCAGGCGCGTCTCGCCCATGGGGAAGATGTCCGCGGACCCGAGCGACACCCAGGAGTTGTAAGCGGAGTCGGAGCGGACGGGGTCAAACAGATAGCGAATGATGGGAACGGCAAGGGCGATGCCAATGAGCCCGTTGAGCGCGATGCCGGCTTTCATCAGCATCCAGCGCCGCGAGACAACGCGGGGGCCGTCGCGATCGGTAGCCACCTGAGTGCCTGTGCCGATTTCGGGTCCCGTGCTGGGCGGATGCGGGCTCTCGCTTCGTTCAACCACGTTTATCTCCTCGAGGAAAGGGGTACAGCCGGCGCGGATATGGTGGTGTTGGTCCGCAGCGAACTGAGGTACGCAACGATGTTGGTGACATCCTGCGCCGAAAGCTGGCCGTTGTCGTGGCGCCAGTCGGGCTGGCCGATGTCAGGCCGTCCCGCGATGATGATGCTGCGCAGCGCCTCATCGCTGACCAGCGCAAGATAAATGGGGCTGGTCAGCTCCTGACGCGCGTGTCCGGCATGGCAGGACAGGCAGTGCGTCTGGTAGAGTTGCTCGCCCTGCTGGACTTCGCCGGCCATGGTCTTCGCGTCTGCCCCGGCAGGCTGCGCGAACGGAGGAGGCGTCGCGCCCTGGAAGGAATCGGGCTTCCGCCACTGGCTGCGCATGCCCGTAACAATCGCGTTCACCTGAGCATCGGTGAGCATGCCGCCGGCGGATTCGGCCCAGGCGGGCATCTGCGTGCCCGGCATGCCGTTGGCAATAATGTTGCGCAGGGTCGCGTCGTCGATGGAGGCCTGGAACTCCGGGTTTGCCAGGTCCATGGCTGGACCGTTCTCGCCGTTGACACCGTGGCAGGCGCGGCAATTGCTGTTGTAAAGAGTCTGGAAATCCACGACCTGGTCCGGTGGGGTGTATTTTTCCATGGGGTAGACGGGCAGGCGCCCGCAACCCGCGGCGAGAAGCGCCAGAGAGAAGAGGCCGGCGGCCACTGTCGAGCGAAGCCGCATCAGTGCTTCTCCTCGTTGCGCGCGGGCGGCCTGGGCGGGCCTGCGTTCAGGTTCGATTCCATGAGCCCGGGAGCTTCGATCCCCATGCGCGCGACAAACGGCAGGCCGCGGCCGGTGCGGACTTTCTCCTCGCGCGATACGACGAGGCCGGCAACCACGCCGAAGACGATCTGCGAGGCGACAAACCATCCCCACGCAATGTGCGCGTCGAGGGCGGGGTTGATGATGCCCATCGCCGAGTAAAGCAGACCGGTCCACGCCAGCGGAGCCAGCACTCCGCCCAGAAGAATGGGATGGCGGGGCAGCATGGGCAGCATCGCGCCATAGAGGAGGCCGACCAGCGAACAGACAATCGCCTGAAGTACGATGGCAATGCCCAGCCATTCCCAGTGAAATGCAGCGATCTGGGCATCGGTGACGTGGCTCCAGTTGGCGACGCCGGCGCCGCCCAGCAGATTCACCGCCCACCAGATGCTGCCATGCGCGAGCTGGCCGTAAATGACGGCCGGGACCACCATGGCGATGCCGCCGGCAATTCCGCCCTTGAGGCCGCTGGTGACGGGATAGGTTTCCACCGGGAGATGGGCGCGGTGCTCGGGCTGGATCTGGATGCGCTCGACGACGCGGCGCCGGGTCGAGATGGTCACGGGCTGCACCACCACCGGGACCTCTTCGTGGGCTTCGTGCGGCAACACCTGGCGGAACCATCCGATGCAGCCGGCGATCATAAGCACCCCGCCGAGGACGCTGATGCCGATATTGGTGACCAGCCCCCCGGCCGCGAGCGTGCAGCCGAAGGCCAGGATGATGGGCCAGTGGGTCGGCGCCGGCAGATGAATCGTCTCGCCGTGCACCGCACCCGATTTTTGCTGAACCGTATCGCTCATCGCTGCCTTATCGCCCCACGATATAAACCACGGTAAAAACCACCACCCAAACCGCGTCGACGAAGTGCCAGTAGAGGGCAAAGGTCTGAATGCGCTCCGTATGGCTTTCGTTGATGTGCCCGGTGAGCGTGAAGATGAGGATCAGCGTCAGGCCCACGGCGCCGATGACGACGTGCGTCGCGTGCAGGCCCACCAGGGAGTAGAAAGTTGTGCCGAAGAGATTCGTCCGGATGGTCAAGCCGCCCTCGATGAGCTTTTTCCATTCGAGGGCGGTGCCGATGAGGAACTCAATGCCGAGCGCCAGCGTCAGCGCCCACAGCGCGGCAAAGGCCTTCATGCGGCCGCGCTCGATCTGCCGCTCCGAGAGCCAGATGGTAACGCTGGAGGAGAGCAGGCAGATCGTGTTGAAGACAGGAATGTCCAGAACCTGCTTTGGGGTGGGCCCGCTGATGTCCTTGCCGAGATAAAAAACGTAACCGACGACAAAGATGGTGAAGATGGCTGACTCGCCCGTGATCAGCGAGAGCATGCCCACCTTGCCCCGCGAGGGCAGTTCCCAGTTTTCGGCGCCGGGCGTTACAGGAATCGCGCTCATGACTCGTACTTCCAGTCCGGATCGTCTGGATGCTTGATGTCCCACAGCGGCCGGCGGCTGTGCACCACCGGATCGGAAGCGAAGTTATAGGCGGGCGGCGGGGAGGGCGTGGCCCACTCCAGCGTCCAGGCGTCCCAGGGATCGTTGCCCGCTTCCTTGCCCTTTCTGAGGGAGACGATGACGTTCCACAGAAAGATCAGCACGGCGATGCCCTGAATGAAAGCGCCGACCGAGATAATGAAATTCAGGGTGCCCCAGCCGCGGTTGGCCTCGTAGGTGTAAATGGACCGCGGCATGCCGAGGATGCCGACGAAGTGCATCGTGTCGAAGGTCAGGTGGAAACCGATCAGGAACAGCCAGAAGTGCCACTTGCCGAGGGTTTCGCTGAGCATCTTCCCGGTCACTTTCGGGAACCAGTAATAGACGGCCGCGAAAATATTGAAGATGATGGCGCCCACCAGCACGTAATGGAAGTGCGCGATTACGAAATAGGAATTGTGGAGCTGCCAGTCCCAGGGCGCCACCGACAGCATGATGCCCGTCAGGCCCGCGATCAGGAACTGAAAGAGAAAAGCGACGCAGAAAAGCATGGGGGTCTGGAAGCGAACCTTGCCGCCCCAGATGGTCGCCAGCCAGTTGAAGATCTTAATCCCGGTGGGAATGCCGACCATCATGGTGGAGAGCACGAAAAATGTGTTGCCGACCGACGACATGCCGACCGTGAACATATGGTGGGCCCACACGCCCAGGCTGACGAAGGCAATGCCCACCGAAGCCGCCACCATGGCGGGATAGCCGAAGATCGCCTTGCGCGAGAAAACGGGAATGATCTCGCTGGCGATTCCGAAGACCGGCAAAACCAGCACATAGACCTCAGGGTGGCCGAAGATCCAGAAGAAGTGGATCCACAGCAGGGCGGAGCCGCCGGCCTGGGCGTCGAAAAAGTGCGCGCCGAGATTGCGGTCGAGCAGCAGCATGACCTGCGCGGCCGTCAGCGGCGTGATGGTGATGAGCGTGAGTGCGCTGACGACCAGCATGAGCCAAACGAACAGCGGCATGCGCAGGAGCGTCATGCCTTTGCAGCGCATGGAGAGCGTAGTAGCGACGATGTTAATGGCGGTGCCGAGCGTGCCAAAGCCGCTGACGATCAGCGCCAGCGCCCAATAGTCGACGGTGGGCCCGATCGAGAACGGTTTCGTGCTCAGCGGCGCATACGCCCACCAGCCGACGTCGGGCGCGTTGCCCATGCCGTAGAGCCCGAATCCGCCGATGTAGCTCCAGTAGAGCAGGATGCCGCCGAAGGCCGTCAGCCAGAAGCTGAAGGCGTTCAGCCGGGGAAACGCCATGTCGCGCGCGCCGATCTGCAGCGGCACGATGTAATTCGCGATGCCGAAGAGGATAGGCATGCCCACCAGGAAGACCATGGTGGTGCCATGCATGGTGAAGAACTGATCGTAAATCTCCGGCGGCAGGAAGTGATTGTTGGGCACAGCGAGCTGCACGCGCATCGAGAGTGCCTCGGCGCCGGCAACGACCAGGAAAAACAGCGCGTAGAGAACGTAGAGGATGCCCAGCCGCTTGTGGTCGACCGTGACGACCCACTCGTGCAGCCGGTCCAGCAACGGTAACCGCTCCCGCTCGCGGGGCGCTGCGTCGAGGGATCCTCCTATCGGTATGCTCTGATCTGCCATGCTCCTGTCTCGCTGAACCTTTAGTGAAGCGTTTCCAGATACGCCACCAGCTCGTGAATATCGTTGTCGCTGAGCTGCATGGAGGGCATCAGGCACCCGGGCTTGATGCTGTCCGGGTTCTTGATCCAGTTAAAAAGTTCCTGGGGAGTATTGTTGGCAGCGCCGGCAGCGATGGTATCGCGGCTGGCTAAATGCGTCAGATCCGGGCCAAAAGTGCCGAGCGCGCCCGTGCCCTTGATCGCGTGGCAATTCGCGCAGGCGTGGGTTTCGAAGATCTCGCGGCCTGCCGCCACCTGGGGTTCCTCCGCCCCGGCCTGCTGCTGATCTTTCACCCACGCTGCGAACTGCGCCGGGGTGTCCACATAAACGCGCAGCAGCATCTTGGCGTGTTCCACGCCGCAGAATTGCGCGCATTGTCCGTAGTAGAGGCCGGTATGCGTCGGCTCAATCCAGGTTTCGTTGGGGTGGTTCGGGATCAGGTCCGTCTTCCCGGCCAGCTGCGGCACCCAGAAGCTGTGATCGACATCCGCGGAAAGCAGATGCAGGTAGGTGGGCTCCGGATCCCGGGCCGTGCTGACCGGCACATGCAGTTCATTAGCGGTGACAATGCCCAGCTTCGGATAACGAAACTCCCACCAGAACTGATGGCCGATGACCGTGACGTCCAGAGCATCCTTCGGCTGGGGCGCATCCTGAATCGCGAAGATGATGCGGGCCGTGGTGAGGAAGAGCACAACTACGATGAGGATGGGGATGACCGTCCACGCCAGCTCGACCTGCATGCTGCCGTAGATCTGCGGCGGCTCGCTGGTGTCGTCATTGGCGCGCTCGCGGTAGCGAATAATGGCGAACGCGAGCAATCCGCCAACGACGACGAAGATTCCCCCCGTAATGGCCAGGGTAAATATCGAAAGGCCGAAGATGCTGGAAGCGGGAGCGGAGGCGGGCGCGAAGATGCTGGGCGTCTGCTGCGGAAGGTCCGCCCAGGCCGACGGTGCGGCAAAGGCCGCCGTCAGAATGAGAAGGAAACTCAGCCGAGCCGCGTGCGGCACGTGCTCCCGAATCATTGATTTCATCTGCTTACGCGTCAAGAGTCAGTTATGAAGCCAAACGTACGATGCCCATAGGTTGAAGGAACGGGCCGAATGAGCCCTGGAGAATGCCCGTCAGGTGGATAAGTAAAGTGCGCGGGTCAGAAGAAGATTTTTACTCCCTCTGAAAGATCGATTTTACCAGCAGTGAGGCGATGCATCGCGCGCGCAGAAGGTAGCGGCGAAATTTGCATTACGATGTCGCCCGCGATGACGCGACGCGGGCAAAGACGCCCGAAAAACGGCGCACAGCATTGGCCAGAGCGGCAATTTTCGTGCCGTTGGCGTAGGCGTTGATCGCGGCGCCGCGCAGAACCGGGGCGGTGAGCGCGCGAAAACCGGCATCGAGATTGCCGTAAAACCAGCGCGCGCCGGCAGCCGAGAGGCGCAGATCGCGGCGCAGCGGAGCGGTGCGCTCGGCAAAAACAGAATCGGCCGGCATTCCATCGCGCAGCTCCGCGTCGATGGCCGCCGCAGCAGCCTGGCCGCTGGCAAGTGCACCATAAATTCCTTCGCCGGTGAGCGGGTCGGCAAAGCCTCCGGCATCGCCGGTGAGGAAAATACGGCGGCGCGGCGGCGGCGCGTTTTCCGCTCCGAAGGCCAGGTATTGTCCGATGACGCGGCCGATGCCTGCCTGTCCAAAGCGCGTCGTGATCCACTCAACGAGCCGCGCACGGCTCAACTTTTCAGCGGGCGATTCCGAGTACAACCCGACGTTCAGATGGTCGCCCTCCGGAAAGACCCAGGCGTAGCCCTGGCGAACGGCCGCAAGGCTGAAGATCAGCTGGGAATCGCCGGCGCCGCGCACGTGAGATTCCAGCGCGAAGCCGCGCCGCAGCCAGGCGGGAGCATCGCCGCAGAGTAGCTGGCGCACGCGGCTGTGCACGCCATCGGCGCCCACCAGAAAGCGGGCGCGCAGGGTCTGGCCGTCGGTAACCAGCGCGACTTCCTGCGCGCTTTCGTCGAGGCCTGCGATCGCGCCGATGCGGACAAACCGCGCGCCGGCGGCAATGGTTTGCTTCAGACAAAAATCGTCGAGCTCCTCGCGTACCGTCATGGCACAGACGGCGGTTCGGCTCGCCAGCGTAGCCGCCTCGTCCGCGCGCTTTTCGACCACAATGGCGGAGATGGTGCGGCGGGTGACGGGCGCGACGGAGTAGCGCAGGGCCAGAAGGGATTTGCGCGTCAGTCCCCCGGCACAGGCTTTCGGGCGCGGGAAGACGGCGCGGTCCAGCAGCAGCACGCGGCGGCCCGCAGCAGCCAGATCGTAAGCCGCGGCGCAGCCCGCCGGCCCCGCGCCCACAATGATGGCGTCCCACAGCTCCATAACAAAATAGTATGGCTCGCCCCGGCCGGGTTACGCCGCGCGCGGGGTCATCGGCTGTCCGCTCGGCGGACCTGCATGCAGCCTGCGGATGGTGAGCTCGACGCGCACGGGGTCGGACGCGGTATGCTCCAGTGTCTCCCGTGTGCACTGGCAGAGCGCGGCCATGGTCCAGTGCGACTGCGCCGTCAACTCCAGCCCAGCCGCAATAAGGAGGCTGTACATCTCCACACAGGTGGCGCGCAGGAACTCGAATTCAATGGCAGCGGTATCGCCGGGGTCGAATCGCCGCGAGAGCACATTGCCTCCGCACGCCAGCACCGCACCTGTAAGAAAGCGCACGGTCCGCGGCGCATCGTCGGCGCACAGCGCGCTGAGGTTCAGATCCCACACCGTGGAGTCAAGCTGCATGGCCTGCGGTTCGCGCACACTGCCTCCATCGGAAACCTGGAGCCGCCCCTTCATGCACCGGCCGGACCCCGCCAGGGTTAAAGGTTTCCCCGTGTGCTACTGTGGCGTCATGCTGGTGGGTACCGGAATCGACCTGATCGAAGTTCCGCGCATCGAACGCTCGATCGAGAGATACGGCGAACGATTCCTGCGCCGCATCTTCACCGCGGAGGAGATCGCCTTTTGCCGCCGAAAAGCGCGCTCAGCCGAGAGTTTCGCTGCGCGCTTCGCAGCCAAAGAGGCGGGGGCCAAGGCTTTGGGAACCGGCATCCAGCATGGCGTTATGTGGAAAGAGCTGGAAGTGCGCCGTCTGCCCGGTGAGCGGCCCACCCTGCATCTTCATGGACGGGCGCGTGCCATTGCCGGACAGCTGGGCGTGGCGCGTGTCTCACTTTCGCTCACGCATACCGCGGAGTTGGCCATGGCCACCGTGCACCTGGAGAGCTGAGAGTTACCGCGGCGTCCGGGAATGCCGTTCCCGAACCGGCACGCCGCGAGCCAGATCGGCGAAAACAGAACGGACGAATGATCCCAGCCACCAGCCGTCGAGGAACTTATAAGGAAATTCGCCCGTGGTGTAGTGGCCGCAGGGCAGGACCTTTGAGATGAAATCGATGCCCTGTTGTGCAAAGCTGCGCACCACCTGCTCGGAATATTCCGGGAGGAACGTCAGGTCGTAGCGGGCGTGGATGACCAGGACCTTTTTGCGGTCGCGCCCGAATCGTTCCATGTAGCGGACCGGGCTGATCCCGCTCCACAGCTGGTACAGACGTTCCTGGGTGAGGCCGGCCTGCTCGAAGCCGGCACGGATGTGCCGCGTGCTCTGGCCCGTCCACACCACATCGCCGAATGACATGGAGGCGTGGTTGAAGGCATTCACGCGCAGCCGCGGATCGTGGGCGCTGGCGATGAAGGCGTAGCACGAGCCGAGGCTCGTCCCGAGGATGCCGAATTGCTCGTAACCCTGTTGCTCCAGCCAGTCGACGCAGCAGCGGACGTCAACGACCGCCTGGCGGCCGGCAGCCAGGGTGCGCCCGATGTTCGCGCTCACCGCGTAGTCCGAGCGCTCGATTTCCGCTGGCCGGCGGATGTCGTGAAACGGCTTGCTGAGCCGCAGCGCCGAAATGCCGAAGCGATTGAAGAGCGAGCAGAGCGCGTTGTGGCTGAACGCATCGGCGTTCCACTGCGGCATCACAATCATGGCCTGGCGCGGCTTGCCGCGCGTCTTTTCTTCCCGGGCGGGATACCAGCGCGCGTTGGCCAGATCGTTCTCCGGGTAAGAGGTGCCCACCGGCGACGTAAAGCGGAGGAACTGCGCTGGTTCGAGTTTGCCCTCGTGGGCCAGCCGCTTCAGCTCGGCATCGCGCTCCAGGGTTTCAGGACGCACGTTCGTCGGAAACAGCTGCGGCGCGCGCATTTCCAGGCGGAAATCCGTGGGCCGCTTGTAGCCGAAGAACGCATCGCTGTCGCGCACGATCGCCTCATTCAGCGCGATCATGGCGGCTTCGGCGGCTGCGGGATCCAGCCTCGCGCGCTCCACCGTCTCGCGCAGGCCCGCTTCCGCTATGAAGTCGTCCAGCCAGTCAAAACCCCACTCCAGCGGCCGCACAACGCGATTCTCATCGCGCGTGGTAAGCGCCGTCTCCCACGCAACCATCCATCTTCGATACAGAGCGCTCAACATCGTCCGGAGCTACTCCACCACGACTCGGGGCACGCGCGGAGCGATCGCGCACAGGACTTCGTACGCGATCGTCCCGGTGCCGTCGGCGATCTGCTGCGCCGTGATCCGCTCGCTCCCCTGCTTGCCGATCAGCACGGCTTCGTCGCCGGCGGCAACGCCGGCAATCCCGGTGACATCGACCATCGTCTGGTCCATGGAGACGCGGCCCGCGATGGGCGCGCGTTGACCGGCCACCAGAACCCAGCCGCGATTCGACAGCAGGCGGTTGAACCCGTCTGCGTAGCCCACGGGCAGCAGCGCGAGCCTCGTCTTGCGCTGCGCAGTGAACGTCGCGCCGTAGCCTGCCGACGTGCCCGGTTCGATCCAGCGCAAAGAGGTGACGCGGGTTTTCCAGGCCAGTGCCGGTTCGAGCGCAGAATTCTCTCGCCCATCCGGTGCGTAGCCATACAGGGACAGCCCGGTGCGCACCATCCGTCGCGCTCCGGCGCTCCGCGCCACATCGGCGACCGCTGCACTGGTGTGCTCCAGCACATCGGCGGAGCTGCCGGCGCTGAGAAATTCCGGCCGATGGCCCGCACCCACGATCTGCTCGACGGCCTGGGTGAAAACCTGTATCTGGTGCGCCGCGGCCTCAGGATTCTGCGGCGAGTGAAAATGCGTCATCACGGCCTCGATGCGCAGCGCGCCTGCCCGCGGCAACTTCGCCAGAACTTTCTCCAGTTCCCCGATCTGCGCGCCCTGGCGCGACATGCCCGAATCGATCTCCAGATGCACCGGAATCTCTCCGGCGCCGACTCTGTGACGCCGCGCCGCCTCGTCGAGCAGTTCCAGGTGCTCCTCGGTCCAAATCGATGGAGTCAACCGATGTTCGATCGCCGCATCGGCTTCGCCGGGCCACACACCGGAGAGAGCGAGAATGCGCGCGCCTGGAAGAATACCGCGCAGAGCCCCGGCTTCCTCCATGCAGGTAACGCCGAACCAGAGCGCGCCTTCGCCGGAGAGTACCCCCGCGCACTCCGCCAGGCCGTGGCCGTAGCCATTCGCCTTGATGACGGCGACCGTTTCGGCCTCCGCGCCGGCCAGGGCGCGCAGGCGCCGGTAATTCCGCGCAAGTTTCCCCCGCGAAACTTCAGCCCAGATCGGTCGTGTGAAGTTCATAGCGTGAATCGCGAGCCTGGCGCCCCGCGCGTTGGCTGCTTTCAGTTCTGCGGAACGTTGCCGTCCTGCTGGCTGTTGGGCTGTGTCGGTTTCGCGCCCTTGTAAAAAAGCGGAATATGGAACGGCTCAGCGGCGTCGCTCTGCTTCTTCGATTTTTTCTTCTTCGCCGAGCCGGGCGTCATATCCACGACTGCCGTCCGCTGAGCGTTCACACATTCCCAGCGGTCCTGCGCGCGGGCGTAGACATGCGTGAAGATACCCCGCTCCTCGCGGACCGGTCCCTCCGTCCTCCACTTGATGTCATAGGTGCCGCTCACCACCGCGGTATCGCCGAACATGCGCACGCTGATGACGCGCTGCAGCATACTGACCAGCTGAGGCGCGCCCTTGTCGAACATGTCGGAAATCTGCTGATTCCGCGTGGTGACTTCACCCGCTGAGGAGATGCCAACATAAACGGGAGAAAGCAGCAGGTCCATCGCGTACTGATCCTTGTTCACCACGGCTACGCTCCACTTGTCTTCGAGGCCCTGAAAGAGCTTGACCTCCGGCGGCAGCGCCTGGCCGGGCGTAACAGATTGGGCCTGCTGCGCCCACGCTGTGCCAAAGCCCTCGAGCGCGCACGCCAGCAGCGCGACCATCACCAGTTTTTTCACCATAAGCTGTCTTTTTTCCATGATAGCCGGTTGGACCGTCTCCGGTCATGCTGGCCAGCCGCGCGCTTGTTCACATAACGGGAAGGTTTTCCGCAAAATCCGCAAAGAGAAGGCCGCGCAAAGACCCCGCCGCGAAGCCGATTTTCTCCTACACTCGTTAAAACGATGGCCACCACTCCCGACATCGAATTTGAGCGCGGGCTGCCCGCCTCCCCGGACGCCGAACGAACCATCCTCGGCGCGGTTCTGCTCGACAACACGGCGTGGAGCGAGGCCTCCAGCGTCATTCGCGCGGAAGATTTCGCTCTCACCGCGCATCAGCGCGTCTTTGCCCGCATGGGCGAGCTGATCGACCGCGGCCGCGTGGTCGATATCGTCACGCTGAGCGAAGAGCTGGCTCGCCGCAAGGAGATCGAGTCGGTCGGCGGCGTGGCATGGCTCGCGTCGCTTACTGAAGGGCTCCCGCGCCGGCTCTCCATTGAAGAGTACGTCCGCATCGTCAAGGACAAGTCCCTGCTGCGCCAGCTGATCAATGTCTGCTCGACGGCGATTTCGCGCGCCGCCGACCAGAGCGAAGAGGCGCTGGACGTGCTCAACGCCGCCGAGACATCGCTGCTGGAGGTGAGCGAGAAGGGCATCTCCCGCGGCTTCTCCAGCGTGCACGACATTGTGGCTGGATCGTTCAGGACGATCGATAACCTCTATAAAGAAGGCCGCGAGATTACGGGCCTGGCCACCCACTTGACGGAATTCGACCGCATGACCAGCGGCCTGCAGAAGTCGGAGCTGATCATCATCGCGGCGCGCCCGTCGATGGGCAAGACCGCGCTCGCGATCAATATCGCGCAAAACGTCGCGATTCGGGGCGGGAAGACGGTCGCCATCTTTTCTCTCGAAATGTCGAAGGAGTCGCTGTTGCGGCGCATGCTCGCCTCGGAAGCCAATGTGGATTCGCAGAAGATCCAGAAGGGTTTCCTGCTGCGCGAAGACCGGGACAAGCTGACTCCCGCCCTGGAGCGGCTGGTGGAGGCTCCGCTCTACATCGATGACACACCTGGCATCTCGCTGACGGAGATGCGCGCGAAGGCGCGCCGCATGCGCCAGGCCTCGGGCGCGCTGGACCTGATTGTGGTGGATTACCTGCAGCTGATGACCACCAGCACGGCGGGCCCCGGTGCGCGGCGCTACGAGAACCGCACCCAGGAAGTGTCGGCGATTTCCCGCGGCCTGAAAGCGCTGGCCAAAGAGCTGGAGGTCCCGGTGGTCGCGCTCTCGCAGCTCTCCCGCTCATCGGAGCAGCGCACGGACAAGCGCCCGCTGCTGAGCGACCTGCGCGAATCCGGCTCCATCGAACAGGACGCCGACGTGGTCGCCTTCATCCACCGCGAGAGCTACTACAACCGCGATAAGGGCGGAGAGCCCGATCCGGACACGGACAACAAGGCTGAAGTCATCATCGCCAAGCAGCGCAACGGTCCAACCGGAACGATTGAACTTGCCTGGGTTGGGAAATCGACACACTTCGGGAACCTGGCGTACGGCAGCGAAGGCGGGGAGTACTGAGTTCTACGCCGAGAGCTGCCCAAGCCGCTCCAGCAGCTGCTCGCGCACGTTCTCTTCAACAAACGCTGCCCGCAGCGCCTCGCGATTGCAGACGAGGAACTCGGCGTCGCCCCAGGCGAAATGCTCGCCCAGGCGCGCGTACTCCCGCTCCAGGGTCACGTTGGTGATGGTGCGCGTGTCGGTGCTGATGCCCAGCGGCACGCCGGCGCGGTACAGCCGGTCCACTGCGTGTTCGGAATAGCTGGCGCTGGCCCGCGTCTGAACATTGCTGCTGGGGCAAAGCTCCAGGTGGATCTTCTCTCGCCGCAGATGCTCGACCAGCGTGGCGTCCTCGATGCTGCGCACGCCGTGGCCGATGCGGGATGGCTGCAGTTCGCGCAGCGTCTCCCAAACGCTTGCCGCTCCGCAGGCCTCGCCGGCGTGAGCGGTGCGATGCAGCCCGCGCTCCGCCGCGTAGCGAAAGGCTGCGACATGCGCGTCCAGCGGATATCCAGCCTCGTCGCCGGCGATATCCAGTGCGGCCACGCGGCTGCCGTGGAAGCGTTCCACCAGCCGCGCCGTGGCCAGGCTTTGCGCCGCATCGAAGTGGCGCAGCGTGCAGAGGATGAGGCGTGCCTCGATGCCGGTGGCGGCGACGCACTCTTCTGTAGCGCGATCCACGGCCTCGACAACAGCTTCAGGCGCGAGTCCGCGAAGCAGATGCAGCAGAGGGGCAAAGCGAAGCTCGGCATATATCACGCCATCGGCGCGCAACTGCTCGAACACGTCCTCGGTCGCGAGGCGCAGCGCATCCCGCGTCTGCATCAGCTGGAAGCCTCGTGGGGCGCGGGTGAGGAAATCAGCCAGACTGGCGCATTGCGGCGGCGCAACAAATTCGGCGTCGTATTCCGCGCGGGAAATCGAAGGATCGAGCCGCGAAACAGCGGAGTAGCTGAGGGAGCAGTCGAGGTGCAGGTGCAGTTCGACCTTGGGTGTGGGGGCCATCCGTCAGGCTATCAAAAGAACGGCCGCTGGAACCGGACTGCGCTTACACGGCGCGAACCGATGACCTCGGCAGGCGCAATACGGACTGCGTATGGCTCGGCGATGAGCTTGCTGGCAACAGATCGACGGCTGTCGCCCGCAGCACGAAAAAGGCCAGCACGAAGAACACCGCGAGCACGACGCCGCTGAGCAGGACAACCATCAAAAAGCTCGGCTCTTCGCCGCGATCGCGCGGATCAGGCGGTACGCGATGGAGAAGTGGCTCAACCATAAACCCTTAGATGCCCGCCGGGGGGGATCCGTAAGCTGGCAGCGCCACGTTCGGCATCTCCTTGCGGCAGTTCGCCTGGCCACAGGTACGCCGGGTTTCACCTGGAGGGGCGCTGGTAAACTGAGGCTGTCGCCATGTTTGAGAATCTTTCCGAAAAGCTCCAGCGCGCCTTCAAGAATCTGCGCGGGCAGGGCTCGCTCACCGAAGAAAACATGCAGGAAGCGCTGCGCGAAATCCGTGTGGGCCTGCTGGAAGCTGACGTCAACCTGAACGTAGTGAAGGAACTGGTCGATCACATCCGCCAGCGGGCGCTGGGACAGGAAGTGATGACCTCGCTTTCGCCGACCGAACAGGTCATCAAGATCGTCCGCGATGAGCTTGTGACCATTCTCGGCAAGGACACCGCGCGCTTCCAGTTCGCCTCGCGGCCGCCCACAGTCATCCTGATGGCCGGCCTCCAGGGCTCCGGCAAAACCACCACGGCCGGCAAGCTGGCGGCCTGGCTCCAGAAGGGCGGACATCGCCCCATGCTGGTTTCGGTCGACGTCTACCGCCCCGCCGCGCGGGAGCAGTTGCGCGTCGTCGCACAGTCCATCAAGGCCAATATCTACGACGGCGACACGAAGGGCGAGGCGGCTGGCACGCCTCTGGTCGAACGGCTGGCCAGGGAAGCCCGCCGCGAAGCCGTGATCACCGGCTGCGATACCCTGATCGTCGATACCGCCGGACGCCTGCACGTTGACGCCGATCTGATGGACGAGATGGCGAAGCTGAAGGCCCTGCTCTCGCCGCAGGAAATCCTCTTTGTCGCCGACGCCATGACCGGCCAGGATGCCGTTCGCTCGGCGGAGGCTTTCCATCAGCGGCTTGCCCTCACCGGCACCGTGCTCACCAAGATGGACGGCGATGCCCGCGGCGGCGCGGCGCTTTCCATCCGCCACGTCACCGGACAGCCGGTGAAGTTCATCGGCACCGGCGAGAAACCGGACGCCTTCGAGCCCTTCCATCCCGACCGCATCGTGGGCCGCATCCTCGGCATGGGCGACATCATGTCGCTCATCGAAAAAGCCGAAGAAAAGCTGGACAAGCGCAAGTCAGAGGAGTTCGCGCGCAAAGCGCTCTCCGGCGACGGCTTCTCGCTGGAGGATTTCCGCGACCAGCTGCGGCAGATCAAAAAGCTCGGCTCGATGGAGAGCATCCTCAAGATGCTGCCTTCGGTCGGACCGTTCGCGGGCATGCAGCAGATGGCCGGCCAGGTCGACGAGAAGCAGTTCACGCGCGTCGAGGCTATCATCAACTCCATGACGCCGAAAGAGCGCACCCACCACGAGATCATCTCCGGCTCGCGGCGCAGGCGCATCGCCACCGGCTCGGGAACCACCGTGCAGGAGGTGAATCAGCTCCTGCGCCAGTACGCGCAGATGCGCAAGATGTTTAAAGGCATCGGCAAAGGCGGCTTGCTGCAGCGTCGCGCCATGGGCATGCTGACAGGAATGAAAGGGCGGTAGCTCCGCGGTTTAAGACTCGATGGCTGAAGGGACCCGAACAGATGAGACCAATCGGAGAAATGGCCGCGCGGCGCTACCAGCTTCCACGTTCTCCGAAGATGTCGATCACGCGGGCCAGACGAGCGCACCCGTTCTCCCAGTTGGTGTGGAGCGCGCGCTCGACTCGATCCGGATCTCCGGCCACCACGGCGGCGATAATTTCATCGTGCTCGGCGACAGAAAGATGCAGATCGTTGATGATCGAGCTGGCATACAGGCGCCAGTAGCGCTCCGCCTGCGGCTCGATGGATTTATGCAGGGCCAGCAGGCGCGGACCGGCGCCCGATTCAACAATGGTCCGGTGAAAGCTGCGGTCGATATCGAAGATCCCGCCCGCCCCCGACGGCTTCGCGTCAAGAATGTCGCGCAGCTGCTGATTCAGTTTTCTCAGCCGGCTGGCGATTTCAG
>Ga0335075_10003173_pt1 | contig 26209 bp, 18 predicted proteins | sample Lox_Sample_24_FD_206723 | JGI IMG/M metagenome (GOLD analysis project Ga0335075, IMG submission 206723) | Soil microbial communities from Loxahatchee National Wildlife Refuge, Florida, United States - Lox_Sample_2.4 | ecosystem: Environmental > Terrestrial > Soil > Wetlands | place: USA...
CCACCGCACGAGCACTGGTCAAAGGCCGGCGCACCGTCTGGATCCCGTGGACGCTGCGGCCCATGCTCTTCACGATGCGGCTGCTACCGCAATTCGTCTGGCGGCGGATGCCGCGATGAAAATCCGCTCCGGCGACGATGCAGAGCGCAGCGATGGGGAGGAGCGGCGCCAATGATTATCGTGATCGGGATCGGCGCCGACGGGATGCCCGGACTATCGGAGGCATCACGTCGCGAACTACAAAGGGCAACAGCAATTTACGGGTCCAAGCGGCAGCTGGCCCTGCTCGACGACAGTATCGCCGCACCCCGTCGAGAATGGCCGTCGCCCATGCTGCCCGCATTGCAGAGGTTGCTCGACGACCACACCGAGGACATCCACATCGTGGCCAGCGGTGACCCGCTGATGCACGGGATCGGTGGCACGCTGCTGCGACTGTTCGGGCCCGATCGGGTCACCGTCCTGCCGCATGTGTCATCGATGACGCTGGCCTGCGCGCGAATGGGCTGGACCGTGCCGGACACCGAGGTAATCAGCCTGGTCACCGCGGCGCCGCACACTGCGGTGCGCCCCGGCGGCCGAGCGATCGTGCTGTCGTGCGACCGATCCACGCCCCAGACGCTGGCGGTACTGCTCAACGCGCACGGTCGCGGCGACTCGGAGCTCACCGTGCTCGAGCAGCTCGGCGGGGCGGCCGAGCATCGTCGCGACGGCACCGCGCGACAGTGGGCCGCCGACCCGCCCTCCGGCGTCGACGACCTCAACGTGATCGCGGTCCGCTACCTACCCGACGAGCGGGTGTCTTCGTTGCCCGACGACGCGTTCCTGCACGACGGGCAGATCACCAAGCACGCGATTCGGGCAGTGACATTGGCGGCATTGGCACCGCGGCCGGGGGAGCGATTGTGGGATGTCGGCGCGGGCTCTGGCAGCATCGCCGTCGAATGGTGTCGCGGTGCGCGAGGCTGCACCGCGGTGGCCTTCGAGCGTAACGAGTCACGCCGCAGCAATGTGGAATTCAACGCCGCGGCCTACGGTGTCAGCATCGAGCTGCGTGGCGAAGCACCCGATGCGTTCGACGGCGCCGAAACGCCGTCGGCGATCTTCATCGGCGGTGGGCTCACCCGACCCGGCCTGCTGGACGCCTGCGTGGAGTATCTGCCCGTCGGTGGTCGCCTGGTCGCCAACGCAGTCACGGTGGAATCAGAAGCCTTTGTAGCGCAAGCATATTCAAGACTCGGTGGGGAGCTGCGGCGTTTCCAGCACTACCAGGGGGAGTCGGTGGGCGGCTTCACCGGCTGGCGGCCGCGGCTGCCGATCACGCAGTGGCAGGTGACCAAGCCGTGACCGTGTATTTCATCGGCGCAGGACCCGGCGCGGCCGACCTGATCACGGTCCGTGGCCAGCGGCTGCTCAGCCGATGTCCGGTATGCCTGTACGCCGGGTCGATCATGCGCGAGGATCTGTTGGCGCTCTGTCCGCCCGCCGCCCGGATCGTTGACACCGGCCCACTGACCCTCGAGCAGATCGTCACCGAAATCGTGGATGCCGATTCCGTCGGCCACGACGTGGCCCGGCTGCATTCCGGCGACCCGTCGCTCTACAGCGCGCTGGCCGAGCAATGTCGCCGACTCGATGCACTGGACATCGGTTACGAAATCGTACCCGGCGTACCGGCTTTCGCCGCCGCCGCCGCCGCGCTGGGCCGCGAGCTCACTGTCCCCGGTGTAGCACAAACAGTGACGCTGACCCGGATCGCGACGTTGTCAACGCCCATGCCGCCCGGTGAAGACCTGACCACCCTTGCTCAATCGGGGGCGACCCTGGTGCTGCATCTTGCTGCCGCACAGGTCGACGCCATCGTGCCCCAGCTGCTGGCCGGCGGCTACCGGCCTGAAACACCTGCGGCCGTAGTGGCTTACGCCAGTTGGCCGCAACAGATGGTGCTGCGCGGCACGCTGGCCGATATCGTCGAGCAGATGCGCGACGCCGCAATCACCAGGACTGCCGTCATCGTCGTCGGCGATGTCCTTGCCGCCGAGGGATTCACCGACAGCTACCTGTATTCCGCCGGGCGCAGCCGCGGCGCTCAGTCCGATGGTCCGGCTCCTCCTCGGCCCGCTCGGCGGACCGCATCGTCGCCGGGGGCTAACTGATGCGCGTGTTGCTGCTCGGCGGCACCGCCGAGGCGCGGGGGCTGGCCGCACGGCTGCATCCGCACGTCGACGTTGTCAGCTCGCTGGCCGGACGCGTCCCGGACCCGGCGCTGCCGGTGGGTGCAGTGCGAATCGGCGGGTTCGGTGGAGCCGACGGGCTGCGAAAGTGGCTGCGCGACGAGCATATCGACGCCGTCGTCGACGCCACTCATCCGTTCGCGGCCACTATCACCGGGCACGCGGCGAAAGTGTGTGGCGAGTTGCGGCTACCGTACCTACTGCTGGCCCGCCCGCCCTGGGACCCCGGTGACGCCATCGTGGTGGGCTCCGACATCCAGGCAGCCGAAGTCGTTGCTCGTCAACAGTTCGCACGGGTGTTCCTTACCGGCAGGACCGGTGTCGCGGCGTTCGTCGACAGCGCTGCGTGGTTTTTGATCCGTGCGGTCACCGCGCCTAGCCCCGACGTCTTGCCCCGTCGTCACCAGCTGATGCTCTCCCGCGGCCCGTATTATTACGATCGGGAATACGCACTGCTACGTGAGCACCGCATCGATGCGTTGGTCACCAAGAACAGCGGCGGCGAGATGACCCGGGCAAAGCTGGACGCCGCTGCGGCACTTGATATCCCGGCCGTGATGGTGAGCCGCCCGCCGCTGCCGCCCGGTGTGAAGACGGTAGGCAGCGTCGACGAGGCAGTCGCATGGGTCGCCGAAACAAACTAGCTGCGTGCTGTGGCCGCAGACGCCACCAGCGACGCTGACTGCGGCACGGTTTCAGTTTGGCTGCCGCTGTCCGGCAACGGGATACGCGCGACGCCCGGCGTCCCGATCTGTCCGGCCAGCCAGGGCAGTGACGACGCGAACGCCTTGGACGCGAAGGGCCAGTCATGCCTGCCAGGTGTTGCGACGACGGCACAGTCGATTCCATTGGCGCGGCCAAGCGAGCAGAGCGTGTTGGCAGCCTCGGTTTGATCGTCGGTGCGCCCGTTAGCGTCCCGACCGCCAAGGCCTACGGCTTCCTCGTCTGTGTTTTGTGCTACCGGTTTGCTCTCGCGCCGTAGCGGCGGGTCGGAGGATATTGCAAACCAACCCGAGACGCCCTGGTAGGGGCCATGCTTGGTGATCACCGTGGAGGGGTCATAGGCGGCCCATTGGGCAGCGCTTCCACCGAACAATCTCCTGATCGTCTGGGCTTTGGTACCGGCATTGGGGCCCACGTCGCCGGCGATGTCGACGAAGCTGCTGAACACGTTCGGGTGCATCACGGTCAGGTCCACCGAGCAGGTCCCACCCATCGACCAGCCGACAACGCCCCAGTTAGCGCCGCTCGCGCTCACATCGAATGTTGAGACCATAAAGGGAACAACATCTTTCGTGAGATGGTCGGCGACGTTTCCGCGGGGCCCGTTGACGCACTCGGTGTCGTTGTTGAACGAGCCGCCGGCATCGACAAAGACAAAGACCGGAGTGTCGCCACCATGCGTCGTCGCGAACATGTCGATGGTGGCGGCCGCGTTACCGGTGCGCAGCCAGTCAGCGGGTGTGTTGAATTCGCCGCTGACCATCATCACGGTGGGCAGCTTGACCGTCGGACTCGCAAACCAGGCCGGGGGCAAATAGACGTATTCAGTGCGATGTTTGAAGTTCGAGCCGGTGGAAGGGATGCTCACCGGCACCACCTCGCCGTGGGCGGGCACCGTGTGGTGCTGGCGCATCGCGGTCACGGTGGCCATGTTGGATTGATCGGGCAGCGGCCCGGCGGTCAACTCATTCCAGGCGGTTTGGACGGTTGGGAAGTAGCCGACCCACAGATTCAGCGCGACGCCGACACTGAGCACGCACAGCGAAACGGCCAGCACCGAAACGACCCTGCGACGCCAGCGGGCGCTGCGCCACCCCAGCACCAGCACCGCGAATGCCAGACCGGCAACCCCGATCCAGATCCATAGTTCCGGCGGGGCGGGATCGTCGGCGAGCCCCTGCGCGTCGATGTACCAGTGCGCCCACGCGGTGGTGCCGACGCCCGCGGCCAACGCGATGGGTAACCACAGCAGCCGCCAGCGCCGGGACCGCCAACCGATTGCGCCCAATACCAGCACCGCGGCCACCACCTCGATGGTGGTGGGCAGCCAGCCGTGCAACAGCGACAATCCATGCCGGGCCGGCCCTCCGCCGGCCGCCGCCAGCACGGTAGTGGCAGCACCCATCGTCATGCCCCCCTCGGTCGTCACATCGTTCTATGACAATTCCGACGTTAGAAGCCCGGCTTTGGTGCCGTCTGAGTGGTAGTTGTGTGCCGGCTGTGCAGGACCTCAGCCCGGCGCCTTGCGAGTCAGGACGGGTAACGGCGAGGGGTGAAAACCCGATTTGCCGAATCAGCGGAATACCACTGCGTCTGGGAGGACCCGACAATCAGCAGGCACCGCATGTCGACCTCGGCCGGGTCGAGCTGATCCAGCCGGACCACGGTCACCCGCTCACCGGACCCGGAGATATCCCGGCCGATGACCACCGGGGTGCCGGGGTCGCGGTGGGCCAGCAGCAGGTCCCGCATGGCGCCCACCTGCCAGGTGCGCGCCGTCGACGCGGGGTTGTAGATGGCCAGCACCAGGTCGGCGGCGGCCGCGGCGGCGAGGCGCTCGGCGATCACATTCCACGGCTTGAGCCGGTCGGACAGCGAGATCACCGCGTAGTCGTGACCCAGCGGTGCGCCGACCCGGCTTGCGACCGCCTGCGCCGCGGTCATCCCTGGAACCACCCGCACCTGCACGCCGGGCCACTGCTTGGCCTCCTCGAGGACCGCGGTCGCCATCGCGAACACTCCGGGATCACCCGAGGACACCACCGCGACTACGCCTCCCTGCTCGGCCAGGGCGCAGGCCAGCCTTGCCCGGGCGGCTTCGTCGGTGTTGTCGCTGGGGTGACGGCGCTGGCCGTCCCGGGCCGGAATGCGCTCGAGGTAGGGCGCATAGCCGATCAGGTCGGTGGCGGCGGCCAGTTCACGGCGGCTTTCCGGCGTCATCCAATCACTGTGTCCCGGACCCAGACCCACCACAGCCACGCCGGCACGTCGCGTCGCCTGTTGCCGTCCACCGGGCAGCAGCGCCAGCGAGAAGTACGGCACGCTGGTGTCGTCGACATCGGCCGCGGGCAGCACCCGCTGTCCGTCGGTGCTGGCGCGCTCGACGTACAGCGCGGCGTCAAGCCGTCCGGCTGCTGAAAGGGCTTCCCGCACAGCCGGATACGAGCGTCCCAGTTTCAGTATCACCGCGGCGTCGGACTCGGCGAGCCGGCGAGCCAACTCCTCGGACGGCAAAGTTCCCGGCAGCACTGACAGCACCTCGTCGCCGGCGACCAGTGGCGTCGCGATCGCCGCCGAGGCTGCACTGACCGATGTCACACCCGGCACGATCACCGCGTTGAACCGCTGTGTCAGCCGGGTGTGCAGGTGCATATAGGAGCTGTAGAAGAGTGGATCGCCTTCAGCGAGCAACGCCACATCGCACCCAGCGTCCAGATGCCCGGCGATGCGCTGGGTGGCCGCCGTGTAGAAGTCTTCCATCGCGCCGGCATAGCCGCCTGGGTGATCGGTGGCCTCGGTGGTGACCGGGTAGACCAGGTGCTCTTCGATCTGCCCGGGCCGCAGATACGGTTCGGCGATGCCGCGGGCAATGCTGCGCCCGTGGCGGGCGCTGTGGTAGGCCACTACGCCGGCTTCGCCGATTACCCGGGCTGCCTTGACGGTCACCAGTTCCGGGTCGCCGGGCCCCAGCCCGACGCCGAAAAGCGTTCCGCGACTGGTCATTCTGCGCTGGCCGCGATCGCGTTGACGGCGGCGGCGGCCATCGCGCTGCCGCCGCGGCGGCCGCGCACCACCAGATAGGACATCCCGCGTGGACGGTCGATGAGTTCCTGTTTGGACTGTGCCGAGCCGACGAAGCCCACCGGTCCGCCCAGCACCGCGGCCGGCGCCGGGTAGCCCTCGTCGACCAGTTCGAGCAGCCGGAACAACGCCGTGGGCGCATTGCCGATGGCCACCACCGCGCCGGCCAGCCGATCCGCCCACAGCTGGACACCGGCCGCCGAGCGGGTGGTCTGCAGCCGGGACGCCAGTTCCGCGGCCCGCGGGTCTGCGACCAGCGAGACGATCTGGTTGTCGGCAGGCAGCCGCGTGACCGTGATGCCCGCCGCAACCATCGACGAATCACAGAGCACCGGAGCGCCGCCCATCAGGGCCGCACCGGCGCGGGTGACGACGTCGCTGGTGTAGGCGACGTGCTCGGCAACGTCGATCTGGCCGCAGGTGTGGATCAGCCGGACGACCATCCGCTCGACGTCGGCCGGGAATCGGCTCAGGTCCGCTTCGGCGCGGATCGTCGCGAACGACCGCCGGTAGATCTCCGCGGCGTCGCGAAGGTAGTCGAGCACCTGCTCACCCTACGGTGATTTGCGGAGCAGACGATATCCGTCTCCGGTGGCGATCAGCACCTCACCGGCCGGCGGGCTGCCGCAGGCGCGTTCGCAGCCGACGAAGTGTCGGTGCACATCGGAATCGGTATTCAGCGATTGCGCGGCGTCGGCGCGCACGTCGGCGACCGAGTGCGCACAACCTGGGCTGCCGACGCAGGCGCTGATGCCCAGCCATGGCGAGTTCTCGTCGAAAACCAGACCCAACGGCGCCAGCACCCGCAGCGCGACGTCGGCGACGGCGTCGTCGAGGTCGCAGACGAGCACCGAGCGCCACGGTGTGACGACCAGCGGCGCCTCGATCGCGGCCAGGTACTCCGCGACGCGCGCCGAAAGCACACCCAGTGGCACCGCGGCGCCCAGCGCGACCCGGCCGTCGTCCTGCTCGATCCAGCCCACCGGCGCACGGGTGACCGGCGGAAAGCCGTCGCCCAGCTCGGCGTCCGGCCACAGCGCGGCGGCGTCAGCTAATTCGCTTATCCGCCAAGCCTTTCCGCGTGTCTCAACGAACCGCACCGCGACGGCGACCAACGTCTCGACCACCTCGCATTCCGCGAGCCGGACACCGGTGTCGCGCCCGCCCAGCAGCAGGCGCACGTGGCCGCCGACGACGTGCGCACCGACGTCGGCGCCCAGGCCGGACACATCGCCGCGGCCATCGTCGAGACCGAACCAGAAGCGCCCCGGCAGCTTCGCCAGCGCGGGCTTCGCCCGGATCGCGGCGTCCAGGTCGGCGACCCAGCCCCGCACATCGATGCGGCCGCCCGCCCGGCCGGACAACGGCGACGCGACGATATTGCGGACCCGCTCATGCGTCGATGACGGCAGCAGGCCTGCCGCGGCGACCGCGTCGGCCACCGCCTCGGCGTTGGTGATCCCGCGGATCTGCAGATTGCCGCGGCCGGTCAGCTCCAGCGTGCCGGATCCCAGCTTGGCCGATGTTTCGGCCAGCGCCGCCAGCTGGCCGGCGATCAGCATGCCGCCGGGCAACCTGATTCGCGCTACCGCGCCGTCGGCAGCCTGGTGCACCTGCAGCGCACCCGGGCACGCGTCGGTGTCGCGGGTCCTAGCCATCCGTTCACGGTACGGATCTTTCAGCGTCTGCTGAATCAGAACGGTGCGGCGGTGCGGGCGCTGCGGTCCACACAGCGGTCAAGCGGCGGTCGGTTTCGGGTGCCGGTATGCCGCCGGTGGATAGACACAGATTCGGAAATAGCAGCGCGCTGCCGGGCGTGGGCAAAGTCGTTGCCGCAAAATCAAGGGGGTAGTCGGCCAGTGGTCGGGATCGCCACCGTTGCCGCCGTTAACTTGGCCGCTTCACAATGCCGGCGGTGTGCCGTCAGACCGTGCCGAACAATGTCGATTATTCGAGCGTCACTGTGTGGGATTGCCGCTTACACTGTCCCGAACGCAGGCGAAACGCGAGGCGATCCGGTTTTGTTTAAGCCACGAGTAGGCGATAAAACGGCGACGGGTGTGAATGATTCTCATCGGTCAAGGAAGTAGTAATTCAAGGAGGAAACCATGTTTATCACGCACACAATGGCGGCTGTCGGAATGACGGTAGCGGCCATCGGGTTGGCGGCGCCGGCGGGCGCCGACAATTATGTGGCGCTGGCGATTTACGATCCACCCGGTCCGGACGTTGAGGTGGTTCACGACACCGGGTCCAGTGCTGCGGCGGCGCAACAGTCGGCGATGGCCGCGTGTTCGCAAAAATATGCCGACTGCCAGCCGGTGGGGGTCACCGACCAATGCATCGCAGTGGTGGCCGGGCCAGGGGTGTCGTGGGTGTACGACACCGGAGCGACCAAAGGCGACGCATCGAGCAACGCTATTGCCAAGGCGTCGCAGCGCGGATGGAGTGAGACCAACCAGCCGATCGTGCACTGCGCCGACGGAAGTTAAACGACGCTTTTATGGTTGAGTACAACGACGAGCGTAAGGCTGGGATGGGAGCGCGCCAAGCGATGTCTGGTTGAGCCAGAGAACGCCGCCCAGGGAGCGACAGCGTTGCGTTGAACACCGCCACGTGTCCTCGAACGCCTGTATCTGGGCGGCCGATTCATCATGCGTGCGGTTCCGCCCGAAGATCACTGAGTAGTTGCGGTTTGAATTGAACGGGGGTCTAGGTATACAAGGTCGATAGATTCAACGTGTTGGCGCAAAACGTCGATGTTGTCGCCGTAATTAAAGTCTGTTCGTGCCGCCGGCCACAGCATTACTGTCCTGGCCATCTGTCAAAATTCAGTTACCTGAGCCGCAATGCTTATCGCATCGATGGCAATCGTTTCACAGCACCCTGGCGCGGGAGCTCCACCGCGCCGCGGTGCTGACGCCGCTCGAAGATCTCATCAAAGCGGGCAATCACCTCCGGCGAAGACGCCACAAGCCATCGATTAGCCGAGGCGGTCGGCGTAACGTCCAGGCCAGCAAGAGGGCAGGGTGGTTCGCATGACACCGAAAGTCGTGATAATCGGCGCCGGAATGTCCGGCCTATGCATGGCGGCCAAGCTGCAGGACGCTGGCATCGACTCGTTCACCATCTTCGAGAAAGCCGACGAAGTCGGAGGTACCTGGCGCGACAACACCTATCCCGGCCTTACCTGCGATGTCCCGTCGCGCTACTACTCGTACTCGTTTCGGCCGAACCCTCATTGGTCGCACTTGTTGCCGCCCGGCCCCGAGATCCAGGCCTATTTCCGGCAGGTGGCTGACGAGCGGGATATTCGCCGCCACATCCGGTTCGGCGTCAACGTCACCCGGGCCGAATACGACGACGGGAAGTGGCGGCTCACCACCGCCGATGGCGAGGAAACGTTCGACGTCCTGGTCACCGCGACAGGAGTCCTGCGGGTGCCGCGCTATCCGGACATCCCCGGACGCGACACGTTCGCCGGACCCGCTTTTCATTCGTCGCGGTGGGACCACGCTGTCTCGCTGCCGGATAAGCGAATCGGTGTGATCGGTACCGGCTCTACCGGTGTGCAGATCACCGCCGAACTCGGCGGCAAGGTGCGCGCGCTGAAAGTTTTCCAGCGCACCGCGCAGTGGATCTACCCGTTCCCCAACCCGCGCTATTCGGCGCTCGCCCGGAGGGCGCTGTCCCGTTGGTCGGCGCTGAACGGCCTGCCCTATCGCTTCTGGGGGTTGTTCGTCAGGAAATTCATCGGTCGCGCGCCGATCCGCCCGGGGTGGCAACGTCGACTGATACAGGCCCAGTGTCGATGGAACCTGCGGCTCTCGGTGCGCGACCCGGAATTGCGGGCCAAACTCACGCCGACGTACCAGCCGATGTGCAAGCGGCAGGTGATGGCCGGCCATTTCTACCGTTCCGTACAAAAGCCCGGCGTCGAGATAATTACCGACTCGATCGACCACATCGAGCCCCGGGGCATCGTCACCGCCGATGGCGCCCTGCACGAACTGGATCTACTCGTGTATGCCACCGGGTTCGACGCGCGGGCGTATGTGCGTCCGCTGGAGGTGATCGGGCAGGGCGGGCTCACCCTGGACGAGGCGTGGGTCGACGGCCCGATGGCATACCGATCGGTCGCGGTGCCCGGGTTTCCCAACCTGTTCATGCTGATGGGCCCGCACTCGCCGATCGGCAACCAGTCGCTGATACCGGTCGCCGAGGACCAGGCCGACTACGTGGTGTGGTGGATCAACCAGCTTTGCGATGGTGTCGTGCGCGCCGCGGCGCCGACCGAAGCGGCCACCAAGGAATACAACGAGCGCATGAAAACCGCTATGCCACAGACGATCTGGGTCACCGGGTGCAGTAGTTGGTACCTGGGCAAAGATGGTCTGCCCGAGCTGTTCCCCTGGACACCGGAAACTCACCGCGAGCTGTTACGCCAACCCGTGCTTGGCGACTTCGACGTGCGCACCGCTTGATAGTCATGACGTCCCAGTGCGCCGGGCGTACGACGTGCGTTTGTCGAACTCGACGTCACGGGTGAAGAGGCGGCCCGAACCCATTGCGCGTGCCATCGCCTCCGACACACGTTGCGGCATGAAACGTCGAGAGGCCGCGGCCCTGCCGACCGAACGAGGAACAAACACCCGCGGTTTGGGTTTGGCGATCACACCGGCGACTGCCCGGGCGACGTCGTCCGGTTCGGCATTCTTGAAGCCCTTAACGTGCCCGACGCCGGCAATCATCTCGGTGTTGACCAGAGTCGGCAGAATCGCCGAGAAGTGCACACCGCGTCCGCGGTTTTCCATGCGAACGGCATCGGTATAGCCGAGCACGGCATGCTTTGTGGCGCAATAGGTTGCGATGCCCTCGACCGGCTGCACGCCACCCAGTGACGCGATGTTGATGATGTGCCCGCGGCCGCGAGGCAACATCCGTTCGGCAGCTAGCTTGGTCCCGAGGATCACGCCGTAAACGTTGACATCAAGCACCCGCCGGGTGACGGCGTCGGCCTCCTCGACCGCATCACCGACCGCGATCACGCCGGCGTTGTTCACCAACACGTCGACGGCGCCCAGTCGATCTTGGACAGTGTCGAGAAAATCGGTGAAGGATCGCCGATCCGTCACATCCAACCGGCGGGCGACCTCAAGACCCAACCGGCTGCTCGCCTCCTTGACGGCCGACCTGTCGATATCGCCGATCGCGACCGCGGCGCCCAAACTTTGCAGAACCGTTGCAGTGGCCAGCCCGATTCCGCGTGCCCCGCCGGTGATAGCAACCACTTTCCCTGCAACAGAAACGCGTTTCATCGCTTAGTGCTCCTTTTGGTCCGGGCTCAAGCCTAAGCGCACGATGCGGTACTAATGACACGTGGCCGAGCCGACCATCTTGCTGATGTCCACCTCCGACACCGACCTGATCACAGCCCGCGCCAGCGGCGCCAACTACCGGTGGGCCAACCCCGCGCGACTGCTGGCCGGCGAGTTGGGCGACTTGATGGACGGCGCCGACATGGTGGTGGTCCGCATCCTGGGCGGCTACCGGGCCTGGCAGGACGGCATCGACACGGTGCTGGCCAGCGGCATCCCCGCCGTCGTGGTCAGCGGCGAGCAGTCGCCGGATGCCGACCTGACCGAGCGGTCCACCGTGCCTGCGGGCGTCGCGCTGCAAGCGCACATCTATCTGGCCCAGGGCGGCGTGCCGAACCTGCGCCAGCTGCATGCGTTTCTGTCGGACACGGTGCTGATGACGGGCTTCGGGTTCACCCCGCCGGTGAGTACTCCGACGTGGGGTGTGCTGGAGCGACCAGAGTCCGAAACCAGCGGGCCGACCATTGGGGTGTTGTACTACCGCGCCCAGCACCTGGCCGGCAACACCGGCTACGTCGAGGCGCTGTGCCGGGCGATCGAAGCTGCCGGTGCACGGCCGCTGCCGCTGTATTGCGCGTCGCTGCGCACCGCCGAACCCGAGATGCTGGATGTGCTGGGGCAGGCCGACGCGATGGTGGTCACCGTGCTGGCCGCCGGGGGAGTCAAGCCCGCGACGGCATCGGCCGGTGGTGATGACGAGTGCTGGAACGTCGAACACCTTGCCGCCCTGGATATCCCGATCCTGCAGGGATTGTGCCTGACCAGTTCCCGCGAGCAGTGGTCGGACAACGACGACGGGCTCAGCCCACTCGACGTCGCCAGCCAGGTGGCGGTACCCGAGTTCGACGGACGTATCATCACGGTTCCGTTCTCGTTCAAGGAGATTGACGACGAGGGTCTGATCTCCTACATCGCCGATCCGGAGCGCTGCGCGCGGGTCGCCGGCTTGGCGATCGCCCACGCACGGCTGCGGCACGTCGCACCCGCCGACAAGCGGGTGGCCGTGGTGTTCTCTGCCTACCCGACCAAACACTCCCGGATCGGCAACGCGGTCGGCCTGGACACCCCCGCCAGCGCCGTGGCGCTGCTGAAGGCGATGCGCGACCATGGATATCAGGTGGGCGAGCTGCCGGGAGTCGACGCGCAAGACGGCGATGCCCTGATCCACGCGCTGATCGAACGCGGCGGGCAGGATCCCGACTGGCTAAATGACGGGCAGCTGGCCGGTAACCCGATCCGGGTGTCGGCAGGCGACTATCGCGCATGGTTCGCCACGCTGCCCGCCGAGTTGGCCGACGCCGTGCAGGCGCATTGGGGACCTCCGCCGGGCGAGCTGTTCGTCGACCGGTCGAACGATCCGGGCGGCGAAATCGTAGTCGCTGCAATGCAAGCCGGCAACGTAGTGCTGATGGTGCAGCCGCCGCGTGGCTTCGGGGAGAATCCGGTCGCGATCTACCATGATCCGGATCTGCCGCCCAGCCACCACTATCTGGCCGCCTACCAATGGCTCGGGCGTGGATTCAGCAACAGCTTTGACGCCCATGTGGTGGTGCATGTCGGCAAGCACGGCAACCTCGAGTGGCTGCCGGGCAAAACGCTGGGCATGTCGGCGGCCTGTGGATCCGACGCCGCCCTGGCCGATCTGCCGCTGGTTTACCCGTTTTTGGTCAACGATCCGGGCGAGGGCACCCAAGCAAAGCGGCGCGCGCACGCGGTGCTCGTCGACCACCTGATCCCCCCGATGGCGCGTGCCGAAACCTACGGAGACATAGCCCGTTTAGAGCAACTTCTCGACGAACACGCCAGCCTCGCCGCGCTCGATCCGGGCAAACTGCCCGCCATCCGGCAGCAGATCTGGACGTTGATCCGGGCGGCCAAGATGGATCACGATCTGGGACTGGCCGAACGGCCGGAAGACGATTCGTTCGACGACATGTTGCTACACGTCGACGGATGGCTGTGCGAAATCAAAGACGTCCAGATCCGCGACGGCCTGCACATCCTCGCCGAGGTTCCGCGGGGCGAACAGGAACTGGGCCTGGTGCTGGCGATCCTGCGGGCCCGCCAACTGTTCGGCGGCGACAAGTCGGTGCCCGGACTGCGTCAGGCACTCGGTCTCGCCGAGGACGGCACCGACGAGCGGCAATCGGTGGACGCGGCCGAAGACCAGGCCCGCCAGCTGGTCGCGGCGCTGCAGGCCAGCGGCTGGGATCCGACCGTCGCCGAGCGCCTCAGCGACGATCCCGCCGTCACCTCGGTATTGCGCTTCGCCGCCACCGAAGTGCTGCCGCGGCTGGCCGGCACGGCAAGCGAAATAGACCAGTTGTTAAGGGCATTGGAGGGACGGTTCATCGCGGCCGGACCGTCCGGCTCGCCGCTGCGCGGGTTGGTCAATGTGCTGCCCACCGGACGCAATTTCTATTCGGTCGACCCAAAAGCGGTGCCGTCCCGGCTGGCGTGGGAAACCGGTGTGGCGATGGCCGATTCGCTGCTGGCCCGCTACCGCGACGACTACGGTACCTGGCCGCGCTCGGTCGGCCTGTCGATCTGGGGCACTTCGGCGATGCGCACCTCCGGTGACGACATCGCCGAAGTCCTTGCGCTGCTGGGGGTTCGGCCGGTGTGGGACGATCCGTCGCGCCGCGTCGTCGACCTGGCGCCGATCCCACTCGCCGAGCTGGACCGGCCCCGCATCGATGTCACGGTGCGCATTTCCGGATTCTTCCGCGATGCGTTCCCGCATGTGGTGACGATGCTCGACGACGCGGTGCGGCTGGTCGCCGACCTCGACGAGCCGACCGACGACAACTACGTGCGCGCCCATGCTCAAACGGACCTGGCGCAGCACGGCGACCAACGCCGGGCCACCACACGTGTTTTCGGGTCGAAGCCGGGCACCTATGGCGCGGGGCTGTTGCAGCTGATCGACAGCCGCAATTGGCGCGACGACGCCGACCTGGCGCAGGTGTATACCGCGTGGGGCGGCTTCGCCTACGGGCGCGGCCTTGACGGCCGGCCGGCAGAAGAGGACATGAACCGGCAGTATCGACGCATCGCCGTCGCGGCCAAAAACACCGACACCCGCGAGCATGACATCGCCGACTCCGACGATTACTTCCAATACCACGGCGGCATGGTGGCCACCGTGCGGGCGCTGACCGGGCAGGCGCCGGCCGCCTACATCGGCGACAACACTCGCCCCGATGCGATTCGCACGCGCACGCTGTCGGAGGAAACCACCCGGGTCTTCCGGGCCCGGGTCGTCAACCCGCGCTGGATGACCGCGATGCGCAGGCACGGCTACAAGGGCGCGTTCGAGATGGCCGCCACCGTCGACTACCTGTTCGGCTACGACGCCACCGCGGCGGTGATGGCCGACTGGATGTACGAGCAGCTCACCGAGTCCTATGTGCTGGATCTCGAGAACCGCAAATTCATGACGGAGTCCAACCCCTGGGCGCTGCACGGGATGGCCGAACGGTTGCTGGAGGCGGTCAGCCGCGGGATGTGGGCCGACCCGCAACCGGCCACCCTCGATGCGCTGCGCCAGGTGCTGCTGGAAACCGAGGGCGACCTCGAAGGCCTTTAGACTGGCGCGGTGCCCCCGAGCTTCGCAGACATCGCCAAGGCGCAGTACGTCCTGCTGACGACCTTCACCAAGGACGGGCGGCCCAAGCCGACTCCGGTCTGGGCCGCCTCCGACGGTGACCGTCTGCTGGTCATCAGCGAGGAGAAGGCATGGAAGGTCAAGCGGATCCGCAACACTTCGCGGGTCACGCTGGCCGTCTGCGATATCCGCGGCCGCAAGAAAAGCGAGGCCATCGAGGCGACCGCGACCATCCTGGACAAATCCCAGACCGGTGCCGTCTACCAGGCCATCGGCAGGGAGTACGGCCTCATCGGCCGGGTGTTCAACCTGTTCAGCAAGCTGCGCGGCGGCATGCAGAACAACGTCGGCCTGGAATTGCGGGCCGCGAGCTGAGCTACCCGCCGTTTTGCAGGTGTTCGCCGAAGAACGCGAAGACCCGTGCCCAAGCGTCCTCGGTCGCGGCCTGGTTATAGCCGAATCCGGTAATGCGGAGCAGTGGCTGGGCGGGAAGCTTGTTGGCAAAGCTATGCCCGGCGCCCGGATAGACCTTGACGTCGTTGCTGACGCCTTTTTGATCGAGCACCCGCCGCAGCTTGTTGGGTGCCCCGATGCCGGCAAGGTCACGGCCGCCGAAGCTGGCGACGATCGGACAAGCCCCATCCAGTATTTCGCTGAGCGCGCTGGGCAGGGGAGTGCCGTAGAACGGCGCCGAGGCGCCAAAGCCCTTGGGCGACATGACTAATGCGAACCGGCCACCCATGCAGAATCCCGCGACGCCGACGCGGCCGGTGCATTCCGGCAGGGCCTGCAGGTGATCGCGGGCAGCCAACACGTCATCAACCGCGCGTCCTCCCTTGCTGGACAGGTCGCGCATGACCTTGGTGATGCACCGCGCCCAGCCGCCGCGGGCGAACAAGTTCGGCGTTAGCGCGACATATCCCGCAGCGGCGATATGGCTGTTGATCGACTGTTTGTCCGGCCCGTAACCGATCGCGTCGTGAATTACCACGACGCCCGGCCAGGGCCCTTGGCCCTTGGGGATGTCGAGCAGCGCATCGATGGGACCGGCCGGGGTATCGATCTCGATTGTCGTCACGTCAGCCATCTAACCGTGCTCCGGCACCCGGTGGAACTCTGGCGGCCGCCCGCGACGTTGCCATCTCATGGTGTCGCGACTGTTCCTGGTGTACGTCGTCGTCGAGCTCGCAGTAGTGGTGGCATTGGCGTCGACGATCGGGCTCGGCTGGACGTTGTTGCTGTTGCTGGCCGCGTTTGTCGGGGGAGTGGCTTTGGCGGGTTCGCAACTAAAGCGCCAGCTCACGCGGTTGCGATCCGGACTGACCTCGCAACAGTCACGGGTGGCCACCGACGGCGCGCTGGTCGCGCTGGGAACGGTGCTGGTTATGGTTCCCGGCCTGGTCACGACCGCCGCGGGGCTGCTGCTCCTGTTGCCGCCGACCCGGGCGGTAGCCCGCCCGATGGTGACGGCGATGGCGGTTCGCGGCTTGACTTCCAGCGGCCGACGCGCGCCGCTGATCACCGTCACCACGGTCGGCGCCGACCGATACGCCTCCTCCCGGCAACCCGAGCCGGATTACATCGACGGCGAGGTCTTAGACGTCACTGACGTCACGGATGTCGAACCGCCGGCCTTGCCGAGCGAGCACGCGTAGACCTACACAGCGTGACTCAGGTCCCGACAACCCTGTTGGTCAGCGGCCGGGTTTACAGCCCCAGCCACCCCGATGCGACCGCGATGGCGGTCCGCGACGGTGTCGTGGTGTGGCTGGGCAGTGACGACGTTGGTCGCGACCAGTTCCCCGATGCCGAGGTGGCCGATCTCGACGGCGGCTTCGTCGCGCCGGGCTTCGTCGACAGCCATATCCATCTCACCGCAACCGGTCTGACGCTGACCGGGCTCGATCTGCAGGGTTCGACGTCGCGTCGTCATTGCGTGGCGCTGATCGCCGACTACGCGGCCGCCCATCCCGGCCAGCCGGTGTGGGGCCACGGTTGGGACGAATCGGCGTGGCCGGAGAATGCCGCGCCGAGCACCGCCGACCTGGACGCCGTGCTGGGGGGCCGGCCCGCATATCTGGCCCGGGTCGACGTGCACTCGGCGCTGGCCTCGACGGGTCTGCGCCGGCGGGTGCCAGGACTCGCGTCGGCGACCGGGTTCGCCGACCAACGACCCTTGGTCGGCGACGCCCATCACCTGGTCCGCGCCGCCGTCCGTGACTTGCTGACAGATGGCCAACGGGCCGAAGCCCGAGTGGCCGCGCTGTCCGCCGCGGCCGCCAACGGGATCGTCGCGGTCCACGAATGCGCCGGCCCACAGATCGGCGGGTTGGACGACTGGCGCGAGCTGCACGCCCTTGGCTCCCGGGCGGATGGCGTCCAGGTGACCGGTTACTGGGGTGAGGCAGTGACCAGCCCAGCGCAGGCGCGTGCGATCGTCGAGGACACCGGTGCGGCCGGGCTGGCCGGCGACCTCTTCGTCGACGGCGCCCTAGGCTCGCGCACCGCCTGGCTGCACGAGCCCTATGCCGACGCCTGCGACCGGGTCGGCACCTGCTACCTGGATCCCGAGGTCATCGCCACGCACCTGAGAGCGTGCACCGAGGCCGGCGTAACCGCGGGGTTCCACGTCATCGGTGACGCTGCGGTGTCGGCCGTCGTCGCTGCCTTTGAGCGTGTGGTCGAAGACCTCGGCGTGGTCCCGGTGGCCCGCTGTGGCCACCGCTTGGAGCACCTGGAGATGGTCACCGCAGATCAGGCAGCCAAGCTGGGCGCGTGGGGTGTCACGGCCAGCGTGCAACCCAATTTCGACGCCCGTTGGGGCGGCCGTGACGGCATGTATGCCCGCCGTCTCGGCGTCGACCGAGCCGGGGTGCTCAACCCGTTTGCGCTGTTAGCATCCCAAGGCGTGGCCCTCGCGTTCGGATCCGACGCCCCGGTGACCGGCCTCGACCCGTGGGCAACCGTCCGCGCCGCCGCCACCCACCACACGCCTGGCAGCTCGGTTTCCGTGCGAGCGTCGTTTGCGGCGGCGACCCGCGGTGGCTGGCGGGCCGGCGGCGTGGCAGACGGTCTGATTGGCACCCTGGTCCCCGGCGCGCCGGCGTCCTACGCCATCTGGGATGTCGGCGACCTCAGCGAGCTCGAAGCCAGTGCACCGAGTGACGCCGTCCGGCGGTGGTCTACCGATCCGCGATCGAGGGTGCCCGCATTGCCGCGGTTGGCCCCGACCGACGCGTTGCCCCGCTGTCGGCAAACCGTGCACCGGGGTGCTGTCATCTATGGCTAAGCGCGTCGGGCGATTCGGCCGCTGGCTGCGGCCCGGAGAGCAGACCGAGGTGATCCCCGCGGTCAAGGACGAGGACACCGGCGAGGCTTCGGGCCAACACGATGACGACGACGATCTGGGTGCAGACCTCGAGACCGTCTCTGAGTCGGGGGACTCGGGCGCCGACCTCGAGCCGAAAGCCGATGATGACCGGCTGGCAAGCTTAGGCACCCACGCCCGTGAACTAGCGACACGTCTGGGGCAGCGACTGGCGCAGCTCGGCGCTGCGCTGCTGGTATGGCTGAGCAACGAGCTGCGAAAGCGGTTGCCGCAGTTGGCCAAAGCCCTGCGGCCGCGCGTGACGCGTCTCGGCGCCGCGATTCTTGCCGGTTTACTGCTCTGCTCGAGCTATCCCGGGTTCAACTGGTGGTGGGCCGCCGTCATCGCGTTTGCCGTGCTGGCCTGGGTGCTGACCCGGCCGGCCACCACGCATGCGGGCGGATTCGGTTACGGCTTGCTGTTCGGCATCGTGTTCTACCTGCCGTTGATCCGCTGGGTCAGCATTCTGGTCGGTGCCACGCCGTTGCTGGCGCTGGTTTTGGTCTGCTCGGTGTTTCCGGGGATTTTCGGTCTGCTGGCCGTCGTCGTGCGCCGGCTTCCCGGCTGGCCGATCTGGTTCGCGGTGTTGTGGGCGGCACAGGAGTGGCTGAAGTCGACGGTCCCGTTCGGCGGCTTCCCCTGGGGCGTGGTGGGCGCCGGCCAGACCGATGGCCCTTTTCTGCCGTTGGCCAGGCTGGGTGGCGTTCCGCTGCTCTCGTTGGCGATCGTGCTGGTCGGTTGCAGCGCCACCGCGATCGCACTGGAGATCGTGTCGTGGTCGCTGTCGTCCCGTCAGGCGCAGGCCGACAAGCCGCCCGCGGTGGCACTCCCGGCAATCTGCATCTGCCTGGTGTTCTTCGCGACCGCGGCCATTTGGCCGCAGGTTCGCCATTCCGGCACCGGATCGGGTAACGAACCCGTCGTCACCGCGGCGGTGGTCCAAGGCAACGTGCCCCGGCTCGGGCTGGAGTTCAACGCGCAACGTCTTGCAGTGCTGGGCAACGACGTCCGGGAGACCCGCAGGCTGGCCGACGATGTGCGTGCCGGTCGCGCGCCGCAGCCCGACTTCGTCGTCTGGCCCGAGGACGCGTCGGAAGTCGATCCGTTGCGCAATCCCGATGCGGCGCAGCAGATCTCGGCGGCCGTCGAGGCAGTCGGCGCGCCGATTCTGGTCGGTGGCGTGCTCGACGCGGACCGGCCGTCGGAGTCCCCGGCGGAAACGAATACGGTGATTGTCTGGAATCCCAAGACGGGACCCGGCGAGCGCCACGACAAGCGGATCGTGCAGCCGTTCGGCGAATACCTGCCTTGGCGCGGCTTCTTCCGCCACCTGTCGGGGCTCGCCGACTGGGCCGGCTACATCGTTCCGGGCACGGGCACCGGCGTGGTGAATGCTGCGGGCACTCCGGTGGGAGTCGCGACCTGCTGGGAAGTGATTTTCGACCGTGCGCTGCGCGACTCGGTCCGCAACGGCGCTGAAGTGCTTGCGGTGCCCGCCAACAACGCCAACTTCAACCAGACCATGAGCGAGCAGCAGCTGGCATTCTCCAAGGTTCGCGCGGTGGAACTCGACCGTTACACCATCGTCGCCAGCAACGTGGGCATCTCTGCGGTGGTCACGCCCGACGGTCGGGAGCTGGTCCGGACGAAGTTCTTTGAGCCGGCCTACCTGGACAATCAGGTGCGCCGCAAAACAACGCTGACGCCCGCCGCCAGGTTGGGCCCGGTTGTGCAGGGGAGCCTGGTCGTGGCGGCTGTCGCGGTGCTGTTGGCGGCAATGCTGCACAATGGATGGTTCACGCATTTGAACCGTCGTCTGTCGGGGCTGCTGAAGAACTTCGGCCCGCCTCCGGAGATATCCGACGACGACCCGCTCGGCCACGACGAGGTGGCCGACACAGACGACGCAGACGACGCAGACGACTTAGTGGCCGACCCCGAATCCGACGAGGGCGGCCGACATTCAGCCCGCGTGCTCGACCAGCGGCCAGAAAGAGGAGACATATGACCACCGGTGATCCGGTGTCGCGGATTGCGGGCGATCGCCCCACCCAGCGCACCCTGGTGATCATCCCCACCTTCAACGAGCGGGAGAACCTCCCGCTGATCCTGCAGCGGCTACACCGGGCCTGTCCCGACGTGCATGTGCTGGTCGTTGACGACAGCAGCCCGGACGGCACCGGACAGCTAGCCGACGAGTTGGCGTCGGCCGACCCCGAGCGGATCCATGTCATGCACCGCACCGCCAAGGACGGTCTGGGCGCGGCATACCTGGCCGGGTTCGGCTGGGGGCTGAGCCGGCAGTACTCGACGCTGGTGGAGATGGACGCCGACGGTAGTCACGCGCCCGAGCAGCTGCATCGGCTGTTGCAGGCCGTCGACGCCGGAGCCGACCTGGCCATCGGGTCGCGCTACGTCGACGGCGGGACGGTGCGTAACTGGCCGTGGCGGCGCGTGGCGCTGTCGAAGATTGCCAACACCTACTCGCGGACGATGCTCGGTCTGGGGGTACACGACATCACTGCCGGCTACCGGGCCTATCGGCGCGAGGTGTTGGAGCAGATCGACCTGGACGCCGTCGACTCCAAGGGCTACTGCTTCCAGATCGATCTGACCTGGCGCGCGGTCGGCAGTGGCTTCGTGGTCGTCGAGGTACCTATCACGTTCACCGAGCGTGAGCTCGGAGTTTCCAAGATGAGCGGGTCGAACATCCGCGAAGCGCTGGTCAAAGTCGCCCAGTGGGGTATCAGCGGCCGGCTCAACCGCAAGCGGGCGGTACCGGTCAACAGGTGAGCTAGCCGCCGGCGCCGCAGTCAGCTGCCTCGACGGCGCGACCTGATCAGCTCCAGACGCTCCTTGAGCAGTTCGTCAAGCTCCTCAACCGTGCGGCGCTCGAGCAGCATGTCCCAGTGCGTGCGGGGCGGCTTGACCTTTTTGGGCTCCGGCAGGTCGCCCTCGATCAGGGTGCCTTCCATACCGTTGCGGCACAGCCAGGTGCCGGGGATCTCGGCATCATCAGCGAACGGGACGTCGAACTCCTCGCCGTTCTCCGTGCGGTACCGCGCTATCTGGCGTGGCGCCAGGTCGTGATTGCGGTCAGTTTCGTAGCTAACGGCTCCAAGGCGACTGCCTCTCAGCACACGATCAGCCATCGGTACCCACTCCTCTTAACTTCTTCTAAGCAGCCAGCGTCCTAACAACGCCGCAGCGCTTGGCAAAGTTCCCAGCGTTCCCGGGCACGGCGGGTGCTCGATTCCCCGGCTCGCCCCGCGGACCGCTTTTCGGCCCACATCGTCGCAGGCGACCCGGCCCCCAATGATACCGGGATCCGGGCAGCACCCGGACTAAAGTCGGGCCCGTGACACGCCGCGTTCGCCCGCAGCCCTGCCGCTGGTGTGGCCGCGATGTAGCGGACAGCGGGTTAGGCCGTCGCCGCCAGTACTGCAGGCAGTCATGTCGGCAGCGGGCCTACGAGCAGCGGGCCTCGATCAACGGCGCGAAGGGCGCGTCATTGGCCCCGGACGCGGTCGTGCTGTCCGCTGACGAGGCCGCTGACCTGTCCGACCGCGTCTATCAGGTGCGATGCGCGGCAGAAGACGTTGCGACGGCGCTTGACGAAGGAGCCGGGGCAGGTGAACTGCGCGAACTCTGCGATGCACTGATGCGAGCCGCCCAGGCCGCCGACGGCTGGCGGTGACCGGGCGCACCGCAGAAAGCCGTGCGACCACGCGCTTAACCTCGAATGAGTGGTGACGGGTACAGTCTCGCCATGGATCGCTGGGCAACGCCGGAATTGGCTGCGGACCCAGGCCATGAATCGGGCGAGCAAGTGGGCGCACGGCGCCGCTTCTCCGTATACGAAGCCGGGAGTATCGGAAGTATTGGGCACCCTGTCGAAGTTGGCCACCCGCGCCAACGATGCTCTGGGGTCGAACAGCAGGTACGACCTCGTTTGTGCCGCGTCTGACCCGGCTCCTCATCTCAGGGCCGCATTCCGTATTGAGCGACGACCGACGTTAGGCGAGGGGTAACGACATGGTTGACCAACTTCAGCATGCGACCGAAGCGTTGCGAAAAGCGCTGGTCCAGGTCGATCGCCTGAAGCGCAAAAACCGTGCATTACTGGAGCGGTCGAGCGAGCCGATCGCGATCGTCGGGATGGCGTGCCGTTTCCCCGGCGGGGTGGATTCTCCGGAGAGCCTGTGGGACATGCTGGCCGACGGCCGCGACGTGATGTCGGAGTTCCCGACCGACCGGGGTTGGGATCTGGCCGGCTTATTCGACGCCGATCCCGACGCGCCGCACAAGTTCTATGCGCGTGCCGGTGGATTCGTCGACGATGTCGCGGGTTTCGACGCGGGATTCTTCGGCGTCTCACCAAGCGAGGCGTTGGCGACGGATCCGCAGCACCGGATGCTGTTGGAGTTGTCGTGGGAGGCCTTGGAGCGGGCCGGGGTTGACCCGACCACGTTGCGGGGCAGCGCCACCGGCGTGTTCGCCGGAATCATCGCTCAGGGCTACGGCATGCTCGCCGAAGAGATCGAGGGCTACCGGCTGACCGGCATGACGTCCAGCGTGGCCACCGGCCGGGTGGCCTACGTGCTGGGGCTGGAGGGCCCGGCGGTGTCGGTGGATACCGCGTGCTCCTCGTCGCTGGTGGCGCTGCACATGGCGGTGCAGTCGTTGCGTTCGGGCGAGTGTGACCTGGCGCTGGCCGGCGGTGTGACCGTCAACGCCACCCCAACCGTGTTCGTCGAATTCAGCCGGCACCGGGGCTTGTCGCCGGATGGCCGGTGCAAGCCCTTCTCGGCAGCTGCCGACGGTGTCGGCTGGTCCGAGGGCGGCGGGATGCTAGTCGTCGAGCGGCTCTCGGATGCCCAGCGGTTGCAGCATCCGGTGTTGGCGGTGGTGCGGGGTTCGGCGGTCAATCAGGATGGGGCGTCGAATGGGTTGACCGCGCCCAATGGGCCGTCGCAGCAGCGGGTGGTGCGTGCGGCGTTGGCCAATGCCGGCCTCAATTCGGCCGAGGTTGATGTGGTGGAGGGCCACGGCACGGGCACCACACTGGGTGATCCGATTGAGGCTCAGGCGTTGCTGGCCACCTACGGGCAGGACCGGGCCGTGCCGCTGTGGTTGGGGTCGATCAAGTCCAACATGGGTCACACCCAGGCCGCGGCCGGGGTGGCCGGTGTGATCAAGATGGTGCAGGCGATGCGCCATGAGCTGTTGCCGGCGACGTTGCATGTGGATGCGCCCAGTCCGCACGTGGATTGGTCGGCGGGCTCGGTGGAGCTGTTGGCCAAGCCCCAGCCCTGGCCGGTCAACCCGCGGGTGCGTCGGGCGGGCGTGTCGTCGTTCGGGATCAGCGGCACCAACGCGCACGTGATTATCGAAGCGGCCCCGGCGGTGGCGGCTACCGAACGGGGGGCCGCGCCGCCGGTGGTGCCATGGGTGGTGTCGGCCAAGTCCGCGGCGGCGTTGGCTGCTCAGGCGGCGCGGTTAGGTGAATTCGTCGGCGCGCGTGAGCAGTTGGATGCCGCTGACGTGGGTTGGTCGTTGGCGGGCCGGTCAAGGTTCGAACATCGGTCGGTGGTACTGGGATCTGATCGGCGGGAGTTGCTAGCCGGTTTAACAGAACTGGCTAACGGGCTCCCGGGTGCCTCGGTAGTCTGCGGCCAAGGCGCCCCGGCGGGCAAAACCGTCTTCGTCTTCCCCGGTCAAGGCTCCCAATGGCTCGGCATGGGTGTCGAATTACTCGACACTGCACCGGTTTTCGCCGAGCAGATCAAGGCATGCGAGGAGGCGCTCGCCGAATTCGTCGACTGGTCACTGGTCGACGTGCTGCGTGGCGTGCCTGGCGCGCCGGGTCTGGACCGTGTCGATGTGGTCCAGCCGGTGCTATTCGCGGTGATGGTTTCGCTCGCTGAGTTATGGCGATCGATCGGCGTGCATCCGGATGCCGTGATCGGACATTCCCAAGGTGAAATCGCCGCCGCCTACGTCGCGGGCGCGCTGTCGCTGCGCGATGCCGCCCGTGTGGTGACACTGCGCAGCAAACTGCTACTGGCGCTGGCCGGGCGCGGCGGGATGGCCTCCCTGGCATGCGGCGCCGAGCAAACAGGAGAGTTGTTGGCTCCCTTCGGGGATCGCATCAGCATCGCCGCGATCAATGGACGCTCCGCCGTGGTGGTGTCCGGGGAAGTTGCCGCCCTCGATGAGCTGGTTCAACAATGTGCCGACCGTGAGCTGCGTGCCAGGCGGATTGACGTTGACTACGCATCGCACTCAGTCGACGTCGAGTGCATCCACGACCAGCTCGCCGATGTCCTCTCCGGCCTCGAGCCAGGTTCTTCACGCACCGCGTTCTTTTCCACACTGACCGGCGGTCTGCTGGACACCGCCGGTCTGGACGCCGACTACTGGTATCGCAATATTCGGCAGACCGTAAAATTCGACCAGGCTGTGCGCAGTGCATGCCAACGGGGCTACCGCGCCTTCATCGAATGCAGCCCGCATCCCGCTTTGATCGCCGGCATCGAGGACACGTTCAACGACTGTGCTGACAGCGGTGCCGACCCGGTCGTCATTCCCACCCTTGGCCGCGACGATGGCGATCTCCGCCGGTTCCTCACCTCGGCGGCGCAGGCGTTTGTGTCAGGCGTGGCCGTGGATTGGCGTGCTGTGTTGCCGGAGGCGGAGTTTGTGGAGTTGCCGACGTATGCCTTTGAGCGGCGGCGGTTTTGGCTCTCCGGTGATGGCGCTACCCTGGACGCCGCGGGTCTGGGGCTCGGTGCCAGCGAGCATGCGTTGCTCGGTGCGGTGGTCGAGCTGCCGGACTCGGGCGGGGTAGTGCTGACGGGCCGGCTTTCGGCGGCATCGCATTCCTGGCTAGCTGATCACGCGGTTGGTGGCATGGTGGTGTTCCCGGGTGCGGGATTTGTCGAGTTGGCCATCCGCGCCGGTGACGAAGTCGGCTGCAGCTGCGTCGACGAACTGATGTTGCAGTCGCCGTTGATGCTGCCGGCCTCGGGTTCGGTCGCGGTGCAGGTGGTCGTGGGACCCGCCGAAGAATCCGGCCAGCGCAGCGTGTCGGTATTCTCCAGGGACAGCGCCGATTCGGGATGGATCTGCCACGCCTCCGGGCAGTTGGGTTCGGGATCGATCGAGCCGGCAGCGGATTTGGCGGTGTGGCCGCCCGAGGGCGCGAGTCCCGTCGACATAACTGATGGTTACCAGCGGTTGGCGGCGAATGGGTACGGCTACGGACCGGCGTTCCAAGGGTTGACCGCGCTGTGGCGTCGCGGCGACGAACTGTTCGCGGAGGTAACCCTGCCCGATGCGGCCGGGGGCGTAGCCGGTTTCGGTGTGCATCCGGTGTTATTGGATGCGGCGCTGCACGCAGCGGTGATAACGCACGCCGGCGACAACGTTGCCGAGATAACACTGCCGTTCTCCTGGGAGGCCGTGTCGTTGCATGCGGCGGGGGCGTCGGTGGTGCGGGCGCGGATCGCGCCGTCGGGCCCGTCGGCGGTGTCGGTGGAGTTGGCCGACGGGCTGGGGTTGCCGGTGTTGTCGGTGGCTTCGATGGTGGCTCGTCCGGTGTCGCAGCGGCAGTTGATGGCAGCGGTGTCCGGCTCGGGTGGGGACCGACTCTTTGAGCTGGTGTGGTCGCCAGCGTCGCCCCCGTCGCACGCCGAAGCGCCGTCGCATGACGTCTTCGAATCCGTGGCCGCCGATGAAGATCCGCTGGCCGCGACATACCGACGTACGCACGAAGCGCTGGCGGCGTTGCAATCTTGGCTCGCGGAGCACGACTCGG
>Ga0335075_10003174_pt1 | contig 26199 bp, 23 predicted proteins | sample Lox_Sample_24_FD_206723 | JGI IMG/M metagenome (GOLD analysis project Ga0335075, IMG submission 206723) | Soil microbial communities from Loxahatchee National Wildlife Refuge, Florida, United States - Lox_Sample_2.4 | ecosystem: Environmental > Terrestrial > Soil > Wetlands | place: USA...
ATCCGCCCGTCGCGGTACCGGTGGATCATCGTGACAACCCGGTTGACGAGGTTGCCGATTCCGTTGGCGAGTTCGTCGTTGGCGCGCCCGACGAGACGGTCAGCGGTGAAGTCGGCGTCCCCGCCGCAGGGCACCTCGCGCAGCAGCCACCAGCGCACCGCGTCGGTCCCGTACTTACTGACGAGGTCATAGGGGTCGACGGTAGCGCTGCCCGACTTGCTGATCTTGCGCCCGTCTGCGGTGAGGTAGCCGTGGACCACGATGTCGGTGGGGACGGCCTCGCCCGCGGACAGCAGTATCGCTGGCCAGTACACCGCGTGGAACCTGATCACTCCCTTCCCGAGCAGGTGGATGCGCCGCGACGCGCCGGTCCACCAGCGGCGGAGGTTTCCCTTGTCGCCTCCGTAATCCAGTGCGGTGAGGTAGTTGCCGAGCCCGTCAAACCACACGTAAATTACCTGGCCAGGATCACCGGGGACCGGGATGCCCCAGCCCCGGGCACGCTGAACGCCCCGGGAGACAGAGAAATCCTCGAGTCCCCCGTCGATGAGCGCGAGGACCTCGTTGCGGCGCTCGGCCGGCTCAACGCGGATCGTGCCGCCGGCGATCAGGTCGCGCAACTGCCCTGCGTACCGGGACAGGCGGAAGAACCAGTTCTCCTCCGACACAAGCTCCGGCACCGTGCCATGCTCGGGGCAGCGCCCGTCCGCCAGTTCGTCCACGGTGTAGAACTGCTCGCATCCGACGCAGTACAGCCCCTCGTAATGCCTGCGGTACAGGTCGCCGCTCGCGGCGCAGGCTCGCCACAGCCGTTCGACCCCGGCCCGGTGCCGCCGGTCGCTGCTGGTGCGGATCACGTCGTCGACGCTGAGATTCAGCGGCCCCGCCAGCCCGGTGAACGCGGCGGCGTTGCCGTCGACGAACTCCTGCACCCCCACCCCGGCGGCCTCCGCGGCGAGCACGTTCTTCAGCGAGTTGTCGTCGGTGCCAGCCTGGAACCTGACCCGCTCGCCGGTGCTCCGGTGATAGCGGGCAAGCACGTCGGCCTGCACAAGCTCAAGCGCGAACCCCAGGTGCGGCCGCGCGTTGACATACGGAATCGTCGTAGTGAGATAAGTGCTTGTCATCGGAACCTCCAGGTACGCCGGGGCTCCGACCGCGGAAATGAATCGAGGCCCCGTAAGCAGGGCCTCGGAAACGAACGTCCGTGCAGCGTCAGCAGCCCCGCGAGCGGGGCATCATGAAGCTGAACGTGTTCATGCCTGTATAGTACCCGCCCGGACCGCAGCCCGGATGACGTCCGCATCGCCAGGTGCCAACGGCCGTGGGTCAGGCGACACAGAACCCGTGCACCTCCCGGCCCGCCACGCGGACGTCGAGGTGGACACGATTCTTGGCGGTCTTGCCTTCGGGAACCCGCTGGAAGTAGATGCGGGGGCCCTCGCCCTGAGGGTCGACGAGCGAGGCCTGGTCGCCCCACTCCTCTTCCGGCAGCCCTCGCTCGCGAGCGAAGTCCTCCCAGCTGGCGTAGTCCGGCGGCGGTGACTCGTAGTCGTAGCCGAGCGCCATTTTCCAGAACGCGGCCAGAGACTCTGGGTCAGCCGCGTCGAACACGATCTGGATCTTGGTGTACACGGCTACCTGTCCTTCAGCCGGGCATGTTCGTCCTGCTTCGCAGAGCTGGCATGGTCGCGTTAGAGCTTCCGGCCGGCCGCGCCCCAGCCTGCTACCTCGTACTCGTTGACAGAGATGCCCGGTCGGGGATGCCACCGGTGGCACTGCACGATCCCGGGGTCGACTAGCTCGAGGCCGTCGAAGAATCTGGCGACCTGGCCGAAGTCGCGCAGGGTTACCGGGGTGACGACCGATTCGTTGTAGCGCCGCGCGCTCTCGGCGACGAGTTCGCCGTGGATGTCGCTGGCCGGGTGGGAAAGCACCAGGTAGCTGCCCCGCGCGACCCTGCTCATAAGCCGCGCGACGATCCCGTACGGATCTTCCTCGTCCCTGATGAGCTGCAGGATCGAAACCAGCATGACGGCGGTCGGCTGGGCGAAGTCGAGCGTCCGCGCCGCCTCCTGGAGGATGAGGTCGGGGTCACGCAGGTCAGCGTGGATGTACGAGGTCTCCCCCTCGGGGGTGCTGACCAGCAGGGCGCGGGCGTGCGCCAGCACGACCGGGTCGTTGTCCGCGTAGACGATCCTTGCGTCCGGGGCGATGTCCTGGACCACCTCGTGCAGGTTCGGCTGCGTGGGAATGCCGGTGCCGATGTCGAGGAACTGCCGTACGCCCGCCGCGGCCAGGAACGCCGCCGCGCGGCGCATGAAGTCGCGGTTGGCCCTGATGTCACGGACGATGGCCGGCCTGACGGCGATGATGGCCTCGGCGGCACTCCGGTCGGCCGCGTAATTGTCCTTACCGCCGAGCCAGTAGTCATAGACGCGAGCCGGGTGAGCGACGCTGGTGTCGAGCACGGGTCCCTCCTCCTGCCCGTCCTGTGTATCGAGGTCGGGTCCGCCGTCTGCCCGGTTACCAGACACCATGGGCCTTCTCTTCTCGCGCGGGAAGCCTCTGTCCGCCCAACCCTAGCGCACCCGCTTCGCCCGAGCACGGAATGATGGTGCCGGCGGCCTGACCGTGCCCGGCCACCGACGGCAGGCGACGCTGGAGCGGGCCAGATCGAAGCCCCGTGCGCCATACGGGGGCGGGCGCACGGGGCTTCAGCCTGGGGGATTGTGCTACATGCGGGCCGGGATCAGTTCGCCGTTGACCGTGTCCATGTAGTCCATGACCGCCTGATACGTGCCGGGGGCGTACCAGGCCAGCCACGTCATCGCGTCGGCGAGCTCGGACTGCGTGCGGCCACGGAGCCGGTCGCTGCCTGGGACCTCGGCGATGGGGTGCACTGCGGGGGCGGGGTGAGTCATGCTTGCCTTCAAGGTCGTCCTCCGTGTGTGCGGACGGATGGTCTAGGGCCGGGGTGATGGTGGTGCATCGCCTCGGCCCGCCCGGTTCCCAGGGCAGGAAGCGGGGTGATGAATTGAATGTACCCGTACAGGTGTGCGAGCCAAACGTCGGCACGCGGTAGCATCCTGATTTTTTCAGCGAGCCCCACTGTCCAGTCGCGGGGCTCGTTCATCGTCTCCGCAGGCGACCCACCGGGGTCCGACCTGACCAGGTGCGCTAGCTGTCCAGGCCGAGTGTGAACGTCGGTTTGGGGGAGGTTTCGGCCAGCCTGTGCTCGTCGGCGAGCCGCCGGACTGCCGTGCCGGTGGCCAGGAACTCGGTCGCGTGCTCGCCCCAGACGTGGTTCTTGACCTCCACGGTCACGCCCACCACGCCAGAGGACCGGGCTGCTGTCGCCTCGGCCTGCATGCGCGTCAGCGCCAGCTCGCGGGCCTCGTAGACGCCCTGGGTGAACTGCAGCATCTCCTGGTTCTGGCCGGCCTGCCGCAGCGACTGCATGACACCCTGGTGCGCGATGTGGTACACGCAGGTGCCGAGCACGAAGGCGACCGGCACCGCTCCGGCCGCCAGCAGCCGGAAGAAGTCCTGTGCCGACAGGTCGGAGGTGAACGCGCCTCCGTCGGGGGCCCGGTGCGCACCCTGGCCGGTCAGGTGACGGACCGCGGTACCGGTGGCCACGAACTCCAGGCAGCTCTGGCCCCAGGCGTACATCTGCATCCGCAGCTGCACGCCGACGATGCCGTCGGCCGCCAGGTGGTCTGCTTCGGCGCGCATCCTGGCCATGGCCAGTTCCCTGGCGTTGTACATGGCCTGGGTGAGGACCTGGAGCTCGGTGTTCTGGTTCCACCGGCCGATCTGCAGGCCGATGTGGTAGATCGAGGAGCCGACGACGAAGCCGAGCGGCTCAAAACCGGCTTCGCCGAGCAGCACGTACTCCGATACCGACAGGTCAGAGGTGAAGACCCCCGCCGGACTGGCTCCGGCCGTCTTCGCGAGCCGGCTGTCGGCCACCTGCGGCTCCCACACCGCATTCTGGTTCTGCTGCTTTGGCATCGTCGCCCTCCTGGCACGGATACATGACCACCGAAAGCCTATTACTCGAGTTGGGCCACGTGGCGTTCGTGCGACAAGGCGCGGGTGATTGCCGGCCTTTGGATATCCGGAACTACAAGCCTTGCCACTCGGCGGACCTCAGGACTTACTTGTTTCATCGAACACGTCCCGCTTCACTATCGATTATTATCGATATATCCTGATGGGCTCGTGGAATAGCCGCGTTCATTCGGTGCGAAGCTGATCGGGCACGTGTTCGGCTCGGTGCTTGGGCCGCTCGGCTGGCTCCTGTGCGTCGGCCCCGGAGCGCAGGCTCGCACAAACCGCCAGCCTTCGATCGTGACAGCTGTACGGGCCGCTAATCCGGGTGGACGCTGGCAACTCTCCGACCGACGGCCGCTACGGGATCGCGATCGAATATGCGGTTGGTTACGGCGCCCGCCCGTCCATCTTGATTGCGCTCGTTCCGGTGGCGAACATCGTGTGCAGGGCCGCGGCCCCTTCGACGGTCGAACTCACCCGCATGACGAGTTCGCCGCCGACGTGGCGGACCTCCCACCGTGCCCAGGCACAGCAGCGGCTCTCCACAGAAACCAGGTCGCGCAGTTCGGCCTCGACCGCAGGCTCGGCGCGAAACCGGATCTCCAGGCCGTCCGCGGTTTCGGCACGCCCGAGGCCAGCGCGGCGTCCCAGCCGCAGCCACCGTTCCGCCTGGGTACCGATTCCCTCGCTGCCGAGGCCGCAGGCGATGTCCGGCGCGCTGTCCTGTCCCGGAGTCCGCGCAGTGTCCAAGGTGTCCTCCCTTGGCTGCATCCTACGGCCAGGGTGCGAGATAAAGGCCGCTTGACGTCGCCACAGATTGAAAGCGAGGCACTGCGGGTCATCAACAATCGATTCTACGGCCGGTGCCCTGATCACGCCGAGGGTTCGTGCCCCGGGTCATTCGCGCCGTTCAGCGAGAGTTCGCTCAAGGACATCGCGGACGGCGGCGGCTACGGCGGCGGGGGCCTCGTAGCGGGGCGTGTGCCCGGTGTCCACCAGCCGGAACTCCGCGCTCGGCAAGGAAGCGGCGAGCTCGCGGACGGCGGCCCAGCGGGCCGGCGACGAGTGCAAGGGCAGGCTGAGCGCACGGCACGTCTCGAGTCTCGGTGGCGAGGTAGCCCTGGAGGTGGCGGGCGACCGCATTCAACTGGGCGGGCATGCCGTCACAGTCGCCCACCTCAATTCCGTTGCATGAGGCCGCGAGGTACTGGTCCAGGTATCGGCGGCTGGTGTCCGGCGACGGCCGCACGAGCGAAGGCCGTTGGGGTCCGGTGTGTCAGGAGGCGGCAGTCGTGTGCGAGGTGCGCTTGGTCGGAATATCCGCACAGAGCGGCTGCCTGCGCCATTGTCAGCGGTGGAACAGGACCGGCGATCAGGCTGCGGAAGCGCTGGAACCGGGCGACCCGCTGGAAGGACTTCGGGGACAGCCCGACGTGCTGAGCGAATCGGCGTCGCAGTTCCCTGACGCTGTAGCCGGCTTGCGACGCCGCGGATGCTACCGAAGCCCTGGGCTGTGAGAGCAAGTCGATTGCTTGGAGTAGCCGGGCGTCGGCCAGTGAACCTGCAGGCCTGAGCTCTTCGATCCAGTGCGCAAGCAAGCGGGCTGCGTCCATGGGATCGCGCTCGTCAGCGAGAACTTCTGCGAATCGCGAGACTTCCCTGGCACGTCGAACGTCCGCCATGTCGGTAACCGCCGGCAAAGAAGCAATAGTCGTCCGCAGCGTGTGAGCCGCCCACCCAGGTCGAAAGCGAACGCCGACAGTAAGTTCCTGATCGGTGAGGGCGTGCCGTACAGCGGCGGCACGGGGAGGGACAACGGTGATGGACTTGCCGTCCCAGACGATATCGACGCAACCGTCCGGGATCAGCAAGAGCGACCGCGGCGACCAGCCGGGGCAGCCCGTCCAGACGCAGCCAACTGGCCCGCCGCCTGGACCCGAAGACTCGACGTACATGGACGGGTGCAGCTTTCTTACGTCGTCCGTTCGGAAGGCGATCGCGCTCAACGGCACAGCCACGCTGATATTGTCCCCGACTGGTGAGCATTCCTGGCCGATTCCTACAAGCGGTCGGCGTCGCCTCGAACGCATGATGGCGTCATGCCAGAAACCTTGAAGCCCCCACTAGGAACAGCTTGCCGCGGGACCACCACCTTGGGCGTGTTCCTTGCCCCAGCCGAGTACATCGACAGCGGACACCCCATGATCGTGGAGCAGGCCGAGTCATGGAGCGAAATAGCGGAGCCGGCCAGCCGTGCCCGGGCAGTTTTCATGTTCGTGCGGGACATTCCTTACGAGGCTGACGACTTCGATGTACTTGACACCTTCCGTGCCAGTCACGTCCTGAGTGCGGGGCACGGCTATTGCGTGAGCAAGGCAGCGCTTGGCGCGGCTCTGGCCCGGGCCGTAGGTATCCCGGCCCGCATCGCCTTCGCCGACGTGCGCAACCATCTCAGCTCGCCAAGGCTGCGTGAGGCCATGGGCACCGACCTCTTCGCGTGGCACGGGTACATTGAGTTCTATCTCGCGGGTCAGTGGGTCAAGGCCAGTCCCACCTTTGACCCGGCCACCTGCGAGCGTGCCGGAGTGCCTCCGCTGGACTTCGACGGAGCCAACGATGCGCTGCTCCAGGCCTTCGACCACAACCAGGCCATGAATTATGTCGCCCACCACGGCGCCTTTCACGACGTGCCAGCCCGGTTCCTGTCTGCCGAAATGCTGCGGCTCTACCCCTTTACCCGGAATCGGGGAATCAGCAAGTACAAGGCTAACCACAACCTCATGCCGCCACGCTAACTGAGAGCGAAAAGAGATGACCCGCCGGGAACTCGACGACGGTGCAGAACCAGCGTGGCTCCTTTCTATGCGGCTCACCTGACGCTTTCGTTGCGACTAACAGCTTCATCTTCTCCGCAACGTGACTGAATCACCGGCTCGCAACTGCAGCCAACGGAGCCGGGGATCCAATGAGCCTTGCCTTGCCCAATAGAGCGGCCTCTGTGTCCGGAAACGTCCTGGTCGGCGCGCGCCAGTAGTGCTACGCCCCGGCGCAGGAGGTCTGGTGGACAGGCGAAAGGAAGACGCAGGCGATCCTCGAAGGCATGTCCAAGCCCGAACCGGGGACCGGCAGCCAACCGCAGGCCATGCTGTCCTGCCGCCGCCGTCAGTGCCGTCGAGTATGCCCCGGGAAGCCTGCACCATAGGACAAGGCCGCCGACCGGGCGTGTCACCTCCCAGTGCGGGAGATGCTCATGCAGTGCATCGATCATCACGTCGCGGTTGCCCATCAGCTGACGGTGGAGCGCAGTCAGCGCATGATCCGCCTCGCCGAGCAGGTGACAAGCAGCCAGCTGCTCGACGACGGGCTGCGACGGAATCGCCTGGACCGTTCTCGCGGCAAAGCGCTGGACCGTATCCGCGGACGCACGCAGCCAGCCAACCCGTATGCCACTCCAGAAAAGCTTGCTCATGCTACCGATCGAGATGCAGTCAGAGGCGAAGTTGGCAAAAGGCGGAGCGACCTGGCTGTCGAAAACCAGTTCCGCGTGGGTTTCGTCGATGATAGGCACGCACCCGGCACGGCGCAGTGCGCGGGCAAGTTGCTGGCGCTGGCAGGCGTTGAGGTAGGCACCGGTCGGATTCTGCACGTCCGGCATCAGGTAGGCGAACGCCGGCCGAACCTCGAGCAGCACTCGCGAGACCTGAGCGATCCACTCATCTATGGAGCGCGCGTCTAGCGTGACCGGAAGCAGGCGAGCACGCAGCGAACGCGCGGTGTCCAGGGCGCTGGGGTAACTCGGATGCTCGACCAGGATCTGATCTCCGGGGCGGAGGAAGGTGCTCAGGGTAATCGAGAGCGCGTGAATGGCACCGTTGGTCACCAAAATCTGATCGGACCTGGTGGGCACTCCTCGTGCCGCATACCTCTCCGCGATGGCAAGGCGCAAGGCCGGCAGTCCTGCCGGGAAATATCCGTGCTGCGGGAGAAAAGCCGGCAATTCCTCCAGCGCGGCCGCGTACGCGGCTTCCACTTCTGGCGGCGCCGCTGGGGCCGCGTGCGCAAACTCGATGACCCGGTCATCGGATGGTGCGGGCACCCAACTTCCGCAGTGCACCCCGGTCGGTAGCCGAGTCCAGCTACCTGCACCCAGCTTGGAGGCGGACCAGCCTTCGCTCCTGAGATTACGGTACGCCGCGGTCACAGTCGTACGGCTCAGGCCCAAGGCGGTTCCGAGTTCACGTTCTGCGGGCAGGCGTACGCCGATAGGGACTCGTCCGTCACTGATAAGCATCCGGATGCCGGTCGCCAGCCACATGTACAACGGACTGCTCCGGTCCGGCTCACCGAGAAGCTGGGCAAGCCCTCGCGCCGACAATGCATACAAGCCAATTCCACCTCCACATTCCTGCCTAGACCTGGTCCCAGTTATGCGGCGTTCACACACGGTCGGCTTTGACGGCAGGCATGCTGGCGATCTCAATCAGGTTCCCGTCCGGATCGCGCACGTAGATGCTGGTGATGGGGCCACGAGCGCCGGTCCGCGGCACCGGGCCCAGTTCCGCCGGGACGCCGTGCGCGCTCAGGAGTGCCAGGACCTGCCGCGGCGGCGTGGCGGTGATCAGGCACACATCCGCGCTACCGGGGGCGGGCCGGGCCGCGTGCGGTTCAATTTCCTGCCCGGCCTGATGCAGGTTGATCTTGCTCGCACCGAACGCTACAGCGTGATGCCCGTCTCCGAAGGTGACCGGCTTCATACCCAGTACCCGGTGGTAGAAGCTGATGGCCCGATCGATGTTCCTGACCGTCAGGACGAGATGGTCCAAGCCGGTAATGACGACTGGCTGTTCTGGCTGTGCTGGCTCTGCGGCCTCGCGGTCCGGGGCGAGCTCGTCTGCTGAAGGCTCGGGTTGGTGTGCAGGCTGCTGGCTCCAGGCCCGCCAGGCGGCTGCCGATAGCCGCTGGCGAGCGGCGGCGAACAGCCAAAGCAGGGTCGGACCATGCTCGGCCGCCATGGCCGGGCTGTGCTGAATAACGTCGAGCTCATTGGCGGCAGTCAGCTCAAGGAACGCGCGGATATCCCGCTCCGGCGGCGTGCGGGTGGCGCCGCTGAACCGGTCCCGGAACGGCACCGGGTCCAGTCCGCGAAGTGCCGGGTACACCGCAGCCCGGTCACAGCTGGCGTACAGGTACACCAGCGACTCCGCCCGTGCGCCGATAAGGCCCCTCAGAACCGGGCGTTCCGCCAGGCTGAGCAGCGCGGGCGGGTAGCCGTCCGTGCCATAGCAGGCATGGCACAGGCCAGCTATCCGCAGTTCCTCGCTGGCTCCCCAGTCCCCGAGAAGCTTAGCCACACGGCTCACGTGCTCATACAACGTGCCGCCCGGGTGCCGGAGACGGCCGGCGCCGCGTTCGAGGAGGAACTCGCATATCGGATGCGAATCGGCAGCCCTGATCACGTCACTAGTTATACGCGTGACGATCGTCTCCGTCAACCGACTCGGTGCGACGACTCCGACTGGGGACGGGTGACGCCGTCATCGGCGGGCGAACAGATGGAGCCGGGGTTTTCGACCCTACGGCGCGGCGGTCGTGCGGCGCCGACGGTAAGAGGCAGCGCGTGCTTTGCCGCCGCACGCGTCGCTGGAGCACCAGCGGCGGCGACCGGGCCGACTGAGGTCGACGAACAGCAGACCGCACTCGGGGCTGGCGCACTCTCGCAGGCTCTTGACATCCGGGGAGGTGAACAGGCTGATGGCATCGCGCGCTACCGCGCTCAGGGCGCTGGCGGCCGAACCTGGCCATACCGGGGCCAGCATCAGGGCGCCCCCGTCCATGCGCGGCACCGGAGGGGGTGCCTCCGCCGCGCGGTTAATGACCGCCTGGTCTTCGGCGGCTGGCGGTTGGCCATCGATGAGTGCCTTGGCCGCGCGGTAGACCGCTTCGCGCACGATCCGGGCGGCGCCCAGGTCCGCATCGGTGACCGGGACGGGAACATCCGTCATGAGGGCATCCGCGTACCAGCGAGCGAGGTGACCTGGAGTGACGAGTCGCTCGAAACCACGGTCCCACCGCTCGCCGACGGTCGCGCAGAAGGCCAGGCACAGTCGGTCAGAGCGAAAGATAAACTGCAGTTCTTCCGCTGACGGCACGCTCTGGGAAGTTGCCGAGGAGATCAATGGCAGTCAGGAGCAGGGCACTAGCACAGGCCCGTTCCCCGCCCTCCTCTCAATACGAGCGCCCGTTTCACTTCGGGCATGCTGCATAGAAAGCGCTCCGGTGTCGGCTGCCCGCTCGGGAGTCCCGTGGGGAAGCGACTGCCCAGGGAGCGGCCGCTGCGAGATCATGTCACAAGTCTAACATGTGACATGATCTTGAGTAGAGCGGTGGATCAGCTGCGCCCTTGGCTGCCTGTCCTCGGGCCAGGCACGACCCGCGCGGTGCCTGCAACGCACAGCCCGGATCAGCGGATCAGTTGTTTGGTGCCCCCGCTTTGGGGGCCGAAGGTGGCCAGTTGGTGCTGATTGGCTACTTCTTGTCTGATAGGTGGACCTCCTAGGGTCGGGTCATGGATATCAGCACGGTGGCGAGGCACGCCGCTGGACGGGAGAGAACAAGGCAACTCCCCGCGTCCAGAGGGAAAAGCTTCCCGTCAGCCCGTCCTTCGCCCCGGCCGTGGCAGGTTGCCGCGCTTCGTTCGGCCGGAATGCGCGCAGATCAGAATGCCCGTAGCTCAGAGTGCTCACCGACAGACGCAGCCGGATGATACACCCCGACATAGCCCGGATGCTGGTCGAAAGTCGGCGCGACGAGCGTCTGGCCGCCGCGCGGGAACGTGCGCGCAGCAGGGAGTGCGCCCCCAGCGGGAACGAGCGCGGCGTCTTCGGGCGCGGGGGCATGCGGGCGATCCGCAGGGTCCTGTCCATGTGGCCGGCCACGTGGTCCCGCGGCACGTCCGCCGTCGACGGGGCCAGGCCTCAGGTGCACGGGATGAACACGCAGCGCCCGGCGGATCCGATCGCGACCATGCTGACAGTGTGTGAGGAAACACATAGCCGCGCAGGGCTCCCCTGCAGCGATTCTGCGGGCGGCCCGGTGGCTGTGTTGGGGCTTGGTGCGATGGGTTCGCGGATCGCCGCCCGCTTGCACTGTGGCGGTTACGAAACACTCGTATGGAATCGCGACGCTGACGCGGCGAGTCATCTCGTGCTGATGGGGGCTACGGCTGCCTGCAGTCCCGCCGAGGCAGTCGCGCACGCTGACACCGTCATCGTGACGGTCTCGGACCCGTGTGCGCTGGTCTCCGTGACCGAGGGCCCTTACGGCATCGCAGCAGGAACTCGTCCCGGCACCCAGATCATCGTGATGTCGACCGTTGGCCCCGCAGCGGTAGCTCAACTTGTGCGTGCCGTGCCTGAAGATGCTGAGATCCTGGACGCTCCTTTCCTGGGCAGCCTGGCCGAGGCCGAGCAGGGCCGGCTGCAGTTCTTCGTCAGCGGGACAGACATCGCTGCACTCCGGGCGGATCCGCTCCTCCGGGCTCTCGGAACCCCGCTGTACCTCGGCCACCTGGGCCTCGGTTCCGCGGCAAAGCTGGTCGCCAACTATGCGCTGCTCGGAGCGCTCGGGGTACTCGGCGAAGCGGTCGCACTGGCCGACAGGCTGGACGTACCGCGAGAGAAGACCTTCGACATTCTGGCCGTGACGCCGCTGGCGGCACAGGCCGAGCGGCGCCGAACGGTCTTGGAAAGCGGTCAGTTTCCGCCGCGATTCCGGCTAGCGCTGGCCCGTAAGGACACCGACCTGATGCTCGCCGCCATCGGCTCGCCCGGTGACGAACTGCTGCCACTGCTGCATTCCGTCCGATCCTGGCTGCTCAAGGCTGAGAGCGAAGGCCGGGGCGACGAGGACTACACCGCCATGCTGGCCACGATCGTTTCCAGCCGAGGCGTTCGCCTTGCGGATTGAGGCAGTCGTCGCCGATCTCGACGGGACGCTGGTAGCCCACGACTCATCGTTCTCTGCGGTCACTGTCAGCTCCCTGGACGAGATCCGCGCGGCGGGCATACCGCTCGTCATCGCGACTGGCCGAGCCCCTATTCACCTGCGCGAGTTTGCCGCGCTGACGCATTATGCGGATATCACAGTATGCTGCTCAGGCGCCATCGGATGTATCAGGGCGCGTACGCTCTGGCAATCTCACCTCACCCGTGCCGCCGTACGTCAGGTCGTCAATACTGCTGGACGATATGGCGCCGGGATGGCCGGCTTCGACGGCACAGAGTGGCACGCGAGTAAGACGTACCGGAAGCTGAATCCGGCAATTGACGACGGGCCTCGGTGCGTAGCCGCAAGCGAGAGCGCGCTGTCCAGCATGCGGTGCGTCGCCATGGCGGTGGTGCATACCGAGGATGTCCTCATGAAGATCAGCCGCGCGCTGGCACGCCGCGTACGCACCGGCCTGAGCCAGGTAGCTGGCCAGCCTGTCCTTGACATCACGTCGTCACTCGTGGACAAGGGCACCGGGGTCCTGCGCGCGCTCAGCGCGCTGAAAGCTGATCCCGCTGCAGCCATCAGCTTCGGGGACATGCCGAATGACATCCCCATGTTTGCCGTGACCGGACGCGCTTACGCCGTCGGCGCAGGACACCCGTCCGTAGCCGCCGCCGCGCACGAGACGCTCGAGCCGGTCGAGGAGGACGGCTTCGCCAGGAAAATACTCGACCTCGCCGCCTCGGATTGGAGATTGCCGTGAGCACAGCAGACGCACTCGCATCAGATACCCGCAGACGCGGCGGCTCGCCGGCCTCCGCAGCCTGGCACGCTACGATGCCCCGCTACGATGCCGACAAGTATCACGGGACGCCCGTAGCCGATCAAGACGAGTTCCTCCTCGCCGGCATCAACCGGGACCAGGCCTGCAACGAGCTCGGGGTGCCGAACGGTCAGCTGCAGCGCGATGACCCGCCGGTGGAGTGCCCGCACACGAGCACGGGCCGCTGCCAGTTCTCTTCAATGTGCTCGGCTACCCGCTCGGCGACCGCCGGGATGTCCCATGGCCCCGGCTGGGTCAGCCAGGAGAAGGGCGCAACGACCACCTCGCCCGCCAGCGCCTGTGCCACTGGCTCGAATACGGCAGGAGAGCACAACGTCCCCGGGAGCCCAACCAGCACCGCTTGCACCGCCATACGGCGACCTTAACCGAGGCCCGGCCGCTGGTCAGCGTGAAATCAGCCGGCCCTGAACGTTGTTGCCTGGACATGGTGGTCACCGACATCCTTCGCAGGCGGATCGGAGAAGGGGTCATCGAGCGGGTCGCCGGGCCGCAGCGGCGGGCACCGGGCGAGCGGCGCCGGATAGCGGAGGCTGACCGCTGGTTCGCCGCAGACCGTCCGATCCGCCAGGTACACAGTGACTGCTCGATGTTCGTCGGCGGCATGACGGCACTGCTGCTCCAGTCGCTGCATCCGCTGGCGATGGCGGCGGTCGCCGACCACTCGGGCTACCGGTCCGATCCCTGGGGACGGCTGCAGCGGACCAGTCATTTCATCGCGGCCACGACATTCGGCCGCAAGGAAGACGCCGCGGCCGTGATAGCGAGCGTGCGCGCCGTCCACGAGCACGTCACGGGAACCGCACCGGACGGACGCCGCTACGCGGCGTCGGACCCGCACCTGCTGACCTGGGTGCACATCGCGGAGGTATACGCCTTCCTGCGCGCCTACGAGACCTACGGCGAGCGTCCGCTCGACCGGGCGGCGCGCGACGGATATGTGGCGGACATGGCCCTGATCGCCGCCGAACTGGGCGTGCCCGACCCGCCCGAGACCGAGGCCGAGGTCCTCGCCGCGATCGGCCGCTACCGCTCAGAACTGGCCGGAACCCCGCAGGCATGGGCGGCGGCCCGGTTCCTGCTGCGTGAACCGCCCCTGCCGCTTGTGCTGCGCCCGGTGTACGCGGGACTGGCCGCGGCGGCGGTCGCCCAGCTGCCCGGCTGGGCCAGGCGCGAACTCAAGCTGCCGGCCCTGCCGCTGGCGGACGCCGCCCTGGCCCGCCCGGCAGGCCACCTGGTGGTGAACGCCATCCGCTGGGGCATCTCGGCCCCGAACACCTGATGCCGATGCGTTAGCGGTGGGCACCACCCGCGCTGGGAAACACGTTCTGCAGGGTCACAATTGCTCGATGATGATGTCGGCGTGGTTGAGGGTGGCGGCGTACGCGGTGATGTCGTCTGGGTCCCTGGTGAGGATCTGGGCCGGACCCGGCTGAAGGGCGCCGGCGCCGCTCGCGTGTCCCTGCTGCGGACGGCGGCCGAGCGGCCGGCTACGAGGCCATCCTTGCCCTCGCCGACGTTAAGACCACGCACAGCGCCCACCCGGAGGACAAGTACGGCTGCCGGCGGAGGCGCTGGTACCACGATGCCGAGGACGACGACGAGGAAGGATCGCCGTCGCTCCAGAGGTGCCGTCATGGTGCGAGGGTCTGCCTGCCCGCGGCGGGGTGGCTTCCTCACCCAACGGGTCGTCCTTCGACCGGGCGGTGTGATGGACTGGTCGCATGCCCAAGAGTCGCGGCCGCCGCCTGAAGCACGGCGGCAAGAAGCCGATCCGCCGCTCCCCCGTGCCGGTGCGCATTTCCGACTTGATGATCCGCGACGCCCGGCGGATCACCAGCTGGCAGGATCCGCTGCAGGTCGAGACCTGGGCGAGCGACTTCCTCGGCCAGGCGTGGTACGCCGCGCCGATGGGTGGGCGTGACACCGAGCACCATTTCTGCATGGAGGTGGCTGGCCAGGCATCCAGTACACCGTCGCCTCATGGTCTGGCCGCGGTCGCCGCACTGGCCAGGATCGCCGGCCCTAAGGAAGCCGAGATGCTGGCCGAGACAATCGAGATCCTCGCCGATTCCCAGCCGCTGCCGCCCTGGCACTCCGCCGAAGACCCGGCATGGACCCCGGTCAAGGCATGGCGGGCGGCCAACGTGTGGGACAGCGAGCGGGTACTGGTTGTCGACTACGACGGGCCGCATCCGCATTCGCTGCTGGCCCAGGTCGAGCGAACTGGCGGGCTTTGGGTCGGCGTGCTCTCCGCCATCGAGCCGGGCGTGGCCGACCGCTGGGCGGAACTGCGCGCCGACCAGGAAGTCCCCATGCCGCTCGCAGAACAGCCGGTCGCCGAGGTGCTCGCCGAACTCGCGGATGCGCTGCGGACCACGGACATCACCTGGCCACGCAACGACGGCGACGACTACATCAGCTACCGGGCACTCGCGTGGTCGCGCTGCCGCGGATATCTGGTGCAGGAGTGGACCGAGCCAGAACGGCTGCCGGAGACCGAGATCCGGCGGCTGGTGGATGACTTCGCCGCCGCCACCGGGCAGGAGGACGCTGCCACCAGGTCGCTAGCCGAACTGTTCCTCAGCTACGGCGAGGACTACATCCGCTCAGGACCGCTGGCCTGGAGCCCGGACCAGGTCATGCTCTTCCTGACCGACTGGCTGCCCCGCAAGGGGTTCCTGGACGCCCCCCAGCGGGCCGCCCTGCCGGACACGCTCCGCGAGTGGGTGGCCTTCGCCCTCAGACAGCGCGGGCTCGATGACGAGTGGATCGCCCCCGTGGTCCAAGCCGTTGACGACCACCTTGACGTGTTTCATGAAGCCTTCGACGACAAGGACGCCTGGGGACCTGCGAAGCAGGTCACCGCCGCGCTCGCGGACCTCGGCGTGGACCTCACCGACCCGGAAGCCGTTAAGCAGGCTATCTCTAGCCTGAACGCGCGTCGGCTCGCCGATAACCTCGCCGGGCAGCTCGAGGAGTAGCCACGCGATAGGAGGCAACCGGCATCCAGACATAGCCGCCACGTTCACCGCGACCCGCACGCCTGACTCGCCCTAATGACGCCGGGCGGCGGCGAGCACGGCGCGCAGGCGCCTGGCCAGGATCGCCGCCATGAGGCGCAGGGCGCCGGCCGGACGGGAGGCGGCCGGCGCCTGACCGGTGGCGGCGCGCTCGATCGCGACGGCGAACTCGGCGAACATCTGCGCGGCGACGTCGCCGCTCAGCGACCGGCCGAAGCTCGCGATCCGGCCGGTCAGGTACAGCCGCGCGGCCGCGGCCAGGGCGGTGGCATGCGGGCCGTCGCCGGCGACGGTGAGCGTGATGTCGGCCTGGGCCTGGCCGCTGGCCGGGTCACCGCCCTCGGCGAGGACTCGGACCCGGCGCTCGTCCCGTTCGGCGACGTGCGCGATGCCGGCGAAGGACAGCCGGACCGGCCCGAGGGTGACGCGGGCGCGGCCCTGGTACCAGTCGTCGCCGAGATCCGCGGTGAGTTCCGCGCCGGGCAGGCAGCTCGCGAGCAGGCGGGCGTCGGCAAGGACCCGCGTGACCGCTTCCGCCGGCACCGGGATCTGTCTGACCAGGTCCACGACCGCCGTCGGGTCCCCCGATGACAGCGCGATCCGGTCGGGGTGCCCGCCCGCTATGCGGTCAGCTCCTTGACCCGAGGAGGGTCCGGCACCGGAGTCAGCCGCATTCCGGCCAGAGGAACGAGGGGTGGTTCCTCGTCCAGGCAACGGTGCTGGCGCGCGGTTGAGCGGCGGCGGCAGGCGCGGGACGCCGTCGGCGGCGGGACGGTAGCCGTCGGCGACGTCGGCGACCGCGGCGACGATGTTGCGGTAGCCGGTACAGCGGCAGATGACGCCGGACAGTTCCCCTGGCAGCTCCGCCGCCCGGACCTGCGGGTCGTGTTTCAGGAGGTCGTAGGCACTTAGCAGGAATGCGGGGGTGCAGAATCCGCACTGCAGCGCGTGGTGGCGGCCGAAGGACTCCTGCAGCGGGTGCAGCTCGGCCGGCGTCCCTAGACCCTCGACGGTCGTGATGTCCGCGCCGTCGGCCTGGCAGGCGAGCATCAGGCAGGACCGTACCGCGGCGCCGTCCACCAGGACCGTGCACATGCCGCAGACGCCGTGCTCGCAGCCGACGTGCGTGCCGGTGAGGCCGAGCCGGTCGCGCAGGGCGTCGGCGAGGGTGACCCGGGCGGGCAGCGTGAGCTCGGCGGGCGTGCCGTTGACCGTCAGCCGGGTGGTGACCACCTCGCCGGGGGCGGTGCGGGCGACCTCGCGGGGGGTCACGGCGTGCTCCCGGCGCCGCCGATGCCGGCCAGCGAGCGGGCGGTGGCGCGGGCCAGTTCGGCGGCGACGAGGGCGCTGACGAGGTGCCTGCGGTAAGCGGTGCTGCCGTGCATGTCCCCGGCCGTTGTCACCATGTCGGCGGCGAAGTCCCCGGCCGCGGCGGCGAACCCGGCCCGCAGCGCGTCCAGCCTCGCATCGTCACCGGGCGGGTGCCCGTCCAAGGGCACGGCGGCCAGGACGTCCGACACCCAGGCGGAGACGTCCCGGGGGACGGGCCGGCCGGCCACGCCGAAGCACGCGACGGTGGCCCGCGGGCGCCCGGCGGCGCCGCGGACCCGGACGGCGACGCCGGCCAGGGCGAAGTCGCCGTGCCTGCGGGCGACCTCGGCGAAGCCGCTGCCCTCCCCCGGCTCGGCGACCGGGAACGCGACCGACTCAAGGAGCTCGTCCGGCCGCAGCACGGTCGTCATCGCCGCGGTGAAGAAATCGGCCGCGCCGACCTCGCGGCGGCCGCGCGCGGACACGACGGTCATCGTGGCACCGAGGCAGCAGGCGACGGCGGGCAGTTCGGCGGCGGGGTCGGCGTGCGCGAGGCTGCCGCAGACCGTTCCCCGGCTGCGGATCTCCCGGTGGCCGACCCAGGGCAGCGCCATCCGCAGCAGCGGCACCGCGGCTGTCGCGGGATGGGCCTGCGCGTCGCGCTGCCGCACGGTCGCGCCGATCCGCACGACCGTGCCTGCGCCGTGCCGCGCGGGCTCGGCCGTGATGACGTCCAGGGCGGTGACCGCGTTGATGTCGACCAGCGTCCCGGGCCGGCCCAGGCGCATGGCGAGAACAGGCACCAGCGACTGGCCGCCGGCCAGGATCTTCGCGCCGCCTTCCGCCGCGGTCAGCTCGGCCAGCACGCCGGGGACCGTGCCCGGCCTGACGTAGCTGAAGGGCGCCGCCTTCACTGTGCCTCCCTCACTGTGCCTCCCCTCACTGTGCCCCTTCACCGGTGCTTCTTCGCCTGTGCCCTCTCCACGGGTGCCGACCTCACTGGTGCCGGAAGGCTGGCTTGCGTTTCTCGCCGAAGGCCGCGACGCCCTCAGCGAAGTCGTGGGTGGAGCGGAGCATGGCGTAGGACTTCCGTTCCAGCTCGATGCCTGTGTACAGAGGGCCGTCGGTGCCCCGGTCGAGGACCTCCTTGGCGGTGCGCAGCGCAGCGCCGGAGAACCCGAGCAGCTTGCTGACCAGGACCTCGGTGATCCCGGTGAGGCCGTCGGCGTCGTCGGCGAGCTCCGCCACCAGGCCCCAGTCGGCGGCCTGCTGCGCGGAGAACCGGGTGCCGGTCATGATGTGGTACTTCGCGCGGGACAGGCCGATTAGCCGGGCGAGCCGCTGGGTGCCCCCGCTGCCGGGGATCATGCCGAGGTTCATCTCGGGCAGGCCGAACTGGGCGCGGCTGGTCGCCACACGGATGTCGGCGGACAAGGCGAGTTCCAGCCCGACGCCAAAGCAGTAGCCGTCGACCGCCGCGATGACCGGTTTCGGGCTGCGGGCCGGGGCGGTGATGTCGTGGCCCAGGTCGGTCAGGCCGAACGGTTCCACCTCCATGAACCCGGCGATGTCCCCGCCGGAGGTGAAGTGCTCCCCCGCTCCCCGGATCACGACGACCCGGACGGCAGGGTCGGCGTCGATCCCGGCGAACAATTCCTGGATCCGCCGCCTGGTCTCGAACGTGACGACGTTGTACTTGCCGTTCTCCAGGGTCAGCTGGACGACCTGGCCGTCGTGGCTCTTGTCCAGGTGGATCTGTCCTCCGGTGAGCGCCATGGGTCAGGTGTCCTCTCGGTCTGGCGGGTTCTGGCTGGTGATCAGGTCGTGCAGGACCGTGGGCGGCAGGGGCAGCGAGGAGATTGTGACGCCGTACGGGCGGACGGCGTCCGCGACGGCGTTAGCCACGGCCACGGGGAAGCTCATCGAGCTGCCCTCGCCGCTGCCCTTGGCCCCGAGCCTGGTGGCCGGGGACGGCGTTTCGCGCAGCAGGCTGGTGAGCGGGAAGTCCGCTTCCGCGGCGGTCGGGCAGAGGTAGTCCATGAACGTGCCGAACTGCGGCTGCCCGGCGCTGGTGTAACGCATCTCCTCGTACAGGGCGCCGCCAAGGGCCTGCACGAGCGCGCCGTGCACCTGGCCCTCGAGCAGGGTCTTGTTCAGCACGGTGCCCGGGTCGTGCACCGCGGTCAGGTCCTCGATCGTGACGGCGAAGGTCACGGGGTCGATCCGGATCGTGACGACCTCGACGACGAACCCGTAGCACAGGCTTGAGTTGATCTGGTCGTCCTCGTTCGCCGCCGTCGCCTCGGGCGGGATGAATGCGGCCTCGGCGTAGCCGCGCGCCTGGCTGCCGGGCGGTAGCGAGCCCGGGTCCCAGTGGATGAGGCCCGCGGCGTGCCGGAACGCGACGGACCTGCCATGGTCGGCGGTGAGTCGGACCTGGCCGTCGGCGAGTTCAAGCTCGCCGGGGTCAGCGCCGAGCAGCACCCCGGCCGCGATCTTGATGGATCGGGCGATCTCGTCCGCGGCCTCGACAAGCGCGCTGGTGACGAGGGGCGCGAAGCGGGAGGAGTAGCTGCCGGACGTGATCGTCCACGGCGTGCTTGCGGTGTCCATCTCAACGCGCGGCCGGACGCTGTCCGGGGGCAGGCCGAGGCGGGCGGCGACGACATCGCGGGCGACGGTCGCGTGGCCCTGGCCTTGCGGCACGGTCCCGAGCAGCACGGTGACGATGCCCTGCGGGTCGACGCTGACCCGCACGTACTCGGTCGACCCGGACTTGCCGCGGCCTGCCGCGCGCTGCTCCGCTGGGGTGGCGAGCCCGACGTAGCCGATGTTGGTCGCCGACGGGTCGGTGACGGTGGCGATCCCGATGCCGACAAGCTCCCGTCCCGGCGCCCCGTTGTCCCCGGCCTTGCCGCCTTTCTCGGTCGCCCTCTGCTCCCGCTGCTGCTCGCGGCGCTTGGCGTAGCCGGAGGCCTCCAGCGCGAGGTCGAGGGCCGCGTGGTAGTCCCCGGAGTCGTAGCGGCCGCCGGTCGGCGTCTGGTACGGGAACTGGCCGGCTTCGATGAGGTTGCGGCGGCGGACGTCGGCCGGGTCGAGGCCGTAGCTCTCCGCGATGTCGTCGATGATCCGCTCGAGGCCGAAGTAGAGCTGCTGCCCGCCGAACCCCCGGTTCAGGCCGGTCGGCGTCTTGTTGGTCACGACCGCCCGGGCCCGGATCTTCACCACCGGGATCTGGTACGCGCCGGTGATGTTGCCGAAGCACCGGTACAGCGTGCTTGGCTCGGGCGGCCGCAGGTACGCGCCGACGTTGTCGACCAGGTCAACCGACAGGGCGGTGATGCGAGCGCCGGAGTCGACCGCCGCGGTGAACGTCATATCCCGGTCCGCGCCGGCGGAGCTGGCGACCAGGTGCTCGAGCCGGTCCTCGGTCCAGCGCACCGGGCGGCCCGCGTGCCTGCTGGCCAGGGCCATCAGCACGACGTACGGGTAGATGCCGGCCTTGATGCCGAAGCTGCCGCCGATATCGGGCGGCACGATCAGCCGGAAACGGGAAATGGGCAGGCCAAGCGCGCCCGCGATCACCGGCACCATCGAGAACGGGCCGTGGAAGTTCGCCCACGCGGTGACCTCCGGTCCGTCGGCACCTTCGCGCCAGTCGGCGATGACGCTGTAGCACTCCATCGGCGTTGAGGAGTAGCGCGGGAACGAGTAGTCACGGGTGATGACGCGGTCCGCGCGCGCGGCGGCCGCGTCGAAGTCGCCGAAGCTGAAGGCGCGGTCGGTGGCGACGTTGCCGTCGGCGTCGTCGTGCAGTCTCGCCGCCTGCGGCGCCAGGGCGTCCCTGGTGGCGGTGACGGCGGGCAGCGGCTCGTAGTCGACGGCGACCAGCTCGGCGGCATCCTCGGCGAGGTAGCGGTCTTCTGCGACGACCACCGCGACCGGCTCGCCGACAAACCGCACCTTGTCCAGGCCGGACGGGTAGTAGGGCATCGGGGCGCGGACCGACAGCGGGAAGGGCCGCACCGCGGCGCGGACCTCGTCGGGGCCGATGACGGCGGCGACGCCGGGAGCGCGGCGCGCCCGGCTCAGGTCGACGCCCTTGATCCGCGCGTGCGCGTGCGGGCTGCGTACGATCGCCGCGACCAGGGTCCCGGGCAGCGGCGACAGGTCGTCGAGGAACTGGCCGCGGCCGGTGAGCAGCGCCGTGTCCTCGACGCGGGCCAGCCCCGCAGGCGGTTGCGGCGCCGTGGAGGTGGTGCTGGCCGGCCGGGTGCCGGCGGCGGGGTTCACGGCGTGATCCCCGCACGGCGGCCGGCGGCTGCGTCGGCATTGCTGTCGGCCAGGACCTCCGGGCCGTCGGTGGTGAGCTGACGGCGCAAGATCTTGCCGACCGCGGAGACCGGGATCGACCTGACCGCGACGTACCGCCGCGGGCGCCTCATCGACGGCAGCCCCGACCCGGTGCGGACCCACTCCTCGAGCCGGGCGATCGTCTTCCCGTCGCAGGTCCCGCCCGCCGGCACGAAGAACGCGGTGACGACCGAGCCCCACTTGTCGTCAGGTGTGCCGGCGATGACTACCTGGTCGACGCCGGGGGCGGCCGCCATGGCCCGCTCGATCTCGTCGGGGTAGATGTTCTCCCCGCCGGAGTTGATCATGTCGTCCACCCGGCCGGAAACCCACAGGTCGCCCTCGTCGTCGAGGTACCCGAGGTCGCCGGTGTAGTACCAGCCGCCGCGGATCGCCTTGGCGTCCGCATCGGGCCGGTGCCAGTAGCCGCCGAACGCTTCGGGCGAGTCCATCGCGACAATGACCTGGCCCTGCGCGCCGTCGCGGACGAGCGCGTCGGGTGGCGCGTCCGGCTCGGGGCTGACCAGGCGCAGCCGGCCGAAGACCCCGGCCCGGCCCGCGCAGCCCGGCTTGCGGGCGCCCTCCGCGCTGACACTGAACGTGTAAACCTCGGTGCTGCCGAAGTGGTTGACCGTGGCCTCGGGGTGCAGCGCGTCGATCAGCTCGGCGGCGAGGGCCGGCGACATCGGGGCGCCCGCGTAGGCGAGGCGGCGAACCGTCCGCAGCTCCCCGAGGCGGCCGGTGCGGGCCAGAGCCCAGAAGGCGGTGGGGACGAGGTAAAGCGTGTCGATGCCCTCGGCCGCAATGAGCTCGACGGACTGCGCCGCGTCGAAGCTTGCCTGCGGCACCCACGTGCCGGAGCCGACGACGCTGGCCAGCAGCGTACGCAGGCCCATCGTGTGAAACATCGGCATCACGCCGAGGCTGACCGCGCCCATCGGCTGCCGGGTCTGGATGAGATGCGCGACGGCGGCCGCGTACTCGGCGCGGTGGGAGCGGGGCACGCCCTTCGGCCGGCCGGTGGTGCCGGAGGTGTAAAGCATGACGCTGATCGCGTCCTCCGGCGGCGGCGGACCGGCCGGGGCCTTCCCGCCGTCGGCGTGCCTCGCGGCCAGCTCCGCGGCCGCGGCGACCGGCGGGCTTGCGCGCGTGCCGCGGAGCGCTTCGGCCAGCTTGGCCTCGGTCGTCTCGTCGGTGACGACCAGGGCCGGCTCGCAGTCGTCGAGGCAGTAGGCGACCTCGGCGGCGGAGAACCTAACCGACAGCGGCACGGAGACCGCGCCGAGCTTGTTGGCGGCCAGGTGCAGGCTGGCCAGCGGCTCGCCGCCGCCCAGCGCGAGCAGCACGCGCTCGCCCGCCCTGACCCCGGCGGCGGCGAGGCCGACGGCCAGCTGGTCGGTGCGGGCGTCCCATTCGGCGTAGCTGAGCGGGCGGGGGCCTCCGACGGCGCGGCGGGCCGGGAAACGTTCGGCTGACCTGCGCAAGGCTGATCCGAGGTCCATGCTGCCTCCGGCAAAGCTCCATCGTCCCGGCCGGTCCTGCCCGCCGCTCTTCACTTTAATCCGAAACAGATGATCTGTTTCGGATTGTCAGCCGGTTCGCTACCCTTGTCAACCATGGCGCCGAGCGAACCCTGGGGCCGGCTGAGCCCGACGTCCTACGTGGTGCTCGGCATGATCGCGCTGCGCGGCCCAAGCACGCCGTACGACCTCAAGCGGGCTGTCGGTCACTCGATCGGCTACTTCTGGCCGTTCCCGCACGCGCAGCTGTACTCCGAGCCCAAGCGCCTCACGGAGGCCGGGCTGCTCGCCCTGACCAGCGAGAACGGCGGACGCCGGCGGCTGGTCTACGACATCACCGAGGCGGGGCGCGCAGCAGTGCGCGCCTGGCTGGCGGAGCCCACGAATGAGCAGATGCAGGTCCGCGACATCGCGGAGATGAAGCTGTTCTTCTCCGAACTGGCGCGGCCGCAGGACATGCGCGCGCTCGCCGGCCAGCAGGTCGAGCAGCACCGGCAGCGCATCGCGGTCTACGAGGCGATGATGACCCGGTTCGGGCACCGCCCGGAGTACGCCAAGCGAGTCATCTCGCTGCGTCTCGGCCTGCGGATCGAGTACGCGGCGCTGGAGTTCTGGACCGAGTTCGGGGCGGAGGCTCGCGCGGGAGCAACCACGGCGGGAAACGCCAGCTGAGGCCGTCGTTGTCCCGGAATCCGGCGTTGGCCCGCTAACGTCGTCGGCCAGCGTGGCCGGCGAGCTTGCGGATTTGCTCTCCGTGGCGGCGGGCGCGGTCGGCGAGCGCGTCCAGCGTGGTGCGCGGGCGCGTGATCTCTTCGGTGATGCCGTGAGCGTCCCGCTGCCGATGGCGCACGCCGGCGGCCGCCGGTATCGCGGATGAGAGGAACGCGGAAACGTTCGGGATCACGTCGAGGGGAACCGGGGCGGACAGGAGCACCCGGACGGGGACCCCGGCCGACGGCGACCTTGATGATTCTGTGACCCGCGCGGATCCCAGTGATCGTCGCGGGTTCTTGTTACCGGCCGGTCTAACGATCATGATTAAGAGATCTTGGTTGTTGGACAGTCTGCCGACGGCGAGCGGAGGACACGGCTGTGGCTGAGGCGCCTGGACCGGACGGACCCGTCGTACCGCTGCTCGAGGCGCGCGGCCTCGTCAAGCATTATGGCAGCGTGCTGGCCCTGGACGGCGCTAACTTCACCGCCTACCCGGGCGAGGTCGTGGCGCTGATCGGCGACAACGGCGCGGGGAAGAGCACTCTGGTCAAGTCACTTTCTGGGGTGATTAGGGCAGACCGGGGCGAGATGCTCGTCGGGGGCAGGCCGGTAAGCCTCGGCGGACCGCTCGACGCCAGGCGGCACGGCATCGAGACCGTGTACCAGGACCTGGCGCTCGCACCCGACCTGGACGCGGCGGCCAACCTGCATCTCGGCCGGGAGATCTACCGGTGGTGGCGGCCGCTGCACGTGCTGAACAGGACCGAGATGCGACGGCGGGCCGTCGCCGCGTTCGCGGATCTCGGCATCGAACTGCCAGACGTCACCGCCCCGGTGGCCACGTTGTCCGGCGGGCAGCGCCAGTCCGTCGCCGTGGCGCGGGCGGTCGCGTACGCCAGCCAGATCATCTTCATGGACGAGCCCACGGCGGCCCTGGGCGTGGTGCAGCGGGAACGGGTGCTCGAGAACATCAGGCGGGTGCGCGAGCGCGGCATCACCGTGGTGCTGATCAGCCACAACATGCCCGAGGTGCTCGCCGTGGCGGACCGGGTCGAGGTGCTGCGCATGGGCCGCCGGGTGGCGCGGTTCATCGCCTCCCAGACGACGATCGAGCAACTGGTCGGCGCCATGACCGGCGCGCTCAGCACCGAGGAGTCCGCATGACACGGCTTGCCCCCGAGGTGCCGGCGAGATCGCTTGGACGCAGCCCGCACGTGCTGCGGCGGGTCCTTGCGGCGGGCGAGGCGTGGGTGTTCGCCGCGCTCGTCGTCATGATGGTGATCTTCACCGTGCTCTCGCCGGGCAAGTTCCTGACACTCAACGACTTGTCGCTGAACGCGCAGACCACGGCGCCGTTCCTGCTGATGGCGGTCGGCGAGACGTTCGTCATCATCACCGCGGGTATCGACTTGTCGGTCGGCTTCGTGCTGGTGCTGTGCGGGGTCGTCGCCGGGGAGTACTACCTGAACAACGGCGGGCCGAACGCCGGCGCCGGCACGATCTGGGTCGGCGCGATCCTCGGCCTGCTCACCGGCGCCGCGTTCGGCGCGCTGCAGGGCATCGCGGTGGCCAAGCTCAAGATCCCGCCGCTCATCGCGACGCTGATGGGGCTTGGCGTCGCCGAGGGTCTGTCCTACCTGATCACCGGCGGCTCCGACCTCAGGTCGGTACCGAACGCACTGGTCAACTCCATCGGCACCGGCGGCCTTGGCGGCGTGCAGTGGCTGATCGTCATCTCGTTCCTCGCCACGCTGCTGTTCGGCCTGATCCTGGCGTTCACCCGGTTCGGCCGGTATACCTACGCGATCGGTTCCAACCCCGAGGCCGCGCGCCGGGCCGGCATCAACGTGGACCGGCACCTCATCAAGGTCTACGCGCTGAGCGGGCTGCTCGCCGGCCTTGCCGGGATCCTTGACCTCGGGTACTTCGGCACGACGACGATCTCCGGCCACCCGCTCGACAACCTGACCGTGATCACCGCGGTCGTGATCGGCGGCGCCAGCCTGTTCGGCGGGCGCGGCTCGATGCTCGGCACGTTCATCGGCGTCTTCATCCCCGAACTGCTCGCGACCGGGCTGATCATCCTCGGGGTCAACCAGTACTGGCAGTACATTCTGACCGGCCTCGTGCTCGGCGCCGCGGTCTACCTCGACCAGATCAGGCGCCGCCTCCGCGAGCGCGTCTAGGGAGCCTTACCACGGCTCTCCGATGGCTTTGCGACGGTGCGAATCCACATCAATCAGGAGGATCGAATGGCACACCGACATTCCCTACAGCTGACAGGCATCGCGGTGGCGGCGGTCATCCCTCTAGCCCTTGCCGCGTGCTCCAGCGGTTCCAGCAGTTCAAGCAGCACGCCAAGCTCGACTGGCACGGCGGCAAGCAGCGC